>FWPV01003090.1_pt1 | contig 38672 bp, 37 predicted proteins | sample 2228371 | NCBI WGS metagenome assembly FWPV01 (sample SAMEA103939776, study PRJEB20133) | metagenome
GGCCCTGGCCCGCAAGCACGACCTCTGGATCATCAGCGATGAGGTCTACGACGAGCTCTACTTCGCTGAGCCGCCCCTTTCTTTCCGCCAGCTGGCCCCGGAACGAACCTTCACCGTGGGCTCAGCGGGCAAGCGCCTCGAGGCCACCGGCTGGCGCATCGGCTGGATTGTCACGCCGCCGGGGCTGGCCCCACAGGTCGCCGGGATGCGCCAGTGGAGTAGCTTCTGCTCGGCGGCCCCCCTGCAGGCTGCCGTGGCCGAAGCCCTCCCCATCGCCCGCCAGGAGGGGTTCTATCAGCAGCTCCGAGAAAGCTATGGCCGGCGCAAGGATTTGCTCGAGGCGGGCCTTCGGTCCATGGGCCTCAAAACCTTTTCACCGGCCGGAACCTACTTCTTGACGGCGCTTCTACCCAACCTGGATGCCGAAGCTCTGGTGCGCGAGGGCAAGGTGGCCGTAATCCCCGGTTCGGCTTTCTACATCCACAACCCGCCCCCTGAGGGTCTGTTCCGCTTTGCTTTCTGCAAAACCGCCGCCGAAATCGAACAGGCCCTGGAGCAGCTAGAGAGCTACTTAAAACAGGTGCTTTCCTGAATTCCTTTTATGTGCATAGCTTCACGATAAAGTGCTTGTGAAGACTTTCTGCATCTTTTGCCTGCAAAACCCATGCAGCTAACCGGTCTTCAGCTAAACTATGCTGCGTGGACATAGTGCAGTATCTCGATGAACAAGGCAAGCCGCTGCGAGACTTGCCTCTTAGCGACCAGGAGCTGCTTCAGGGTTACCGTGCTTTGCGCCGCGCAAGGCACTTCGACGAGCGGGCCCTGATCTTGCAACGGCAGGGGCGGCTGGGGGTGTATCCCCCTTTTCGCGGCCAGGAGGCGGCTCAGGTGGGGGTGGCTCTGTGCTTGCAGGCCGACCAGGACTGGCTTCTGCCCAGCTACCGCGAGAGCGCTGCCGCCCTCACCTTTGGGATGCCCATCAGCAAGCTGATTTTGAGCTGGCGGGCCGATCCCGCAGGCTGGGGCGCACCCCCGAACGTGAATATGGTGCAGTTTTACATCCCCATCGCCACCCAGATTCCTCAAGCCGCCGGGGTTGCCCACGCCCAAAGGCTTTTGGGCAAGGATGCCGTGTCGGCAGTCTTCATCGGCGATGGGGGAACATCTGAAGGGGATTTCCACGAGGGGCTGAACTTCGCCTCGGTGTTCAATGCTCCCCTGCTGGTGGTGGTGCAGAACAACGGTTGGGCCATCAGCGTGCCCACCCATAAGCAAATGCGGGTGCAACGTATCGCCCTAAAGGCCCAGGGGTACGGGATTCCCGGCGTGGTGGTGGACGGCAACGACCTGGTGGCGGTCTGGAGCGTGGCCAGGGAAGCAGCGAAGCGGGCTCGAGCCGGCCAGGGGCCCACCCTGATCGAGGCCCTGACCTATCGGGTAGCCCCCCACACCTCCTCCGACGACCCCAGCCGCTACCGCACCGAGGAGGAAGCCGAGCAGTGGAAACAGCGCGACCCCATTTTGCGCATGAAAAACTGCCTTCTGCACCTGGGCCTGTGGAGTGAAGAGGAAGAAGCCGAGCTGGGCGAGGCCCTCGAGGCCGAGTTCCAGTCCGAGCTGGCCCTGGCCGACCAGGCCCCCGAGCCCAACCCCTGGGAGATTGTGGAACAGGTCTACCAAAAGATGCAGCCCGACCAAGAGGCCGCCTGGCAGTATTTGCGGGGGGAGAAGGCATGATTGCCGAACGCGAGACTCGAGTGCTCAACAATGTACAGGCCATCAATGAAGCCCTGGCCCTGGCCCTGGCCAAAGACCCCCGGGTGCTGCTCTTCGGCGAGGACGTGGGCACCATGGGCGGGGTCTTCCGCGCCTCGGACGGGCTGCAACAGAAATACGGCGATAAACGGGTTTTCGATACCCCTTTGGCCGAGTCGGGCATCGTGGGCTTCGGGATTGGCCTGGCGATGGCAGGTTTCCGTCCGGTGGCCGAGATTCAGTTTGCCGGTTTTCTCTACCCGGCACTGGATCAGATTCTCTCCCACCTGGGCCGTATGCGCCACCGCACCCGGGGCCGCTTCACCATCCCCATGGTCATCCGCGCGCCTTACGGGGGTGGGGTCAAGACCCCCGAACAGCACGCCGACAGCCCCGAGGCCCTGCTCTGCCACACCCCAGGGGTCAAGGTGGTCATTCCCAGCAGCCCCGAGCGGGCCAAAGGGCTTTTGCTGGCGGCCATCGAGGACCCCGACCCGGTGTTTTTCCTCGAGGCCATCAAGCTATACCGTGGGGTGAAAGGGGTGGTGCCGGAGGGCTACTACACCCTGCCCATCGGCCAGGCCCGGGTGGTGCGGGAAGGCCAGGCCGCAAGCCTCTTCTGCTACGGGGGAATGGTGGAGGTCTGCCAGAAAGCCGCCGAGGTAGCCGCCCGCGAAGGGGTGGAGCTGGAGGTGGTGGACCTCGAGACCCTGGTGCCCCTGGACACCCCCACCGTCCTCGAGTCGGTGCGCAAGACCGGGCGGGCGGTGGTGGTCTACGAGGCTATGCGCACCGGCGGTTTCGGGGCCGAGGTGGCTGCTCGCATCGCCGAGGAGGCCCTGGACTACCTCGAGGCCCCCATTCTACGGGTGGCCGGCTGGGACGCCCCCTACCCTCCCTTTAGCGCGGTGGAAAACTACTACCGCCCCGATGCCAAGCGGGTGCTCGAGGCGGTGCGGCGGGTGCTGATGTACTGAGGGAATCTTCTCCTCCTGGGCTCTCCCCGAGAGGGATGTCTAACTTGGATTAGAGCATAGGGCGAGGCAAACGCCCATAGGTGCGGAAAATGCACTCGCCTGCCTGGTCGTATTCACAAATCTCGACCTGCGTGGCCTGATCTTTGGTGGTCGGGTTTCCGGCGTCGTCGATGAAGCGTGCGATCGCGTATGCCCCGCCGTGAGGAGTAGGCCCATCCCGGCGTTCCTCGGTTTTTCCCGGTTTTCTAACCACTATAGCCGACCTCTCTCATTAGTCTATCAATAACCTGGTATTTCTTTGGTGCGCGGGCCTTCAGTTGCTTTTGAATTACCTCCTGATGCTCCTAATACCGGCTAGATCAAACAAGCGTTTGTTAGAATAGGCGGCATGAAAACAAAGAGCTATGCCATGGGGGCCTGGCATCAGAGCCCCGAGGAGGGAACCCTGGTAGTGGACGCGGTCTATGGGGAGCCAGTAGCCGAGGTCAGCAGCCAGGGGCTGGACTTTGCCGGCATGGTGGCCTACGCCCGAGAGGTAGGGGGGCCCAACCTGAGGCGCTACACCTTCCACGAGCGGGCCGCCATGCTGCGGGCTTTAGCCCAGTACCTGACCGAGCGCAAAGAAGCGTTCTACCCCCTTTCCTACAAAACCGGGGCCACGCGCTACGATAGCTGGTTTGATATTGACGGGGGCATCGGCACCTTTTTCAGCTATGCCTCCTTAGCCCGGCGCGAGCTGCCCAACGAGCGCTTTCTGGTAGAGGACGACCCCCTGGCCCTTTCCAAGCAGGGCAGCTTCGTGGGTAGGCACCTGCTGGTACCCAAAGAGGGGGTGGCGGTGCACATCAACGCCTTCAACTTCCCCGTCTGGGGCATGCTGGAAAAACTCGCCCCGGGGCTTATCGCCGGGGTACCGGCCATCGTGAAGCCCGCCACCCAGACCGCCTACCTGACCGAGGCGGTGTTCCGGGCCATGATCGAGTCGGGCCTCCTACCCGAGGGGGCCATCCAGCTTATTTGCGGCGGCATTGGCGACCTCTTCGACCACCTGAACGAGCAGGACTGCGTGACCTTTACCGGCTCGGCCAGCACCGGGCGCAAGCTCAAGGTGCACCCCAGCCTGGTAGCCCACGCAGTGCCCTTCAACATGGAGGCCGACAGCCTGAACTGCGCCATTCTGGGGGCTACGGTAGAGCCCAGCGACCCCGAGTTCACCCTCTTCGTGCGGGAGGTGGCCAGGGAGATGACCGTTAAGGCCGGGCAGAAGTGCACCGCCATCCGGCGGGTCATCGTGCCCAAGGCCAAGGTCGAGGCCGTACTAGAAGCGCTCAAGAAAGAGCTGGGCCAGATCACCCTGGGAGACCCCCAGCGCGAGGAGGTGCGGATGGGGCCTTTGGTCGGCGCCGCCCAGCGCCTGGAGGTGCAAAAGGTGGTGGAGGCCCTCGAGGCCAAAGGCTGCGAGCGGGTCTATGAGGGCCCTGCCGAGCTCCTGGGGGGCGACTGGGAGAAAGGAGGGTTCATGGCCCCCACCCTGCTCTACAGCCCCAAGCCCTGGGAGTCGGGCGCGCACGACCTCGAGCCCTTCGGCCCGGTGGCCACCCTGATGCCCTACGAAAGCCTGGACGAGGCCGCCGCCCTGGCCCGCCGGGGCCGGGGCAGCCTGGTGGGCAGCATCGTCACCTATAACCGCGAGGAGGCCCGCCAGCTCTTCTTCGGCTGCGCCACCCACCACGGGCGGCTGCTTATTCTCAACCGGGAAAACGCCAAGGAATCCACCGGCCACGGCTCCCCTTTACCCCTGCTGGTGCACGGCGGGCCCGGAAGGGCCGGGGGCGGGGAGGAGCTGGGGGGCCTGCGGGGCATCAAGCACTACATGCAGCGTTCGGCGGTGCAGACCGACCCCACCACCCTGATGGCCCTTTCCCAGGAGTACGTGCGGGGCGCCGCGGTGCAGGAAGACCTGGTGCATCCCTTCCGCAAGTACTTCGAGGACCTGAAAATCGGCGAGAGTCTCCTCACCCACCGCCGCACTGTGACCGAGGCTGATATTGTGAGCTTCGCGGGCATCAGCGGCGACTACTTCTATGCCCATGTGGACGAGCTGGGGGCCAAGGAGTCCATCTTCGGCAAGCGCGTGGCCCACGGCTACTTCCTGATCTCGGCGGCGGCCGGCCTTTTCGTGAGCCCCGCCCCAGGGCCGGTGCTGGCCAACTACGGCCTGGAAAACCTACGCTTCATCGAGCCGGTGGGCATCGGCGACACCATCCAGGCCCGCCTGACGGTGAAGCGTAAAACCGCCAAGGACCCCAGGCCCGGCGAGCGGCCTACCGGGGTAGTGACCTGGGCGGTGGAGATTACCAACCAGGAGGGCAAGACCGTAGCGCTATACGACATCCTGACCCTGGTAGCCCGCCGGCCTGAAGGGGTGCAAGCCTAAAAGGCTTCTGCTGCCGTATAACCCCTTTCGTCCTGTGCCAGCCGTCCCAGGGGATGGCCTGGTTCGTGGGCGTAGCACAGCAGAAAGTCGCCCTCGAGCCAGCGGCTATAAAAGCGCTTGCGGCTTTCCAGGCTGGTCATGGGGTAGAGGTCGAAGGCCGGAATGTACAGCAGGGGGGTCTGGCAGCGCAACGCCACCAGGTCGGCGGTGTAGGCCAGGCGCTGGCCCTCGGACTCGAGTTCGACCACCTGCATCCCCAGGTTGTGCCCCGGTGCAGGCCGAACCCACAAGCCCGGCAAAAGCTCGGCCTCGCCCTCCACCAGCTCAAATCGGCCCTGCTCGGCCAAAGGCTCCACGTTCTCGGCACGGTAGCTGGCCCGGCTACGCTCGTGGGGGTGCAAGGCGTCGTGGAGTTCTTGTTTTTGCACCACATGGCGGGCCTTGGGGAAGGTGGGCACCAGCCGGCCCTCGGCCCAGCGGGTATTCAGGCCGCAGTGGTCGAAGTGTAGATGGGTGTGCACCACCAGCGAAATCTCCTCGGGTTCTACGCCCAGCAGCTGGAGCTGGGCCAGTAGGGGGTGGGTGGGGCTCAGGCCGTAGAGCTGGCGGAACTTCTCCCCTGGTTTGCGGTCGATGCCGGTCTCGATGAGCACGTAGCGCCCACCCAGGCGCACCAGCAGGGGGTTCAGGCCCAGGCGGATGCGGTTTTGCTCGTCGGGTGGGGCCAGGCTGGCCCAGCGGCTGCGGGGCACGATGCCGAACATCGAGCCGCCGTCCAGCCACAGCTCGCCATCGGAGAGCACCCATAGCTCGAGCCTACCCAGCCGGCGGTACAGAATGGGCCGCATGTTGCACGATTATCTCAGGCTGGTAGGCCGCCAGTCTACGTCGCATGACCGCGATGGCCTCGGGGTGCTCATCCACCAGCACAAAGCCCCGGCCATGCCGGGCCGCGGCCTCGCCGGTGGTACCCGATCCGGCAAAAAAGTCCAGCACCACCTCGCCGGGATTGGAGTGCACCCGCACGATGCGCTCGAGCAGCCGGAGGGGTTTTTGCGTGGGATAGCCGGTTTTTTCTTTAGAAGAAGTGGGCACAATGGTCATCCACCAGACATCGGTGGGGGTTTTGCCCCGGGCGGCCTTCTCCGGCCCGGCCATGCGGGGGGCCAGGTAGGGAATCCGGTCGATGGCCTCGTAGTGGAAGGTGTATTTCCTGGGGTTCTTGGCGTACCAGAGGATGGTGTCGTGCTTGGCCGGCCAGCGGGAGCGGGAGCGTCCCCCGTAGTCGTAGGCCCAGATGATCTCGTTCACAAAGCTCTGGCGGCCAAAAATGGCATCCAGGGCTACCTTGATGTAGTGCACCTCGCGGTAGTCCAGATGAACAAACAGCGAGCCCGTGGGGGTAAGCAGACGGAAGGCCTCTTGCAGGCGGGGCACTAAAAAAGCCCCGAAGTCTTCGAAGGAGTCGGAGTAGACCGGGGCAGAAAGCTCCTGGGTACTGTAGCGTTTACCGCCAAAGCCTTTGCGTGTTCCGTTTTCGTCGGCAACAGCCCTAATACGTCGTCGCTGCTGCACCCTGCGCGTGTTAAAGGGAGGATCCAGGTAAATGAGCGGAAAGGAAGCATCGGGCAGAGTGGAGATGTACTCAAGGCTCTCGGCCTGCACAATATGCTTCATTGATCCAATTCTAACCGACCAGGCCTGAAGCCCTCTCGAGGCCCTCCCGTACCTCTTCCAACACCTCCTTCAGGCTCCTCCCCTCCTCATAGGCCCTTATGAGGGCGCTGGCAATCACCGCGCCGTCGGCGGCCTGGGCGGCTTGCTGGGCCGTAGCGCGGTTGGAAATGCCGAAGCCGATGGCTACGGGGGCATCGGTACATTGCCGGATTTGCTGAACCAGTTCGGGTAAACCCTCGGGAAGCCTATCCCGCGCCCCGGTCACCCCGGCCACCGAGACGGTGTAAACAAAGCCGGTACAGTAGGGTGCAACGGTCTTGATTCGTGAATGGGTGGAGGTAGGGGCCAGAAGAAAAGAGGTTTGCAAGCCCGCCTCGTGGGCCATACGGACCAGCTCCGGGTCTTCGTCGGGGGGCAAGTCCGGCAAAATCAAGCCGTTGGCCCCAGCAGCCTTGAACGTCGCAAAAAAAGCCTCGGGGCCCGCCGCAATCACCGGGTTGATGTAGGTCATCAGAAACAAGGGCTTATCGGTGAGGGCCCGGATTTCCCGCACGTACTGGGCCACATCCGCCACCCGCACCCCCTGGCCCAGGGCCTGTTCCGAGGCCCGCTGGATCACCGGGCCATCGCCCAGTGGGTCGGAGTAGGGCAGGCCCACCTCGAGCAGATCGGCATAGGGCAGCACCTGCCGCACCATCTCCAGATCGGCCCCCCGGCTGGGGTAGCCGGCCATCACGTAGGGAATCAGGGCCGCCCGGCCCTGGGCGCGGGCCTGGGCAAAGGCTTCTCGGGTGGTCATGAGGCCCCTCCTTCGAGCAAACGCATCACCTCGACCACGTCCTTGTCGCCCCGGCCCGAGAGGTTGATGACGATGACCTGCTCTGGTTCCATCTCCGGGGCCAGCTTGGCCGCGTAGGCGATGGCGTGGGCCGACTCCAAAGCCGGGATAATGCCCTCCAGGCGGCACAAAAGCTGAAAACCCTCGAGGGCCTCCTCGTCGGTGATGCCCACGTACTCGGCCAGGCCCTCCTGGGCGTAGTAGCTGTGCTCCGGCCCCACCCCGGGGTAGTCCAGCCCTGCCGAAACCGAGTGGGCCGGGCGGATCTGGCCGTCGTCGTCGTACAGCAGGTACATCATGGCGCCGTGCAGCACCCCCTTGCGCCCCGCCCCAATGCTCAGGCTGTGCAGCCCCGAGGAGACGCCGTGCCCCGCGGCTTCCACCCCAATCAGGCGGGGGCGGGAGTGGGCATAGGCAAAGGGGGCAAAAACCCCAATGGCGTTGGAACCCCCACCCACACAGGCCAGGACGACATCGGGGGTCTCGCGCCCCTCCTTTTCGAGGAGCTGGGCCTTGATTTCTTCGCCCACGATGCTCTGGAAGTCGCGGGCCATCATGGGGTAAGGGTGCGGCCCCACCACCGAGCCGATGATGTAAAACGAGTCGCGCACGTTCGTAACCCAGTCCCGAATGGCCTCGTTGGTGGCGTCCTTGAGGGTGCGGGTGCCGCTTTCCACCGGGCGCACCTCGGCCCCCAACAGCTTCATGCGGAAGACATTCAGGGCCTGCCGCCGCACGTCCTCGGCCCCCTGGTAAACCACGCACTCCAGACCTAGAAGCGCGGCCACCGTGGCCACCGAGACCCCGTGCTGGCCAGCCCCGGTCTCGGCGATGACCCGCTTCTTGCCCATGCGCTTGCACAAGAGGGCCTGGCCCAGGGTGTTGTTGATCTTGTGGGCCCCGGTGTGGTTGAGGTCCTCGCGCTTGAGGTAGATTTTAGCCCCGCCTAGGTGGCGGGTCAGGTTTTCGGCAAAGTACAGGGGGCTGGGCCGGCCCACGTACTCCCGCAGATAGTACTGGTACTCGGCCAGAAACGCAGGGTCGGTTTTGTAGTGCAGATACGCCTCGGTGAGTTCCTCCAAGGCTGGAATCAGGGTCTCGGGTACGTAGCGTCCGCCAAACTCACCGTAGCGGCCTCTGGAATCGGGTAGGGGGTACTGGGGTAGGTTCATCGGGCTCCTCGTCTGGTATGGAACAAGCGATGGCCAAGTGCTGCTGCCAAAAGAAAAACTCGAGGACTCGACCTCGAGTACAGACTCAAGCGCTGAAAAGAACCCGCTACAGCGCTCGAGCCGGGCTGCACCACCAACGCTGGTGGTGCCACTTATAGCTGCGGGGGGTACGGCGTCGCATCCTTAAGCGAAGGGTAGCAACCCCTGTTGCCATTCGTCAAGATTGGGTTAGAGTTTTTGAGATGGATAACTTCTCAGAACATCTGGACAAACTGGCCAAAGTTGCGGTTCATGTTGGGCTTGGACTGCAAGAAGGCCAGGAGCTTGTCATCACCGCCCCCATCGAGGCCGTTCCGCTAGCGCGAAAAATTACCGAGCACGCCTATAAGGCCGGGAGCCCCCTGGTCACCGTGCTATACGACGACGATGCCGCCACCCTCCTGCGCTACCAGTACGCGCCCGAGGGTTCTTTCGACAAAACCCAGAAATGGCTTTTTGAGGGGCTGGCCGATGCCTTCCAGGGCGGCGCGGCCCGGCTGCACATCGCTGGAAATGATCCCAACCTGCTCAAAGGCCAGAACCCCGAGTCGGTCGCGAGGGCTAACCGCGCCCGCTCGATGGCCTACAAACGAGCCCTCGAGCTCATCACCACTTATCACATCAACTGGAGCATTGTCGCCTATGCCCAGCCGGCCTGGGCTCAAACGGTGTTTCCGCAGGAGACTCCGGAGGTAGCAGTTCAAAAGCTCTGGGAAGCCATTTTCAAGGCCTCGAGGCTGGACACACCCGACCCCGTGGCGGCCTGGGCAGCTCACAACCACAACCTGCAACAGCGGGTGCAGTACCTGAACGAAAAGCGCTATGCTGCTCTTCATTTCAAGGGGCCAGGCACCGATCTGGTCGTGGGTCTGGCCGACGATCACCAGTGGGCGGGCGGCGCTGTGAAGGCCAAGAATGGCCTGGTCTGCAATCCCAATATCCCCACCGAGGAAGTCTTTACCACGCCCCACAAAGACCGTATCCAAGGACATGTGCGCAGCACCAAGCCGCTCTCCTACCAGGGCAGCCTGATTTCGGACATCGAGGTACGCTTTGAACAGGGCCGGGTGGTGGAGGCCAGGGCCCGAGATGGCACCGACATCCTGAACCGGGTCCTGCAAACCGACGAAGGAGCCCGCAGCCTGGGTGAAGTAGCTCTGGTGCCGCACTCCTCGCCCATCGCTCAAAGCGGGATCCTCTTCTACAACACCCTGTTTGATGAAAACGCAGCCAGCCACATCGCACTGGGTCAGGCCTACAGCGAGTGTATCCGGGGGGGAAGCCAGCTGAAACCTGAAGAACTCGCAGCCAAAGGCGCCAACAGCAGCCTGATTCACATCGACTGGATGATTGGCTCAGGCGAAATAGACGTAGACGGTCTAACCGAGTCCGGGCAAGCGGAACCCCTGATGCGTGGGGGTGAGTGGGTATGATATCGGATTCAAAAAGATAGTTATTCAAACAAAAAAATCTAGAGGCTTGCTTGCGACGCGCGCGGCGCAATTTGAATCCTAGAGCACACCCCACCCCACCCCTCCCCTCCCTACGGTCGGCGAAACAGGCATCTCCTTTCAGTCGGCGAAACAAGCGTCTCGCTACGCACCCCACCCCTCGCTACGCACCCCTCCCTACGGTCGGCGAAAAAGGCGTCCCGGCGAAGAAAGCGTCTCCCTACGGTCGGCGAAACGAGCATCTCGGCGAAACAAACGTCTCCCTTTGGTCGGGTTAGTTCGCCACCATTCGGTGCCGACTAACCGAATCTGGTCTGAGCCCTATGGTCAGGCTGTTTGTATCTGATAGCGTTCCCAGGCGGCCAGGGCATGCTCCAGGGCGTAACCCCGGTTAACCAGTAAGCGAATGCCCCTTGGCTTCTCGCCCCGGTGGCGGCTGCTAAAGCGCTCCAGCAAGTCCAGGGCCTCCTCTACGGGGTCGTGCTGGAACTGGTGCTCGGTCAGTACGCTTTCAACCAGGTCACGCGCAATGCCTTTTTCCAGCAGGGCTCTACGCAACTTACCTGGCCCCCACTTACCCGTGTGGAGCCTGGCGTAGCCTTCGGCATATTTCTGGTCATCGAGGTAGCCCATTCGCTTGATCCGCTCCAGTACCGTTTGCACCACTTCCGGCTGGGCTTTTCGGGCCAGTTTTCGCCGCAGGGTTGCCTCCGAATAGGCCCTTGCTCCAAGTATCCGCACCGCATATAAAAATAGCTCTTCCGACCCGGCGTCCTTCATCCCCCGATTATGCCATGAGCGTAATGAAAGCTGTAAGTAGCGAGCTGTCACTCTTGACGCTTTTGCCTGAACACTAGACACTAGACACTGCCATTTGTGCCTCGAGGCCTCGAGTGCTCGCTGTGTCCAACATCTATGCGCGTCTTTGCCATTGCCGACATCCATCTGTCTAAAGCCTTCCCCAAGCCCATGAACATCTTCGGCGCGGAGTGGGACGGGCATCCTGAGGCCGTGTTCGAGGAATGGCGAAAGGTTGTAGGCGCAGACGATCTGGTCATTGTGGCTGGCGACATCTCCTGGGCCATGAAACTACCTGAGGCCATGGTCGACCTGGCCGATCTTGCCGAGCTACCTGGCACCAAAATCTTGTTGCGTGGCAACCACGACTACTGGTGGCCCTCCATCAGCCGCTTGCGGCAAATGCTGCCCCCGCGTATGCACGCTTTGCAGCACGACTCACTCATCATCGGCAATCTGGCGATTGCCGGGAGTCGGGGCTGGGACACGCCGGGCAGCTACAATTTCAGCCCAGAGGACGAAAAAATCTACAAGCGGGAGGTGGAGCGGCTCGCACTCTCGCTCAAAACCATCCAGGGTCGCGAGTACGAGTACTTGATTATGGCCATGCACTACCCGCCCTATGGCCCCACCGGCGGCCCTACCGGCTTCACCGAGTTGATAGACCGCTACCGACCCACCTGTGTAGTCTACGGGCACCTGCACGGGGCCGACGCCGAGCGGTTGCCCAAGGATTGGAATGGAATCCCGCTGCATTTTGTCTCTGCCGATGTGGTGCGTTTCAAGCCCCAGCTTATCCTCGAGACCAGCCATCAGACCCATACCTGAAACACATATTGCTCACCAAGCACCTGTGGACCAGGACATTGCCAGCTGTTCGCACAAACCCGCCTGTGGTCTTGCTTTGCTTGGTGATGATCCATGGCCAATTTCATAAAGATCTTCAGCCCAAATAAAAAGCGTCCTTGAGCGCCCCTAAAGGGTACGTTTTGAAGGTATTAGCAATCACCCCACTCGATAGTCTCGACAGTTTGTGGTCTTTCCGAAATGACGTTTTCGACGGATCTTTTGCGGAGGATGAACAAGGGTTGGCCGGGTTGTCTGGAGTTGGCCTGAAGCCGATGTAACTATCTGAGGGTATGCCACTTCAACCGCATCATCTTGACAATCATGTACAAACTGCAACAGCGGATTTCGAGACCCCCATGGCCTGATATTTGCAACCGGTGTGTACCAGCCGCGCCACCCACCGAGCCCTGGTCGCTATCCGGCCATTCGGCCAGATGCCTCTTCAGAGCACCTGCCGGTTATCTGTATCTGGGGTATCATCCAAATTATGATTACCGCCTTTGTTTTGATCCAGACCAGCCGCGAATCTACTGCCGAGACCGCTGAGTCGGTCGCCGAAATTCCCGGCGTGGCCGAAGTGTATTCGGTTACGGGGGAATGGGATCTGGTCGCCATCCTGCGCTTCAAGGATTTCGAGCAGCTCGACGACATCGTAACCCTGGGCTTGCGCAAGCTAAAGGGCATCGAGCGCACCCAAACCCTGCTGGCTTTTAGAGCATATTCACGCCGGTTGCTCGAGCAAGGCTTCAACATTGGCAGCGAAGGCGCTTGAATAAATGTTCCGCCTGTTCATGTTGATTCAGCTCGGTCTCTTGCTGGTCGGGCTGGTCTGGATGGCGCTGGCAGGATATTCTGCCCTGCAAAACCCCGACCCCCTGCGCGATGGGGTGGTTTTTTTGTTGCTGTTTTTTGGGCTTATGGGGCTCGAGGCCGTGTTTTCCCGGCTCTTCCCTACCAGCTTCCGGGTCTCCGAAGCCCTGCATGGCCAGATTGGAGCCCTGATGCGCTCGCAGGGCATTAATCATCATCAAGCCTTGCTGTTGGCCCTGGCTTCCGGCGTAGGCGAGGAGGTATTTTTTCGGGGGGCTTTACAAAACGCCTTGTTGGGTGGCTGGCCAGGGGTACTGCTCCAGGCCATCGTGTTTATGGTGCTCCATCCTGTACCCGACCGCCGGGCCTGGGTCTATCCGCTCTTCATCTTTTTTGGCGGCGTGATGTTCGGTACGACTTATTTGCTAACCGGAAGCCTGATTCCGGGTATCCTCGCTCACTACCTCCACAACGCAAGGAGCTTTTATCAGTTACTGGAGCAAAAAGCGGAGCACGAAAACCCCGTATAAAGAGTAGCCATCTGGCGCTGGCTTTCTTCTTTGGCTGCAAACCAGTGGCCTGCTGTTTCTGTTATGCTTTTAGAGCTATGGCTTACAAAAAAATTACCGTTCCAGCAGGCGATAAGATTTCCATTCACGATGGCAAGCTACAGGTGCCCGACCATCCCATCATCGGCTTCATCGAGGGCGATGGCACCGGACCCGATATCTGGCGAGCCGCTCAGCCAGTCCTGGACGCAGCAGTTGCCAAAGCCTACGGTAGCAAACGCAAAATTGCCTGGGCGGAAATTTATGCAGGTGAAAAGGCCAACCATGTATACGGCGAGGTCATCTGGCTGCCGGAAGAGACCCTCGAGTTCATCCGCGAATACCTGGTAGCCATCAAGGGGCCGCTGACCACTCCGGTAGGTGGGGGAATTCGCTCCATTAACGTGGCGCTGCGGCAGGAACTCGACTTATATGCATGCGTCCGCCCCGTACAGTGGTTCGAGGGTGTGCCTAGCCCGGTGCGCCATCCCGAGCTGGTCAATATGGTGATTTTCCGCGAAAACACTGAGGATATTTACGCTGGCATTGAGTTTCCCAAAGATAGCCCTGAGGTTAAGAGGTTCCTCGAGTGGTTCAAATCGGAATTCCCTAAGCCCTTCAGCAAAATCCGCTTCCCCGAGACTGCCGGCATTGGCATCAAGCCGGTTTCGGAGCAAGGAACCCACCGCCTGGTCGAGGCAGCCTTCAACTATGCCATCGAAAACGACCTTCCCTCGGTCACGCTGGTACACAAAGGCAACATCATGAAATTTACCGAAGGAGCCTTCCGCGACTGGGGCTATGCCCTCGCCAAAAGTAAGTATGGTGCCCAGGATCTGGACGGTGGCCCCTGGCAGACCTTCACAAACCCCAAAACAGGCAAACAAATTGTCGTGAAGGACATGATTGCCGATAATTTCCTACAGCAAATTCTGCTGCGCCCTGCCGAGTACAGCGTCGTGGCAACCCTCAACCTGAATGGGGACTACCTCTCCGATGCCCTGGCCGCGCAGGTAGGGGGCATTGGGATTGCCCCAGGTTCCAACGTGAACTACTACTCCGGACATGCAGTCTTTGAAGCCACCCACGGCACTGCGCCCAAGTATGCAGGAAAGGATCAGGTCAACCCCAGCTCGGTGATTCTTTCGGGTGAGATGATGCTGCGCTACCTGGGCTGGATCGAGGCTGCCGACCTGATAATCCACGCCATGACCAAAACCATTGCCCAGGGGCGAGTTACCTACGATTTCCACCGTTTGATGGTGGCCGAAGGTCGCAATGCCACCCTACTCAAATGCAGTGAGTTTGGTAGGGCTCTGATCGAGAACATGTAATGCCAGCAAGAAGATCGTCCCTCAAACCAAAAAATCCAGCGCCGAGTTGCGCCGCAAGCGGTGCAACTTGAATCCTGGGGCACGCCCTGCCCTTCGCTCGGCGTAAAAAGCATCTCGGCGAAACAAGCGTCTCCCTTCCAAGAGGCGGTATCGCCCTTCGCTTCGCGGATAACTTCAGTCGGTCGCCCCTGCGCTACGCCATGGCGCGGCGTGGGCGAGGCTCTGCCACCATTCGCTGCCGTACTAACCGAATCTGGTATCGTTTGTGAAAATTGCCAGGATCATTTCAGAAGTGCGCTTATAATGCTAGTAGTCTGGCCAAGCAATAACCAAGGGGGTGGTTGTGGTACAAGTTCTTTTGGTGTTGGGTTTGCTCCTGATGCTTTATAACACCTATACCGGGTTTCGGATGAAAAGCAAAGCCCCCGGTGGGATCATTGGGGAACGGTTATCACAACTCAACATATTCATAACCCTGTTCGCCATAGGCTATATGGTGGTTGGAGTTTTGACCTGGAGCCGACCCCTAGACTCACTGTTGCTCATCATGGCTTTTATTCTGCTGTTTGGAGCGATTTTCGTTCTACTGGTTCTGCGGCTGGTCCAAGCAGTACTGTCAGCGCTCGAGGGTTGATGCAAATATATCGTCAGACCGACAAAGTGCTGGATATTCTCTTAAGCCGGGAGCAGCGGTTGGTCTATTCTTTGTGCCGTGAAGAGATTAGCGATGTGGTGCTCGCGCAGCGCACCCAGCTGGCGCTGGACGTTTTGAGTACCATTCTTTCGTCTTTACTCGAGCACGGCTTGATTGAAACGGTAGCAACCACACCGCAAGCCTCCACCGCTCGCTCCCGCGAAACAGACCGTCTGGCTGAAGTCAAAGCCCAGCTTATGGCCACACTCGGCGCTGAGCTGGGTGAACGGGCGCAAAAGTACCAGCCGGAGGTTCAGAGCAAACAAAGCCTCAGCGAACTCGAGGAGTGGAGTCGCAAGCTGGTGCTAAAACTAAGGCTGACTATTAGCCAGAAGGCTGCGGATACACTCGAAACCCGCCTGCAGGCCCTCTTCAAATGAACGCCGGAGCTTTTTTTTGGTAAGACAATGGGGCTCAGCAGTTTTGCATCTGAGCCCGGTTAACTACCGCTCTTGCAAAACCCCTTGGAGGCGACGGGTCATAACCTCTGCGTACTCGACCCAGTCTGCCAGAGCCCGGTCAACCGACTGACGCATCAGGAACTCGCCGGGTGATAGGCGCTTCAAAAGCAAGAAAGGAGGACTGCTGAGACTCTCGAGCACACTTTGCAGGTGATCGGCCTCGAGGTTCATTTCTCGTGCCATGGGCATCAGGTCGGCCAACAGAAAGACCTGCTGCGGTGGCTGATCGGCCAACAAGGTCAAGACCGCCGAAAAGTGGCTGCGTTCGCGCAGCACACCCGAGATTTCGTGCTCGAGCCTCTGGATGGCCTCGAGGTCTATGCGGCCCTCCCGCAGCAGGCGCTCAATATCCAGCGGGCCTACCGGAAAAGCAGCCTTCAACTTGACAAGGCGCTGTAAAGCTTCTGGTGAGACGTAACCCAGACCCACCTGCACAAGTCCGGAAGGGCGTACCGTAGCAATCTCGGCCAGGGCTTCAGGCCTCGAAGACTCTCCGGCCACAATGGCGGCATACTGCACCCGACCCTGCTGGCGGTAGGCCAGCAGCTCTCTGGCTTCCATCTCGCCAAACTTGGCGAGGGCCAGGTGGAAGGTGCGGCGACCCAGGGCAGCCCTGAATACCCAGGGCGCACTCCCCGATTCACGCGAAAAACCCATGGTCTCGAGGTCAACCGAAAACGCGGGCACTTCGCTGGCTACAGGCTTATGCGGAAAAATCACTTCTTTTGGATAAGGCGTGACCTTGACACGCTTTTCGGTTTTTTCTGGAGGCTGTTCGGTGGACGGCGGCCGGGAACGCTCGACCTCGGGGGAACGGGGCCTTGCGGGCTTGGCCACCGGCGTGAGGGCTTCCAGGCCAATCTCACCTCCCTCGAGGTGGAGGGCAATCTTGTCGTTGACGCCCAGGCGTCGCTTAGCATAGTAGGGCGCCAGACCCTCGAGGCGATTTTGTCGCCAGTTGACGCTGGCATCGTAGGTTTCACCGTCCTCGTCACGAAGGGCAATACGTTCTTTACCCTGCAGGAAAACCCGTAACGACTGGGTCAGGTTCATGGTTCCGCTGTTGAGGCAGGTACTGGTGAGGACGTAGCGCGCGATCATAGGTTTCCTAAAAGGCTCTTGCAGCAGCAACTTGACGAACCAGAGCAGGCTTGCCGGCAGTTAGCATGTAATACATTTCGTATGCTACCTGAAGCGTGGTCTCCACGTCGCCCAGGGCACGGTGCCGACCCGAAATGGCGCCCAGATCGAAAGCCCAGGCAAGCGAATCGAGGCCGCGCTTGCTTAGCCCCGGCAGCGCTTCGCGCGCCCAGTGTATCGTGTCAACAACTGGATTATCCAGTCGGTATCCCAGTCGCTTTAAGCGGGGCTGCAAAAAGCCCAGGTCGAAGCCGGCATTCTGGATGACCAGGGTGGCGTCCTTCAGGAGTGGTAGGGCCTCTTGCAACACCGTGTAGATGTCGGCGGCATCCTGCACGTCTTCGTTGCGAATGCCGGTCAGGCGGCTGATGAAGGGGGGAATAAAGACGCCCGGATTGACCAGGCGCTCGAACACCGTGCGCTGGCCATTTTCCAGGCGTACCATGGCCAGCTCAATGATTTCGTTTTGCTCAGGCGAAAGCCCAGTTGTCTCGAGATCCAGTACCACAATAGCATCTCCCTGCATTGGAAAGGCATACTGCCATTCCCACAGACCAATCCCGGCCTCTCCCCGCTCAAAACGCCCATCCAGCAAGTCCTGCAAGAGTTCACGTACCCATGCGCCCTTTGGCAGCCCCGGCGCGGCCAGCACCTGCTCGGCCAGGGCTTCTTCAGGGAGCCGTTTACCGGTGTTACGAAGATGGCGAGCAAGTCGGGTCGAAAGGCGATAGTGGGTCGGACTCATGGAATGGCGGGGGTAGGGATGCGGCGATTCGTGCATCATAAAGCACGGAACCTCGAGGGACATTTTGAGACCCTGTACAAAGCCTGATAGCGAAACTTGTCCAGGAGAATAAAAAGGTCTCGGGGCGAGTATACCGCAGCTTGCACAGATATGACAGAGCTTCACAGGGATTAACGCCCGAACGTTAAACCAGGCGTTACTCACTTTGACGTTGCCTCCTCAGGGCAATCGCTGTGGAATTTCCTGCTTTTGCTCAAAGCGCCTGACCAAGCGGCGCCGATTTGGCAAAAGCCCGCCCGGTGGCCTGTTCAAATGCGTTGGCCACAGTGAAAATTTGCTCGTCTCTGAGAGGTCTGCCAATAAGCTGCAGTCCCACCGGCAACTCCCCCTCAAACCCAGCCGGAATGCTCATGGCCGGTGCCCCGATCAGATTGACGGCTACGGTATCGATGTCGGCCAGGTACATCGAGAGGGGGTCGCTGGTTTTTTCACCAAAGCGGAAGGCTGGGAAGGGACTGGTGGGCGTGAGCAGAAGATCAGCCTGGGAAAAAGCAGTGTCGAAGTCGGCCTTAAGTTTGGCTCTGACCCGTAAAGCCTTGCCATAGTAGGCATCGTAGTAACCGGAAGAGAGCACGAAGGTTCCCATCAGAACCCGTCGCTGCACCTCCGGGCCAAAGCCGTGCTCACGGCTTTGCATCATCGCAGCGATGCTATCTTCCGCAGTTATGCGCAGGCCATAAAGAGTACCATCGTAACGGGCCAGGTTGGAACTAATTTCGGCCGTGTTGACGATGTAATAAGCGGCCAGGGCGTAGTCCAGGGTTGGAATACTCACCTCCACAAATCGCACCCCCTGGCCCTCCATCACTGCACGAAAGCGCTCGAGTGCTTCCAGAACACCCGTCGAATTCCCCATCTTCAAAGCTTCTTTCACAATGCCAATGGTCATGCCCTGCACCGGTGCCCGCAAAGCCTCCCTGAATCGTGGGGCGGCTTCCAGACTGGTGCTGTCCTTGGGGTCGTGGCCACTCACCACATCGCTGAGGAGGGCCAGGTCTTCCACCGATAGAGCCAGTGTACCCACCTGATCGAGGCTGCTGGCCGTGGCCACCACCCCGTAGCGCGAGATACGCCCGTAGGTAGGCTTGAAGCCATACACCCCACACAAGGCCGCCGGTTGCCGAACGCTACCACCGGTGTCGGTTCCAAGCGCCATTGGCACCATACTCGCGGCTACCGCCGCCGCCGACCCCCCCGAAGTACCCCCCGGCACCCGCTCCAGATCCCAGGGGTTGTGGGTCGGGCCAAAGGCGGAGTATTCGGTAGAAGAACCCATGGCAAACTCATCCATATTGGCCTTACCAACCACAATGGCCCCTGCCCCAATCAGCCTATCGATCACGGTTGCGCTATAAGGAGGCACAAAAGAGGCAAGCATCTGCGAGCCGCAAGTAGTCTTTAGCCCCTCGGTACATATGTTGTCCTTCACGGCAATCGGAACCCCGGCAAGCGGTAGGCTTTCCCCCCCGGCAAGCCGTTGTTCTACCTTCTGAGCCTGCTCCAAAGCCCGGGGATTCAACTCGATAAAAGCGTGGATCTGGGGCTCTCTGTGCTCGATGCGGCTCAAGTAATCCTCCAGCACCTCAAGCGGCGAGCTCCGACCCGACTGGATTTGTTGCACAATTTCCCGCGCCAACATATCGCCCCATGATAAGGCCGGGTAGGCCAATTGTGTCGAGGGCTATGCGTTAAGGCCCATAGCAACTCTCCAATACCGGAAAAAAATAGTCATTCAAAACAAATAATCCAAAGGCTTGGTTGCGCCGCGCACGGCGCAACTTGAATCCTAGAGCACACCCCACTCCACCCCACCCCTCGCTTTGCACCCTTCCCTTCGTTCGGCATAAAAGACGTCTCGGCGAAGCAAGCGTCTCCCTGCAGTCGGCGAAACAAAGGTCTCGCTACGCACCCCACCCCTCGCTTCGCACCCCTTCCTTCGGTCGGCGAAAAAGGCGTCTCGGCGAAACAAGCGTATCCTTTCCAAGGGGCGGTATCACCCTCCGCTACGCGGATAACTTCGGTCGGGTTAGTTCGCTACCATTCAGCGACGAACTAACCGAATCTGGTATAGCGGATTCAAACAGTTCGGGTAGTTCTCGAAAAGAATGCAGCAGTCTCCAAGGGCCAAAGGCTTTTCCAGGCTGGCTTTTCGCTGGGCGTAGGGCCAAACTAAAGAAAAGCTTGCACGCTAGCCTCGAACCAAAGGCGTACCCTGTCCCAAGCTTCTTCACCGCCACAAGGCACAAAGGTTACGTCCCCGGGTTCTTTTCGAAACCAGGTGTACTGACGTTTAGCGTAAGCCCGTGTTGCCCGCAAAACGGCCTGTCGGGCTTCCTGCAGACTGCATTCACCCCTCAGATAGCTGGCCACCTCTTTGTAGCCGATGCTCTGGAGGGCAGTAGGCATGTCTGGATAGGCGGAGATGAGGCCTTCTACCTCCCTGATCAGACCCTGCTCGAACATGCGCTCAACCCGAAGCACCAGGCGGGGCTCGAGCCATTCCCAGGAAGGCCACAAAATCAGTTTTCGGTAGCGAAAACGTGGCTTAAGTCTGGGAATCCTGGCAGGTGGTATGCCCGTGCGGCGCAAAACTTCAACTGCCCGCACGATACGACGGGGATTGCGCTGCACCCGCAAAACATCTTCCGGGCTGGCCACCTCGAGTTCAGCCAGCAGGGCTTGAACACCCTGGGTTTCTATCACCTTCCAAAGCTCCGCTTGAATCTTTGGGTCGGGCTCGGGAAGTTCGTGGATTCCTTCCGAAAGGGCACGGATGTAATAACCAGTACCTCCTACCACCAGCGGGATTAGGCCCTGCTGCAGGGCCTCCTCGACTGCCTTCTCGGCATGATGTACGTAGTCGGCCACGCTAAAGGTCTGGTCGGGCCACAGTAAATCTATTAAGTAGTGCTCGACCTTAGCCCGCTCGGCCAGACTGGGCTTGGCGGTGCCGATATCCATCCCGCGGTACACCAGGCTGGCATCGGCAGAAACCACCGCCAGCGGGAACAACTGTCCCAGACGCAAGGCCAGTTCGGTCTTACCCGTAGCCGTTGGGCCGGTCAGGACTGGAACTGCTATTTGGCCTTGCCACGCGGAGCCGGTCATAGCTACATCTCACCTGCCTGGTTCCCTTTCCTGTTCCGCAACAGGTTGCAGCGCGGGAATGCAGGCAACAACATACCATCACGTTCACCCACAGAAGCTTGTAGCACCTTTGGAACCAGAAGCGTCAGGCGGCAGGGCCGATTGAAGCATTTTTCATAGCCCATTGCGTCCATCATGATATTCTCAAGACCATGACCATTGAGCGCTTTGATGCAATTGAGCGTTTGCAAACCATCCGCCAGCAGCTTGACGAGCTCTCGAGGCGTTTCGCCTCACAGGAAGTTTTTGGCGAGTGGGTTCCCGCAGTAGATGTGATCGACGAAGGAACGCAGTTCCGCATTCTGGTAGACGTACCCGGGGTAAAAAATGAAGACCTGGAGCTGCACGAGGAAGGCCAGACCATCACCCTGGCAGGCATACGCCATGCCAGGGGGGGGAATTATTCTCGGCAAGAACGGCCAGATGGTGCATTCCGCCGCACCCTGACCCTTCCTGAAGCCATCGTTCCTGGCAGCGCACAGGCTACCCTCAAGAGCGGGGTCCTCGAGCTGGTGCTGCAAAAAGCCCGCAAGCAATCCCGTAAGGGCCGGAAGTGAGCCCTGGAGATTGCCTGCTGCTTTCTGCCTACTGACTACGCCTGCATTTTCGCCTCGCCAGGGCGAGGCCATCTCATCGAGGTTTGATACCAGATTCGGTTAGTTCGTCAACGAATGGTAGCAAACCAACCCGACCGAAGTCATCCCTTTAAGGGAGGGCGAGACCGCCCCTTGGAAGTTATCCGCGTAGCGGAGGGCGAGACCGCCCCTTTGAAAGGATACGCTTTTTCCGCCGAGACGCCTTTTTCGCCGACCAAAGGGAGGGGTGCGAAGCGAGGGGTGGGGTGCGGTGTGCTCTAGGATTCAAGTTGCGCCGTGCGGGGCGCAATCAGGCCACTGAAAAGCTTTGGATTGAAAGGCTATCTTTTTGAATCCGGTGAGACCTGCACCGCACTCGACCCTACCGAGCCTCTGAGCATGTTGGGTTTGAATGATAATCTTATCGAATCCAGCAGGATCAGCATCCTTTTGAATCCAGTATCAGGGCAGACGGGGCTGTGGTGCATGGCAGTAATTCGCCATAGGCACCATTGACCCTGCAGCCAAAATCTGCTGGAAAGTTGACTAGCCTGGCGGTTCATAAAATTTCCTGCACCTCTTTAGCAACCACCGTGTGGCACTTGCGGCAGCGGGGTTCGTAGGCTTCACTGGCTCCTACCAGAATCACTGGATCGTCATAGCGGGCCGGTTTGCCGTTAACGAAGCGCTGGGTTCGGGTTGCAGGGGCCCCACAAACCGGACACACTGCATAGAGCTTCTCCACGTACTCGGCCCGGGTTAGCAGGTCAGGCATAATGCCAAATGGCTCGCCGCGAAAATCCATATCCAATCCGGCACAGATTACCCGCACGCCCTGGTCGGCCAGTTCCAGCACAATCTTTATCAAGCCCGAATCGAAAAATTGCGCCTCATCCACGGCTACAACATCTGGTAGCGGGTCGGTCAAATGCATCTGCAGCTCAGCCGAATCACGCACTGGAATAGCTTCGGCCCGTCTGCCATCGTGGCTAAAGACATCTGTTGCGTGGTAGCGATCGTCCATGCGGGGCTTGAATACCAGTACCCGCTGACGGGCAATTAAGGCTCGCTTGATGCGGCGTATCAGCTCATCAGATTTACCTGAGAACATCGGGCCAACCACAACTTCAATCCAACCCTGGTGATGCGGAAGATGGGGCAAGCTCATAAACGGGCACAGCATATCGCAATCGACAGACGATGCCTATGCCATACCAGGATTCGATCAGTTTGCCGTCCAGGGGCGACGAACCAACCCGACCCCACTTGTCCGCATTGCATAGGTCTATATAGCCTCCCCGGAAGGGGAAGCTTGTTTCGCCGACCCAAGCGAGGGGTGTGCTCCTGGAGATTTAAGGCAAAAAACAGGCAAAGCGAGCTGTGCCTGTTTTCTCTGTAAGGCCGTTATTGCTTCTTGGCTTTCTTGCCGTAGCTGCCGCCAAATTTCTTCTGGAACTTTTCAACCCGGCCCTCGGTATCCACAAAGCGTTGCTGACCGGTCCAGAACGGGTGGTTGCCACTCCAGACTTCGACGTGAATCTCGGGCTTGGTACTGTAGGTCTGCATGACCACCTGACCGTTGCAGATGATTTTGCAGGGAACCAGCTTGGGGTGAATTTTTTCCTTCATGCCATCTCCTTGGCACGGATTTTGCCGTGCAGTCAACTTATGCAATATAGCAGGTCTAGGCGGGAAGAGCAAGCTGGGGTTAGAATCACAAAAACTATGACTCGAGGGGTACGTGGCGCCATTACAGTAGAAGAAGACAGTCGGGAGGCCATCCTGAGTGCCACCCGCGAACTCCTGCAAAAAATGCTCGAGGTCAACCAGATTACCGATTTCGACACCATTGGAGCCATGATCTTTACCCTGACCGACGACCTGAGGGCGGCCTTCCCCGCCGAGGCCGCACGCCAGCTTGGCATGCAGATGGTTCCTCTCATCAATTCACGTGAAATACCGGTGCCGGGTGCATTACCAAGGGTTATCCGGGTAATGATGCTATGGAACACCAGTCTGCCCCAGAAGCAGGTCAAGCATGTGTATCTGCGCGAGGCGGTGCGCCTGCGTCCCGATCTGGAAAGCGCTCAGTAGAAGCCACTGGTCAATAAGCCAGGCAAACGTCTGGTGCTTGGTGTTAGCAGCGCGAAGTATGCCAACGATACAGTCTTCGAGGTGAACACAGGCCAGGCGAGCAGCAATCAAGAACAGGCTGGCGTCTCGCTTTCTGATGTCCGATTCGGTTGGTTAGGCGCCCTTGGGCGGCTCAGCCTCGCCCACGCCGCGCCGTAGCTTGGCACAGGCGCGACCGACCATCGGGATACGCTGTTTATCCAGCCACAGGGAGACGCTTGTTTCGCCGAGACGCCTGTTTCATCGATCGGAGGGAGGGGTGTACTCCAGGACTCAAAAAGATGGCCATTCATCTGAATTGAAAGACCATCTTTGCGAATCCTGAAGTATTCCCTTCGGTCGGGTTAGTTCGGCACCGAAGGGTGCCGAACTAACCGAATCAGGTATAAGTTGTTTTGTCGGCCAGTGCCGCTTCGCAATCACGATCTCGAGTTCATTAATGCGCCAGCCTGGCAATGGGTGCTTTGCCGGGCATTTACCTGAAGCTGGTATTTTTCATCGTACCTTAGCCCCTGGGGGCAGGTCTTGCTCTGGAGTAATCACCACAATCCGGCCTGCAGAATCCTCTCCAGCCAGAATCATTCCCTGCGACTCCACGCCCCGCAAGACTGCAGGCTTAAGGTTGGCCACCAACACCAGCTTTTTGCCCAACAGGCTCTCGGGCGTGTAGTACTGCGCGATACCCGAAACCACCTGGCGGGTGTGGTCTCCCACGTTGAGGGTCAGCACCAGAAGTTTATCGGCCTTAGGGTGTTTTTCGGCCTTGACAACCTCGGCCACCCGAAAGTCCACCCTGGCAAACTCATCAATGCTGATAGGCCCATTGCTGGCCGCTTCTGGCTGGGAGGCCACTTTTGGCTTTTGACCCTCGGTTTTGGGCTCTCCTGCCTCGAGCTTGGGGAAAAGGATAGGGGCTTCCTGGGGAATCCGAGTCCCGGCAGGGGCTAGCCCCCAGGTCTCGGTCTGGGTAATGGAGTAATCGCCCAGCCCCAGTGCGGCCCGCAGCTCTTTAGCCTTGGTCGGGAGGGCAGGCTCCAGTAACACACTCGCAATCCGAAGCCCTTCAACGGCCACATAGAGCGCCTCTTCCAGCTCCTCCTTGCGGCTTTGGTCGCGGGCTAGCTCCCAGGGTTTGGCATCGTTGATAAACTTGTTCAGGCTTCGCACGTACTGGAGAATTTCTTCCAAAGCCAGATGAATCCGCAAGGAATCGACTTCCTTGCGTACTTTTTGCGCCAGCGAAACACCTGCTCTGGCAATTTCGGAATCGGGCGAGGAGGACGCTGGGATAACGCCATCGCAATACTTCAACAGCATGGTGCGAACACGCGATAGCAGGTTGCCCAGGTCGTTGGCAAGGTCGCTGTTCAGGCGCTGAGCCACCACTTCCTCACCAAAGGGGCTGTCCGAACCGAGGGTGGTATCGCGCAACAGCGCATAGTGGACTGCATCTACCCCAAACCTGTCCAGCAAAGCCAGCGGGTCAATGGCGTTGCCCAGGCTCTTGCCCATCTTGCGACCATCCATGGCCAGAATGTGCCCGTGTACCACCAGGCGCTTATAAATGGGCAAACCTGCACTCTTCAGCATAGTGGGCCAGAAGATGGCGTGGGGTTTGAGGATATCCTTACCGATTACGTGCCAGGCATGGGGCCAGTACTTCTCAAAAAGGCCCCGGCTCGCAAGCGAAGAGGCGTACGCCAAAAGCGCGTCGAACCACACATAGGTCACATGATTTTCATCCCAGGGAATGGGAATACCCCAGGGTACGCGGTCTTTGGGGCGAGAAATGGACAGGTCACCGATGGGCTCCTTCAGGATTTCCAGCACCTCGTTGCGGTAGGCCTGCGGCTGAATCAGATCCGGGTGCTCGTGGAGATATTCCACCAGCCAGGGGCGGTACTTCTCCATGCGGAAAAAGTAGTTGGCTTCCTTGCGCAGAATTGGGGGCTCGGAATCGCCAGGAAGAATGCCGTTCACCAGTTCCTTCTCGGTCACGAAACGCTCGGAACCCACCGAGTACAGCCCTTCGTATTCGGCGTAGTAGATGTCGCCCGCCTCGTAGACCTTGCGCAGGATTTGCTGCACGAATTGCTTGTGCCGCTGTGAAGTAGTACGGATGTAGTCATCGTAGCTGATGAGCAGGCGCTTATAGGCGGGTTGAAAAAGCTGCTCCGAGACGTAATCTACAAACGCTTGCGGTTCCTGTCCGGCATTCTTGGCGGCACGGGCGATTTTTTCCCCGTGTTCGTCGGTGCCGGTAATGAAGTTGGTCTCGTAGCCATCCAAGCGGTGAAAGCGGGCCAAGAAGTCACAGATGATTTTTTCGTAGACGTGCCCAATGTGGGGGGCCGCGTTGGCGTAGTCAATGGCGGCGGTTTCGTAGAAGATTTTGCTCACAGATAGCTCCTTCGCATCTTGGGTTCCCGGGCATGCTGCTTTTGCAGCCACGGAAGATCGGGCAAAAAAACAAGGGCGCATACGCGCCCCGCCGATAGCCTCAACCTGCTATCGTCGGGATCTTCGCATCATTCGAAAGAGATGCCCTTCCACAACAGGTATTTTATCGGCCCAAAGCTTTGTTTGGCAAGGTTGGAACCTGCGGCTCCTCAGATGGCTAGGTGGGAGCTGTGCCAAGGTACTCTATTCCACCCGGCCCCGCGACCACCGCCAGGGTGGCCAGGCCCACAAAAAGCCCACTTTCCACCACACCCGGAATACGTTTGAGCTCGGCCTCGAGGTCTCCCGGATTCAAAATCGGGCCAAAGTTTACATCCACAATCAGGTTACCTCCATCGCTATAGAAAAACTCGTCGCCGTCCATACGAAGAACCGGCTGCCCCATCCGCGCCAGGGCGTGTATGGTCGAACGATAGCCAAAACGCACAATTTCTACCGGAACCATCCCACGCCCGAGTTGCTCGACTCTTTTGGTGTAGTCGGCAATCACAACAAAGTTCCGGGCGCTGGCCTCGACAATTTTTTCCCGCAACAATGCCCCGCCTAAACCCTTGACCAGTGAGAGGTCGGGGGCAATCTCGTCGGCCCCGTCGATAGCCAGATCGACCCCTTGCGGCTCGAGCTCCACAAGGGGAATACCCAGGTCGTGGGCCAGCAGGGCCGTGGCCTCCGAAGTAGGCACCGCGGCTATCTTTGAAAGCTCGCCCTCACGCAGCCGACGCCCAATCTCCAGGACGGCATACCTGGCTGTAGAACCCGTCCCCAACCCCACCACCATGCCCGGCTGTACGTATTTGACCGCCTCCAGGGCAGCTTGTTGCTTGTAGGTTTCCAGGTTGTTCATACCTCCAATAGCCTACCTGCTACGAGGATACTGGATTCAAAGAGGCCATCTTGCAATCCAAAGAATTGCGGGTCGCAGAACGCAGCGCAACCAAGCCTCTGGATCTTTTCAGATTGAATGACTATCTTTTTGAATCCGGTATTACCCATCACCAGCAGGCAAAACCCATCCTTGAGCACATCTCAACACCGGCAAAGCAACCAATGTCGTGTAGCCCCGACGCCTGGGCTTCACGCCCTTTGTTTTTGCAGCTCGGCCAGTGCTTCGGCCACTTCCAGGGCGTGCTCGTCAGGTTTGACCTTTTCCCAAACCTTGGCCACCTTGCCTGCGGGGTCGATCAAGTAGGTGTAGCGAAAAACTCCTTCGTATTCCCTTCCATACATGGTTTTGGTACCCCAGGCCCCATAGGCACGAATCATCTTTGTGTCGGGGTTGGACAAAAGCGGAAAGTTAAGGCCGTATTTGCCATGAAACTTGCTATGGCTTTCCACATCGTCGGCAGATACACCGAGCACCACGGCCCCCAGCTCTTCCAGCCGGCCTTTCTCGTCACGAAAGTTGCAGGCCTCCTTGGTACAGCCTGGGGTGTCGTCTTTGGGGTAGAAATAGAGCACAACCCATCGGCCCCGATAGTCCTCGAGGGTGTGCTGCTTACCTTCCTGGTCGGGCAGGGTGAAGTTTGGTGCGGGGTCTTTAGCATTCAGCATAGCGCATGAATCATAACCGACCTACAATAGAAGCCAGTGTTGCCTGCGCCGCAAGTACCTTTTCCAGTCTCTACCGATCACCATGTCCGCCCGGATCTGGTTCGGCTCGAGGGGCCCATATTCACTCCCGACCGCCTGTATCCCGAGTACCTCGAGGCCAAAAGGGCGGTCATCCATGAACCCTGGAGTCAGCTTTGGGTTCGACAGACGCATCTGGACTGCTCTTCCGATCCCTTGGAAGTGATGGATGCACTCAGAATACTGTGGGACAAAGCCTCCACGGCCTATCAACTGGAGTCCCCCTGCAAACGCACGAACCAGAGTCCTGCTGATGCTGTAAAGCACTGGGGTCGCCAGCTGGCCCTGAGCATCCAGGAGGATTTTGTCCTGATGCACGGAACCCGCGCCGAGGCCATGTGGGTCTGTCTTCCGAGCCGCTGGAACCCCGCCGAAAAGATTGGCCAGGATTTTGCTCAGATTCACAAGCCCGTTCCCCACAGCCAGGCCTTGCAAAAAGCACAACACAACGTGGCCAGGGCCATGTGTCAGAAAGGCCCTTTCGTGCGTTATGTTTGGGGCCTTACCTACGACCCCAACCTCTGCCAGCACCCTTCTGCTCCTCGCTTTACAGGGGGAGGCACTGTCTTTTTTCGCACCGAGCGGCAGGTGACCCTGCCCATGCCAGAGCTCAACCGGAGCTGGTTCCTGATTCGGGTTTACAACGTTCCGCTGGAAACCGTCCTGCATACACCACAGAGAAAACAACAGTTGCTCGAATCCTTACGCAGCATGAATCCAGAGCACATCGGCTACAAGCACATGGAATACCTGATTCCCAGGGTTCTGGCCGAGTTAGAGGGGCGTTAGAGCGGTTTTTGCAAAAAATCCGGGTGGCCCTCAAGCAGCGCCAGCCAGCCTTCCCTACCCCAGCTTGTAGCCAAACCGACGCAGTATGTCTTTACGCCACTGCACATCTTCCGCAGCCTCGATACCCATCGGCTTGTGTCCATCCAGCACACCCAGAATTCCACGCTGATCGTCTTGTTCGGCCACAACCACCGAGAGTGGATTGGCTGTAGCCGCAAAAATTCGCACCACCTCCGGGCAAGCCTTGATCGCGTGTAACACATTGATAGGGAAAAACCCCTCGCCCAACACGATAAAGAAGGAGTGCCCTGCCCCAATGGCCAGTGCATTACGCACCGCCAGCTCCACCAGCGCGTCCGAAGTACCACTCTTGCGAACCAGCCGCTTGCCCGAGGCCTCACAAAAAGCCAGTCCAAACTGAATACCCGGAACAGCCGTAACCAGCGCTTCATGCAAGTCCTCAACGGTCTTGATGAAGTGGCTCATGCCCAGGATGACATTAAGGTCTTCCGGCTTATCAACCTTAACTATGTGGAGTTCCATGTCTTATTTAGGCACATTGAACTTCACCAGGTCAACCGTCCCACCATCCGGGGTCGCGTAGCGGACTATACCAACTCCAGGCACAAAGTAGATCTCCATGACCTGGCTTCCGCCCCCACTGGTGACGATGGAAGTGCGAATCACATACGCATTGAAGCGACCGGCTGGAACACTCACACCTTCAATACGCAGGACTTTACCCAGCAGCGCCACGCTCTGTCCGCCAAAGTTGCTGCGCCCGCCCCATTCTTGCCCCAGTACCAGCGGAGGGGCCGGATACAACTGCAAGGGGGGAGTGTAGCGCTGAACCGCCTGTCCGACAATAAGGCCCTCCAGGAGCACCCCTTTATCCGGTGTATAGCGCAATAAATCGGCGCTAACCGGCTGCTTGGCCAGCCTTCGTTCAAACACCAGCATCCCATTTTGCTCACGGGTAAACACCTGCTCCATACCAGAGGAGTACGTCCAGGAATAGCCGATGCCGCTGGGATAATAGGCCGTGGGCGCAGCCAGTACCCCTAGCAGCAGCAGCACAAGGGTCAAGAAACGGTTCATCCTTTAGTAATGTTACGTCGGCCTGCGGCAAAAAAAGGTGCATTCGGCCTGAGCCTTTGGGCTACTCCTCTTTTCCCAGCTCGTGTCCGCGCAAAGTAGCGGCTTCCACCGCTTCAATCAAGGCTGCACGAACCGCACGGGCCTCGAGCGCTGCCAGACCGTGAATGGTGGTACCACCAGGGCTACTAACCTCATCTTTTAGCACTGCGGGGTGCTTTTTGCGCAGAAGTTCACCGGTGGCAATAAGCACGTCCGCAGCCAGACGAAGGGCCTGGCCCCGTGGGATACCCAGCTTGACCCCCCCATCGGCCAGGGCTTCTGCCACCACCGCGATATAGGCCGGAGCCGAGGCCGACATTCCGGTAAAGGCATCGAACAAGCGTTCGGGCAGGTCATATACATCGCCCACGGTGGCAAACAAGGCCCGCGTGAACTCTAAATCACCGGCCTCCTCGGCTTCACGAGGGCCAGCGATGGCAGTCGAGCTTTTGCCGATTGTAGCAGCCAGGTTTGGCATACAGCGAACCACCCGCCGAGTACCCAGCCGACGCGAGAGTACTGCGGTGGACACCCCGGCCATAATGGAGATATAGCCGGTGTTGGGATGGGCCACCTGTGGAGCCAGGGCAGCGATGTCCTTGGGTTGCACACTCAGCAGAATACGCTCGCTGCGGCGCAAATCCTCGAGCTGCAAGGGGATAACCCCAGTTTCGCGGGCTACCTCCTGGGTGCGTTCAGGCGTATCCAGGATGCCAATTTCGCTGGGCTCGAGCATCTCGGCTCGCAATAGCCCTTCCAGAATGCTTTTGCCCATCTTACCGACTCCAACAATCGCCAACTTCATGGCCTCAAGTCTAGCAGCCCAGAGCAGGTGGGGACAGAGGGAAGCAGATCCATAACAGTGGCGCTTTAATAGCTCGATTTTCTTCAAATGCCGTACCGCTTTTAGCAGCAAGCCGGGAGCACATTGCTATACTCCTCTGGTGCTGGTGCTTGCAATCGACACCGCTACTCCTTACCTGGTTTTGGGCCTGCCTCATGCCGAGCGAGCCCTTCGCCTGGGACGACGCCACGCAGAGGTTTTGTGGGCAGAACTCGAGGCCTTCTTACAGCAGGCTGGAGTGAAAACAGGTGACCTCGAGGGGATTGCGGTGGGACGCGGGCCGGGGTCGTACACCGGTTTGCGGGTAGGTGTTGCCGCCGGGTTGGGACTGGCTCGCGGTCTCGGGGTTCCCATTGCTGGGGTAGACACCCTGGCGGCGGTTGCCCTGCGCTACCAGGGGCGTGTTACGGTGGCGCATAGTACGCGCAATCGGCTATGCTACAGCGCAACCTACCAGGTTGAAAAAGGCCGTGCGCAAACCTTACAAGCACCCAAGCGCAGCCATCTGGAGGCCCTGCAACCTCTGGGTATTTGGGTGCTGGATCAGCCCCCCTCCGGGATGGCCCTGGCCCAGTTGGGTTTGGCAGCCCTGCGCGCCGGGCAAACCCAGATTGAACCTCTTTACCTATGACCCTCGAGGAATACCACACTCTGCAAAAAATTCCTGTCCCCGGCGGGTATCTGCACACCAAGCCAGGTGCCCGAGGCCTGTCCGACCCGGCCTACGAGCTGCTGGCACTTCATCTCGAGCCTCACGGCTCAACCGCACTGGACCTAAATCCGGGTATCGGGCTGGTCACCCATGCCCTGCGCCAACATGGGCTCATCACCCAGGCCATCGAGACCTCGAGGGCTTCGCTGCGCTGCCTTACAGCCAGTTTAAGCCCACCGCTCCAGGTAACCAGAGGGCTGCCCTGGGAAGCCGCACCAGACTCAGCCGACCTTATAGCCCTGGTGCTGCCTGCCAACCGTGGGACGCGGTATGTTGAGTTGTCGCTGCTGGGCGCAGCCAGGGCTTTGCAGCGGGGAGGACGGCTCTGGATTGCCGGCAGCAAGGACAAAGGCTTCGAGCACTATTTCAAGCTGGCCCAGGAGTTGCTGGGTTTTGGCCTCCTGGTCAAGCGAGATGGCCCCTTGCGGGTGGCAGTGTTGGAAAAAGAAAAAGCTGCTCCAGATCTACCTGTCATCTGGCAGTCCTTCACCTGCAAAATTCAGGGTCAAACCCTGCATTTTGCTTATCTGCCTGGGGTCTTTTCGGGTGGGCATATAGACCCCGGCAGCGCCATGCTGCTGCACGAGCTGCCCCAGGAACCAGGACACGTGCTCGATATCGGTGGAGGGTACGGCGCGCTATGCCTTCCGCTGGTGGACCGGGCCCAGAGCCTGACCCTGCTCGAGGACGACTGGGCCAGTGTGCTCTCGGCCCGCAAAAACCTGGGCGATAAAGCCACCGTGCTGCATTCCGACGTAGACGAGGCCTTGACACCCAACCAAACTTTTACTACTATTGTTACGAACCCCCCGTTTCACGTGGGGGGCCTTGTCGTGCTAGAAACCGCCGCCGCATTTGTGGAAGCAGCCTACGCCCGCCTGGAGAGGGGCGGGAACTTTTATCTTGTGGCAAACCGTTTTCTCCCCTACGAGCCCTTGCTCGAGGCCCGTTTTGCCACCGTGCGTACGCTGGCCGTGAACAGCCACAAGGTTCTGCTGGCCCGCAAGTTGGACTGAGGTCATTTAGTACCGGCATCGTCGGGGGCCAAGTGCCCTTCACTGGGAGGTGAACTGCTTGAGCAAAACCAAGAACGCCGCTAGCACGAAGGGACAATCCCCGCGCCGCTCTGAGGCGCAGCAAAGGACAGCCAGCCCCCCTGCGCCCAGGGGGAAAAATACGGCTAGTAACGCTAAAAGCCAGCAAGTAACCACAACTGCGGTATCCAGCGCAAAGGCTAGCTCGGCTCAAAGTGGAAAAGCAGCATCTGCTGCCAAAGCACCCAGCAACAAAGCAGATGGTCAAGGTAAAGCTTCCAGGTTGCTCAAGCCCAGCAAGATAGCTCCTTCATCGGCCAAGGGGTCTTCCGGTCGGAACAGGGCTGTAAGCCAGACCAGGGAAACCGGCAAAGCCAAAACCCAGGCGTCGGGTCAAACCTCAGCTAAACGGCCAGCTCAAAAACCCGCTGAGGTTCGCGAACCACAGCCTTTGCGCAAGGCTGGCCTCGAGGCTAAAGCAGCCCCAGAGCCTTCACCCAAAGCGGCTACCAGAGTAAAGCCCGCGCCTAAAGCAGCCCCCAAGGGCACCAAAGCCAAACCCGGATCCACGACCAGAGCCGGTCAAACCAGCCCCAAATCCGACCAGAACCTGAAGGGCCAGCCAAAAGCTAAAGCTGTATCTAAACCTTCTACCCAATCTGTCGAAACCCCGTCTGAACCTATGCCCAAAACGTCGCGCAAATCCGCAATCAAACCCAGCAGCGAGCCGACCAAAGCCATTGCCAAGACTGAATCCAAGGGTAAAGCCAGCACCAAGGCACCCGCCAAACCCGAATCCCCGGCTAAAGACACGGGTAAGACCAAAGGAGGCAAACCGGCGCCAGCCAAGCCTGCCAAAACCGCAAGCAAAGCCACCAAGCCAGAGTCAAAAACGGCTGCCGAACCTGAGCCCAAGGAACCAAAAACTGCAAAGACCAAAGCTGGAGCGACCCGGCCGGCCAGCAAAACCCTTTCCAAGGACACCGGGGTCATTGAGAGAGACGAACTGCTGGATGGCGAGGACATCACCCTGGATCCCGATGAGCTCGAGGTTCCCGATACAGACCACCTCGAGGCCGGCGACCTCGATGCACTGGAGCCTCCCAAGGTTGGCAAGCTGACCGACGTAGTGCTCTCGGATGAGGAAATAGTCGAGGAGGTGCTGGAGGCCGACCTGGAGGACCTCGAAATCCTCGAGCCCGACTTCGAGCTCGGCACCCTGCCGGTCGAAGAGGCCGAGGAGGAAATCGAGGAAGACCTGCCCCTGCCGCGCATCTCCACATCAGATCCGGTGCGGCAGTATCTGCACGAGATCGGGCAGGTGCCCCTGCTCACGCTGGAGGAGGAGATCGACCTGGCCCGCCGGGTCGAGGACGGCGTGGCGGCGGCCCAGCGGCTGGCCGAAGAAACCGGGCTGGAGGTCGAGCTGATCCGGCACGTGCTGCGGAGCCAGGTGCAAGGCAGCAGCCGGGTTTCCAACATCCCCGGCACCGAGCTGCGCATCGACCCCGATACCGTACAGGCCGTGGATGCCCGCCTGCGGGCGCTGGATCGTATGGTCAAGCGCCACCTGCACATCGCCCGCGACGGCGAGATCTGCCGCCAGCACCTGATCGAGGCCAACCTGCGGCTGGTCGTTTCCATTGCCAAGAAGTACACCGGGCGCGGCCTCTCCTTTCTGGACCTGATTCAGGAGGGCAACCAGGGCCTCATCCGTGCGGTGGAGAAGTTCGAGTACAAGCGGCGATACAAGTTCTCCACCTATGCTACCTGGTGGATTCGGCAGGCCATCAACCGCGCCATTGCCGACCAGGCCCGCACCATCCGCATCCCGGTACACATGGTCGAGACCATCAACAAGCTCACCCGCACCGCCCGCCAGATGCAGCAGGAGCTGGGCCGCGAGCCGGCCTACGAGGAAATTGCCGAGGCCATGGGGCCGGGCTGGGACGCCAAGAAAGTCGAGGAAACCTTCAAGATCGCCCAGGAGCCGGTGAGCCTGGAAACCCCCATCGGCGATGAGAAGGACAGTTTTTACGGCGACTTCATCCCCGATGAGCACATGGCCTCACCGGTGGACTCCGCCGCCCAGAGCATGCTTTCGGAAGAGCTGGAAAAAGCCCTGAGCAAGCTCTCAGAGCGCGAGGCCATGGTGCTCAAACTGCGCAAGGGTCTGATTGATGGGCGTGAGCACACCCTGGAAGAGGTGGGGGCCTACTTCGGCGTGACCCGCGAGCGCATCCGCCAGATCGAGAATAAGGCCCTGCGGAAGCTGAAATACCACGAGAGCCGCACCCGCAAGCTGCGGGACTTTCTGGACTAAAGTGATTCTCGGCGGAAACGTCGCCACTACGCCACACCATGGTGCGGCGTGCGCGAGGCGAAGCCGCCATGAGTGCCGAACCAACCGAATCTGGTATGAGAGTCGGGCTTTGCAGCCTCTCACACTTTTGCCTTAGGCTCTGTGCTTGAGGTGAAGTGTGAGACCTTTTTTGCTTGCTGGAGTTGTAACGCTGGGCCTCCTGGCCGGGTGCTCGAGCGTACCTCAGGCTAAACTTGAGGCTTCTATGGGAACTTACAACGCGGCCACCACTGGAAGGGCCTATGTGCTGGTGCTACGGCCCCAGCAACAGCCCAACAGCATTGATGTGAGCGTGAGCGGGCCTGGTGGCTACAGCGAGACCATCACCCTTCAAAGCGCCTCGGCCCGCACCCCTTCAGGGGTCTGGTGGGAGTTTGGCTGGGACGCTTCGAAAGCTCTCACCAGTGGAAGTTACACCTTTTCGGCCAACATAGACGGTCAACCAGCCCAGGTTACCCTGGAGGTAGATACTAGCGGCAGCCTGAACAAGCCCACCGTGACCGTCGGCCCCAACCCCACCACTAAAAGCGTTACAGCCACCTGGACTGCAAGCAGTGGCGCTACTGCCTACCTGGTGCGTCTGGTCAATCGGACTACCGGTACGGTGGTCGCTCGCAGCATCATAGCGGCGCTGAGTACCAGTTTTAGTAACCTCAACCTGAGCACCTCCGATTCGTATGGGGTGGAAGTCTACCCGGCCAGCAGCAACATCAGCACCGATCCCCCCATTGTTTCCGGCCAGTTCAACATGGCCCTGGGAGAGAGTGCACCGTTCACCGTTTCCCCGGCTCCATAGCGTTTTCGCCGTTAGGTGCGAACATGGGCAACCTGCACAAGCAGATTGAAACCTATCTGGAAATTTACGACCCTTTGGGTATGGGGGAGCTGGCGTCCACAGAAGAGCTGTATAGGCCGGTTGTACCGGAAATCATACAAAAGCTCTCGAACCTCAGCAGCGCCGAAGAAGCCGCCGAGGCCGTCCACAGGGTGCTCTATCTCACCTACGGCAATCAGGCCGGACACGTGCGCAACTATGCCGACCTCGGGCGGGACCTGCTCAAGCTGGTACGGCAAACTTCCTGACCGCTTTATAGTGCCCGGAACCCTAGACCCTTGCTCGTTCACCCTTTACCCTGTTGCCTATGACCGCCGAGGAACGATTGGCCCTTTTACCTCCCAAGCTCCAAAGCATCGTGAAGGTGCTGGGCAATGCACCCAGAGTCATCAAGACCGAGATGTTGCTGGAGTTTGCCAAAAAAATGCCCCCCTTGCCAGATGGAATGCAGGGCAAACTCGAGCAAGTCCACGAATGCACCACGCCTTTCTTCGTACACGTCGAGCTTTCCGATGCCAGGGTGCACCTTTTCTTTGATGCCCCTAAGGAAGCCCCCACGGTGCGGGCTTTTGCCGGCCTACTGGCCGAAGGGCTGGAGGGCGAAAGCCCGGAGGCTGTGCTGGGCACCCCAGAGGATTTCTATACCCTGGCCAGACTCGAGGAAATCATCACCCCTTTGCGCCTGCGTGGCTTACAAGCAGTACTAACACGTATCAAGCGGCAGGTTCGCGAAGCGCAAAGTTGAGGAGACATCTGGGTTCAAAAAAACGTTTCTCATACCAGTTTCGGTTAGTTCGTCGCCGAGGGGTGGCAGAACCTCGCCCACGCCGCGCCATGACGTGGCGCAAGGGGGACCGACCGAAGTGATCCCTTATGGGAGGGCGATACCGCCCCTTGGAAGGGATACGCTTGAACTAACCCGACTGAAAGGATATGCTTTCTTCGCCGACCGAAGGGAGACGTTTGTTTCGCCGAGATGCTCGTTTCGCCGACCGTAGGGATACGCTTTCTTCGCCGAGCTTAGCGAGGGGTGGGGTGCGTAGCGAGGGGTGGGGTGTGTTCTAGGATTCAAAAAGATAGCCTCTAGATTTTTTGGTTCGAATGACTATCTTTTTGAATCCGGTATGAAAGGAGGGGTGGGGTTGGGTCTGCTCCAGGATTCAAGCTGCGCCGCGCGCGGCGCAACCAAGCCTCCGAAGTTTTTCGGTTTGAGTGATTATCTTTTTGAATCCGGCATGACTATCTTTTCGAATCCGGTTTCGCAGTTTCTTTTACGCTTGTTGTGATGCTCGTATCCAGCAGGTGCGGATGCAACGCGGCTCGGAAGAACACCTTCCAGAAACAGCTTCTGGTAGTTTTTGTTTCCAAATCTCCGCTTGCCCCATCGCACCACCCGCGCGTTCACCCGTTCGAAGGCCATTTGCAGGATGGCCCGCAAGAACCTGGTGCTGGCCCTGCCTTCCAGACTCAAAACACCTTCAGAGAGTTCGCCGCACAGCTCCTCATCACGGCTCCAGAACCGCCACAACCCCAGCTCTTCATCCGCAAAAACCTCCAGCCCCTCCTGCTGCACACGGTAGTGGTAGGGGTGGGGCCTGAAAAAGGCCAGTGCATACTGCTGGTGCAGGGCATCTTCCAGCGCCAGCAGGTTAGAGCGCAGCCGCTGTCGGCATCGATCGGTCAGTTCAGGCTCGTATAATTGCTCGAGTAAAACCATGCGCTCGAGCTCAAGGTCTGGTTCGTTGTTGGGGGCATCTTCTTCCAGGGCCGTTTCCCCATGGGGGCTCTGCCGCAGCGCCGGCTTGCCCAGCATGGCCGCCTCGGCCTCGGCGTAGCTGGGATACTCCACCAGCACCCCCTCCTCGAGCCCCCAGAAGCGGGTCGCCACTTTTCTGATCAGCTCGCGGTCATGCGATACAAACAGCAGCGTACCAGGATAATCGACCAGGGCGTTTTCCAGAGCCTCCAGGAACTCGAGTTCGAGGTGATTGGTCGGTTCGTCCATCACCAGTAGACCTGCTCGCAGCGCTCCCAGCAGGGCTAGTCCGGCCCTGGCCCGCTCACCGCCGGATAAACTGCGTGGCACATTGTTCCAGTGGGGTGGCCGGAACCCCATCCGGCCCAACAAGGCCGAGGCCCGCGACTCGCCGAGTCTGCTGACAAACTGGGCAAACAGGGGCTTTTCTGGCTCCAGACCATGAAAAAATTGGTCGAGATAGGCGGTGCTAACACCATAACCCAGGGTTCGTTCACCCGTATCTGGCAGCTCTCGGGATAAAAGCAAGCGCAACAGGGTGGTCTTACCCGCACCATTGGCCCCGACCAGCGCAATGCGGTCGCCCCGGAAAATGCGTAGGGTGGCCTCTCGGATAACCTCCCGCACCTGCCCTTCTCCCCTGTTCTTTTGTTCCCCAACACCGCTTGTATAGAGTTTCGACAGGCCCCTGGCCTCGAGTACAAGTTTTGGTGTGCCCTCGGCAGCAATCTCCAGACTCCAGCGGCGTTCTGGGGGCAGCGGATCGGGTACTTGAATTCGCTCGGCCCTGATCTGCAAGGTGGCCCGCTCATGCTTGCGGCGATCCTGTCCAGGCCGCCTCCTGTCCGGGATGGCCTGCAGCAGGCGCTCGCGCTCTTTTTCAGCTTCATGACGGGCTTTCTCCAGGGTCTGTCGAATGCGTTCACGCTCACTGAGGTAGGTGGCATAACCCCCGGTCACCCTCCACAAACGCCCGGCCTCCAGATGGTAGACCGTGCTAGCGACCCGGCTCAGAAGCGCCCGGTCGTGGGAAATCAGGCCCACCGCCCCTGGGTAGGCCAGCAACATCTCCTCCAGTCGCAGGCGCATTCTCAGATCCAGGTGGGTGGTCGGCTCATCCAGGAGCAATACTTCGGCATCCGAAAGGAAAGCCATCGCCAGCCCCAGGCGCACACCTTCACCCCCCGAAAGCTTCTCGGTAGGCTGATTCCAGAGTACATCCAGGCCAAAATCGGCCAGGGTTCGGGCCACCCGTCCCCTCCAGAAGGAAAGCCCGCGAATGCGGTTCCAGACCTCCCCCGCTTGTTCGGGAGGGGTACCCTTCAGTTCCAGTTCCGCCCGGTGCAGGGGCGTGATACCGTAGGCCAGCGCATAGACCGTCGAGCCGGCAGGGCGAAAATCCTGCGGCAAATACACCACATGGATTCCCTCTGGCCGGAGCAGTTTGCCCCCTTCAAGACCGATGCGGCCACTA
>FWPV01003091.1_pt1 | contig 38668 bp, 24 predicted proteins | sample 2228371 | NCBI WGS metagenome assembly FWPV01 (sample SAMEA103939776, study PRJEB20133) | metagenome
CGCCGTCCCCGAGCCGGCCCAGACCGCCCGCGGCGCCGACGACCTCGTCGCCGCCGTGCAAGCCCTCGAGGCGCGGCGCGACCGCTGGCCGTTCCCCGCCGACGGGCTCGTCGTCAAGCTCGACGCCGCGGCCGACCGCTCGCGGGTCGGCGCCGGCCCCGGCGCGCCCCGCTGGGCCGTGGCCTGGAAGTTCGCCCCGGACCGCGCCGAGACCCGCCTGCTGGGCATCACCCTGCAGCGCGGCCCCACCGGCGCGATCACCCCCGTGGCCGAGCTCGACCCCGTCCTCCTCAAGGGCCGGCGCGTCACCCGCGCCACCCTCCACAACTCCGCCTTCGTCCAGCGCGGCGGCTTCCGCGTCGGCGATACCGTGATCGTCGAGCTGGCCGGCGACGTCATCCCCGCCATCGTCGGCGTTAACCTCGACCGGAGGCCGCCGGCGGCACGGTCCTTCGATTTTCACGCTGCGGCCTCAGCGGCCGAAGAGCCAGCAGGCTTGGAAGGGGGCGAGTTTGAGGCGCCTGCGCCGCCCGGTGGGCGGTGACGCCGAGTTGAGAACCTAATGAAAGGGCCCGGCTCCTTGAAAGGCGGTTACCAGTCAGCTATAGACATTTTTGCTGCCGCGTCATCAAATTGAACGCGCACACCATGGGCTAGCGGTAGCGCGTGGCCGGACCTCCGCTTGCGCCCAATTGATGCCAGCCAGACTGGTGCCAAAACAATTTTGGACACCGGCAAACAGGACGGGTAGCGGGCTTGGTCGGCGACCGCTTCAAAAGGCACTGCAAAGCGGGCTTGGCATGGCTCCCTCGCATGATAGCATCCAAGTTGATGATGGGCCGCGCCCTGACGCCTTTGCTGCTGCTGCCCGGCCTGCTGTCCGGGCAGGCCGAGCCGATGCACGAGACGGGGAGCACCTTCGAGGACAACATGTACGTCCATCAGTGGATCGCCCACGAGGCCTGGCGGTACTTCATCAGCCAGATCGAGGGCGCCGAGCTGGGCGCTTACCTCGGCACGATCGCGGGGTCGTTCGCGGTGGCCAACGCCAACCTGCTGGAGGGGACCTACGCGGAGGACGGCAACTATCGCGACCCGCTCAACCAGTTCATGCCCTACAACCGGCACTTCTGCGAGGGGGCGGACGGGGCCGAGCTCGACACCGGCTTGTACGTGCTGTTTCTGGGGCGCTTCGACTCGGCCCACACGCAGGCCAGCCGCATCTGGAGCGACCACACCAAACCGGTCTATCCCGCCAACAAGCCGCTCGCCTATTACCGCTTCGGCCACGTCGTGCACCTGCTCACCGACATGACCGTGCCGGCCCACGTCCACAACGACGAGCACCCCTTCGCCGAGCCGTACGAGAACGCCATGGGCGCCAACGAGCGCTTCAAACTGTATTATTTCGGCTGCACCCGCGCCGGCTTGGGGGCGGTGTGGGAGTGGCCGCTCGGCGTCGACTATGCCGACCTGCGCGCGCTGTTTTACCGCACCGCCAACTACACCGAGGATTACGACAGCGGCGACAAGAACGGCGACGTCAGCAACGGTGCGCCGCCCTACGATCCGGGCGACTACCCGCTGGACTGGCACCGGCCGGCCGAGGTCAGCCGCGTCGGCGGCATGAGCGAGGCGGAACTGACCATCACGGCCGACGACCTCATGCCCTACGCCATCCGGCGGGTGGCCGAGCTGTACCGGTTTTTCTACAGGGAACTCGACGCCTCCCCGCCGGCGGCGGTCATGGAATATCCCGACACCACGGACGCCGGCAACCCGCTGGTGCGCGGCTCGCCGGCGCCGTTTGAGCTGTTTGCCTCCGCGAGCGACCCGGAGAGCGGGGTCGTGATCCGCGGCTTCCGGTTCTGGTGGGCGCATTGGGATGGCGCGGCATGGTCCGCCTGGGAGCCGGTAGCGGCTGGCCCCGGTCCGGGCAGCGTCTCCTTCACGCCCGCCGCTGGACAGGGGCTGTACGCCTTCCACGCCACTGCCGAAAACGGCGGCGGTCACACCGGCGCGTCCGCGGTCGCCTACCTGCGCATCGAGCTGCCGTTGCCCCTGTATGCCTGGCTCGAGGCGTGGGGCGCCGGCCTGCCGGAGGAGGACAAGGGCCCGCTCGGCGACATGAACCATGACGGCCTGTGCAATCTCCTCGTGTACGTCGCCGGCGGCAACCCGACCACTTGCGACGTCCTGCGCCCGTTGCGCTGGGAAGGCGGGGCGGACGGGCCGCGCCTGATCCTGCGCGTGCGCGGCGACGATCCCCACCTGGTGCTGCGACTCGGCACGGGCGGGGACCTTGGCGCTTGGTCCTGGCATCCGCTCCTGTTTCAGGATGGGGCATGGTCCGTCGAGGGCGAGGGACTGGCCCTGCTCGAGCCGGTGGAAGTGGACACCGGCATTTGGGAACTGCGCCTGCTCGACACCAGCGGCCGCAACCCCGCCCTGTACACCCTTGAGGCCCTTTACGCGGACGGTCCGGAAAGCGAGTGACCCTGCCTGTATGCCCGCCGCGCGAACCTTGCCCGACCGCAATTAAGGGTAGTCAAACCGGAAGCCGGTCTGCACATTTTGAGGAATGGCCTCCCGGTCGAACGACCCGTGGCAACAGCGCGAGCAGCAGCTGGACAACCGGACGCTGATCCGGCGGCTGCTGGCGTTCACGTGGCGGTTCCGGCTGCGCTGCCTGCAGGTGCTGGCCTTGCAGCTAATGCTGCTGGCGATGGGGTTGGGCGGGCTCAGCCTCACGGGGGTCGGCATCGATTATCTGCGCTTCACCCTGGCGCATGATATCCGGCTGCCCACGCTGTGGGGCATGGCGCTGCCGGACGACGCGGCGCGCGCCCTCGAGGTGATCTTGGGGCTGGCGTTCGGCATCTTCCTGCTGGCCGGCCTGCGGGCGGTGCTGAACCATTTGCTGGCCATGTCGCTGGCCAAGCTGGTGCAGGGCCGGATCGTGGTCGGGCTGCGCCAGGAAATTTACGCCAAGCTGCAGCAGCTCAGCTTCCGTTTTTACGACCGGCAGACCAGCGGCTCGATCATCAACCGCGTGACCGGCGACGTGCAGTCGGTGCGCCTGTTCATCGACGGGGTCTTCCTGCAGACGATCATCATGGCGCTGTCGCTGGCCGTGTACCTCGTGTACATGGTGCGGATCCACCCGTGGCTGACGCTGCTGTCGCTGCTGAGCACGCCCCTGATCTGGACGGTGTCGGCATACTTTTCGCGCCGCCTGCGGCCGGCCTACGAGGAGAACCGCCGGCTGATGGACGAGCTGGTGCTGCTGCTCTCGGAAAGCATCCAGGGAATGCAGACGGTGAAGGCCTTCGCGCGCGAGGAGCACGTCCGCGCCCGCTTCGACGCCATCAACGAGCGTGTGAAACGCCAGCGCGAGTCCATCTTCCGGCAGGTCAGCGTGTTTGCCCCGGCGATCACCTTCCTGACCCAGTGGAACCTGTTCGTCCTGCTGCTGGTCGGCGGCTGGCTGGTGATCCACGACGCCATCCCCCTCGGCAGCGGACTTGCCGTGTTTGCCGGACTGCTTCAGCAGTTCTCCGGGCAGGTATCGAACCTGTCCGGGCTGGTCGACAGCGTGCAGCAGTCGCTGGCGGGCGCCCGGCGGGTGTTCGCCATCATCGACGCGCCGGTGGAAATCCGGCCGCCGGACAACCCCGTGCCGCTGGGGCGGGCGCGCGGCGAGGTGGAATTCGACCGGGTGTCCTTCCAGTTCGACGCGGGCTCGCCGGCGCTCACCGACATCAGCTTCCGCGTGCGACCCGGCGAAAGCGTCGCGATCGTCGGCGCCACCGGCTCCGGCAAAAGCGCGCTCATGAGCCTGATCCCGCGCTTCTACGACCCGTCCTCCGGCGTGGTGCGCGTGGACGGGCACGACCTCCGCACGCTGCACCCCGCCGAGCTGCGCCGCAACATCGGCATCGTGTTCCAGGAAAACTTCCTGTTCAGCAACACGGTGGCCGCCAACATCGCCTTCGGCCATCCCGAGGCCGGCATGGACCGGATCGAGCGGGCCGCCCGCATCGCCCAGGCGCACGACTTCATCCTCGAGCTGCCGCACGGCTACGATACCGTGCTCGAGGAGGGCGGCGCCAACCTTTCCGGCGGCCAGCGCCAACGGCTGGCCATCGCCCGGGCGCTGCTGCTGGACCCGCCCATCCTGCTGCTCGACGACCCGACCGCCGCCATCGACGCCGAGACCGAGGAGGAGCTTCTCGCCGCCATGGAGCGCGCCATGCGCGGGCGCACCACCTTCATGGTCGCCCATCGCATCAGCACCCTGCGGCGCGCCGACCGCATCCTCGTGCTCGAGCGCGGCCGCCTCGTCCAGCAGGGCACCCATGAGGAGCTGGTGCGCGTCGACGGGCCGTACCGGGCGGTCGCCAGCCTCCAGATGCTCGACCCGGTCGAGTGGCGCCGCCGCATCCGGCCGGAGGCGCGGGAGGAGGGGACGCCGGCATGAGCCCGTGGTTCCGGAGAGGACCCCGCACGGGCGGCGGGATTGCCGAGCCGGACATGGCCCTCGGCCTTGCCCGCCGCCCCGCCCATGACCGCGACCGCGAGCCCGAACGGCGCCGGCTCGATCTGCGCCTGTTCCGCCGGATGTTCCGCTACACCCGGCCCTACCGGCGCCAGCGCGACCTGCTCTTCCTCATTGTACTGATCCGTGGAATACAAATCCCGACCATCGGCTGGGCCATCTCCGCGGTGATCAACGGGCCGGTCGCCGGCCGCGACTGGCCGGGCGCCGTGCTCGCTTCCCTCGGGTTTCTCGCGCTGTGCGCCTTCACCCAGTGGACCATGCACTACCGCCAGCTCATCGCCCTGCGCCTCGGCGAGTGCGCCGTCTTCGACATGCGGCGCGAGCTGTTCGCCCACCTCCTGCGCCAGCCTGTCAGCTTTTTCCACCGCTACCGGCTCGGCCGCCTGCTCAGCCGCGTCACCTCCGACATCGAGGTGATCCGCGCCGGCATCCAGAACGTGCTGTTCGTCTCCATGGTGCAGGCGGCCCAGATGCTGGGCGCGGCCGCGTTCATGGCATGGTACAACTGGCGCCTGTTCCTCGCCATCGTGGTCATGAGCCCGCTGATGTACCTCGTTCATCACGTTTTCCGCCAGCGCATCGCCGAGGCCTCGCGGGCGGTCCAGGCCAGCTTCAGCCGGGTGACCTCCAGCCTCGCCGAATCGGTCAAGGGCATCCGCGTGACCCAGGGATTCGTGCGCGAGGACGTCAATGCGGGCCTGTTCACCCGCCTCGTCCAGGACCATTCCCGCTATAACCTCAACGTCACCCGCAACACCGCCGTCTACTTGCCCCTGCTGGAGCTCAACGGCCAGCTGTTCCTCGGCGTGTGCCTCGCCCTCGCCGGGTGGGGCGCCCTGCGCGCCGGCTGGGACATGGAGGTCGGCGACCTCATCGCCTTTTTCTTCCTCTCCAACATCTTCTTCGGCCCGATCCAGTCCCTCGGCAACCAGTTCCAGCAGGCCCTCGCCTCCATGGCCGGCGCCGAGCGCGTGTTCCGCCTGCTCGACACCCCGCCGGAATGGAGCGACCCGCCCGACGCCCTCCCCGCCGGACCCTTGCGCGGCGCCGTCCGCTTCGAGCAGGTCGACTTCACCTACGACGGCGCCACCCCGGTGCTCCATGGAATCGACTTTGACGTGCAGCCCGGCCAGAGCGTCGCCCTCGTCGGCCATACCGGCAGCGGCAAAACCACCATCATCCACCTCATCGCCAAGTTCTACCTGCCCACCGCCGGCCGCATCCTCCTCGACGGGCGCGACATCCGCCACCTCTCCAGCGCCTCCATCCATTCCCAGATCGGCATGGTCCTGCAGCACAACTTCCTGTTCGCCGGCACCCTCCTTGACAATATCCGCTTCGGCAACCCCGCCGCCAGCGCTGCCCAGGTCCGCCAGGCCCTCGCCGACCTCGGCTGCCTCGACCTCATCGAGGCCATGCCCGACGGCCTGTTGACCCATATCTCCGAAAACGGTCAGGGCCTCTCCCTCGGCCAGCGCCAAATCGTCTGCTTCGCCCGCGCCCTCCTCGCCAACCCCCGCATCCTCCTTCTCGACGAGGCCACCTCCAGCGTCGATGCCCTCACCGAGACCCGCCTCCAACTCGCCCTCGCCAAACTCCTCACCGGTCGCACCAGCTTCATCGTCGCCCACCGCCTCTCCACCATCCGCAACGCCGACCTCATCCTCGTCCTCGACCACGGCCGCATCATCGAACACGGCACCCACGCCAGCCTCCTCGCCGCCAACGCCGCCTACGCCCGCGTCTATCGCCAGTTTGCAAAGGGGTCAGGTCAATAATTTAAATGTGCGGCGCGCCGCACATTTAAATTATTGACCTGACCCCTTTCATGATGGCGATGGCCATGCCGGGGCGGTTGAGGATGTAGAGGTGGAAGGCCTTGTGGCCGGCGGCCAGCAGGCCGGTGATTTGGCGGATGGTCCAGTCGATGCCGACCTGGCGGAGGGCGGCGGGATCGTCCGCGGCGGCGGCGAGGGCGTCTTCCAGGGCGGCGGGCAGGTGTTGGCAGAAGCGGCGGGCCTGGGCGATGGAGCGCGGCGGCATCAGGCCGGGGATGATGGGGACGTCGATGCCGATGGCGCGGCAGCGCGCGACAAACGCGAGGAACACGGCGTTGTCGTAAAACAGCTGGGTGGTGATGAACGAGGCGCCGGCGTCGACCTTCTGCTTCAGGTAGCGCAGGTCCTGCTGGGCCGAGACCGCCTCGGGGTGGACTTCGGGGTAGCCGGCCACGCCGATGCTGAAGCCGGAGAAATTTTCGCGGATGAGGCGCACCAGCTCGACGGCGTGCTTGAGCCCATCGGGGTGGGGGCGGAAAGCGGTCTCGCCCTTGGGCGGGTCGCCGCGCAGCGCCATGATGTTGCAGAATCCCGCGGCCTGGTAGCGGGCGATGATTTCGAGCAGCTCCGCGCGGCTGGAGCCGACGCAGGTCAGGTGGGGCATCACCTCAAAGCCGTACGCATCCTTCAGCAGGGTGGCGTACCGGAAGGTCAGATCGCGGGTGCCGCCCCCGGCGCCATAGGTGATCGAGACGAAGTCCGGTGCCAGCTCTTCGCGGATCGCCTTGGCCGCCGCCACAATCTGCTCGCCCCCCGCCTCATCTTTCGGCGGAAAAAATTCCACGGAAATCACCGGACGGCTCCGCGCCAGCAGCTCCCCAATGGGGCGGTTTTTTAAAATCATATAATCAGGATGGGATGATAGGTTGGGGCGTAAAGCAAAATATGCGGCGCCTGCCCGGAACGGATCGGGATGGTGTCTGCAGCGCGAGGGGCAAGCCGCCGTTGCGCGCGCAGGGCACTTTTGCCTTGCCAAATTGATGGGAATTCCTCATGGGGTTTCCCAGTCATTTGTCGGTTTCGTTCAACCACAAGCTCAACCTGCCAAACTCCTATCGAATCATGAAAACCCTCACTGGTCTCATGCTCGGCTTGTCGCTTCTGGCGGCCACGGCCAACGCGCAGAGCATCCTGTCGCAATACTTCAACAACAATAACCCAAGCTTCACCGATTCGCAGTCCTCTCTTTACAACTGGTCGGTGGCCACCGCGAACAGTATTCCCACCGAGCCGAACAACATCAGTGCGGGCAATACCAAGACTGCCGGCACCGAGCTTACGGGAGAAGAATTCCGTGGCCGCGGATTCCTGTTCGTGCTTCCGGGCACGACCGGGACCCCGGAGGGTACGCCTGGAGCTTCCTTGATGTACACCACCCACTTGGGAACCAGCACGATTCTGCAAAACAACCCGCAACCCGACTGGTTCCAAGACGGTCCGCTGGGGATCGCGGGGCGTCTGGTAAATGAAATCGTGCAGATCCAAGTGAGGACCTTGCCGGTCAACCAAGTGGTGGGTCGCATCGGGCTTCAGTTGAACGGTACGGATTGGGTCGTCAGCGCGGCCTCCTATCTGCTCTCAAATGCGGCATGGACGGAATACACTTTTGCCGACCTTGCTTCCGGAAGCTGGTACACGGGCGTTTTCAGCGGGGGCGTTTTGGACGCGGATGTGACGGACAATCCGATGATCTCGCTCAGCGGCAGCGAGGTGGTCACCGGCTATGCGATGTATTTTGACACCGAAGGATTGGCAGGATCGGCTGCCCGCGTGCGCATGGACTACATGCGGGTGAGTGTGGTTCCCGAGCCGGCGACTTATGGGGCGCTGCTGGGCCTGCTGGTGCTCGGGGTTGTTGCCTACCGGCGCCGGCGGTAACGGGGTGGGCTGCGCGTTTTTGAGAAAAGAAAGTCCGGGGCCGGGTAGCCGCCCCGGACTTCTTGTTTCTGTTTTTCGGCTACGGCGTGACCCGCAGGCGAATAAACTGCGGGGCGCCGGGCGTCAGCGGCGAATTGAGACGGACGGTGACGGTCTCGAAGCCGTCGGCATCGGGAGCGCTGATCTCGAGGACGGTGATGCCGCCGCTGTTCCAATCGCCGGCGAGGGTGTCGTGGTGTTCAACGACGTAAGTCAGGCCTTCGGCGGTGTAGTCGACGCCGGGCTGGCCGCTGCCGCCGGCGGGCTGCCGGTAGGTGAGGGCCAGATAGACCTGTCCGCCGGCGTGATGCAGGGACTGCGCCGGCTGATGGCGGCTGCCGGCGTCGGTCGGATCGGTGCCGAATGCGCGCTCAAGCAGGTTGACGAGCCCGTCGCCGTCGAAATCGAAATCGTCGGCGGCGGGGCCGGCATTTTCAATGGTCCCGAAATAAAACAGGCGCCACGCCTCGGCCGGGGACAGCGGGGGCGGCTCACCGGCGATGGTGAAATGGGCCGTGTAGATGGGGGCGGGGGCGGCTCCGCCACCTGAAGCCGTCAGCGCCTGGCCGAAGGTGTCCCGCAACGTTCCTGCCAGCCCCATGGCGTAGGTTCCGGGAACGGACTGTGGGGGGAAATCCACGCGCAACAGGGTGGAGGACAGCCAGCTGAAACCGGTCGCGGCAATGGCTCCGGCGGGGCCTTGGAAGTCGGCGATGGCCTCGAGCGTGAAGCTGGCCGGGTCCATCGGCTGGGAGAACGCGAAATGGATCGCGGATTGGGGCTCCTCGACGCGCTCGGCCGGGCTGTGGCCGATCACCACCGGCGGCGGGGGCGGGGCCACGCCGCCGGATATGGTGGCGGTGATGACCAGGTCGTCGATGTTCCAGCCGAACGATTCGGTGCCGCCGTCCGACTCCAGGGTGAAGCGCAGGTGCAGGGCCGGCTGGTTTTCCGCGGCGGCGGGCAGGGTGTAGCGCTGCAGCGTCCATCCTGTATCGATGATTTGGCTACTATTGGCCCAGAGGTCGGTCCAGGTGCCGCCGTTGGCGGACCATTGGATGCGGGCGTAGTCGGCGTGGCGGTTCTTGGCGGGAACGACCGTCTGGTCATACGCCACCCCCAACCAGCGCCGGAACTGCAGCTGGATGCCGCCGGCTCCCACGGTGCTGATGGCGGGCAGGCGGGCGGACTTGGGCGGGGTGATGTTCGGCTCGTAACGGCCGGACAGGTTATAGGCCAGCACGGTGGAACCGGTGTAGCCGGTGTTGGGACCGCCGACGGCTCCCTGGTTGGGCACGCCCCATTGCCAGCCCGGATCAAGGGTGAAACCGGGATCGGTGGCCATGTCGCGCTCCAGCAGCACTTGTGTGGAGGGCGGCACCGGGTTGGCGATGCGGAACAGGGCGGTGTAGTCATCCACAAACGGCTCTGCCGGGACGCGGTTGGTGTTCTGGTCGAGCGGCCAGCCGTCGAGATCGGTCATGTCCGCGGACAGCACCAGCCGGTAATAGCCCTCAGCCGTCTGGGGCGCGAACAACAGGGTCAACTCCGTGTCGTTGGCGCTCCAGGTGTGGCCGGTGAGCGCTCCGCGCAGATCGACGCCGCCCGGACCGGTGAAGGAAAGGATGCTCGCGTCGATGGAGAACGATTGCGGGTCCATCGGCTCGCTGAAAGTGAGGGTCAGTCGGTCTTGGCCGGAAGGCAGTTCGGCGGCGGCGCTTGGCGCTTGGGCAGTCACGCGCGGGTAAAGCGTGCGGATACCGAACAGCGCGCTGCGGGTGCTTCGGTTCGTGCCGCCGGTGACGCTCACCTGCAAGCTGTAATCGTCGCCTTCGGGCTGGCCGGCGGGAATGGTCCAGAGGTGGACCGACTGGCTGCCGCTCAGGCCCGCGGCAAGGGTCGCGAAGAGGGCGCCTCCCTTGAGCAGTTCCAGCGTGACGATTTCGCCGGCGTTGGTGCCGGTCCATTCGATGGCATAGGTCTTGGCCGGTTCCCAGACCGTACCGGCAGCAGGGGCTGTGACCGCCAGCGGCGGCGGTACTGTGCCGCTGATGAAATACATGCCCACGCTACCGTAGGCGGTGTAGCCGCTCGGCGGGCTGGCCAGCGGCGAGCCGACCCCGGTTCCCTCGACGGCCAAGTAATACGTGCCGGCTGGCAGCGATATGCTGATCGTCGCGGACAGGCTGGCAGGCGGATCCGCCAGCGCGACCACGGCGCCGGCGGCGTCCAGCAGCGTCAACCTGACATCAAGGTTGTGGCCGCGGGTGTTGGCCTCGGCGAGAAACGGCTGCACGGTCAGGGTGACTGTGCCCCCGGCGGTTTCGAACGAGAACATGTCCACGTCGGTCGGGCGTTCAATGACGCCCTCGTTGGGCTCGTCGCCGGCCACCGACCGCGTGAGGGGGGAACGAATCGTGCTGCCGTCGATCACCAGCGGGGTGGCGGTGGCCATGGTGTCGCCATGGTCGTCCGCGCGGTGGCTGAGCTTGCCGGCAATGATGGCGAGGTCGTCCTGGGTCTGGTTGGCCAAGTAATACTCGCCCTTGCTCCATTGCGACACGTTTTTGTTGTAGGAATTGCCCATGATGGGACCCCAGCTGACGTCCCCGCTGCCGTGGCCGCTGTAATACTCCGAGCCCGAGGTGGTGCCGTCGTGGGACAGCCCCATGTTGTGCCCCATCTCATGCGAGGCCGCCTCGGCGACGTAGTCTTCCCGGCCCCCGCCCAGGTTGTTGTAATACACAAAAGCCGGCTGGTAATAGCTGTAGTTGGTGGCGCCAAATACATTGATGTACGCGACGCCTCCGGCACCCTTGGCCGGCATGTTGTTGCCATTTTGGTCCACGTCGCGGGTGACCAGAATCCAGCCGATGTACCGCTGCTGCGTGGAGGTGGTGTTCTCCGGGTCAAAGGCGGGGTCGGTGGTCACATTCACCTCAAAGGGAGCGTAATCCTCCGCCACCCGCTGCCAGATGCGCCGGATGGCGGCCTGCTCGGAGTCCGAAAAACTCGTGTAGTCACTGTCCAGCGAATACGGGTGGGCGCTGAAGCTGCTGACGCTCGAGTTCCACGCCTTGCCGGTGACCGTGGCCCCGTTGAAGTCGAGGTAAATGACTTTGCTGGCCCCGGCTTTGGAGTGATAAACGGGCGGACTGCTGATGGGCACCGGTCCGGCAGCCGGCAAAGGCTCGGCGGCCATCACTTGGACATCGTCAAATATCGGCTGGGCGGCCGTGCCTTGGCGGCCGCCGGCATGGCCGTGCCCGCAGCCGGCGTCGTGCGTGCAACCGTCCGCCACGCCCTCGCTGAAGCACGCGTAAAACAGCATGCCACGGCGGTCCGCGCGCAGGCTGGCCACATCGGCCAGCGGGATGCGCAGTTCATTGAAGCGGCGCAGGGCGTCTGCCCGCGCCTGCGGCTCGATCGCCAGCAGGCTGTCCCGGAACGGCGAGGCGGGAATGTCCTCGAGCCCGCGGCCGGGCGGCTGCCCGAGCAAGAGGGGGGCAAGGCACGCCAGCGAGAAAAAGAGGGGCGTGCGGAAAACCATCTTTGGCAGACGCATCATCCTGATGGAAAACCGAAACAAATACGCGCCTGCGCGCGCAGCACAAGTGGCTGGACGCCAAAAACTTTACCGGCCATTCACAGGCGCCCGTCCGGCAAACAATGGGCTTGCGGCGCACTGGCCGGGCGCTTGTGTGGGCGGGATGAAGCTCACGTATGGGAACCGGAAGGCGCTGGTGACCGGTGCCGGACGCGGGATCGGGCGGGGGATCGCCGAGGAGCTGGCGCGCCAAGGGGTGGAGGTGATCTGCGTCAGCCAGAACCCGGCCTCCTGCGGGGCGGCGGCCGAGGCGATCCGGACCGCCGGCGGACGGGCCGAGGCGCACGCGGTGGACGTGGGCGACAGCGCCGCGGTGTCCACGCTGGCCGAGGCGCTGCTCAAGGCGCACGGCACCATCGACATCCTGGTCAATAACGCCGGCATCACCCGCGACACGCTGGTGATGCGCATGAAGGACGAGGACTGGGACGCGGTGCTGCGAACCAATCTGAGCAGCTGTTTTTACTGGGCGCGGGCCCTGCTGCCGGCGATGGCGCGGGCCCGGTGGGGGCGGGTCATCAACATCAGTTCGGTGATCGGCCTGATGGGCAACGCCGGCCAGGCCAACTACGCCGCCGCCAAAGCCGGCATTTTTGGCCTCACCAAGAGTCTGGCGCGCGAGTACGCCAAGCGCAACGTGACGGTCAACGCCGTCGCTCCCGGGTTCATTGCGACGGACATGACCGGCGTGCTCAGCGAGGAGGTCACCGCCGCCATCCTGGCCCAGATCCCGCTGAAGCGGCTGGGCACGGTGGCCGATGTCGCCAACATGGTGGCCTTTTTGGCGTCCGAGGAGGCCGCCTACATTACCGGTCAGACTTTTACGGTTGACGGAGGAATGGTGATGTGAACCATCGCGCCGTCAACTTTCACTCAAGGCAAACCAATGGCAGACAAGAGCATCGAACAACGCGTCAAGGACATCATCGTCAACCAGCTCAACGTCAATGAAGAGCAAGTGACCCCGGAGGCCTCTTTCATTGAGGATTTGGGTGCGGACTCCCTCGATACCGTCGAGCTGATCATGGCTTTCGAGGAGGAATTCGCGGATGAGATCAAGGGGGAAATTCCCGAGTCCGAAGCGGAAAAACTCCAGACGGTTGGGGCGGTCATTGCCTACATCAAGGAAAAGGCCGGCAAGTAAGCGGCCGGTCAGCTTGTGACGATTTAGCGGGAGAGGCCTTTTTGGGGGCCTCTTTCCATATCCGGAGGGCAGCATGGAGAGGCGGCGTGTGGTGGTGACCGGGATGGGGGCGATCACCCCCCTTGGCAACGACGTGGACAGCTATTGGGAAGGCCTGTTGGCCGGCCGCAGCGGTATCCGCCGGGTCACCGCCTTCGACACGGAAGGCTATCCGTGCAAGGTTGGCGGCGAGGTGCTGGATTTCAATCCCGACCAATGGATGGACCCGAAGGACGCCAAGCGCAACGACCGCTACACCCAGTTTGCGGTGGCGGCCGCGCGCATGGCGATGGCCGAAGCACGGCTCGACGCCCGGCAACTGGCCGATCCGGTGCGCTTCGGCTGCATCATCGGTTCGGGCATCGGCGGCCTGGACACCATCGAGAAGCAGACCTTCCGGCTGTGGGAAAGCGGGCCGCGCAAGGTCTCGCCGTTCATGATTCCCATGCTCATCAGCAACATGGCCAGCGGTGTGGTGGCGATCGAGTTCGGCGCCATGGGGCCCAACTACGGCATCGTGAGCGCTTGCGCCACCGCCAGCCACGCCATTGGCGACTGCCTGCGCATCCTGCGGGCCGGCGAGGCGGATGTCATGCTGGTCGGCGGCAGCGAGGCCAGCATCACGCAGGTCGGCTTCGCCGGCTTCTGCAACATGAAAGCGATGAGCACGGGTTTCAACGACGAGCCGGCCCGGGCCAGCCGGCCGTTTGACGCGCGCCGCGACGGCTTTGTCATGGGCGAGGGCGCCGGCGTGCTGGTCCTTGAGACGCTTGAACACGCCCGGGCCCGCGGCGCCGCCATCCTTTGTGAGGTGGCCGGGCACGCCGCGACCTGTGACGCCTATCACATCACGTCGCCGGACCCGGACGGGCGCGGCCTGCAGGCCTGCATGCGCAATGCCTTGAAGGACGCGGGTGTGGCCCCGGAGGAGGTCGATTACATCAACGCGCACGGCACCTCGACCCCCTACAACGACAAGACCGAGACGGCCGCCATCAAGGCCGTGTTCGGCGCGCATGCCTACCGGCTCAAGGTCAGCTCGACCAAATCGATGACCGGTCACCTGCTGGGCGCGGCCGGCGGCATCGAGGCCATTGCCGCGATCCAGAGCATCCGCACCGGCCGGATCGCACCGACCATCAATTACGAAAACCCCGATCCCGAGTGCGACTTGAACTACGTGCCGAACAAGGCGATCGAGGCGCCGGTGCGGGTGGCCCTGAGCAACAACCTCGGGTTTGGCGGCCACAACGCCACCATCGTGTTTCGCGCTTTCGCTGACTAAACGCCGGGCGTTTGCCCAACCGTGCTGCCTGTCAGTCGCGCGGCGTTCCCCGCAACTGGACCAGCAGGCCCAGCACCCCCAGCACCAGCGCGACGGCGGCCATGCGCGTGTCGAGGTTCAGCATGACCCGCCAATCGCCCTCGGCCTCCGCTTGGTGGAAGACCGTTGTCCCCTGGGTGAAATAGGCGACGCTATGCACCACCAGGACGGCCCCGAGCATGGCGGTGGCCACGCGGATCGTGAAATTGGCCACGATGTTGGCGGCCAAGGCCGCGACCAGACAGGCGACGCCCAGAACCGCCCATTGGGTGGGCAGGGAATACGCCTGCAGCCACGGCAACAGCAGCGTCGCCGCCAGCAGGGCGCCGAGGGTCGATACCGCCACCGTGTAGAACAGCATGGCCAGCACCAAGCCGAGGACGGCGCCCAGCAGCAGCCCGGCAACCGACCAAATGATGGGGTCGCTGCCGTACTCGAGACCGAACCATGCCAGCGTCAACGCCCCGGTCGCTCCCAAGAGCAGCACCACCATCAGCCTGAATATCCGGAACCCGAAAAAGCAGCAGGCCAACCCGGCCAACCCGGCTCCGCCATAAATGATGGGCAGCGAGAATTCGTCCAGCACCTCCATCGGCAGGGAGTTTCAACCACAGCAATTCTTTGGCCACAAGCCATTATTGGCGTTGCCTTGGCATGCCGGTTCTCCAAACTGCGCTTATGAAAAAAGCGCTCATCGCCCTTGGCATCCTGCTGGTGGTCGTCGTTGGCGGCCTGTACTTTTTCGGCGGCCTGGTCCTGGGCAAAGTGGCCAAGGCCGGCGTGGAGGCCTTCGTGCCGCAGATGACGCGCACCAGCGTGGCGGTGGACCGCATTTCGATCTCCCCGGTGAGCGGCTCCGGCACGGTTGCCGGTTTTGTGCTCGGCAATCCCGAAGGCTATTCGGGGGACTACTCGATCGCCTTCGACGAGGCCTACATGCGCGTGGCGCCCCTCTCGATTCTTGGCGACCGCATCCTCATCGAAAAGGTGCACGTGCGCGCCCCGCGCTTCCATTACGAGCGCAAGCTCCTCACTTCCAACATCAACGAAATCCTCAAGAATGTCCAGGCAGCCGCCGGCCGCGCAGAGGGGGCGCCGGCGCCGGAACCGAGCAAGGTGCGCATCGAAATACGCGAGCTGATCATAGAGGAGGGACAAGTTTCACTCGGGGGCGCCGGGCTTGCCGTGCCGTTGCCCATTCCGCGCATCGTCCTGCGGGACTTGGGCACTGCCAAGGGCGGCATCACCCCCGATGAAATGGCTTTTGAGGTGATGTCCGTGGTCTTGCGACAGGTGCTTGAGGCGGTGGCGAAGGCCCCCGGGAGCGCCGTCGATTCAATCCGCGGCCTGTTCCGTCCGAAAGACTGAGCCGCATCAAGAGGGGGTTGTTTGCACGGGGGCACAGAGGGCGTGCTCCTGTCGATGTGCGTGTCCTCCATGTCTCCGTGAGGGGGATTGCCGTCCTGGTCGGGCATTTGGCATTGCCATCCCCTCCGGCCGCGCTTACACAATAGGGTAGGAGGTGTGTATGAAAACCCGGCTCATTGTGGGCATGGCCATGCTGGCAGGCCCAGCAGGTACGGTTATTTGTTCCCAGCAGGAAGCGGTGCTGCTTCATCTCGGCGACGATTTCCAGCAGGTGCGGGTGGAGGCGCTGGATGTCCCGACCGGGCGGTGGCTGGCGATCGCTTCCGGCTATCGCGAGGCGGCCGACAGCGGTTGGCTGAAGATCGCCCTGCCCGAGGCATACACGGGGGCGCGACTCCGGGTGCTGGGGTCCGCCGCTCCTTCGCCTTTCGCCGGCAAGATCCTGGTCGCAGCCGGGGCCGCCGAGGCCCTCGTGGATGCGCCCCTGCCCACCGGTTACTGGCCGCCGGGCGTGGACAGCCTCGAGCGCGACAAGGCCGGCGAGGAACCGGTCATCGAGGAGGCCGACATCTGGGCGTGGGAGGATTCCATCCTGTATTTCTACAATCAGTACCGCGGCCTGCAGGTGCTCGACCTGTCCGAGCCGGCCCGGCCCCGGTGGCTGGCCTATTACCGCTATCCGGCCCGCGGGGAGGACCTCTACGCGCTCGGCGGCGGACGGGTCGTGCTCATCGGCACGGGCGCGTGGTGGAACGACCAGAGCGTGGCGCTGCAGTTTCTGTCCTTCCGCGGCAGGACGCTGGTCCTTGAGGACAGCCTCGAGCTCGGCGCGGGGCAATACCTCGACAGCCGCCGCTACGGCGATTACCTGTACGTGTTGACGCGCGAGTGGATCAGCGCGACCGACCCCGATGGCCGTGCCATCCAGGCCCCGCTGGTGCGGCTGCACACGGTCGCGCTGTTCAACTCCGCGGGCGGCCGCCTGGTGGACGTCAAGTCGTTCCGCGGGGACGGCTGGCTGGACGCCGTGCTGACCGCCCAACCGGACGGCATCCTGCTGAGCCTCAACCGCTGGCACAACGCCGCCCTCGACCGGCGCTTCCGCTGGCGCTCGGAGGTGCATGTGCTGGTCCCCGGTACCGACGGGGTGCCGCAGCTGGTCGGCATCGCCCCGGTCTCCGGAATCATCCACGACAAATTCAAGCTCAACTACCGCGGCGGCTTGCTGACGGCCATCTCCCAGCAGGCCGACTGGATGACCGGTTCGTTCACGCGCGCCACCATGCTGGAGAATTTCCGCCTGGGCGAGCGCGGCTTCGTCCGCGTCGGCGCCCTGCAGCTGGCCCCGGGCGAGACGGTGTTCGCGTCGCGATTTTATGGCGACACCGTCTACATCGTGACCTTCCTGTTCGTCGACCCGCTGTTTGCGGTGGACAACTCCAACCCCGCGCTGCCGCGCATCGCCGGGGAGCTCAAGGTGCCCGGCTGGTCCAACTACCTCGAGTGGGTGGACGACCAGTTGTTCGCCGTCGGCATCGAGGAACAGCGCCTCAACGTCTCCATCTTCGATGTGGCCGACCCGGCCAACATGCGCCTGAAGGACCGCGTCTATCTCGACGAGGAGTCCTGGGCGTGGAGCGAGGCGCAATACGACGACCAGGCCATCTCGTTTTTCCCGGAGGCGCGCCTGCTGCTGCTGCCCTTCACCACGTGGTCCTGGCGCACCGGCACGCAGGTGCAGGCCATGCAGCTGATTTCCTGGGACGAAGCCGGCCTGCGGCTGCGCGGCCGCATCACGCACCTGGACACGCCGCGCCGCGGCATTCTGCACGACGCCACCGTCATCACCGTCTCCGGCCGGCAACTGGTCACCACCGACATTACCGATCCGGACCTGCCCGTGGCGGGGGGCACGGCGACCCTTGCTTGGAACGTGACTCGCCTCATGTCCCACCGCGACTATTGGCTGCAACTGGATGCGCCGGACGCCCGCGGGGGCGTGTGGGCTTGGCGCGTGCCGTCCGACCCGGCGGCGGCGGCGGATCCGGTATTGTATGTCACCGCCAAGACGGCGCCCAACATCCCCGTGGCCGAGATTCCGCTCGCCGCCGGGCGCCTGCTCGGGGCGGTCCAGGACGCCCAGCGCCTGTACCTGCTCCAGGATGTTTCGCCGGCCAGCGACGACGCCTACTGGAAAATCCCCGACTCCCAGCAGCTTGCGGTGCGGGCCTATGACATCGCCAACCCGCTCGCGCCGCTTCTGCTGGGCGAGGCCCAGCTTCAGGCGGACGTGTTCCTGGGGAGCTCCTTCACCGGCCGGCTGTTGCCGGACGGCGCGCTGGTGTGGTCTTCCGACGGCACCGCGTGGCGTGGCTGGTATTACCTCGACATCTGGCCGGGGCCGTGGATTCGCCAAAACACACTCAGCTTCGTGGTGAGCGCCATCGGCGCCGACGGCGCGCCCTTCATCGCCGCTTGGAAGGCGTACCCGCTGGGCGACTTCTACAGCCACACCTCGGGCTGGCACTGGAAGGCGCCGGTGCTGGCGGCTTCCGTCACCTCCTACGTCGAGCGGCCGCGCCCGGAAACCTATCCCGATTATGTGATGACGACCCGCCTGTTGGCGTTGGACTTCAGCGTGCCGGACCGGCCCCTTGAGCTTCCCCCGACCAAACTGCCGGACAGCCTGGTCGCGCTCGATGCCCTGCCGGACGGCATCAACCATTTCCTGTATTTCACCCCCGCATGGAATGTCGTGGAGGTCTGGGGCTGGGACCGCGCCCGCGCCTTCCCGTTGTTCCGGCAGGAGCTGTTACCGGACAGCGGCACCGCCGGTGGCTCCTACAGCGCCGCCTGGATGCCGCCCTTCCACCTGCGCCACCGCTACCGGTATGACGCCGACCGCTATGTCAATTCGCTCGAGGCCTGGTTCCACGCCGCCCAGAGCAACCGCTTCCTGCGGGTCGGTGACTTTCCCATGGAAGACCAATGGCTGGGCGCGTTTGCGGCCATGCCGCCGTGGTTCCTGCAGCTGACCAACCGTCGGCTGCATCTGTTCGAAAGCAACCGCCACACCGGCGCCTTCACCCTGTGGGATGCCGTGGATTTGCCCTTTCCGCAGATTTACGACCTGCGGCCGGACGCCGCTGTGCTGATGCCGGAAGCCGCGTACCTGCCCGCTGGTTTGTACGGAGTCGAAGTCCTGCCGTGGAATCGTCCGCTGCCGGGGCCGACGGACGCCGCCCTGCTGGCTGCGGCCGCGGCTCCTGCCGGCGCCGCGGAGTGGACCCTTCTGGATGAATCCCGTTGGCAGCGGGTGCCGCTTGCCGGCAGCGACGCCGCCGGCGTGCTCGACCGGCTGCTCTGGCTCTATCGTCCCGATTCGCTGCGGGAGCCCGACCCGCAGGCCGCCGACGCCGGCGACTTGGCGCGGGTTTCCGCATGGTTCGGCCGTTATGTCCACCAGTCCCGGCTTCCGGGATGGATCGACCACCAGCAGCATGGCCTCCTTTACGTTCAGGCGGGCGATCAGCCGGAGGACCGCGGTTTCCATCTCTACGACGCGACCCTCGGCTACCTCTGGACATCCAGCCAAGTCTATCCGTTCCTTTACGCCTATCGTACCGGCAGATGGCTCTGTTACATCGATGGCACTGGTGCCGAGGGCACGCGCTGGTTCTATGCGTTCGGCGCCGGGTGGTTTGGCTTGACCCGTTAACCGGCGCACCCACAGCCTTCCGCCTTCCCCGGGCCCATAGCTCAGCGGTTAGAGCAGGGGACTCATAATCCCTTGGTCGCTGGTTCAAATCCGGCTGGGCCCACCATGCCTTGCTCCGGCGCGCTCCGCTCACCGAGGGGAGTACCAGCGGCGAGCAAACCAGCCAACCGGTTGGTATCTATCGGGCGGCCGCCTTTGGGCCGAAATACGCGTGACGGACCCGGTATTGCGCAAATCGACGCACCGGATGCGCGCTCTTGCATATCGCGGCGGGTTGGCTTAGGGTATTGTCGCACTGTGAATCCCCGCTTCCCCCTGTATGCCCTGCTGGGCTTGCCATGGCTGGCCATGGCGCAACCGCTGACCAATCCGGTGGCCGAACACTACCTTGCGCTCGGCGAGGGCTATCCGGCATGGACCGACCGGATCGCCTGGCACCGGGTCATCGACATGTCCACCTATACCAACGGCGCGACGCATTTCGAGCGCTTCGAGAACGCGCGCGACGAGCTGTACGCCCTCGGCGGGGGCGTGCTGTACTATCCGGCCGGCGTCTATGACTTCACCGACATTCCGGCCGACGGCCCGAACGGGCGCGGCCTGATGCTGCGCTCCGGCGTGGTCATCCGCGGGGCGACTCCCGCCGGCGACCGCTGGGCCCGCCCCAACGCCGGCGCGGGCTACCCCGACGACGGGCAGCTCGACCTGCCGACGCGCTTTGTGTTCGGCTTCACCCCGCGCACCGGGTACGGCGTCACCCCCTCCGGCGAGACGCCGCGCGACTGGAACCTGGTCGGCCTCATCCCGAGCCCGGGCGAGTCGCTCTCGCAGGTTTCGGACGTAGGAGTGGTATGGGTACACTTTGTGGGCGCCTCGGTGTTCTGGGGCTTCCAGTTGGACTGGCCTGCGGGCACCACCTACGCGACCTCCGGCGCATGGAAGGCTGCGCTGGTCAAGCCGGCCTGGCAAAACCGCGTGCCCGACGGGACTTTCCCGTGGGACTACTTTGCCGGATCGAGCGGCAGCCGCGCGGTGGTCAACAGCGGGGCCGGCCCCGGCCGGCTGGTGTTCGGCTGCGTGTTCGAGGATTCCGGGCCGGTCAACAACGTGGTGATGGAGGGGCGCGTCACCGGCGGCAAGAACTTCGGGCCGACCGGCTACTGGCTGCAGAAGTTCGGCGCGCGCGTGCAGGTGTACGGCTCCGAGGTGCTGGTCGCCAACAATGTCTTCCCGAAGAGCACGCGCGGCTACTTGTACCGGCAGACGGTGGGCAACAACCCGAACCAGTCGACCGACCCGAACCAGTGGACCAACATCGAGGCGACGGTCTTTTACGACTACAACTACTCCACCGCCGTCGACATCAACAAGGAGCTGGTCAACCCGTACGCCGGCAAGAGCACCGTGTACTTCCTGCCGGGCGTGGTGGTCCGGGACAACTACGTCTTCAACCACGGCCGCAAGGGGTTCAACCTCTCCGGCAGGTGGATGACCATCCAAAACAACCGCAACGAGCGCATCATCCTGAGCGGCACGGTGCCGTCCGGCTTCGGTCCCGCTTCCGGCCAGGCCCACTTCCTCACCCTCGACGGCTACGTGCAGTGCAAGCCCGGCGGCCCGGGCGACATTTCCGACTCGCTGTCGCGCGCCTTCGATCTGGCCGGCGGGCCGCTGTGGGTCGACGGCAATGTCTACGACGCGGCCCGCTCCTCGGTCGCCAACGACGGCGAGGGCATCCTCTGCCAGGCGCACGGCGGCACCTTCGTGTACTCGTGGGCGGTCACGCGCAACGCCGGCCCGGAGTACATGGCCGGGTACGACGTCGACCACTACGGCAGCCTGTGGGCCTGGAACAACGCATACGGCAGGACCATCGGCAACATGAAGGCCGGCGCGCTGTACGACTTCGCGGTGGCCGGCAATGTCAGCGGCTCGCCCTCGGCGGCCGGAACCGCCTACGACCCGGGCGGCGCCCTGCTGAGCTGCCCGGGCGGCGCGCCCGCGGCGCCGACCGGCGTGGACGCCGCGCCGGCCGGCGACACGGTGCGGGTCACGTATTTGGATGCCACTACCAACGAGGTCGGTTTCCGGGTGGACCGGCGCGTCGGCGGCGGCCCGTGGCAGGCCGTCGCCTACCGGCCGCGCCAAAGCCACCGCCACGGCGGCAACCCGGAGGAATGGGTCGACTACACCGCCCCGCGCGGCGTGCCGCTGCAGTACCGCGTGGTGGCGGTCAACTGCGACGACAGCGACGCCGGCGCCAGCGCGCCGACGGCCAGCGTCACGATCCCCGCGCTGGAAGCGCCCGAGCCCGCGCGGGTGGCGGTCGAGCCGGAGTGGCTGACCCCGGCCGCGGCCGCGTGGGAGAGCGGCTACCAGGACCGCTTGGGCGTGCTGGCGTACGCCAGGAACCCATGGAACGTCATTTCCGGCAACGCGGACCCGGACGACGGCAAGCGGGTGTTCACCGCGCTGCTGACCGAGATGTGGAAGGTGCGGAACAACCCGGCCGCGCTCAAGAACCTGGTCGACACCACCGGCTACAGCCGAGTCCAGAGCACCTATGCCGGCTCGTTCTACAAGCCTTTCTCGGTGCCGCCCCTGACCCAGTACTTCCTCGTCGCGCGGCACATCATGGAGCCGGTGCAGCGCACCTACATTCTCAACCGCCGCAACAGCTCCACCGAGTGGGGCTACCTCAGCCGCTTCGACGGCTACATGGACCCGCTCTACAATCCCTCGCTGTTCAACTCGGAGAACTTCAACTGGATGGCGCGGCTGGGCGGCTGGCTGTGGGTGCGGGAGTTTCCCGAGTTTGACCTCGGACCGCGCAAGGGCTTATCGCGCGCCTATTTCCAGACCCATCTCGACAACCTGACCCGCGCGCTGTTCAACGCGGGCCGGGTCGAGTGGAACTCCAACAACTACTGGGGCCACTCGTTCAACCCGGTGCTCGTCCTCTACGACCATGCCCCGGACGCCAAGACGCGCCGCCAGGCCAAGGCCATCGCCGACTGGATGCTGATCGAGGCGGCCCTCCACCATATCGACGGCTTCCAGGCCGCCGCCGACGTGCGCGCCAAGACCAACGCCCACCTGCCGTTTGCCGGCGGCATCTGGCCCTTCACTTACCTCTACTTCATCGACGACGCCTACCACCCGACCTATTCCACCGCGGATGTGCAGGCCAAGATCGCCGTCGACTACGTGGGCATTGTGCACTGGTCGCGCTACCGGCCGCCGCAGGTGGCGATCGACCTCGCGCAGCGCAAGTACCCCCTGCCGGTCGAGATCCAGTCGGCCAAGCCGTTCTACTACCTCGACCACGACAACTACGCCGACTGGGCCGGCGCCACGGTCAAGGGCCGGCGCTTCGAGTTCGAGACGGTCTGGCAGGACGAGAACTGCCTGATGGCCAGCGTCGCCACCAACCGGCCGGACCGCAACGCGTGGATTCCGACCCAGAGCGGCTTCTTCACCGAGCAGGGCCTGTGGCGGCTGGCGGTGAAGGGGACCAACTACGGCGCGCTGCAGATCACCGGCAACTCCGGCTCGGGCAGCACCACCAACGGCCGCCACCCGTACGAGCAGATCGGCCAATACCGGACCGTGATGATGCGCATTGTCAAAGGCTCCAACCAGCTGTGGATCACCGTCCCCAATCAGTTGGCGCCGGAAACCGCCGCCGGCAACCGGCTGTTCATCGACATGGGGCACGGCGTGTATGCCGCCTTCATTCCGCACAATCATACCAGCTACAGCGTGGGCACGCCCGGCGAAACCCACACCCAGCACTTCTGGAACTACAACACCGCCGAGTTCGGCGGCCTGGTCCTCGAGGTCGGTGTCCAACGCGACTTTGGGTCGTATTCAAATTTCAAGACGGCGATCCTCAACGAGGCGACCCTCAGCGTGCCCGGCGCCGACCAGCTCGAGTACGCCTCGCCGCTCGGGCATGCCCTGCGCATGCAGTTCATGCCGGTCACCACGATGCTGCTCAACCCCGGGCAGGTCGACCAGAACGGCAACCCGCTTGCCGAGCGCTGGTGGACCCCGGCGGGGGTGACGCCGCGCGTCTGGCGCGACGGCGTCGAGGTCGACTTCAGCACGTGGGACTCCTACCGGGTGGTGCACGGCCCGGAGATCATCCGCCAGGAATGGGGTAGCGGCGTGCTCCGCGCCATGGCCGGCGGCGAAGGAATGGAAATCCAAGTCGACCCGGTCACTGCGGAGCCTCATTACTTCTACATCGGCGACCGGGGCGCTTACGACCTGTGGTCGGCTTTCCTTCCCGAGGGCCAGCAGGCACCGGACGACGACCCCTTTGGCGAGAACGTCCCCAACTTGCTGCGCTTCGCCCTGCTCGGCGACCATGCGCCGGGCTTTGAGGCGCCGTCCTTTTTTGCCGAGCCCGGCGCGGACCACCTTTTCGAGGTGGAGCTGCGCGCCGGCTCCGGCTTGCGACCCCAGCTCTCGAACGACCTGCTGACCTGGCCCGATGCCGCCACGGTGCCCGGCGCGCAGTTGCAAATCACCCCGTTGCCGCATGGCCGCGAGCGCCTCGAGGCCACACCACCTCCCAACTGGTCCAGCGCATTCTTCCGGCTGGCGGGCGAACCTTAGGAGCCGGTGACGCCGCCTGCCATGACCGCATATCCGCAAGCCATTCTTCAACCTGAACGCGGATCGGTATGACAGCCTTTTGCAGATTGATGCTCGCCGCGCTTGTGTGCCTGTGCGGCCACCGTGCCCTTGTGACCGCCCAACCCGTGGTCACCTACGCCGGCGGGGGTGCCAACACCCGCTTTCACGACGTCAAGGAGCTGTCCGACGGCACCTTCCTGGTAGCGGGCATCAGCGACAACCTGGACTGGCTCGCCACCGACGTGCCGCGTGTGCAGATTCCGGTCAGCGGGCTGCCGGCCCCGTCGGGTTCACGGGTCTCGTTCATCCTGCGCCTGAGCGGCGACACCGAGCGCATCCTGGAGGGGGTGCACTTGCCCCCGGGCGCGGTCATGAACCTGCGTTGGATGCGCTCGACCGAGGTCCCCGGCCAGCCGACTGGCATGCTGTATGTCTCCGGCCAGATCAGCGGCGGCTACTTCATCGGCCGGCTCAACGGCAACTTCGTAACCGGCCGGCCGGACGCCTTCGACTGGATTTTTCCGGTGTCCGCCTCGGGCGGCCACGAGACGTGGCAGGCGTGGGACGTCGGCGGCGACGGTCGGGTCGTGTACGCCCATGGCGGCGAGTGGACCGCGCAGGTCGGGTTTCTCGCCCCGGACGGGCAGCCCACGACGCTGCCCAAATTGCGCGCCAGCCACTGGGTCGGCGGCGCCTTCGAGCGCGGGTTGGGGGAGGATTTCCCGGCGGCAGCCTACAGCGCCATCCGCCTGCCCACCGACAATCAGTCGTGGGACGACGCCGAGCTGTTCGCCATCACGCCCGACGGCAACGGCGGCGTCCGCCAGGGAACATGGCCGATCGACATCATGGTCCGCTACTCGTTTGCGACCGGTGAGCCGATTAATGTCGTGGCGGGACGCCATTACGGCTACAACGGCTACCGCGCCGAGGGGCGGCACTGGATCGGCGCCGTCGCCGTCGACCGGCGCAACAACCACTTCTATTACGGCTTCAACATCAAGTCGCTGTTCTGGGACGCCGCCGCCAACAAGGAGCAGCCGGACTTCGAGCCGGCGGTGATCGGCTACGACGACGAGGGGCGCCTGAAGTGGTGGAACCGCCTGTACACGGAGGCGGCCGACACCACCGGCGACGGCCGCATCGACCAGACCTGGGTGTCACCGCCGGACCAATACATCGACGGACTCGACGTCGACTATTCGGCGCCGCTCGCGGCCGGCGGCAATGTCGTGGTGGTCGGGCGTTGCCATGGCAACAACACCTCCAACTTCTGGAGCGGCAACGCGATCGCGCTCAACCCCGGCGGCAACGCCTTCCAGAACCGTTTCACCGGAACCGACGGCAACATCCATATCAGCTACATCGCCCGTCTGCGCGCCGCCGACGGCAATGTCCTTGCCGCCTCCTTTCTCGCCGGATACTACCGCAAGATCATCAGCGGCAAGGGCAACTGGCCGACGGTGCCCTATCCCGAGCCCATTCACGACGGCTGGCCCAACCACAATTCCGGCTGGGCCGACCTGACCACCACCAAGATCGAGCCGAACGCCCTGCGCCTCGGGCCGGACGGGCGCGTGTACCTGGTCGGCGTCGGCCCGCGCATGGTCACCACGAGCAACGCCCACCAGAGGCTGCCGCGCCGCTTGGGCCACACCAACCCCATCCTCAACGAGGGTACCTGCCCGTGGAACCATTGGGTCCGCGCTTACGAGCCCATGCTCGACCGGCTCGCCTATTCCAGTACCCTCACCGGCGTCTGGACCTATCCGGGCGGCGACATTGATGCGGAGCCGGTCGGGGCCGACAACACCTATCTGCGCGGTGTCTGGCCGGTCAGCGGCGGCCTGCTGGTCGTCGGCCAGCACAGCAACAGCGGCGGCACTTCCGCCGGCGGCAACGCCATCCCCGTTGCCAACGTGCCCGAATGGGGCAGCCCCCACTACAATGGCATCACCGGCATCTTCGGCCTGCTGCCGTTCAGCGACGCCCGCCCGCGCGCGGCCTTCACAGCCACGCCCGGTCGGGGCGTGGTGTCCGTTGACGCCGCCGGCTCGATGAGCGTTTCCCCGATTGTCTCCTACATCTGGTCCTTCGGTGACGGGGCTGCCGCCGAGGGGGTCGCCGCGACGCATACCTACGCCGCGCCTGGCACCTATCTCGTCGGTCTCACCGTCACCAACGCCGACGGCCTGCGGGCCTCCAGCCACCGGTGGGTCCAGGTCAGCCTGCCGCCCGCGGTCCCGGTCGTCCGCATCAGCGGCCCGGTTCAAGCCGGACACCCCATGCGCCTCGCTTTCCCGACCCAACCGGGCGTGCGCTACCAGCTCCAGCACAGCGCGACCCTCGCTCCTTCGGATTGGACCGACTCGGGGACCCCGGTGGCTGGAACCGGCGAGGAGCTGGAAGTCGAGGTCGAAGCCCCCTCCGCCGGGGCGGTCTTTTTCCGGGTCGTCGTGGTGGGTGATTAGCCGCTGGGGGGAATGGCGGCGAGGAAGACCGGGGAAATTTGGCTCGCCAAGTTTGGGCGTTTTGCCCAGCACCTAACCCCCATCATCCATCAACTATCAACCGCAACCCACCACCCACACCGGCTGTGAACGTAAACATTACGGACCTGAGTGAGACGCGCAAGGACGTGACCGTCACCCTCAGCGGCGAGGAAGTCGCGCAGGAGGAGCAACGCATCCTGAAGGAATTCGCCAAGCACGCTCGGGTGCCGGGCTTCCGGCCGGGCAAGGCCCCGGAGGCGCGCATCCGCCAGTTGTACGGCAAGGCGCTCAAGGATGAACTGCGCCAGGCGGTCATGAGCGCGGCCTTCAAGCAGGTCAGCGAGCACCCGGACCTGGACCTCTACGCGGTGGTCGAGTTCCCTGAGCCGGGTGACATCGTTGCCGGCCGCGAGCTCAGCCTCAGCCTCAAGGTGGACGTCACCCCCAAGTTTGAGCTGCCCGAGTACAAGGGCATCCCGACCGAGCTGCCCCCAACCGAAGTCAGCGACGCGGAGATTCAGGAGGCGATCGACCGCATTCGCCGCCAGCGGGCGGACTTTGTGGTGGTGGAGCGCCCCGCGGTCCCCGGCGACTATGTCAAGGTCAGCTACCTCGGCACCCTCGACGGCGTTCCCCTTGCCGAGCAGCTGCGCGATCAGCCGCGCCTGCAGGCGTGGGGCAGCGTCGACGGCGGCTGGGAGGAAGCCGGCACCGCCGAGGCCAAGCAGTTTGGCGTGCCGGCCGTCATTGACGCCCTCGTCGGCATGCGGGCCGGCGACAAAAAGACCGCCGAGCAGGCCATTCCGGAGGACTTCCCCGTCGCGGCGCTGCGCGGCAAGACCGTTTCCTATGCGATCGAGGCGCTCGAGGTCCGCGAACGCCGCCTGCCGGAGATCGACGCGGATTTCCTCAAGGGGATGGACGCCGAATCGCTCGAGGGGCTCAAGGCCCGCTTGCTCGAGGAGCTTGAGGCCGACAAGAAGCGCCTCGCCGAGGAAGCCCAGCGGGACCAGATTCTGCAGTATCTGAACGGCGCCGTCGACTTTCCCCTCCCGGAGAGCGCGCTCGAGGGCGAGACCCAGAACGCGATGGCCCGCATCATCAGCCAGAACATGCAGCGCGGCGTGCCCGAGGAGGAGTTCGAAAAACACAAGGAGCAGATTTACACCGGCGCCAGCCAGATCGCGCGGCGCGACGTCAAGCTGCAGATTCTGCTCGGCCGCATCGCCCGCAAGGAGGGCATCCAGGTCGACAATGACGACCTCTCCCGGGCGCTCTACATGATGGCTCTGCGGCAGCGCCAACGCCCCGAGGAATTGGCCAAGGAGCTGCGCCGGGACCGCAACCGGCTCGCCCAGCTGCAGCGGCAAATCCTGTTTTCCAAGACGCTGGACTTCCTGCTCAAGGAAGCAAAGACCGTTCCGGCGCACGCGCACGCGCACGGGGAATAAGCGGCCGCCGTGCGTCCCGCGCCCGCCGCGTCCGTCACGGCCGCGCGACCCGGATGCGGAAAAACTGCGGCTCGGGACCCGTCAGGGAGTGGGTCACGGTCACCGACACCCGTTCCGCGTCGATGGGCGCGAGGGTGGCCTGATCCAGGGGGACCGCGGTCCATGTCTCCAGGTCGCTGGAGCGCTGCAGTTCCAGCAGCAGGTTGAGGTGCGCGAGGGTGCTGGCCCGGGTGAAACGCACGGTCACGCTCTCCGCGCCCGCGGTCCTGGTGATCACCGGCTCGGTGTCGGGCGCGCGCGGGTCGGAATACAGCGCCATCTCGATCAGGTTGGGCAGCCCGTCGCCGTCGGGATCGGCCAGGTCCCCGGAAACGGCCGGGTCGAGCAGCTCGGCCAGGGTGAAGTGGCGCAGCCGCCAGCCGCCCCACGTGGGCTGGTCCGCCAGCCAGACCGCGTCCGCGAACTCCGGGAAGTCGATGAACGGGTTGCGGTTGTATTGGTAAGTTGTATACACGCGTTGGTTGAGGAACCGCTCCCTCGCGCCCGGCGGGAAGCGGCGGTTCCACTCCAGCAGCGTCGAAAGCCGGGCCATGCGGTAGTCGTACGGCAATTCCGCGGCGGGGGGAGTGTCCACAAGGGAGAGAAAAGCGTACCGCGTGGCCATGTAGAACAGGGCGCGGGCCGTCCAGCCCTTCTGGCCGTCGGCCGGTTCCCACAGGTAGGTGTTGGCCTTGCAGAGCGGGGCCAGCTCGTGGGCGGGAAACACATAGCCCGGCAAGGAAACACTGGCGTTGTCGAAGAATTTGTTGCCGCGCGCGCTGTTGACCCCCTTGTAGGCCGGAACCAGGTGGAACAGGTCGCAATACTGGAAGGTGGACGTCGATGTGCCGATGCCCCGGCTGACCGGCCACAGGTGCTCCCGGTTCCAGTAGTCGCCTGGACTGGAACCGGTGTCCCGCAGCGTTTTGGGAATGCTGGCTTGGGAGTAAAACAGAATGATGTTATCCGGATTGGCGGGATCCTCGTAGATGTCCATCAGGGCGTTCCAGACACCCGGCGTGTAGGACAACCGCACATGCCCGCTGCTGGTGATCTGCTGCAGCCGGATTTGCAGTTCCGGCCCGGTGAGGCCTTCGGCGTCGGCGAAGTAGGGCAGCGCCTGCCCGACCAGGCCCCCGCAGATGAACAGCCCGAGGACAATCCTAACATACAGCCGCGCGCGCCAACCGCGCACGCCGCCAAACCTGCGCGCACCACACCACATATCCCGATGGCGGCAACTTTCGCGAGACGCCGGCGGCCGTCAACCGCCGAGCCCGTTTTGCCGCCGCGCCGGAGAAAGTTTACCGAGCCCGCCGGCAAGAACCGTGCGCGGGGCCGCGCCGTGACGGCTCAGCCCGCCAGCTCCAACCAGTCGACCAGGTCGCCGGCGCGGATTTGCAGGTTTTCCAGGGCCGCGGGCGGCACGCCAAGGATGCCATCCCCCGCTTGCGCGACTTCGGCAAGCAGGGCGCGGAACTCGAGCGCGCGGTTGGCGAGCAGGGCGAGGCGCGGCGCGCGCGGAGCGTCCGCGGCCATCTCCGCCACGCGCGCGGTACGGGCGCGTTTCCACGTCTTCAACTGATCGCGGCGGGCGCGCAGAATCGGTCCGGCGTCAAAGATGTCGACTTCATCGGTTTCGCGGAATCCCTCAGCGAGCAGGATGCGGCGGGCCGGTTCGGTCTGGGGGTGGACGCGGCCGACCACGGCGCGCGCCTCCTCTGGCAGCAGGCTCAGATAAATGGGATACTTGGGCATGAGCGCCTCGATGAAGTCCTTCTCGCCGATGCCGCTCAGGATGTCCGCGGTGTAATAATCTTTCTGGAAAAACTTTTTGCCGACGGCCTCCCAGAACGGGCAGCGCCCGTCCGGCCCGATGTAGCCGCGCAGCTCGGCGATGATGTGCTCATCGAAGCGTTCCGGGAACGCCTTGATGAAGAGGAACCGCGCCAGTGAGAGCAGTTTGCCGAGTCCGGCGGCCCGATAATCCGGGTGCAGGAACAGGCTGCAAATCTCGCTTGGGCCCTTGTGGTTCCTGACCAGGTGAAGGGTCTCCAGCTCCACCCGGATGCCCAGCGGCGGGTACACCTGGGTGCGGCGCCGGATGCGGTAGGTGTAGAACGGATCGAAGCCGCCCACTCGCGACAGCAGTCCCGAGGTGCCCACCAGCGCGCCGTTGGCGAGGTCCTCCAGCACAAACAAGTAAGTCTCGCCGCCGGGCTTGTGCACGCGCGGGTCCAGCGCCCGCAGTGAGTCATTGATGCGGTGCGCCAGAAAGTCCGGGTCTTTCGGCAGCGTGGTGAGCCCGTCGGCGATGGTGCCGACCAGCCGCGCCAGCTGCGCGTGGTCGGATTCCCGGACGGGCCGCAGGACACAATCGGGGCGCATCAGGATGCCTTTCCCAAGGGAGGCCGTTGCACCAGCCCGGGGTCCTCCGCGAGCAGGTTCAAGAACGCCACGGTCTTGGCGATCTGCGGCGGGACGCTGTCCGGCAGCGCAAATTCCTCCTCCGAATGCAAGGCCCCGCCCTGGATGCCGACCCCGTCCAAGTGCGGCAGCCCTGCGGCCCCGAGCAGATTGCCGTCGGAACTGCCGCCGGTGCCGCCCTTGCCGGATGGCGGCAGGCCGAGCCGGGTTTCCGCGGCGTTCCACAAGGCATGCAGGGCCGCATCGGCCGGCGTCTCGGCCTTGGGCGGGCGCGCAAAGCCGCCGTCCAGCGCAAAGGTCACCCCCTCGTGGCGCGCTTCCGTCGCCTGGATCAATTCCCTCAGGATGGCCGGCGCGCGCGCGGCCGTCTCCGGGCAGCCGGTGCGGATGTTGACCCACGCTTCCGCCCGGTCCGGCACGATGTTGACCGGCCCGCCCCCGGTGATCGAGCCGACATTGACGATGGAGTCGTCCAGCCGCCCGTTCAGCTCGTGGCAGGCCACCACCAGCGCGGCCAGCGCCGCCACCGCGTTGCGGCCCTCGGCGAAATTGCGCCCGCTGTGCGCCGACTTGCCCCGCGCGCACACCCGAAAGGTACCCGTGCCCATGCGGCGGCATACCAGCCCGCCGCCGGGCAGGGCGCTTTCAAACACCAAGCCCAGATGGTTGCGCGCCGCCGCCGCCCTCAGCAGAACGTGGCTGCCAGGCGAACCGATTTCCTCGTCGGCCGTGATCACAATCTCCAAGCCGACCATTCCGCGCGCGTCCTCCATCAGGAAGCGGCGTGCCGACTCAACCAGAATCAGCAGCCCGCCTTTCATGTCCGCCACCCCGGGTCCGCGCAGCCGCCCATCCGGCAGCCGCTCCAGCCGCTGAAAGGGCTGGTCCGGTCCAAACACCGTGTCCATGTGGCCGTTCAGCAGCACCCGCACCGGCGCATCCGCCCGCACCCACAGCCGCAGCGCGTCCCCCGGCCGCACCCGCGAGCCGTCCAGATCAACGCAGGACTCAAGGCGAATCCGCTCCACGGTTCCTCCCCCAGGCAGCCGCTCCAGCTCCTCCTCCAAGGCATCGGCCATCGCCCGCAATCCCTCCGGATGGCGTGAGCCTGAGCAGATATTCACCCACCGCTCCAGTTTCGCCCAATCCATACCCGGGCTTATGCCCGCCGCGCAGCAGAGCCGCAATCTGTTAATTTCTTTTTAAAAAAAGCCTTTGCATTTTCCGGAAAAGCCCTTTGGGTGTGGGGAACGCAGAGCAATTTGCAGACTTGTCGGAGATAATCCGATCGGGCCGGAAGCAGGATCTTCTACATCAGGGGGGCAAACAGATCGTGTTTTCCGGCCCACCTATTTTATAGTGGCGCTATGATGGAGATGGAACCGGTTCGGTGCGGGGTGGTGGGCGTCGGCTCGCTGGGCCAGCACCATGCGCGCCTTTACGCGGCCCTGCCGCAAGCCCGGCTGATCGGGGTGGTGGACGCCAATCCGGAGCGTGCCGCGGAGGTGGCGCGGCGCCATGGTGTGGCGGTGTTTGCCACGCCTGAGGCGCTGGCGCAGGCCTGTGAGGCGGTGAGCATCGCGGTGCCGACCGACCGTCACGCCGCGGTCGCCATTCCGGTGATGCGCGGCGGCGCCCACGTGCTGGTGGAAAAGCCGATTTGCGCGACCCTTGAGGAAGCCGCGGCGGTGCTCGAGACCGCGCGGGAGACCGGCCGGCTGGTGCAGGTCGGCCACATCGAGCATTTCAACCCCGTGATGAGTTATCTCGAGGCCAACGTGCGGGAGCCGCTGTACATCACGGCCGACCGGCTGGCACCCTTCAACGTGCGGGGCACCGAGGTTGGCGTCGTGCTCGACCTGATGATCCACGACATCGGGATCATTCAGCAGCTGGTGAAGTCGCCGGTGGTCCGGATAGATTCGGTCGGCGTGCCGGTGCTGTCCGGCAAGGAGGACATCGCCAACGCGCGCATCGAGTTCGCCAACGGCTGCGTGGCCAACATCAACGCCAGCCGGGTCAGCAGCAAGAAGGTGCGCGAAATCCGCGTGTTCCAGCGCTCCGGCTACCTGTCGTTGAACTTCATGGAGCAGACCGGCCACCTGGTGCGCCGCAACGGCCTCGCGCTGGAGAAGGAGGACATCCCGATCGAGAAGGACGAGCCGCTCAAGCTGGAGCTGGAAGCCTTTCTCGAGTGCGTGCGGGCGCACCGCGCCCCGAAGGTCGGCGGGGCCGAGGCCGCCTCCGCCCTGGAGCTGGCCATGCGCATCACCCGTCAGATCGCCCGGCGCTGGGGGCCGCAACAATAACTCCTGCTCCTGCTCCTGCCCTTGCTCCTGCCCATGCTGCCCGCCTTCCATCGATCATGAAAGAAGCAGGCAAGGCGGGGAGCAGGAGCAGGAGCAAGGGCAGGAGCAAGAGCAGGAGCAGGAGCAGGAGCAAGGGCAGGAGCAAGAGCAGGAGCAGGAGCAAGGGCAGGAGGGTGGAGAGCGGGGGAGCATGAGCAAGAGCAGGATGATGGAGACTGACCGCCAGGCGGTTCCCCGGCGGTTTGACGGCCCGGCGGGCGGGGGCGTCGAGGTCCTCTTCGTCGCCGGGGAGCATTCGGGCGACCAGCACGCCGCGCGGCTGGCCCGGCAGATCGCCGCCGCGCACCCCGCGTGGCGCATGGCCGCGCTCGGCGGCCCCTGCCTGCAGCGGGCCGGCGTCCAGCTGCTGCATGACCTGACGCGCCACTCGGTGGTGGGCCTGGTCGAGGTGTTGCGCCACTACGGGACGTTCCGGCGGCTGTTCGCCGCGCTGCTGGACTGGGTGGCCGTCCACCGCCCGCGCGTGGTCGTGCTGGTCGACTACCCCGGCTTCAACCTGCGGTTCGCCGAGGCGCTGCGCCGGCGCGGCCTCAGCCGCAAGGGCGGGGGCGATGTAGCGGTCTATCAATACATTTCGCCGCAGATTTGGGCGTGGAAGGCGGGGCGCCGGTTCCGCATGGCGCGCTGCCTCGACGAGCTGGGCGTGATCTTCCCGTTCGAGACCGGGTGCTACGCGGACACCGGGCTGCCGGTGCATTTCACCGGCCACCCCTTCACGGAGCCCGGCTACGTGAACCCGGTCCGGTACGATGCGGACGGGCCGCTGCTGCTGTTGCCCGGCAGCCGGCGCCAGCCCGTCAGGCGCATCTTTCCGGTCATGGCGGCGGCGGTGCGCGCCTACCGCGCCGGCGGGGGAAGCCGCCCGTGCGTGTGCCTGTATCCGGAGGGCGGCATCCGCTCCCTCCTCGAGGCGGAACTGCGCCGCCAGCGCTGCGGGGATGGCTGGATCGCCCTGCGGCCGGTCGAGGACGGGGCCGCCGCCAGCGCCGTGCTGACCAGTTCCGGCACCATGTCCCTGAACTGCGCCCTCGCGGGCATACCCGGCGCCATCGTGTACCGCGCCCACCCGATCACCGCATGGCTCGGGCGCCGGCTGGTGCAAGTGCCCTGGCTGGGCATCGCCAACCTCGTGCTGGGCGAACCCCTCTATCCCGAATTCCTCCAGCGTGACGCCCGCCCGGAGGTGCTGGCCACGCTCCTGCACGGTCTGCCGGGGGACGCCGCCCAGCGCGCGCGCTTTGCGGCCGGGGCCGTCGCCCTGCGCGGCCGGCTCAGCGCTCCGGCCGCGGCCGTGGTGGACCGCCTTGCGCGGCTGCTGGGAGGGGCTTAGGCGCCCAGCCGCAGGTGTTCCCACGTCTGCTGGGCGCGCTCCAGCAGCGCCTCGCGGCAGGCATCGACCTCCAACCGGCGGCTGGCAAGGTTCTCGTTGGCGATCGCCGCGAGGTCCTCCAGATTGTAGAGGAACAGGTTGGGCAGCTCGGCCGCCGCGGGATCGATGTCGCGCGGCACCGCCAGGTCGATCAGGAACAGCGGCCGGCGCGGGCGCCGCTCAAGGAGGCGCGCGAGGGCCTCGCGTTCCAGCAGGAACCCGGGCGCGGAGGTGGCGAACACCCCGATGTCGATGTAGGGAAGGGTCTCCTGCCAGGTGTGATAGGGGATCAGGAGGCCGTCCACCTCGCGGGCCAGCCGCTCGGCCCGCTCATGGGTGCGGCTGGCGATGGACATGCAGGCCACCCCGCGGCTGCGCAGGGCCTTGGCCACCTCGCGGCCGACCTTGCCCGAGCCGACCACCAGCGTGCGGCTCACCGTCAGCCGGCCGAAAATGCGCGTGGCCAGCTCGACCGCCACGTTGCCCAAGCTGACCTGTCCGGCGCCGATCTTGGTCTCGGTGCGCGCCCATTTCGCCGCCTGGAAGGACTTTTGGAAAAAGCGGTGCAGCACCGGTCCGATGGTCTGCTCTTGAATCGCCTGGGCGTAGCTGCTTTTCATCTGCCCGAGGATTTGCGTCTCACCGACCATCTGCGAGTCGAGCCCGGCGGCGACCAGGAAGGCGTGGCGCACCGCCTCAAGGTTTTCATGCGCGTAGGCGTGCCGCAGGAATTCCGCGAGCGGAAAACCGTTGATCTCCTGCAGCGCGGCGGCGACCTCCTCCTGCCAGGTGCCGCTGGTGGTCACCGCGAAGATTTCCAGCCGGTTGCAGGTGTTCAGCACCGCGACTTCGCGCGTGTGCGCATGCGCCTTGAGCCGCTCCTGGAGGCGGCGCACGCCGGCGGCGTCAAGGGCCATGCGCTCGCGGACCTCCAGCGGCGTCCGCTGGTGGTTGCAGCCGACAACGAGGAGGCGGGGCGGATCAGTCGGCATCGCTGACGACGCAGAAACAACAGGCGAGGGGATGGCCGCGGTGGTCGCGGCTGGACTCGACCGGCCACAACACCAGCAGGGCGGCCAGCAGCAGCCCGATACAGCTCCAGGCCAGGCGGGTTCCGTACAACCGGTTCAGGGCGCGCAGCAACAGTACCGCCCAGTAAGCCAGCCACAGGGCCAGGGTCGTCACCAGCTTCGGCAGGGCCACCTGTTCCTGGTGCTCAACCCAGTACAGGGCCCCGACCCCGATCGAGACGGTGTAAACCGCGCAGGCCATGACCAGCAGGCGCAGCAGCACCGTGTCCATCTCGACCAGCGACGGCAGGAAACGGAAAACCCCGGCGTGACGCTTGGACTTGAGGCTGTGGTTTTGCAGCAGGTAAAGCACGGACAACACCGCCAGCAGCCCGAAGATGCCGTAGCCGAGCAGGGCGAGGGCGGCGTGCGCCTCGATGCGCGGGTCGCCCCCCAGCAGCGAATAGGCGGAGGTGCGGCCGCCGCCGGGGATCAGAAAGGCCGCCAATCCGAGCAGGGCGGCAAGGGAGGCCGACCCGCTCCCGAACAGCGACAGCCGGAACACCTGCCCCGTGAACAGGTACAGCAGCACAATCGACCAGCTGACAAAATGCAGGACTTGGAAGGGATTGCGCACGGGGCAACTGCCCGCTTCCATCCCGGCCATCCACAGGCCGACAGTCTGCAGCAGCCAGCCGCCCAGGATCAGCAGGAAGTTGGCCCCGTGCAGGGGCTCGCGGCGCCGCACAAGGCGCCCCAGCGTCAGCCCGAGGGCCGCCAGGTACAACAGGGTGCCCAGCAGCACGATCCATTTTTCCGGGTCTGCCATGCCATCCTCCCGCTCACGCGGCGCGCCGGCCGTGGAGCCAGGCTTCCACCTGCCCGGCCAGGTAGGCGATCCAGCGCGGATGCTCGTTCAGGCACGGGATGGTCGCATAATCCGTGCCGCCCGCCTCGAGGAAGGTGCGCCGGCCCTCGACCGCGATTTCCTCGAGCGTCTCCAGGCAGTCCGTGACAAAGGCCGGGCACGCCACCCGCACCTTTTTGATGCCTTCCCGGCCCCATTGCGCGAGCGTGGCGTCGGTGTAGGGCGTCAGCCACGGATCGCTGCCCAGGCGGCTCTGGTACGACACGAACCAGCGCTCCGGCGGCAGCCCGAGTCGCTCCGCCACGCCGCGCGCGGTCGCAAGGCACTGGTGCCGGTAGCAGGTCGCGTGCGCCGGGTTCGCCCGCGCGCAACAGTCGTGCACGCGCAGGCAATGGGCGTGCGATGGGTCGGACAGCCGCAGGTGCCGCTCCGGGATGCCGTGAAAGCTGAACAGCAGCCTTTCGGTGTCGGCCGGCAGGTGGGGCCGCATGCTGTCGGCCAAGATGTCGAGATAGGCGGGATCGGCGTAGAACGGTTGCAGAAACGCGACATCCAGCTCCGGCCGCAGGCGCTGGAGGGTTTCCGTCACCGCCACCACGACCGTCTCGTAGCTCGACATCGCGTACTGCGGGTAGAGCGGGATCACGAACAGGGAATCGACTCCGCCTGCCAGCAGCTCGCCGATGACGGCGGGGATCGAAGGGTTGCCGTAGCGCATGGCGATGTGGACCGGGATGGGGACCAGCCGGCGCAGCGCCTCCGCCTGGCGTCTGCTGGTGACAATCAGCGGCGAGCCCTCCGGCGTCCAGATGCTGGCGTAGGCCTCGGCCGATTGGCGCGGCCGCCGCCGCAGGATGATCTGCGGCACGATGACCCGCCGCACAAACCATTGGTCGATGACCCGCGGATCGGTCAGGAACTCGCGCAGGTAACGGCGCACGTCGGCCACGCGCGTGGAATCGGGGGAGCCGAGATTCACCAGGAGGACGGCCTGTGCCATGGTCCCCAGCTTTTGCAGGGGCGGCCGTTCGTCAACCCAAGCCTTGGGGTCGTTCAGATCGGGCTGAGAATCGCGGCGGCCAGCTCCATGCCGCTGAGGGCCGCGGCCTCGATGCGCGGCCCGTTGAAGCCGTCGCCGGCCATGCCGAGGTGCAGCGTGTCGTCGAGGTAGTACGGCTTGCGGAACGGATGCTTCTCGCGGAAAATGCGCACCGGATCGCTGAAGCGCCAGCGGTGGGTGACGGCCTCGACCACGTCCGATTTGATGAACGGTTGGGCGGCCGCCAGCATGGCGTCGATGCGTTCCTGCTCCGGCCGGTCCCAGAACTGCTCGGCGAAGCGCGGCGAGCTGTGCAGGGTGATGGAGCCCGGCACCGGTGAGATGCCCTTCATGGAATTGTCCCCGATCCACCGCAGCACCTCGTGATTGATGTCAACCGCGCCCGGATTCGGCAGCCCGGACGGCCCGTTCAGTTGGGCCATCACCGAGATGCAGCGCAGGTAGGTGATCTTGCGCAGCTCCTCCTCGTCGTCGAAGTCCAGCTGCACCCCCGAATTGTCCAGCAACTCCATGCTTTGCGGCACGGGGGCGGTCAGGACCAGCCAGTCCGCCTTGTAGGTGCGCCGCTCCTTGCTGCCATGCGGTTCCGTCGTGACCGTCCATTTGCCCTTGGCGAAGGCGACTTTGACCGCGCGCTCGGAGAGGCGCACGTTCAGCTCGGCGCCGATGCGGTTGGGCACCGTGGTCATGCCCCTGCTGCCGACATAGCGCATGTTGCGCAGCGGGCCCGTGTACCACGGCTTCACTTCACCCTTGGCCAGCCAGGTCTCAACCCGTTCCCGGAAGACCAGATCGCGGGTGGTCATGAACTGGGCGCCCGCGTCAAACACGCCCTGGCCCACGGTCTTCACCGCCATGCGGCCGCCGCATTCGCGGCCTTTCTCGATGATGGTGACGGCGACCTCATAGCGCGCCAGGCGCTGGGCGGCCAGCAGGCCGGCAATCCCGGCCCCGATGATGATGCAGGAATCCGTGTTGGTCATGGTCGGTAGCGTTTTCCTTCGGCGGTTGTTGGAAGCCTGTATGCTAAGCGCTGCCGCGCGTTTGACCAGACAATATCGCGGCCGCCGTTCACCCGCTCCCCAGCGCGGCCAGCGCGCCCGCCCCAAGCCACAGCCCCAGCCCGGCCAGCACCAGGGAGACGGCCGCTTCCAGCCGCCGCTGCCAGCCGGGCCACGCGCGCTTGAAGGACGGCCGGTCGACCGCCAGCGCCACGGCGCTGAACGCCGCCGCCTGGACCCCCACCATGGCCACTCCCGCCAGCGCCTTGGCGCGCAGCGGCACCCCGGGGCCCAGCAGCGCGGAAAACAGGCTCAAAAAATACAGCCAGGCCTTGGCGTTGAGCAGATTCACCAGCAGCCCCTGGGACCAGGCGGCGGCCGCTCGCCGGGCGCGCCGGGCCATGCCCGCCGCGGGCGCGGGG
>FWPV01003092.1_pt1 | contig 38668 bp, 40 predicted proteins | sample 2228371 | NCBI WGS metagenome assembly FWPV01 (sample SAMEA103939776, study PRJEB20133) | metagenome
GGGCTTAGCCACCCCGACGGCAGTGCTGGTGGGCACGGGCAGGGGTGCGGAGCTGGGCGTGCTGGTGAAGGATGCGGAGACGCTGGAACGGGCGCGTCTGGTGGATACAGTGGTGCTGGACAAGACCGGCACACTCACGCTGGGCAAGCCCACATTGCAGGGCGTGCACGTGCTGAACGACATGCGCGAGGAGCAACTGCTGGCGCTGGCGGCATCGGCGGAGACAGGCTCCACGCATCCCTTTGGACAGGCTATCGTGCATCACGCGCGAGAGAGAAGTGTGGCGCTGAGTGAACCGCAAACGTTCCGGGCGGTGGCTGGCGGTGGGGTGATGGCAGAGATAGATGGCAGGCGCGTGCTGGTGGGGTCTGCACGCTTGCTGGAGGCAGAAGGGGTGGTGCCCGGCAGAGAGGTGACCGAGACGGTGAAGCGCCTGCAGTCAGAGGGCTACACCACCGTGCTTGTCGCCATTGATGGCGCGGTGGAAGGCGTATTGGCTTTGCGCGATGTGCCTCAACAGAACGCAGGCGAGGTGGTATCGCATCTGCAAGCGATGGGACTGGAGGTCTGGATGGTCACCGGCGACGCCCGCGCGGTGGCGGTGGCAATCGGGGAGCAGGTGGGCATCCCGGCGGAGCGCGTGCTGGCGGAGGTGACACCGCAGGGCAAAGCGGAGGCGGTATCTCGACTGCAAAGCGAAGGGCGCAAGGTGGCTTTTGTGGGCGACGGTATCAACGACGCGCCCGCACTGGCACAGGCGGATGTGGGCATCGCGATGGGCGAAGGCACAGACATCGCTCTGGAGAGTGCGGACATCGCCCTGCTGGGTAGCGACCTGCGTGGGGTGGTCACCGCGCTGAATCTGTCGCGGGCGACCGTGCGCACGATACGTCAGAACCTCTTTTTCGCCTTCGTGTATAATGTACTGGGGATTCCTCTGGCGGCGATGGGTTACCTCAGCCCAATGCTCGCCGCACTGGCGATGAGCCTGAGCTCCGTTTCGGTGGTCACGAACGCACTGCGCCTGCGTCGCGCGGTCACACTCTGGCAAGGGAGGTGATGTGCATGGCGATAGAGGCGATGATTCATCACGGCTTGACCAAGGGACAGCGCAAGGAGTGGCGGCGCAAGGGTTATGCCACAGCGAACCTGTACGGCAACGGCATCGGCTCCATACAGCTGCTGGTGCCGGTGCGCACAGTGATGGACAGCATCGTCCAGCAAGGAGGCAAGAACAAAGCGGTGCTGGAGGTGAGCGTGCAGAATGGAAGCACACAGGTGTACCGGGTGCGCGTGCAGGAGATTCAACGCCACCTCACCTCGCACGAACCCATCCACTTCGACTTCCACGCCACCGGAACGGCGTGACGTTCTCGCTTGACCTTCGCACTGCCCCGAGATACGAGCCCTATCTCCCTCTCCCGAAGCCTCGGGAGAGGGATGGGGTGAGGGTGTCCAAAAAGGAAATCCCCCTCCTTTGTCAAGGAGAGGGATAGGGTGGAGGGAAGGAAAGGCTAACCGTTAAGCCTTTCGGCGCAGGCGCAGAGCAACCGGCGCCAAACCACTGAGCATGAGTGCCCACGTGCCGGGCTCAGGGATAACCGGACCGGGCGGTGGCGGCGGGGTGTAGTCCAGATTCACCACTTTCGTCAGCGTGCCGCGCATGACCTCGTTCGTACCGAGTGTTTTAACCCACTGGAACACGCTGGTCATGTCGCCCGGACCGAAGGGCAGACCGCTGTTGGACACGTTGTACACGCTGCCGTCGTTCAACAGGTTCAGCAGGTTTGCGAAGCTGTCTACCTGGTACCCGAAGAGGTTATCTGTACTGGCGATGACGTCCACGGCGGTATTGCCCTTGGTGTAACGGATGGTGCTGGGGCTAACCAGCACGCCGCTATCTCCGCCGGATAAGCCGTTCAGGTCGAAGTCGGAGTAGGCGAAGAGGTTGACGGTTTGGGTGGTCGTGAGAAGGTTTTGCACTTCCCACTCGATCAGCACGTTCGCCATGCTCGCGCTAACGCCCGTCAGCGTGTAGGTGAACTTGAAGCGCAATCCGGCAGTGACTGTCTGAAGCACGGCACTGCTGGCTTGCGGAGGCGAGTCCAGTCGAGAGAGGGCAGGTAGTGGTGTCTCCTGATTATCGCCTTCCACGCGCAACCACCACCAGTTTTGATACATGTGGTCTACCGAGTTGGGGTCGACAAAGTCGCCCATTCCCTGATTTGCGGTGTCCTCAGTATAGGTCCAGCCGTTGTGGGTGAGGGTAAACGTCAGGGCATGAGCCTGCGAACCACCGAGCACGAGCCAGCCCAGCGCGCCCACCAGAGCGAGAGACCAGAATAGCCTTCCTCTCATGCAAGAGCACCTCCTGTGGATTTGGTTTCTCGCTCTTACGATAATGCAAGACTCGTGCCGAATGCGCTGTGCAAAGTACGGGATAGTGCCCACAGTGAGACGAAAACTGGCAGTATTACCGTCAGAAAGATTGCGGGGATGAGCCGTTACCTGTATCTACCATCCCGCGGCGTGTCCGTCACAGCGCGGGTCAGAACCGGCGAGCAGGGCTTTGCTGTCGGGATGAACGGCGATCACCTGCACCGCCCCGGATTGCCCCCACTCCGGCAACAGGTGAACCCGATGCCCCTTTTGCTCCAGCGAACGCAGGGTCTCTGCAGGCACGCGCCGCTCGATCTTCAGCCCTTCCGCATCGTGTTGCCAGCGCGGAGCCTCTATCGCCTCCTGCGGGTTCATGCCGAAGTCGATGAGATGGCAGAGAATCTGCGCGTTGCTCTGCACCTGCACGTCTCCGCCCGGCGTACCGCCCACGAAGGCGAGAGCACCGTCACGCGTGACCAGCCAGGCGTTGAGGGTGTGCGCAGTGCGTTTGCCCGGCTGTAGCACGTTGGGGCTGGCGGGGTCTAAAGAGAAACCGGTCATGCGGTTGTTGAACAGGATGCCCGTGCCCTCCGCCACCTCCGCACAGCCGAAGGAGTGGAAAATGCTCTGGATAAACGAGATGGCGTTGCCGTAGCGGTCTACCACGCAGAAGTAGGTGGTGTCGTGCTCCAGCTCGCCTGCGGTGACGTTGTCGTTAGCGCGGTGCAGGTCGATCTGCTGTCGGCGGCGCGCGGCGTAAGGCTGGCTCAGCAGGATGTCCATCGGCACGGAGACGAAACGTGGGTCGCCCAGGTACGCCATGCGGTCGGCGAACGCCAGCTTCTTCGCCTCCACCTGCAGGTGGATGACATCTGCACTGAGCGCACCCATACTGCGCAGGTCGTAGCCCTCCAGCAGGTTCATCATCTGCGCAAGGATATGTCCCTGCGACACGGGCGGCTGGGCGTAGAGCGTGTAGCCTCGATATGACACCTGCAGTGGTTCCAGCCATTCGGCAGGCGGCTCGGCGAGGTCGGCTTCGGTAAACAGCCCACCGTGATGCTGGCAATGGCGCACGATGCGCTCGGCGATTTCACCCCGGTAGAAATCCATTGTGCCTGCTGTGGCAATGCGAGTCAGCGACCAGCCCAGCTGCGGCTGGGTGACCATCTTGCCAGGATATGGCAGTTCGCCATCGGGTACCAGCTCACGCCAGGTGATGGGGTACTGGCGCAGGAGGTCGGCATGTGCGCGGAACACCTGACTGTAGCGGTAGCCTGCGGGAAAGCCCTGCTGGGCATAGCGAATGGCTGGTTGAAGCAGGTCGGCGAGCTCGCGGGTGGCGTATCGCTCATGCAGAAGCGCCCATGCCGATACCAGCCCCGGCACCGACGCGCTCTGCATCCCGCGAATGGGGATACCGTCACGGAACCGTTCGATGGTGGCGGCGTGCGGGGCGGGCCCGGAGGCGTTCAGTGCGTGCGTCTGGCGCGTACGGGCGTCGTACAGCACCACAAAAGCGTCACCGCCGAGGTGGCTGTTGTAGGGTTCGATCACCGTCAACACCGCGCTGACGGCAAGCGCCGCGTCCACGAAGTTACCACCCTGTTGAAGCACATGCAACCCCACCGCCGTCGCCAGCGGTTGGGAAGTCGCAACCGCGCCATTCCGCGCCACCACAACGCCTCGATAGGTCATTCAGGTTCCCCTCCGTTGCTCTTACGCCGAGTTGTTCCCCTTCAGCCGACGCAGTTCCTCTTCCAGCTCGCGCAGGCGCACCTGTGCCTCTACGAAAGTCGGCAGGTATTCATCCGACTGTGGGTCGTACAACCGCACATGGTAGCCGTCATCCTCCGCGCGCACGACCACATAAAGCCCCAGCTGTTCGCTGAGGACGCGCCACTCGCGGTCGCTCGGGCGTTCGTTGGGTATGGTCACGAACTCTCGTCCCTGCAGGCGGTGCAGGATGACCGGCTCGATCAGGTATTCGCGCGTCACGTCGATCAGGATGTACTCCTTGACACCCAGCCGCTGATACAGCCGGTATTTTCTGCCGAGGTCCTCGCCAGCAGTGGAGCGCGAAGTCAGCTCGAAGATGACGTCCGGAGCCTTGCCCTCTTCCCACACCTTCCATGTGGGGCGATAGGGGCGTTTGGGCACCCCGAAGACCACATACACATCGGGCGCCACGCGCTGAGTGGGGTTGCCCTCGATCCAGTACATGAACTGGTTGCCCGCCACGTACACATCGGCGCGTTGCGCGAAGTACGCCTGAAGCGCACCGATGAGATATAACATCGCCTCGAGATGTTCCGGTGTTTCTGCCATCGGTTTCCCATCCGACTCTGGATAGCGAATTACACTTTTGGTCTGAGAGACTGCCATACGCCTCACCTCAGCCCTATGATACCCCGCGCAGGGCGTTGTGTATCACGTGCGCTCGATGTGCAGGTGCGCCAGCGTTGCCAGTGATTCGGCGGTCTGCGCGACCCCTTCGAACTCGCCTGCCAGGATCGCCGCCTTCGGAAACAGTGCACCGCCCACGCCCACCATGTCTGCGCCCGCATGCAGATATTCGGCAGCGTTGTGGGCGTTCAACCCGCCCACCGCCATCAGCGGTATCTGCGGAAGGGGCGCCTTCACCTCGCGGAAGAACGCCGGTCCCAGCGTCACTGCGGGGAATACCTTCACAATCGGCGCACCCATCTTCCACGCCCGATAGATTTCGCTGGGGCTGAAGACGCCCGGAACAGGCGGTACCTCATGCTTCAGCGCGGTTTCCACCATCCCCTCGTCCAGTATCGGCGACACCACGAACTGCGCTCCTGCCTCTATCACCTCCTGGGTCGTTATCGCGTCCAGCACCGTGCCCGCTCCTACCAGCGCAGTGTTCTCCCATCGGCGGCGCGCCTCGCGCAGTATCTCCAGCGCGTTGGGCGTGGTCATCGTCACCTCGACGGCGCGTAGACCGTGTTCAATCGCCGTCTCCAGCGCCCGAAGCGCCAGATCAGACTGCGGCAACCGAAGAATACCCACCACCCGTCGGGATAGCAGTTCCTGAACCACTGCTTGCATGGTCATCACCCCCGGTGCACGAGTTCGTGACCACCGGCGCGTATTCCTTGTAGCCATCGCCGACCGCTTCCTGATATAATAACCGGTGAGATGATTGAAACAGCCCGAGAGGTACTCCAGACCGAGGCGCAGAGCATCCTGCGCCTGATCGACCGCCTCGACGAGCGATTCGTGAAGGCGGTGCAGATGATTCTGTCCTGCAAGGGCAGAGTGGTGACCACCGGCATGGGCAAATCGGGGGCGATTGCCCGCAAAGTCGCCGCGACCTTCGCCAGCACGGGCACGCCCAGCTTCTTCCTGCACCCCGCAGAGGGGGTACACGGCGACCTGGGGATGGTCACCGCCGAGGATGTGGTGCTTGCACTCTCCACCAGTGGCGAGACCGATGAACTGCTGGCGATCCTGCCTGCGCTGAAGCGCATTGGCGTGAAGCTGATTGCGATGGTGGGGCGAGTTGAATCGACGCTGGCGCAGGCGGCGGATGTGGTCATCGATGTTTCGGTCGAGCGGGAGGCTTGCCCCTACAATCTCGCTCCTACTGCCAGCACCACCGCGATGCTGGCGATGGGCGATGCGCTGGCAATCAGCGTGATGCAGGAGAGGCGCTTTACCCCCGAAGACTTTGCGGTGTTCCACCCGGCGGGCACGCTGGGCAGGCGGTTACTCCTGCGTGTGCACGATGTGATGCGCACGGGCGACAACGTGGCGGTGGTGCACCGGTCGCGCCCTCTGCGCGACGTGTTGTTTGCCATCACCCGGGCGAACGCGGGCGCAGCATGTATCGTCAACGACGACGGCAGTCTCGCCGGCATCATCACGGACGGCGACATCCGCCGGCATCTGCTGAAGGACGTGGCGAACCTCGACCGCCCCGCCGAGGAGCTGATGACCCGCACGCCCTATGTGGTGGAGGGTAATCCGCTGGCTATCGAGGCTCTGCACCTGTTCGAAAGTCTGCCTGCCAAAATCGGCGAGATGCCCGTGCTGGATGAACATCGCAAACCGGTGGGAATGCTGATGCTGAAAGACCTTCTGCGCACGGGGATTGTATAGCCATGCTGGAACTGGACGACCTGACCGCGCGATTGCAGGCGGTGAAGACGGTGATTCTGGACGTGGACGGCGTGCTGACCGATGGCGGTATCTACTACGACCCGACGGGACGGGAAATTAAACGCTTCCACGTCGCCGATGGGCTGGGCATGGAGCTTTTGCGCCATGCTGGCTTGCGGGTGGTGATACTCTCCGGGCGCGTGTCGGAGGCGTTGACTCGCAGGGCGGCGGAGCTGAAGGTGGCGGAGTGCTATCAGGGCGTGCGCGATAAGAAGACGCAGATTGAGAAGCTCCGTCAGCAATGGCAGGAGAAGCCGGAGGAACTGCTTTACGTGGCGGACGACCTGAACGACCTGCCCGCCTTCGAAGCCGTAGGAGTGCGTGTGGCGGTGGCAAACGCTGTGCCTGAGGTGAAAGCGCAGGCGCACTACACGACTCACGCTTCCGGGGGCAACGGTGCGGTACGCGAGGTGTGCGAGTGGCTGCTGAAAGCGCAGGGCAGGTGGGAGCAGGCGATAGAGTCGTACCTGCGCGGGCGACAGGAGGCGGGTAGCAGTTCGTGAGCACGCTGGTCATCCTCCACACGAATGACCTGCACAATCGCCTGCGCGAAGAGCGCGCGACGCGCCTCCGGGAGATTGTAGAGCGGGAGCGAGAGCAAAACCCCTGCCTGTTGCTGGATGCCGGAGATGCTGTCGGCGCGGGCAATGTGACCTTCAACCCGGCGGGCGAACCCATTCTCGACCTGCTGTCTGACCTCGGCTACAACGCCATGGTAATGGGCAACCGCGAGTTCCACTTCACCGAGATGGGCTTCAACGCCAAGCTCAGCCGGGCGCGCTTTCCGGTGCTGTGCGCCAACGTGCGCGCTCGCGGGGATGCCCGACTGCCCGTCCAGCCTTATCTTCTGCTCGATAGCCCTGTCGGCAAAGTGGGTATTATTGGGCTGAGCGTGCCGATGATTACCGAGCGGATGCTCAGCCAGCACGTGAGCGCATACGTGTTCGACGACCCCATCACGCGCGGGTGCGAGCTCGCGGAAGAACTGCGCCCGCGGGTGGATTTGCTGATTGCCCTCACGCACATCGGGCTGACAAAGGATGTGCAGTTAGCAAAAACGTGCCCGTCGATCGACCTGATCATCGGCGGGCACAGTCACTCCCTGCTGGAACAGCCCCTGCGCGAGGGGCATGTGACCATTGCCCAGGCGGGCGCACATGCGCGATGGGTGGGGCGTCTGGAGCTCCAGTACGCTGACGGCTGGCAGATTACCGGCGGTCTGCTTTCCCTGTGTGACGCCCGCGCGGTTTAGCCTTCGGGTGCAAAGTGCACGGATGGGTTAACGTACATGTTCTGGAAAAACGCCGGAATGTCTTTAGCCGGGGTGCTGACCGGCTCCGTGGGCATGGTCTTGCGGGCAACCTCGGCGGCGAAACCCAGCACCATCACCTTTTCCGCGCCGGGTGCGTTGACCGGCACCAGGCACCGCACGCGCACCGTTTGAAGGTCCGACTGAAGGGCGAATGCCGCGGCGGCGGATAGCCATGCTGTGCGGTACAGCGTGTCCCTGTCGGTTTCGGTCGTGTAGCCAAATGTGACCAGCAGATGACCGCCTATAGGATCGGTGGTGATAGACAGAATGTTCGGGCGCATACCGTGCGTGCTCAGCCACCCCTTCACCCGCTCTGCCAGCAGGTCATCCTCGGTGCGAGGCAGAACCTCGCCTTTCGGTTTCACAGCGTGTGTGTCGGAGGCGGGTGAGGTCTCCTGCGGTGGTGGGGACGGTGGCTCCTCTTGCTTGCTCGCAGGCGATGGAAGCACAGGCGTGCTGGAGACTTCAACAGGCAGGCGTGAGGTGGTGATGCTCAGCGCGGATGGGGCACCCTGTCCCGCGATACGACTCTGGAACGCCCAGGTGATACCTATCGCCACAATCACGGCGAGACCAAGCACCGACGCGCTGAACACGCGCAGGAAACGCGCCTGTTTCTGCAGGTGCTCTACCTCCTGGCTGTGGCTCTGCGCCTGCTGGCGGAGTTCCAGCTCCTGCTGTACCTGTTCCAGCCGACGACGGTCTACGGCGCTATCGGGCGCCAGCTCCAGTGCGAGCCGGTACCATTGCGCCGCTTCTTCCAGATTGCCCTGGTCGCGGTAGATGTCGCCCATCAGCGCGTGGGCGTGCACGTTGCTGGGAAACTGGCGCAGAACCTCGGAGCACGCCCGCATCGCCTCTTCCCATTGCCCTCTCATGCGCAACAGGTTGGCGTGGGCGAGGCGCGGGTTCACCAGCCGTTCCTCCTCGGCAATCAACAACGGGTCGTCCGTGCCGGAGGTCACCGGCAATCCGCACTCCGGACAATGGGTGGCGTCCTGGCTGAGCGGTGCAAGACAATGGTCACAGAACTTCATTGCTCTCTCCCTGCTACTCCTCTTGTAAGATGCCTGTACTGCCGAACCCGCCCTCGGCGCGCTCGGTTGCGGGGAGCTGGGCGACTTCCTGCCACACCGCCTGCACCACAGGGGCTATCACCATCTGCGCAATGCGGTCGCCACGCCGGATGGTCACCGGCTCCTGTCCCAGATTGATCAGAATCACCTGAACCACCCCGCGATAATCGCTGTCGATAGTGCCCGGCGTGTTGACCATGCTCAATCCGAACCGGTCAGCCAGCCCACTGCGCGGGCGAATCTGCGCCTCGTAGCCCGGCGGCAGAGCGATGCGGATGCCGGTACTGATCCGTCGCCGTTCCCCCGGCTGAAGCACCACGGGCTCGTCCACCGCGGCATAGAGGTCTGCCCCCGCCGACCCGGGCGTGGCATACTGGGGCAGGGGCAGGTCTGCAGTATCAGGCTCCCGTTGTATTAGAACGTCAATGCGCACGCGAAGTTCCCTCCTTCCTGCATATATTGTGCCACGAAAAATGCGGGGAGCCAAACAGCGAAAAAGCCCCTCTACCGTTTGCAGTAAAGGGGCTGTGTGTACCGTTTCGTAACGGTCAGATGCCAAGCCACTTCCGGTAAATCGCTTCGATGAGGCGTATGTCCTGCAGGGCGTCTTCTCCCGAGGAGCGGAACGGCTCGCCCGTGCGCACGCAGTGGATGAAGTGTTCTGCCTCCCGCTGGAACGCCCAGCTCCAGCCTTCCTTCGGGAAGGGGCGCCGATACTCCGGCTGTTCACCTGCCCGGTAGATTTCTACCTCCGCGCAGGCGTTGCGCAGGAGCAGTGACGGCGAAGTCGCTTTTACCCATCCCCGCTGGAAGTATGCCTGCGTGTCCTCGTCCCATTTGTGCGCGGCAAGTCCGCCGGTTTCCAGACTGACCCGCACCCCGCCCATGCGCAGTACCGCTATACCGGTCAAACCGTCGTTATCGATATCTGCGCTGATAACCTCCCAGTCCTCACCGCAGTTCAGCAGGTAGCGGGCGAGGTTCACATTGTGGCAGTACACCTGCAGGTAACTGGTGTAACGGTCGCGGTACGGCTCCGGCAGCCAGTCGGGCGCCTCGGGCGAAGCGGGCGGATAGGGTTCGTCGGTGGTGACGAATGTGCCCGAGTTGCCTGCCGTCCAGTTGCCCAGGAAGCATCTGGCGCGCAGGTAGAACAGCCTGCCCAGCTCGTCGCTCTGGCGGTAGCCGTCGATCAGCTGTTTCGCCAGCTCGATGCCCGCATCGTAGCGCTTCATATACGCCACCATCAGCCGACCACCACCTTCGCGACCTGCCTGCAACATACGTTCTGCGCGTTCCACCGTCAGCGCCATGGGCTTCTCCATGAACACCGGCTTGCCCGCGCGAAGGGCATCCTCTGCCACCTGCGCCTGATGCACAAAGTGTGCCGAAACGGCGACCGCGTCGATGTCGGGGTCAAGCAGCAGTTCGCTGTGGCTGGTGTACACGCGCGGGATGCCAAACCGTTGCGCCACTTTCTGAGCGAGCTGCGGACGCAATTCTGCCAGCGCCACCACCTCGCAGTCGGGCAGGGCAGTGAAGTTGGGCAGGTGTACCGCCTGCGCCACGAAACCGGCGCCTACGTATCCGAGTCGCACTTTCTCCATTGGTTCTTCTCCCTTCGTCAGACCTTTGCCAGCACCGAGTCGAGGGCGATCTTCGCGTTGCGAATGACGTTCTCATGCGAATCCGCCCAGTAGTCACGGTTGAAAATTTCGATGCTCAGGAACCCTTTATAGCCCACCTCATTCTTCAGGATGCGGAACTCCTCCACGAGGGGGATAACGCCGTGCCCGGGATACACACGGTGACTGTCGTTCAGCTGCTCGCGTGGCAGGTCGATGCAGTCGTTTACGTGCACGATGAGCAACTGTTCGCGCGGGAGCCGTCGTATCTCCTCCAGCGGCACCCCCGATTTGTAGTAGTGGAAGGTGTCCATCATGATGCCCACGTAGCGGCTCGTGGATGCGCCCACCACCGCCAGCGCCTGTCGGGGACCCGGCATGAAGGGGGCTCCGCCGATAGGCTCCAGCGCGCACCTCACCTCGTATTGTCCGCTCACCTCGCCGTAGCGCTGGGCGGACTTGCCCGCACGTTCTATCGCCTCGGCAATTCCCATTCCCGGCGGAGGGGCATCCGCGGTGAAGCATAGCAGAGTATTGCTGTCCAGCTGTCGGGCGATGCGCGCGTAGTGGTCAAGCCGGCGTAACTGCTCCTCCTGCTGGGCAAGGTCGAAGGCAAAGAACGGGAACGCCATAATCGCCGCGACCTGCAGGCGGTTCTTCGCCAGCTGACGCTTGAGGTCGCTCAACGAATGGCGGGTGAGGTAGTCGTCGATTCGTCCCGATTCGATCTCCACTCCTGCGTAACCGTACTTACCCAGCAGGTCGAGCGTCGCCTCCAGAGGCTTATCTGCCCCGCAGGTGATGGTGTTGAAACATGGTTTCATTGCTGTACCTCCGTAATACGAGCCTGTGATTCAGTTCGCCACGAACGCTCCATTCCTCTTGAAGCATGGTTCGAACGGAGATTCTCCGGGTGAAGTACGGGTTTCTTGCGAAACTTTCATCGAATCTCTACAGAAAGTGCTTGACAAGTGTTTAGAGGATAAATATGATAGTAGGTGTCTTTGGCTACGATTTTGCAGATGTGGACAGGGTAGAAGCAGAGCCGTATCGCGAGCGGGTGCACACGTCTCTGACGGTTGCATCATAGTCAACTTCAATTCCTAACCTGAAGGGGGTAACGAACAAATGAAGACGCTGAAGCGGGAAGGCTTCACCCTGATCGAGCTGCTCGTCGTGATCGCGATCATCGCGATACTGGCAGCGATCCTGTTCCCCGTGTTCTCGCAGGCACGTGAGAAGGCACGTGCGACCACCTGTCTGAGCAATGCCAAGCAGATCGGCACGGCACATCAGATGTATGGGCAGGACTACGACGAGACGCTCATCCCCTGGTTCGTACCGAGCGGACTGGAGCGTAACGAACTTCGTGATGACCTGGTGAGCTGGGTGCAGAACCTGCAACCCTACATCAAGAACGGTGCGCCCACGCGGCCGGCAAGCAACACCTTTGTCGGTGTTCCGCCCAACGGCTTGATGCGCTGTCCCTCTTTCAGTGAAGAACGCTGGAAGAAGATGGCGCACATGCCCGACTGCGACGGACCCGGCGCGCTGGATGCCTGGGTACCTATTCGCCTGTACCATGCGCACTACGGTATCGGCTTTGGCGTGCAGGGAGGCAATTGCACGCAGGAGGACCCATACTACTATTTCGCCGGTAGCGATGTGCGCTGGAAGGTGATGAACCTCGCCGAGGTAAACCGCCCGGCGGAAAGCGTCATCGTTACCGACGGAATGACCGGACTGTTGTCGCTTCGGGCCGGTCACGGCTTTCCGGCGTTCGGCACCACGATGGGCTGTGAATCCGCCGACTCGCACCAGGGCGGAGGTACCCACATCTTCGTGGACGGTCATGCCAAATGGATCGCGCGCAACTCCGAGCGCTACCTCCTGCAGGACGCCAGCGGATGCTGGTACAAGCGCTACTACGCGATCGATAAGTAGCTCTTTCGCATGGCGGGGGTACGAAGGTGAAAAGGCACCTTCCCATTATCATTCTGGTGCTGGTGGCGCTGGCGGCAGTGGCGTACTGGGTGAACACGCGTCCCAGACCCTTGCCTGAACCCTCTGCGCCCGGATACTACACGGGTCCAATGAAGGGGAAAGGAGCAAACGCCACCATAGCGCCGGAACAGCCGCCACCGCGGTAAGCATTACGTTGGGGTGCTCCCGCGCTGGCAGGAGCACCCTGTTACCTATTGCGCGACCGAAGACTGGTTGCGTGGGAGGGACTCATAAGAGCTCTTCGCGCTGTGCCAGAACGCCACAATGGCTATCAACAACATGACCCCAATCACCAGCGCAATCATCCATGCGGGCATGTCGAGCGCACGCTGGTCGTCGGCTTTTCCGTTGCGAGACATCTTCCTGTGCCTCCCGAGGCATCGCGGGGAACGAAACTCTCCCCTGACCGGTCTTAGTATAATAGAAGAGGAAAGATGTGGCAAGATTTCCCTGTGCGCACAGGCTGGAGGGAAAGACCATGCCACAGGCAATTTCGGAGGCTCATCCACTGCGGCAGCTGTTCGGTATGCTGGTAGAGCAGGCGTTTACCCGCGTCCTGCAGGAATACCAGCCCGACGTTCTGCGCTACATGGTGAACTTGCTGACCGAGTTCACCCACATGGATAATGTGTACCGTATTCGCGACGCCCGCGGTAGACCTCTGCGCGAGGTCGCCGAAATGCTGGCAGAAGGCGATATGCTTCTGAACGCCACCTCCTTCTCCCGCGAGCGAGAAGTGCACCGGCACATCGGCGATTTTACCCTGTTCTGGTCGGGCGTGTATCCCGAGGCGATGCCCCGTCTGCGCCACGCACTGAGCAAAGATGCGCTCGTCGACTACGTTCAGCAGGGTAAGAAGTCCTACTACATCGTCTCCACCTTTGAAGAGGGCGAGTGGAAGCAGGAGGCTCCGCTGTTCCGGAGGCTGTCGGAACGGTTTGAGCTGTATATGTTCGGGCTGAATCTGGTGCGTCAGGGATGGGAGCGCATCGCCCGCGAACACTTCGAACGCTGGCAGAGCAACCTACAGTAGGCTCCGATAGAGCGCCATCAGACTTTCCACATGCCGGGAGAGCGTATAGCGCTCGCAGACCAGCTGGCGAGCGGTTGAAGTCATCCGACGGCGCAGATCGGCGTCTGCCAGCAGATTTCGCACCGCATGTGCCATCGCCTGCACCTTATTGGGCGGCGTCAGCAGTCCGGTGTGTCCGTGCTGGATTATCTCGGTCGGTGCGCCCGCATTTGCCGATACCACTGCCGTCCCGCAAGCCATCGCCTCCAGCACCACCAGCCCGAACGGCTCCGGACGGGTACTGCAGTGCACCAGCACGTCGGCGGCGGCAATAATCCGGGCGATGTCACGCCTGAAGCCCAGCCAGCGCACAGTAGATAACCCTTCTGACATCTCTCTCACGCGCCGGGCGTACTGGCTATCGCCCATGCTATCATCGCCGCACAGCCAGAACACCGCGTCGCACGAGCCTTCGCGCACCAGTCTGTGCGCCATCTGCAAGAAAAGGTGCTGACCCTTGAACGGCATCACCCTGCCTACATGCAGTACCACCGGAACATCATGCGGCGTATTTGCCTCCTGACGCACCTCGGCGCGTTGAGAGGAGTCGAGGGGCGCGAACCGGTGTACATCCACACCATGCGGTATCAGATGCAGTTTATGACTGAGACTTCTACCAAACTGGTCTCGAAGAGGTCCGGAGTAAGCGACCACCGCATCCACGTATCGCCGGGCAACAATGCGCAGCCACGCCCTCTGCCAGGCAAACGGAAACAGGTCGTGAACCGACCAGACCACGGGCACACCGATCTGTCGGCAAAGATTGCCTGCCAGCCATCCGGCACGCGCCGAGTAGGCGTGAACGAGGTCGCTTCGGGCGATGGCTTCAGTAAGACGTTGCCTGTCTTCCGGAGAGAGCCTGCCTCCGCGGCGCAGGGGAGGGAACTGTACGGGAACCACTTCCACCCCCATCGCCTGAGCTTCTCGTGCCAGTGCGCCCGGCGGACACGCCAGCAGAGTCTGAACCTGCTCACGCGGTAGAGCCTCCATCACCCGGAGCAGGCTGATCTCCGCCCCGCCAAGCCCCTGCCATTGATTGACATACAGCACCCGCATCATGCGCTCCATTGACGGTACGCCTCCACAATCCGAGAGGCGATCCGGCGCCAGTCGTACTGCACGGCAAACTCACGCAGACGGCTGCGGAAACCGGCAGAGCGGCTCTCCTGCACGGCTTGCTCTACTTTCTCGGAAAGAGCCAGCGCGTCGCGCGGAGGGGCGGACAGGCATATCTCTCCTGCCCACTCGTTCAGCGCGGGTGTATTGGCAATCACGGCGGGCGTGCCACATGCCAGCGACTCGAGCACCGGTAGCCCGAACCCTTCGCGCAGAGAGGGGAAGAGCAGGACATCGCATACCTGATACAGCTCGCGCAGACGCTCGTCGTCGACGTGCAGTTCGTACTGTATTCGGTCGCTGATGCCCAGCTGTTGCGCCAGCTGGCGCAGGGATGCAGGCAGGGGATCTCCCGCTTTGATCCAGCGCACCTGTATACCTCTCTCGCGCAGATGCGCCAGTGTGTAGAGGATAGTAGCCACGTTTTTGTACGGCGCATTCGAGCCGACGTGCAACACCGCCACCTCCTGCGAGCGCAGACCGAACACTTGCCTGTGCTCCTGACGGATTGCCTCAGGCAGGGGCACGAAAAAGTCTGCGTCCACTCCCGGATGTACCACCCGCAGTTTTTCAGCCGCTATCCCCAGCAGGCGCTGGACATCCCGCGCGGTCGATTCGCTGCACGCAATCAATCCGTCCGCCGACGCCAGATGGCGGACGGTGCGCCGGTAGAGCCAGCGTCCAGCCCACCGGCTGAGCGGATGTCGGTAGAGGCTATCCTCCACCAGCGGGATGAGGTCGTGGCAGTAAGTCACCTTTAACCTCGCCTTGAGTGCAGGCAGTAGGAACGCCTCGCTGTGGTCTATCAGATGGATGACCTCGCCGGGCGGATGACGCCGTGCCATCCGTTGCAGATACCGACTGGTATGCAGAACGTACCAGGCGTGCGCTACCGCCTCCGGCACGTGACGGCGCAAAATCGCAGGTGGCGTTTCGCTGATATAGCGCAGTTCGCACGGGACGGGCAGATAGCGCAACAGAGCGTGAGCCATCCGCCACAGGCTCGGTACGACCTGCGGGTGTGCCTGTATCAAAGTGACCTGCATGGCAGAGAATCTTTTCGCTCTGCGCCCGCAGAATCACTACTGCAGAAACAACCCTGAAGAAATCTGCGAAGCTTGCCGATGATAATAACAGCAAATATCCGCAAGCCAATGCGAAGAGCCGAGGAACCAGTGCGAAAACGAGACGAACAATCTGTGAACCCTGAAGTGATGAGCGTGCGTGAGCTCGCAGACTATTTGCGCATCTCGGTACACACGGTGTACAGGCTCGCAGAACAGGGCAAACTGCCGGGACGCAAGGTAGGCAGGCACTGGCGCTTTCATCGCGACGTGATCGTGGCATGGTTAGCCACCCATCAGGAGGAGGATGCGCTTTACGGCGTTCCTGGAGGTACCAGCACATGATTGCCGGGGATGGTATTCCGACGACATCGGCTGAGCGTGTACAGTTAGCGGCGTCTCCGCGTCTGGCATCTCTGCCTCGTTCCACAGCCAACGCGCTGGAGCAACTGGCAGACACGATGCTTGCGGCGCTGCACTCTGGCGCTGGAGCCATCTGGGTCGAGCATGAGCACAGGGTGTACACTCTGATTCTGCGCCAGGTCAACGTGGAAATCATGCACTCTTTGCAACAGGCAATTACCCACTGCGGGCAACCTCTTCCTGCCACAGTGCAGGTACTCGGGCGGACCTATGCGGTTGCCTGTGCGGGGTATCCACTTCTGCAGGTGTTCACTGCGGTACAGGTGGAAGAGGCGCGCCCCGTACACCGCCGACTGCTTCCGCGCTTCGCGAAGCTGGCTCTGGCGCTTCTGCAGACGAACAGTACGCCTATCGGACTGCCTGCGGAAGACCCCAGTAAGCAGGCATATCGGGTAGTGGTGGAGAGTTCACTGCGACGCCTCGCGGAGCTGATGGGCGCGAGAGGCTGTGCCCTGCTGTGGTTTTCCTCCTGGAACAACTCGTGGCACCGCTTCACCGTCGGCAATGTTCCTTCGTGGTTGTATCAGCAGATGTGGGACATGCCTTCGCCAGGGGAGGGCATGGAAGTCTGGATGCAAGCCGTTCAGGCTTCGGTACAGAAACGCGGATACCACTGCGTTGCCGATGGAATGGTCGTGCGCGACGTACTGAAAGGATGCGTCTTCCTCTGGCGTGACCAATCCGGGCAAGAGTTCAGCGCGGACGACATCGAATGGTTGCGCATCACCGTTGGCATGATTGCGAGCTCGCTGGATGTGCTGGAAACCCAGACAGAGCTTCTGCAGAGGGTCTACCAGGATCCGCTGACCGGTGTGTTCAACCGTCTGTATTTTGAAATCGCCTACCGCCAGGTGTTGAGCAACGCCCAGCGACACCCGCGCCCCGTGTCGCTCCTGCTCATGGATGTGGATGAGTTCAAGCGCATCAACGACACCTGCGGACACGAGGTGGGCGATCTGGTGTTGCAGGTCGTGGGGCAGGCTCTGCAACAGGTGCGCAGTGGCGACGTTCCTGCGCGCTTCGGCGGTGACGAGTTTGTGGTGCTTCTGCCCGATACCGATAAGAACGGCGCTCGGTTGGTGGCGCAACGCCTGCAGAACAGTATCCAGCAGGCGACCGAGCAACTGGGTCTGCCTTTCCCACTGCGATTGACCATTGGCGTGGCGACCGTGACCGATGGTGACCCCAGCCTGCTCCTGCTTGCCGACCAGGACATGTACGAGAAAAAGCGCCTGAACAAGGCGGCTGTCAGTTAGGCTCGCTCCGCTATACCCGCCCGGCAGATTGACAGCAGGTTTCCGGTGAGGTACACTGTTAGTCGAATCAGCAAATCCCTCAGAAAAGGAGATCGGGTGTGCGTCTGCTCGAAACCGTTCGTTCACCCGCCGACCTGAAGTCGCTCAGTCGGGAGCAGCTTCAGCAGGTAGCGGCGGAAATTCGCGAAACCATCATCGAAACCCTCTCGCGCACTGGTGGACACCTGGCTTCCAACCTGGGCACGGTGGAGCTGACCATCGCTATGCACTACGTCTGGAACATGCCCCACGACAAGATTATCTGGGACACCGGGCACCAGGCTTATCCACACAAGCTTTTGACGGGCAGGCTGGAGCGGTTCGGCACGCTGAGGCAACACGGTGGTATCAGCGGCTTTCTGCGCCGCGAGGAGAGTGAATACGATGTATGGGGAGCAGGACACGCGGGCACGGCGATCTCGGCGGCACTGGGCTTCGCCAAAGCGCGCGACCTGCGCGGCAGTGATGAACGCGTGGTGGCAGTTGTGGGCGATGCCGCGCTCACCGCGGGCATGGCGCTGGAGGCGTTGAACAACGCAGCGGAGGCAAAGACCGACATTACGGTCGTCTTGAACGATAACGAGATGTCCATCGCCGAGAACGTGGGCGCGCTGGCAACCTTCCTGTCCCGCCTGCGGGCGCAACCCTGGTACCAGCGCGTGGAACACCGCGCGAAGGAAGTGCTGGAGGGACTACCCGGCAGGGCACGAGTGCTCGCCAAGCACGCCCGAGGTCTCAAACACGGTATCACGCACATCATTGCTCCCGAAAACACCGGCGCCATTTTCGAAGAGATGGGCTTCGAGTATATCGGTCCGCTCGACGGACATGATATCGACCTGCTGATTGAGGTATTCTCGCACGCGAAGGACCTGAAGGGACCCGTGCTGATTCACGTCATCACCGTGAAGGGCAAGGGCTACGAATATTCCGAAGCGGACGCCCGACGCTACCATGGTGTCACGCCGTTCTGCATTCAGGACGGCAAGATGGAAAAGAAGGCGAGCGGGGAAAGCTACACCCAGGTCTTTGCCGATGAGCTGGTGCGTATCGCCGAAGAGAACCCGAAGGTGGTGGGCATCACCGCCGCCATGCCAGATGGAACTGGGCTGGCGAAACTGCAGGAAAGGTTCCCCGACCGTTACTTCGATGTGGGTATTGCCGAGCAACATGCGGTGACCTTCGCCGCGGGACTGGCAGCGGAGGGCATGATCCCCGTCGCCGCGATATATTCCACTTTCCTGCAACGCGCTTTTGACCAGGTTCTGCACGATGTGGCTATACAGAATCTGCACGTGGTGCTGGCGATGGACCGCGGAGGGCTGGTCGGCGATGACGGAGCCACGCATCACGGCGTGTTTGACCTTTCGTATCTCCGCCTTATCCCGAACGTGGTGCTGATGGCGCCCAAGGATGGCGAAGAGTTGCGCGCGATGCTCCGGTTTGCGGTTGCCTACAACGGACCGATCGCCCTGCGCTACCCGAGAGGTGCCGTGCCCGCCATCGACTGGGGTGTGCCCGAAAGCCCTATCGAGCTGGGCAAAGCCGAGGTGATTCGTGACGGCACCGACGTGGCGATTTTCGCGGTCGGTTCGATGGTAGCGACGGCGTTTGCGGCGGTTCAGCAGCTGGAGCAGGAAGGCATCCACGCGGCGCTGGTGAACGCACGCTTCGTCAAACCGCTCGACCGGGAGACCATCCTGCATTACGCGAGGCGCGTGCCCCGTTTCGTGCTGGTGGAAGAGAACACGGTGTGCGGTGGGTTTGGCTCGGCAGTGCTGGAACTGCTCGCGCACGAAGGCGTCACCGATGTGCAGGTGCAACACCTCGGCGTGCCCGACCGGTTCATCGAACACGGCTCGATGGATATCCTGCGCAGAGAAGTTGGGCTCTCGTCCGAGCACATTGTGAAGTCTGCCCATGCGCTTTGCCAGACCGTTGTCCGCACCCCGATGGCTCTCGCCGACTAATATCCTGCGAAACTTTCATCTCAGGCGGGTGTCAGAAGATTCTGAACGCGGGATAGGGAGGAACGGAGATGAAGGGGCTGAATGCCTACCTGACCATCGGGCTGATTCTTCTGACAGCCTTCGTGGCGGGCAAAGTGGTTCTTCTGCTGGCGCAGTTTGCCAACTGGCTGACTCATATCGCGGGTATCATGAGCGTGCCCTTCTTACTGTACGGCTTTTACGTGCAGATCAGAGGGCATCAGGCGCTTCCCGACAGCGGGCGCGATATGCTGGATGAGTAGCCGGTTCAGAACCGCTCGGCTAACGTGGTGAATGGGTGGTACTTGGGGAAGAGATCATCCAGTACCTCCGCCACGGCGGGTTGCGAGACGGTGATCAGTCCGGCGGAGAAGGCTTCGGATGGGGTAAGGTAGCCTCCCACTATCTGGCTCCAGACCTGCACGCTTCCGCCCGCCCAGTCCGATACCTTCGCCGGTTTGGCATTTTCGTCACCCGTCAGAATGACCTGCTGTTTCCCGCCCGGCACGAAACTATCGTCCACTACGATGCGCACCGCTCCTTGCCACCGGCGCCAATGAGGACGCAGGCGCTCGATCAGGGTGGGCAGGTGGATAATGCGCAACATGTACGTTGGGCGCAGTGCCCCCTGCACCTGCTGGAGCAGTTGGTCGTCGTTGTCGGTCAGCCAGGTTGTCCACTGCTGGACGCGATACACGGGCGCATAGACGCCGATGGTCTCTGCCAGGTTACCGCTGGAGAGATAGCCTGTCAATGCCCGCTGTGCGCGTGAAGTGATAAAGATAAAATCACGAACTTCTACACGATTGCGTCCCGTTTGCACATCGTAAATCATATAGCCTTCCACGTTGCCGTGAAAATCGGCGACCACCACCTGATACTTCTGGCGCAGAATCCATTGCCAGCGGGCAGGCTCGCGCTCGAAACTACCTGGTGTGTTGTGCAGGTGGATATCATGCAGACGACGCAGGTGTTCGATATCTCCCGCGTGGTACGGGCGCACGAATCGGCTCTCCGAGTATGGAGGCAGGAGGGCAGACGGTATCTCGCAAGTCCACTCCACCGAGGCGATTTCCCAGCCAAACTTGCGATAGTAGCGCGCCGAGAAGGGATAGAGCATGGACAGAGGCGACCTGTTCTCGTACAGCCATCGGATGGTGTCGCGAAGCAGGGCGCCCGCGTATCCGCGACGACGAAATGCTTCATCGGTCGCTACCCCGGCGATACCGGCAATGGGTATACGGGCATCTCCCAGTGCAAACGTGCCCGGAACCACCGTCAGGCAGGAGATGACCTTACCCCGCTCGACCACCACCCGCCGATGTAGCAGGTCAAAGAAGGGGTCGGAGTAAAATATATCGCGTGCCAGTTCGACGTCCAGGTCAAAAGCGCGGCACATCAGCTCCAGCATCTCATCCAGCTCGCTGGGGTGGGGAGCGCGTATCTCCATACGGTGAGTCCTCACTTGCCGAGTACTTCGAACACAATGGGAGATTTGGACAGCGCAGATGGGAATCCTGCCGGTGAAAGTGGGGGATACGGTAATCCTGCGGAAGCCTCATGCCTGCGGCACCAATCGGTGGCAGGTGGTTCGTCTTGGGGCAGATGTGGGGCTGGTGTGTCTGCATTGTGGGAGGCGGGTATTACTGCCTCGCGATGAGTTCGACCGACGCCTGCGCCGGGTGCTTTCGGAGGAGGGGGAACAGGGATGAGACGTGGCGCACTGTATCTGTTATTTGCTATGCTCTGCGCACAGGTAGCCTGCGCTCAGGGTGAGGAGCGGGTCATCTGGTCGCTTCAACGTGCAGAGAGTGCCGTCATGCCTCTGCATCAGCTGGTAGGGCTTGCGGAACCTTCCGATGCCACCAGGACACTAACAGAATGGGCGGGCTGGGAACAGGCGGAGGCGCTGACCTGCTCCAGCAGTTCACCCTCTCTGCGTGCTGGGATGGTACGCGAGTCGCGCAGGTGGACGCTCGCCCTGTGGAACGATGGTGACCAGAAGACAAAAGTGACGCTGGAGGGTGAACTACCCGCTGGAGTCTACGCCGTGGAGCGAGTGTTGCTGGCGAGTGATGGAACGGTGTCTGCCGTGGAACGCCGCAACGGGCTGGTGCAACGGTCCGGCGGTACCCTGAAGCGCACCGAGTGGCTGGAGAAGCAGACAGGCATGTTACTGCGCTTCATCGAGACCACTCACGCGATAGATGAAACGACCGCTGCGCTCAGGCGGTCAATATGGCAGAGCAGGACATCACAGGGTGTGCTATCCCGGCTGGCGGCGCTGATGCGCGAGACAGACAGCCACTGGTATCAGGCACGCGCCAGGCTCCGTCGCAACGATGTGCGCATGGCGGCGCGCAACGTGCATCGGATGCTGTTTCTGGTCAGCGGTGTGCGCGCAGTGTCGTCCACCTACGGGCTGGGGGAGGTAGCTCGGCGCGCGGAACAGATGATCGACGCGCTATCGAATCTCTCCTCAGCGCTGTTGAACGTGGTGGTGACGGTGAAGCGCTCTGAGCAAACGCTGGACGTGCAGGTGGTGAACGCCGGGGCGCAGGTGTGGCAGGCGCTACGCCTCACGCCGGAGTCGAAGGACGAAGAAGCGGTGGTGCTGGCGAAGGTCAGGCCAATGGAGAGGGCAGAAGTTTCCTTCCGGATATCCGGCGCCCAGCCCGCTCCCGCGGTGGTGCTGAGCCTGCTGTTCAACGGCGGGACTGCACGGGTGAAGGTAGGAATAGAGCCTGTTGGGAGTAAGGAGGAGTGAGGATGAAACTGCTGATGTGGATAGTTGCGGTCAGTGCATTGTGGTATCCGCCACGCCTGACGGTAACCCCACCGCCAGACAGCACGGTATCAGACGAGGTGGAGATACGGGTGACCTCCAGCGAACCCCTGAAACGTGTGGAGTTCCTGCTGGACGGCTCGGTGGTTGCTACCGATACCAGCACCCCGTATACCTGGGTGTGGGATACTCTCTCCGTCAACGAGGGCGAGCATGTGCTGACCGTGCGGGCTATCGACCTGAATGACCGTGTGGCTTCCACCGACGTGCGGTATATCGTGGACAACGGACTGGCGCGGGGTGGTGCGTTCTATAAAGATAGCGTCCGCGAGCACCTGTCTGCTCAGCGCTGGGAAGAGGCTGTCCGGATGGCTCGGCGGGCGGTGCGTTTGCTACCGAACGACGCAGAGGCTCATCATCTGCTGGCGCAGGCGTGGATGGGCGCATCGCAGTGGACGAAGGCTCTGCAAAGTGCCGAGCAAGCGGCGAAGCTGGCTCCCTCTACCGAGACCCTGACCACGCTGGCGCGGGCGCATCTGCAGGTAGCATTCGCCCAGACGGTCGACGAAGAGAAGCGCTTTGCTTCGTTGCGTTCTGCGGTGGAGTCTGCCCTGAAGGCGGGTGAACTGCGGCTGAATGGTGCGACAGGAGCGCAGGAGCGAGCCTCTGCGCTGGCACGACTGGGCAGATTGGAAGAGGCGGCGGATACCTATCTTCGGGCAGGCAACACCGCAGACAACGCTCTGGCTTCGGCGCGTTGCTACCTGCTGGCTGGACGATGGCAGGATGCGGAGCGGGCGTGCAACCTGGCGGAGCGGCGCGGCGCCGATAAGGATCTGCTGGGAACGTACCGCGCGCTGATACTGGCTTTGCGCGGCAGGCTGGAGGAGGCACGCAATGCGCTGGACAAACTGGAGCCGGGTGAACAGGCACAATCGCTGGTCGCGATGGCGCGGGCGCAGGTGGCTCTGCGCGAGATGAAAGCCCCAGAGGCACTGCGTCTGTTGGTGCCTCTGCAGACGCAGAGGGCCCCCGACGATGGTGCTCTGGATACCCTGCTAACCGCGGCTTTCGCCGAGACACGGGATTTTCCGCGCGCGGAGGAGCATTTCCGCAACGCCCTGCTCAGCAATCCGCTCAACTGGCAGGCACTGGCACAGAAAGGATACGAGTCGCTGGCGGTCGGCTCGCTGATGAATGCCGCGCGTTACTTCGAACTCGCCTCGCTTATCCGTCCCGATGACGCCTGGGTGCTGTGTGGGCGCTCGCTGTGTGCTACCGACCGTCGGCAGGCGGTGGAGTTTGCACGCAAGGCGGTCCAGCAGGCGCCGTCCGACCCGTGGGCGCTGGTAGTGTTAAGCAGTGCACAATGGCGCGCGGGAATGCTGGACGACGCCATGCGCACGATCGAACGGGCACGCAGTATGGATCGCCAGAACTACGACTTCGGCTCTCCACCCGATGCCCGACGTGCAGGACAGATTGCCCGCATTCTGGGACGCAGGGTGATCTTACCGATGGAGTGAAAAGGAGGCACATGATGCGCATCGTCGTTTTCAGCAAGATGTTTCAGCAGTACGATGTGGATGCACTGGCAACACTGGGGGCAAGTCTGGGCACGGAGGGCTGGGACCTCGCCGTACGCAGGGGACACCCGGTGAACCCCGAAAACGTGGAGAAGGCTCTGCCATCCGCCGCCAAACGGTTGGAGGAGGCAGGACAGCCGGTGCTGGCAGTGACGGGTGAAACCAACCTGCTATCGCCGACCACGCCGTATGCGGAACCGCTGTTGCGGGCAATGGACGCGGCAGGAGTTCGTGTGCTGAAGCTGGGCTATTTCCAGTACGACCCCGCCAGAGGAGACTACTGGCAGGAGGTGGATAACGTCCGTCGTGCGCTGGAGGGATGGCAGAAGCTGGCGCGCAGATACAACGTGAAGGTGGTCTACCACACCCATAGCGGAATGGGCTACATGGGGCTGAACGCTGGCGCGTTGATGCATCTCCTGCGCGACTTCGACCCTTCGGCGATCGGGGCGTATCTCGACGTGGGGCATTTGGTGGTGAACGGCGAGCCGTTCGCGTTCGCACTGGCAATGGTGAAGCCCTACCTGGCGATGGTCGGGTTAAAAGACTACAAGCCAGTTCTCCAGCCTTCAGGCGACGAGCAGAAGCTGACGTGGGAGTGTGTGCCGGCTGGGCAGGGTGGAGTTGCCTGGGGCGAGGTGTTCCGCCTGCTGGCGAAGGAGGGGTTCCGAGGACCCTGCTCGGTACACGCGGAGTTCACCGCGCCGCCCGGCGCGTCATTTGCAAAGATGGTGGAAAACGAGGTGGCGTACCTCAAGAAGAAGCGAGATTCCGCGCTGGCTCGGTAGCGTACTGCCCTTGCATTCCGCCGAATCTTCAAGTATAATCATACCGCTTGCCCACAGGGGCAGGCGCTTCCGAAGACGCAGGCGCTCTTGAGGAGCTTAATGGGTTACCCACCTGCCGAGGCGAATTGAGCGACGCGGTCAACAGGTCACCGCTCCACGCGGATGGTGGAGTGGGTGTTGCTGGTGTACGGGGAACCTTCGCCTCTGGCAGGTTCCCCGTTGTGCTTTTCGGGGGCGCGAAGGAGAAAGGAGGTGGATACCGTATGCGAGCAACGCCCAATCCGCAGAAGGTGGCGCGAGTAGAACAGCTTCGCCAGTGGCTGAGCGAATCGAAAGGTGTTATCCTCACCGACTACCGCGGGTTGACGGTGAAGCAGATCACGCAACTGCGCAGGCAGCTGCGCCAGAACCAGGCGGATTACCACGTGGTCAAGAATACGCTGTTCCGACTGGCAGCGCAGGGCATCGTTCAGGATAATCTGGACGACATCCTGCAGGGACCAACAGCCGCTGCCTTCATTCACGGCGACGAGGTGGCGGCGGCAAAGGCAATCTCCGACGCCATCCGCGAAATGCGCACCCTGAGCATCAAGGGAGCTGTGCTGGGAGGCAAGCTGTTTGACGCAGAGCAGGTTCAGCAGCTGGCGAAACTGCCACCACGCGAGGTGCTGATCGCGCAGGTGGTAGGCGGAGTGCAGGCGCCAATCACCGGACTGGTGGGCACGTTGCATGGTATCCTGCGTGACTTCGTATACACTGTGCAGGCGATAGCCGACAAGAAATCCGCGTAAAGCGAGCAAGGAGGGAATCCGAAATGGCATTGACCAAAGAAGAGATCATCGACGCCATCAAGAACATGAGCGTCCTGGAGCTGAACGAGCTGGTCAAGGCTCTTCAGGAGGAGTTTGGAGTGACGGCGGCGGCGCCGGTGGCAGTTGCCGCAATGCCCGGCGTGGCTGCGGCAGGCGCGGCGGAAGCGGCTCCGGCTGAGGAAGAGAAGACGTCGTTCGACGTCATCCTCAAGTCCGCTGGCGAGAAGAAGATCCAGGTGATCAAGGTGGTGCGCGAAATCACCAACTTGGGTCTGAAAGAGGCGAAGGAGCTGGTGGAGACAGCGCCTCAGCCCATCAAGCAGGGCGTGACCAAGGAAGAGGCAGAGCAGATCAAGGCGAAGTTCGAAGCCGAAGGCGCGACGGTCGAGATCAAGTAGCCTCTTCTGCACCCCACGATGCCGGCGCCGTTTCAGGCGCCGGCTGTTCTTCCCACGCCCCTCGCTTGCACATCCCTCTTTCCTTCGTGTAACATGTACCCGCTATGAATCTCTGCAGGGTAGCTGCTGTCCTGCTGTGCGGATGGGTTTGGCTAAGCGGAACAGGTTGTGGATCGCCGCGCGAACCTCGCCATGCTTCGCCTCGCCGTCCAGCCCAACAGCAGGCAACCATACCCCCTCTGCAGGTAGAGACAGAGCAACTGCGTCTGCGCTGGCTGGAGCCGGGCACCCCCAGCCGACTGGTGTGGGAAGCAGACGTGCCTCGTGCGCAGGCGAGCTCTGCTCAAGCGGGGGCAACCGGCGTATTCGAAAACGTGCGTTGCGTCCTCTACGAAGAGGGCAAACCCGCCACTGACCTGCAGGCAAAGCAGGTACGTGCCTTCGAGAAAGAGTGGCGCGTGGAAGCCAGCGGAGGGGTGCAGGCAGTATCCCGGGTGAACGGTGTACGCCTGCAGGCAAACAGGGTGATATGGCTCGCGCGCGAAAACCGTCTGATAGCACGGGGAGACGTGCAGATCCTGGGCAAGCAGTTCAGCCTGCAGGCGCAGGAGGTGGAGCTGGATACTGCCCTGCAGTTAATGCGTGTTTCATCGCCCTGAAACCGAAAAGAGGAGCATCACCATGACGCTGTTGTGGCGGAAACTCATCTGGAGTGTGGGTCTCATTCTGGCGAGCGTGCCCGTCCTCGCTCAGGTGCAAGTTGGGCAGTACCGACTGACCCGGTATCAGCAGATTGTCACCGAGTACAAAAGAGACGGGACGGTGGTGGTTCGGGTAAGCGGTAACCGGGTGGTACTGGAGAGCACCGACGGGCAGGTGCGACTGGAAGCCAGCACCATCATCGCCGAATCGCGCCTGCAACAGGGGCAGGAGACGCGCCTGACCAGGGCACGCGCTGAGGGCGGGGTCACTTTTCGTCTCTCCCAGCCGAAAGAGAAGCGTACTGCGCGTGGAAGCGCCGGTGTGGTGATGTACGATGACGCTACCCGGCAGGTAACCCTTCAGCACAACATCGTCGTGGAGGTCGACGACCCGCAGTTCCTCGCCACGCAGAAAGGCGATAAGGGTACCATCTATCTGGGTGAGGAAGACCTGCGGGTGGTACTGGAAGGGGACCCGCAGCGCACGGAGACCGTGATCCAGCCCCGGCGTCCCCCATCGGAGGGCGAGAAGAAATGAAACTGCGTGCCCACAACCTGGTGAAAATCTACCGGGGCAGGCGAGTGGTGGATGGCGTCTCGCTGGAGATGAGCGCCGGCGAGATCGTGGGACTGCTGGGACCGAACGGCGCGGGCAAGACCACCACCTTCTACATGATTGTGGGGCTGGTGCGCCCGAACGACGGGCAGGTGTGGCTGGACGATCGCGAAATCACCCGTCTGCCGATGCACGCACGGGCGCGGATGGGCATCGGCTACCTCGCGCAGGAGCCATCGGTGTTCCGCAAGCTCACCGTAGAGGACAACCTGCGTCTGGTGATGCAACTGCAGGGCTTACCGGAAAAGCAGATCCGCCAGCGCATCGACGAACTGCTGGAGGAGTTTCACATTGCGCACCTGCGCCACATGCGCGGGTACGTGTTGTCGGGCGGTGAGCGTCGCCGGGTGGAGGTGGCGCGAACGATAGCCGCTTCGCCCAGGTTCATCCTGCTGGATGAGCCTTTCACCGGCGTGGACCCCATCGCCATTGCCGACCTTCAACGCATCATCGCGCACCTGCGGGAGCGCATGGGTATCGGCATCCTGATTACCGACCACAACGTGCGAGCCACCCTGCGCATTACCGACCGCGCCTACATCATCCACAACGGCAAAATCCTGACGGAAGGCGACTCCGCCAGCCTGCCCGAAGATCCCATCGCCCGTCAGTTCTATCTCGGCGAGGAATACGAGCACGTGTAAACCATGCGCTTGAAAGTCATAGACCGGTTGATATTGCAGGAACTTCTCGGACCGTTTGTGTTCGGTGTCCTGCTGTTCACTGCGCTCTTCTTCGCGGGGGGGAGTCTGTTTCAGCTCACCGAGTACCTGGTGAAGGGCGCATCGCTCTGGACGGTCGGGCGCATGGTGGTGCTGAGCCTGCCTCAGGTGATGGTCAAAACCTTTCCGATGGCGATGCTGTTGGCGTCACTGCTATCGTTCGGGCGGTTGTCCAGTGAAAGCGAAACAGTGGCTCTGCACGCGGCGGGATACAGTCTGTGGCGGATTGTGGCGCCGGTGGTAGCGATGGGTGCAATTGTCAGCGTCGCGGCGATGGCGTTCAACGAGCTGGTCGTCCCGCCAGCAACCGCGCAGATGTGGCGTTTGCGCACGGCGGTACTTCGGCAGATCGGTGAACGCGCCCAGCCGGTGACGCAGACGGTGATGCGCGAAGGGAAGGTGGAAACCCTGATCACCGCGCAGGGTGGGGTGGACCTGCAGGCTGGCATCTTGTACGACGTGACGGCGATACAGTTTGCCCCGTCGTCCGAGAGCTGGCATCCGGCACTGATTGTCTATGCCCGTCGCGCGAAGTGGCTGGGCGGTAAAGAGTGGGACCTCTACGATGGCTACTGGATGACCGCCGACGGGCGCGTGCGTGCCGAGTTTGAACGCACGACGACGAAGGTACTGCAGGGAGGTATCCGCAAGAGCCTGCGCGAGATCGAAACCGACCTGGTGCCCGACCCGGATGCACGCAGTTTCCGTCAGACGCTGGAGCGCATTCGCCGCTATCGCCAGGCAGGCGAGGACACGCGCCAGATGGAGGTGGAGCTGTACAACAAAATCTCCCTGCCTCTGGCAAGCCTGATTTTCGGTTTCGTGGGCGCGCCGCTGGGCATCCGGAGACAGCGCAGTTCGGCGGCGGCTGGGTTCGCGCTCAGTATCGTCATCATCTTCCTGTACTGGGCACTGGCGCAGTATCTGTTCATTCTGGGGCGCGGAGGCACGGTATCGCCAGTCATTGCCAGCTTCCTGCCCGACATTCTGGGGGCGATAGCAGGAGTTATCATTCTCTGGAGACGCGAGCGGTGAACCGCTAGAGGAGGGATCGGGATGCCCGTACGCACCATTATCATCGGACTGATCTTCATTGTGGTCAGCGGCTTTATCGCCTACTTCGGCGACTGGCTGGGGCGCTACCTCGGCAAGCGGCGTATCTCGGTGCTGGGCCTGCGCCCTCGCCATACCGCCATGCTCATCACCAGCGTCACCGGCTCGCTTATCGCCCTGCTAACCATCGTAGCCGTGCTGGCAACCGCGCAGACTTTCCGTGAAATCATCGTGCGTGGCGAGCGCATCCTGGAGCAGTCGCGCCAGATGCAGGCACGCTACGCCAGACTGACACAGGATTACGAGCAGGTTCAGCGCAGATACGAAGAAGCCGCCCGGCGGGTAAGCGAACAACAGCGTGAGATGGAGGCGAACGCACGCCAGCTGCAACAGCAACAGAAGCAATTGGAGGAGGTGCGACAGCAACTACAGCAACGACAGGCTCAGGTTGCCGAGCTGAACCGGCGCATCGCCGAGCAGAGCCGGGAACTGCAAAGCCTGCAGAAACAGAACAGCGCGTTGAGAGCCGCCAGCGAAAAACTGCGACAGACCAACGAACAGCTTCAGCGGCAGGGAGAGTTCCTGCGCGAGCAAAATGCCCTCTACCAGCAGAACAACACCGAGCTGGCTTCGCAGAACCTGCAGTATGCCAGCGAAAACGTGCGGCTGAACAACGAGAACGCGCGCCTGCAACAGCAGGCGGCACAACTGCGCCAGCAGACGGAACAGCTCTCCCAGCAAAGCCGACAACTCCAACAGCAGGCGGATGCCCTCCGAGACACAATCCGGCAGCTTCAGGAGCAGGAGACGGAACTGCGTGCGCTGGTCGAGCGGCTCGAACAGATGAAGGAGAAGCCCATCGTAGCGCGCAAGGATGAGGAGCTTGCCCGCCGGGTGATCCCTAACGGGCTGTCGGTGCGCAGTGCCCGCAACGAGATATATCGCCTGCTGGTGGAGGCGGCGCGCGTGGCGCAGGAACGGGGGGCGTCGGCAGGAGGAGCGCATCGCGCGGCGTATGTACCCCTGAAGCGCATCAGTATGCCCACGCCGGGGGGCATGACCGAAGTGGTCGCCGACGAAGCGATGAGCGTGGAGGTGCTGGCGGAACAGATAGCCCGCTCGGATGCGCCGGTGGTGGTGCTGGCGGTGGTGGTGCGCAACAGCGTCACTGGCGAGCCGGTGCAGGTGGAACTGCGTCCATATCGCAATCGTCTCGTCTACCAGAGGGGCGAGGAGATTGCCCGCGTGCGCATCTATTCCGGGCGAAGCACCGGCGAGATTGTGAACACGCTGATCGAGTTTCTGCGCGATGAGGTGCGCTCCCGTGCGATCGAGGCGGGTGTGATCCCTCGCGTTGGTCCAGACGGAGAGGCATCGGTGGGAACGGTATCCAGCGCCGACCTGACCGACCTTGCCGAGCGCATTGTTCGGGAAGGACGGGGACGCTACGTGAACGTGGTAGCAGTAGCCGATGCGGATACCTACTCGGCGGACAGCCTGCGGTTGCGGTTTCGGATTGTGCAATAGGGGGGCGCGTTGATGCCCAAATCGGAGTTGCCCTGCGTGCTTGCGATCGACCCCGGACGCAGTAAGGCGGGGCTGGCGGTTGTGCGATGCGATGGGGCAGTGCTCTACCGCACGGTGCTTGCCGTGTCGGAACTGGGTGCCTGCGTGGAAAGGCTCTATCAGCAGTTTCATCCAGAGCGCATGGTGGTCGGGGGTGGTACCGGTTTTCGCCTGCTGGAGCCTCTCCTGCACGATGTCCTGCCTGACCTGCCAGCGGAGGTGGTGGACGAGTCCTACACTTCCGAACAGGCTCGCCGACGCTATCTACAGGAGAATCCGCCCAAAGGCTGGCGCAGACTGATACCGCGCTGGCTTCGCACGCCCGAAGAACCTTACGACGATTATGTGGCAATCATTCTGGCGGAACGCTACTGGCAATCGCATGGAGGGTGCTGATGAAACAGATACAGGTGGAGCGCGAATGGCGCTTTGACGCACTGGATGTCTTGCGTGAATGGCGGACCAATCAGGACGTGGTGGAGATTCGCGTTGAGGATGGCGCGATGCGTTTCCGCACGCAGGGCTACGACCCGATACTGGAGTTCGTCCCTCTGCTCGATATACCCACAGTGCCCCAACAGTCAGTTGAGATTGGGATGAAGTGCTCGCGAGATGGAGTGGCAGAGCTCTTCTGGAGCAATACCACCGAGTCGCCCTATGGTGGCTTCATGCCCGAAAAACGTACCGAGTTCCGCGTCGTCGGCGACAACCAGTGGCGCACCTACCGTATCTTCCCGTTCTGGCAACACGAGGGACGGATCGTGCGCTTTCGCTTTGACCCGCCGCAGTATGCCGACGTCAGCCTGCAGTATATCCGCATCGTTCGCCTCAACGTCCCAGTGGCTTCCGGTCAGCAACGACAGTTCCTCTTTCGCAACGGCGCAGAGGGCTGGACTGCATGGCATGGCGTTTCCATGCAGTCTACCGCCGGAGGGCTGCGCCTGCGCATGACGGAGCCAGACGGTTTTGCAGGAGTGCTGGTGAACCTTCCCGCCGATGACCTGTCCGTGCTTGCCCTGCGCTTGCGGTCGAATAGTTCCCGCGAAGGAGCCATCGTTTTTGCAGCCCGTTCCGCCTACGGGCTGAAGGCGCACTCCTTTGACGTCCCTGCGGATGGCAAAACGCATCTGCTCAACCTCGATATGCTGGAGTCGCCCGACTGGAAGGGCGAGGTAGTGATGCTGGGCATTCGTCCGGGTGCACGGGTCGGCGACGAGATCGTTCTGGAATCTCTGCAGGTGAGCGATAGAGCCATTGGACCTGCCGACCTGCGCGTGCTCTTTTTCGGCGTGGAAGACGCCCTGCCTCGCGCGGGAGTGCCCGTTCAGGTGGTGTTGAGAGTAATGAACATGGGCGGTGAGACCGCGCGCAGGCTCAATGCCAGGCTCCTCCTGCCGTCGGGAGCACGTATCGTCAACAAGTCGAAACAGCCAGGGCAGGAGGTGTCCTTCTCTCACGAGGCGGAATGGCGGTGGCAGGTGGTGTTCCCGAAGGCTTACCGGGGCGAGCTGAGCGTGCACATAACAGGCAACAATATCGCTCCACAGCGCGCCACGGTGCAGGCTGTGATTACTCCACGCCTGTCCTCACGACAGCTTAAAGAGGTGCCTGCTCCCCAGGTAGTCAAACCCGCATACGGAGTAGGGGTATACTACTTCCCCGGCTGGCGCACCAGCAGTCAGTGGTACCCCATTACACGCTTCCCCGAACGCAAACCGGTGCTGGGCTGGTATCTGGAAGGCGACCGCCAGATTGCCGACTGGCACATCCGCTGGGCGGTGGAGCACGGCATCACCTTCTTCGTGTACGACTGGTACTGGGTGCAGGGGGCGAGGCAGCTGGAACATGCCCTGCATGAGGGCTATCTGCAAAGCCCCTTCCGCAAGTACCTGCAGTTCTGCCTGCTGTGGGCGAACCACAATCCGCCCAACACCTCCTCGCTGGAGGATTGCGTAGCGGTGACGCGCCACTGGATCGAGCAGTACTTCTTCCGTCCAGAACATCTCACCATCGACGGCAAACCGGCGGTCATCATCTTCAGCCCATACCGCCTGCGTGCCGACCTGGGCGCCGACGGCGTGAAGCGCGCGCTGGACGCCATGAGAAACGAATGTGTTAAAGCAGGACTCAAAGGGTTATACATACTTGCGTGTGTGGGCAGTACCGGTGAAGCGGTGGTGTGCGCCCGCGAGGGTTATGATGCTATCACCGCTTACAACTGGCCCCATCTCGGTATGCCTCCAGGTGTTCAGCAGGCGCCGTTCGATACTCTGGTGGACGCCTATCGCGAGCAGTGGCAGAGCATCGTGAAGGAATGCCCCATCCCGATGCTGGTTCCCGTCAGCGGCGGCTGGGATAGCCGCCCGTGGCACGGCAAGAGCGCGCTGGTGCGCACTGGACGCAATCCCCAGAACTTCAAGCGTCATCTGCAGGACGCCCGGCGTTTCGTGGAGGCAAACCCGCGCAAGACCCTGCCGATGGTGCTCATCGAGGCATGGAACGAGTGGGGAGAAGGCTCGTACATCGAACCGCACCGGGAGTTCGTTTTCGGCTACCTGGATGCGATTCGGGAAGTGTTCACCAGCGCACCGGCAAGGCATGTCGACCTCACTCCTGCCGATGTGGGCATGACGCCGCCGCAGGTTCCCGTGCTTTCCCCCTCCACAACCCGCTGGGACTTCTCGCAAGGCACGCTCGGCTGGGAGGTGGGCATGTACATCACCGACCCGCGCATCGAGTACGGCGCACTGACCGTGCAGACCACCGGCAACGACCCTGCGCTGTTCGGTCCGCCCATACAGATAGATGCAGGGCGCTATCGGCGGATACGGATACGCTTGCGCCTGACACCCGATGATGGGGCATTCGAGGAATCTGCCCAGATATTCTGGTCTACTCGCACCCTCGCCGAGAGCGAGGCGACCAGCGTGCGCTTTCCGGTGCGCGTGGACGGGCAATGGCACGAGCATGTCGTGAACGTAGGGGAAAACCCCCGCTGGCGAGGTGTGGTAACGCGCCTGCGCTTCGACCCCTGCAACCGCGCTGGCGTAAAAGTACAGGTTTCTGCGATCGAACTGCTACCGTAGCATTCCGGCAGAGGCGAGCGCAGGCTCAGGGTGGTCACCCGTGCTGACGTTGGGCGACCACAACAGCAGGGCAAGCAGGACGCTTGCCGCTATCAACAGCATGAAAATCAGGTTGCGCATACTATCGTTATCGGCTGTTCGTGGGCGTCTCCACACGGTAACGCAGAAAAACCGGCAAAATCACCTGCCGCTCCCTGTGTGCAGGCGACACCTCACGGCCGTAATGTATGCGCGATCTCTATTTGCGTCCTGCCCTCTGAGTGCACCTTCAGCGGAATGCGCCACTCCACCTGCTTGAAGTAGCACAGCGACTCTCGCCCGCTCTGGCAGTAGTAGAGGTCTGCGGATAGCCGTAACTCACCGTCGCCGGTCACCTGCACCGGCACACGTGCAGGCAGGCTATTCAGTGCAATACCCTCCTGAGGTATCCCGTTGACAGCCGAAGCGGGGTTCGCCTTCAGCGTCAGGCGAGAGTTCGCCTGCGGGTTCAGCTTGTAGCCATCCGGGAGAGTGAGGTTCAGCAGGAGAACCACCTCGCCGCGGCGGACGGTCTGCGCCTGCAGAGTATGGACGTCGGCGCGGATGAGCGCGCTGGGCGGACGCAGTTTCTCCAGTCCGCGAATGGTCAGCGTCTCCACCCGGCGCGTTCTCAGGTCTGCCACGCGGATGGCGTGATTGTTGGTATCGGCGATATACATTTTGCCGCCTGCGATGCTCAGCCCACCGGGTTCGTGGAAAGTGGGGCGGTCGCCGTCGCGCATTCCGGCAGTGCCATCGCCCAGAAAGGTTTCGATGCGCCCCGTGGCGAGGTCATAGCGCTTGATTTTGTGGTTGTAGGTGTCTGCCAAGTAGACGGCGCCGTCATGATACGCCACGCCGAGCGGGTGTTGCAGTCGGGCGCGTCTGCCTTCGCCGTCCACATCACCGAAGTCGAACAGGTCACCGCCCACCAGCGTCTCCACGCGCCCGTTCGGGTTGAGGTCGGCACTGCGCAGGGAACTGCATTCGCTGTCGGCGAAGTAGAGACGCTTGCCGTCGGTGGTGATACCAGAGGGCTGAGCCAGCGCCGCCTGAAGCAGGTAGCTGTCGAATCGCGCCTCGCGCCCGCTACCCGCGTAGGGTTCCACCGTGCCCTGACGCAGGTTCATCTTCCACAACTGGTGGATACCCGCCATCGCGATATACAGCGTGTCGCCCACCAGCACCACATCCCACGGCGAGCTGAGGTCGGTCTCTCGCGCCTTGCCACCTTCAGGCCAGAAACGTGCCTGTTGACCTGTGCCCGCGATGGTGGTGACCGTGCGTTTGTCGAAATCAATCAGCCGGATGGCGTGGTTTTCGGTGTCGGCAACGTACAACCGCTTGCCGTCGAACGCCATGCCCTGCGGGTGTTTGAACTGTGCTTCCTCGAAACTGCCGTCCTTCAGCCCCTCTGTCCCGCTCCCGATGACCTCTTTCAGTGCGCCGTCCTTTAGCGATACGACCACAATCCGGTTGTGCCCCGAATCGGCGATGAAGAGTTGCCCGGTGCGCTCGTCCGCCAGCACCTTGCCCGGAAACTCCAGAATGCCGCGAGGGGTTCTCTCCCGCTCCAGACGCAGCTTCAGCGGCGTGTGGTCGATCTCGCCACGCGGGTCATGGATTTTGATGAGCTCCTGAATGGCGCGGTCAAACGGCTCGAACACCCCTTCACCAGACCTTGCCCCCACCACTTTACCGTTGGGGTCAATCAGCACCAGCGTGGGCCAGGCGTTCACTGCGTACATCGACCATACGACCATATCGCGGTCGTTCACCACCGGATGCTCGATGCGGTAGCGGAGGATCGCCCGCCGGATGTTCTCTGTCTCCTTCTCGGTGGTGAACTTGGCGGAATGCACGCCGATCACCACCAGCTCGTTTGGGTATTTCTGCTCGAGCCTTTTCAGGTCAGGGATGATGTGCATGCAGTTGATACAGCAGTATGTCCAGAAGTCGAGCAACACGATCTTCCCGCGCAGGTCTTTCAGGCGCAGGGGACGGTCGGTATTCAGCCATTCCAGTCCCTCGGGGAACTCGGGGGCGTTGACGCTGGGTTGGTAAACGGGCATCGCTATACTCTCCTGCGGTTTGCTCTGGTGGAGCTGTGATAACGCCAGCAGGCTGAGCGTGGCGACCACAGCCAGCCAGAACAGTGGCTTCAGGCTGATGGATGGTGCGTGGTTCATATTTTTAGTATCGATAAATGGTGAAGAAAGGTTCCACCTGCCAGTATCACCGCGGAGCGGGGCGGTATACGAAGGGTCTCTGTCTGCCCGTTGAGGATGGCTACACCCGCTCCGGTACGCAGGTCGGTCAGGCTCTGCAGACGGGGCATCTTGCGTTTGCGCAGGGGCACGTTACCCTCCCACCGGCGTCTGCCGTTGTTCAGCACCACCAGCCCGACCGCCTCGCCCTGCCATCGCGCGCAGGCAACCACATCCTTCTCTGCCATCAGCACCGCCATCTGTCCTGTTCGCCAGAGCTCATGCGACTGGCGTAGCGCGACCATCCCGCGAATGTGCCGATGGATAGCGCGGTTCCATTTGCGCCTGTCCCACTCGAAGCAGGCGCGGCAGTGCGGGTCCGCCTCGCCCGTCATGCCGATCTCGTCGCCGTAGTAGATGCAGGGCGCGCCGGGCAGGGTGAACAGCACCGTGAAGCCCATCATGGCGCGGCGTACGTCCCCGTCACACACGGTCAGCCAGCGTGCGGTGTCGTGACTGCCCAGCAGGTTCAGCAGGGTCAGGGTGGCTTCCGACGGGTATCGCTGGAACAGGCGCGTCAGGCGATGGGCGAACTCGGCGGCGTCGATAGCGCCTTTGGCTATCCACTCCACGCACAGGTCGCGAAGCAGGTAGTTCATCACCGAGTCGAACTGGTCGCCCTTCAGCCACCGCTTGGCGTCCGTCCAGATTTCGCCCACGATGTAGGCATCCGGGTTCGCCGATTTCACCTCCTTGCGGAACGCCTGCCAGAAGGTGGGGTCGTCGATTTCGTTGGGCACGTCCAGCCTCCAGCCATCTGCACCCTGCTCGATCCAGTATCGCGCCACGCTCAGCAGGAACTGTCTGACCTGCGGATTGTCGGTATTGAACTTGGGCAGGGAGCGGATGCCCCACCAGCTGTCGTAGTTTGCCTTTCTGCGCCCATCGTAGGGAAATATGGGAAACTTTCGGATATGAAACCAGTTCACATATGGCGAATGTGCGCCGTTTTCCACCACATCGTGAAACGGATAGAACCCACGACCGCAGTGGTTGAACACGCCGTCCAGAATAAAGCGCATTCCGCGTGCATGCAGATCGTCCCGCAGGTGAACGAAGTCCTCCATCGTGCCCAGCTTCGGGTCGATGCGGAAGTAGTCATAGGTGTTATACCGGTGGTTGGAGGTGGACTGGAAGATGGGGTTCAGGTAGATAGCGGTGACGCCCAGCTCCTGCAGATAGTCCAGACGCTGGCGAACACCTTCCAGGTCGCCGCCCATGAAGTTGTGTGGGGTAGGCGGGGTGCCCCAGGGCTGGACGTTGGCAGGGTCGTTGGACGGGTCGCCGTTGGCGAAACGGTCGGGGAAAATCTGGTAGAAGATGGCGTGTTTCACCCAGTCGGGCGTATGGAAGTCAAGCACGTTCCGCTTCACTGCTCCACTGCTCCAGCATGTGTGCGAACTGCTTCAGCTGTTCCGCGACTTCATCATAAACCGGACGCATCGTTTCGACCAGCCGGGCGACGTGCTGTGGGTCGGTGTGGAACGAGTAGATGTTACGTATCACATGTCGAAAGCGCAGATACTCCGCCAGACGCGAAGCAGTCTCCTTTTGCAACACTGCAGGACGCACCGCTGACACCGGAATGCCCATCTGTTCGAGCAGGTCGCGATGCCAGCGCTCTCCTTGCGGCGCCGAGCGGTCGACGACCTTTGCTATCTGCAGGAAGAGGCGCTCCAGCGCACTGTAGAAGTCGTGCAGGTGCCGCGTCGCCGCGTCTATATACAACTCCTCGTCGGGTTGCTGGCGGAAGAGACGTACCGCCTTTTCGGCTCTGCTGACCACCTGCTCGATGCTATCCAGCTCGGCGCGAATCCGCGCGGCGAGCACCCGATAGTCGTCGTGGCTCATACCTCTACCCCTTCGCTCTCGATCACCTGAAGTATGCTGGCATGACACGTCGTCACGTCCACCAGGTTGACCTCAATCTCTTCGTCCAGCTCTGCTACGGCGTTCATCGCGCGGAATGTATCCTGCGGCTGGATGCCCCAGGCGGCGATGTCCACGTCGGACAGGAGACCGAACGCGCTCGGGCGCAACAGCGAGCCGAACACGACCACCCGTGTCGCGCCAAAGTCGCGTCGAAGCACCTCCGCCGCCTGCCGAGCCAGACACCACGCACGTTCGTAACGCTTCTGCACCTGCTCCTTCTCGGCGCGGTCGCGCTGGCGCAGGGTCTCGGTATACGCCTGCCACTCCTCCTGAGTCGTCATCATTGCCACCGGCTTGCACACGCTCGAGCTCGATTATAGCACAGCGGGCAGGAGGCGGTCAGCTTCTGGCGAATAAGCATACCATGAACTTCATCAAACGTGGCGCAGGCATCCTTCTGCATCCCACCTCTCTGCCCGGTCCGTTCGGCATCGGCGAACTGGGCGCGGAGGCGTATCGCTTTATCGATTGGCTCGCTCGCGCCCACCAATCCGTGTGGCAGGTTCTCCCGCTGACGCCCACCGGTTATGCCGACTCGCCCTACGCCTCCTTCTCAGCGTTTGCGGGCAACCCGTTGCTCATCAGTCTGGCACGCCTGCATGAAGAGGGACTGCTGAGCGAGCACGACTTCGCGGACTATCCCTTCCTGCCGGACGACCGTGTGGACTACGGGGCGGTCATCCCTGCCCGGATGGCGATGCTCCGGCGCGCCTGCGAGCGATGGAAAACGCTGTGCCGTCAGGATGAGATGCAGGCTTTTCGGCAGGCACACGCTTACTGGCTGGAGGACTTCGCG
>FWPV01003093.1_pt1 | contig 38665 bp, 34 predicted proteins | sample 2228371 | NCBI WGS metagenome assembly FWPV01 (sample SAMEA103939776, study PRJEB20133) | metagenome
GTGTTGCGGCAGCGGCTGCTGCGAGGGCCGTGAGGCTGAGCCGTCTTCCGGCTGCTGCGGAGGCGAGGCGCACTGAACGCTCGGTGTCTGGGGGCGCTGATTGAGCGGATGATGGGCGAGGCTGCGGTTCCAACAGGATGATCGAGGATAATCGACATGGCCTTTAGGAGGTTGAGCACGAAGTACGTTATGTGGGTATTGTCCGCGGTTGTTCTGTTTTTCAGCGAAAGAGCGGCGGCCGAGCCTCTTTACCTTTCTTCACCCGACGGTTTGCTGAAGCTGCGGTTCGATCTGGAAAACGGCAAGCCCCACTACCAATTGAGCCGATTCAACCGTCCGATTATTCGTCCTTCGCGGCTGGGCTTTGTTCTTAAGCCCTCTGATTCATTGACCGTTTTCCGAATGGTCAACCATTTTGATCATTCTTTCGATGAAACGTGGACGCAACCATGGGGTGAGAAGAAAGAGATTCGTAATCACTACAATGAGCTGCGTGTGGAGCTGGAGGAGTTGAGTAACAAGCGGCGGCCACTGACCGTGGTGTTCCGCTTGTTTGACGACGGCCTTGGTTTCCGCTACGAGTTTCCGATGCAAAAGAAACCTGCTGCATTCGAAATCATGGATGAGCTCACCGAGTTTTCGCTGGCTGACGATGCTGTTGTCTGGGCCATTCCAGCCATGCGTCCGAACCGTTACGAGTATCTTTACGCAGCCTGCAGAACTTCCGAGCTCGATACCGTGCACACACCGGCGACGTTCGAGACGCCCTACGGCCTCTTTTTCAGCATCCATGAAGCGGCTCTGTATGACTATTCGTCAATGACCTTAAGGAACGTCGGAGGAACCACACTCAAGGCCGAGTTGGTGCCCTGGTCCGACGGCGTTCGCGTCAAGACGCGTACACCGATGAAGACGCCTTGGCGAACTATTCAGATCGCCGACGATGCCGGAGGGCTAATCACGTCATATTTGATCCTTAATCTCAACGAACCCAATAAACTGGGTGACGTCTCGTGGATCAAACCGGGCAAATACGTCGGCATTTGGTGGGAAATGCACCTTGATCTGGCTACATGGGGGTCAGGCCCTCGACACGGCGCCACAACCGAAAAAACGAAACGCTATATCGATTTTGCCGCCCGTTACGGATTCGACGGTGTGCTGGTTGAAGGCTGGAATTTTGGCTGGGACGGCGATTGGGTAACTTACGGAGACCGGTTCCGTTTTACCCAACCATACCCTGACTTTGACATTAGGGAAGTATGCCGCTATGCACAGGAAAAGGGAGTACGGCTTATAGGACACCATGAAACCGGTGCTGCAGTGTTGAACTATGAGGCCCAGTTGGAAGAGGCCATGCGGTTTTATGAAGAACTCGGTGTTCGCGTCGTAAAAACCGGTTATGTTGGCAATGACCCATGCATCAAATGGATTGATGAAAACGAAGTCGAGCACCGTGAATGGCATCACGGCCAGTTTATGGTGCGCCACTTTCAGAAAGTAGTGGAAACGGCTGCCGCGCATAATATAATGATTGACGCGCATGAGCCGATAAAAGACACAGGCATTCGTCGAACGTTCCCCAATATGATGACCCGAGAGGGCGCCCGAGGGCAAGAATACAATGCCTGGGATCCCGAAGGAGGCAATCCGCCGGAACATGAAACCATTCTTCCCTTTACCCGCCTGCTTGTCGGGCCTATGGATTTTACGCCGGGCATTTTCGATCTTTTGTATGAAAAGGCGCGGCCCAACAACCGAGTCAACACCACACTTGCCAAGCAACTTGCCGAGTACGTGGTTATCTACAGCCCCCTGCAGATGGCTGCCGATTTGCCGGAAAACTATGAGGCCAATCCGGCCCCCTTCAAATTTATTTGTGATGTTCCCGCCGATTGGGCCGACACGCGGGTCCTCCATGCGCGAATCGGCGACTATGTGACCATCGTCCGTCGTGACCGCAACAGCGACGACTGGTATCTCGGAAGCTTAACCGATGAAAACGGGCGCCGACTTTCGGCTTCGCTTTCATTCCTCGAACCCGGTCAGCTCTACGTAGCCGAAATCTACCGCGACTCCGACGATGCCGATTGGCAAACCAATCCTTTCGGCATTACAATTGAGGAAAAGCTGGTCGACTGCAGTACCTGTCTTTCTCTTCGCTTGGCTCCGGGCGGCGGTCAGGCCGTTCGCTTCCGCAAAGCACGCCAAGAAGATATTAAGCGACTCAAAAGCTGAAAGACGGGCGGCGCATCTGCCGCCTTTTTTATTTGAATAGAAAAGGTGTTTCACCAAAGGCATAACGCCTCATTCAAACAGCTGAATATGCGGCGGAAAGAGTTTTCCCCCTTATAACTATAAAACAAGCGGAATAGAATGTTGAACGGTTCTGTTTTGGCTTCGGTTTAAATAAGACCAATATAGTCCGATATGAAGCAAACAACATGTTTCGACTGAACAAAAAAACCGAGTACGGCATCCTGGCGCTGCAGTATTTAGCGGCGCTCGGGCAGGATAGGCCGGCGACGGTGCGGGAAATCTCGGAGGCGCAGGATGTTCCGCAGCCGCTGTTGGCGAAGGTGCTGCAGGAGCTGGCGAAAAGCGGTCTGATCGTCTCCGTCCAGGGAGCATATGGCGGTTACCTGTTGAGCCGAAAGGCTGCGGAAATCACTTTGGCCCAGGCGGTGACGGCGCTCGAAGGGCCGATCCGCCTTCTTGAATGCGGTGACGAAGGAGATACCTGCAGCCGCCAGGCGGACTGCACGCTGAAAAGCAGGCTCGATCCGCTGCAGCAGCACCTCGAAAACTATCTGCATCGGATCACTTTGGCCGATATGGCCGCATCGGTACAAAACGTGAGGAGAAATAATGGCTGAAGATCAAGAACTGCTGAATCAGTTCACGCAGCAGGAATACAAGTACGGTTTCGTGGCGGACATTGAGAGCGAAAGCCTTGGAAAGGGTCTCAACGAAGAGGTGATCCGTGCCATTTCGCAGCGCAAGGGCGAACCGTCCTGGCTGCTCGAATGGCGGCTGAAGGCCTTTGCTCAATGGAAAACGATGACCGAGCCGCATTGGGCAAATGTGAAATACGATCCGATCGACTATCAGGACATCGTCTACTTCTCTGCTCCCAAAAAGGCGGGTTCCGTCAAAAGCCTCGAAGAGGTCGATCCGGCGATTTTGGAAATGTACAACAAGCTCGGCATTCCCATTCAGGAGCAGGAAAAGCTGGCCGGCGTAGCGGTAGACGCCGTGCTCGACAGCGTTTCGGTCGCCACGACCTTCAAGGAGAAACTGGCTCGGCTCGGCATCATCTTTTGTTCCTTTTCGGAAGCGGTGCGCGAGCACCCCGACTTGGTGAAAGCCTACTTGGGCAGCGTGGTGCCGCCCGGCGACAACTTTTTTGCCGCCCTCAACTCCGCCGTGTTCAGCGACGGCTCCTTTATTTATGTGCCCAAGGGCGTCCGCTGCCCCATGGAGCTTTCCACCTATTTCCGCATCAACGCCCAGTTCACCGGCCAGTTCGAGCGCACGCTGATCGTTGCCGACGAAGGCGCCTATGTCAGCTATTTGGAAGGCTGCACCGCCCCCATCCGCGACGAGAACCAACTTCATGCGGCCGTGGTCGAGCTCATCGCCCTGGACGGGGCGCAGATCAAGTACTCCACGGTGCAGAACTGGTACCCCGGCGACAAGGAGGGACGGGGCGGAATCTATAATTTCGTCACCAAGCGCGGCCTGTGCAAAGGGGTGCGGTCCAAAATTTCGTGGACGCAGGTGGAAACCGGTTCGGCGATCACGTGGAAGTATCCCGGCTGCGTGCTGATGGGCGACGAGTCGGTGGGCGAGTTTTACTCGGTTGCTCTCACCAATCATTACCAGCAGGCGGACACCGGAACAAAGATGATTCACATCGGAAAGAACACCAAAAGCACCATCGTTTCGAAAGGCATTTCGGCCGGTTTCGGGCAGAACAGCTACCGCGGTCTGGTGAAAATTCTCAAAAGCGCCGAAGGTGCGCGCAACTTTTCCCAATGCGATTCACTCCTCATCGGAAATAAATGCGGCGCGCACACTTTTCCCTACATTCAGGTGCACAACCGCACCGCTCAGGTGGAACACGAAGCCACGACCTCCAAGATCGGCGAAGATCAGATTTTCTACCTCAACCAGCGCGGCATCGGAACCGAGGACGCCGTTTCGATGATCGTCAACGGCTTTTGCCGCGAGGTGTTTGCCGAGCTTCCCATGGAATTTGCCGTGGAAGCGCAAAAGCTTCTTGGCGTCAGTTTGGAGGGAAGCGTCGGCTGATGCTGTTCGAATTTCGGTTTCGAAAAACCAACAACTCTGAGATTAGGAGATGATTCGCATGTTATCCATTCAAGACCTGCACGCTGCCGTGGAAGGGCATGAAATTCTCAAAGGTATCAATTTGGAGGTCAAAGCGGGCGAGGTGCACGCCATCATGGGCCCGAACGGTTCCGGTAAAAGCACGCTGGCCGCCGTTTTGGCCGGGCGAAACGGCTATGATGTGACCGCCGGCCGCATCCTTTTTGAAGGAAAAGACTTGACCGCCATGTCCCCCGAAGAGCGCGCCCGTGAAGGGCTCTTCCTTGCCTTCCAATACCCGGTCGAAATACCCGGCGTCAACAGCGGCTATTTTCTGCGCACGGCTCTCAACGAGATCCGGAAGCATCGAGGGCAGCCGACGGTCGGCGCCATGGAATTCCTCAAAATGATACGCGAAAAGCTCAAGCTTGTGCAGATGGACGAAAAGTTTCTCAAACGGTCCGTCAACGAAGGCTTTTCCGGCGGCGAAAAGAAGCGCAACGAGGTGCTTCAGATGGCGGTTCTGGAACCCAGGCTGGCCGTTCTCGATGAAACCGACTCCGGCCTGGACATCGATGCGCTGAAAGTGGTTGCCGGCGGCGTCAACAGCCTGCGGCGGCCGGACAACGCTTTCATCGTCATTACCCACTATCAGAGGCTTCTCAACTATATCGTGCCCGACTTTGTCCACGTGCTTTACGACGGCCGCATCATCAAGTCCGGCGGTCGTGAATTGGCTTTGCATCTTGAAGAACTCGGTTACGATGAAATCAAAGAAGGGGCGGCATTCGAATGACGGCGAAAAAGGAAACGGTTCATTATGAAGCCCTGATACGTGCCGCTGAAACGGCGAAGGCGGCTGCGGCTGATGTGCGGAAGCGGGCGGCACAATGGTTCCTCGAAAACGGCTTCCCCAACGTGCGTCAGGAAGCGTGGCGCTTTACCGACGTTTCGCCCATCGCCGCGGTGCCCTTTCGACCTGCGCCGCCGAGCGAGGCTGCCGTGGACGGCCGATCGCTGCCTTTCGATTTCGGAGATTTGCCCCGCTTGGTGTGGGTCAACGGCCGCTTTCGCCGCGACCTTTCTTTGCCGCCGAACGGCATTGTGGCCCAGAGCTTGGCTGCGGCCGCTGATGAGCAAAGTGATTCTATTTCGGAATACTTGAACCGCAGCGTAGACTATAGCGAAAACGGCTTTGTCGCATTGAATACCACGCTTTGGAGCGACGGTCTCTATCTTCGTGTGCCGGCGGGCCGAATTGAGGAGCAGCCCCTCGTTCTGTTGTTCGTAACGGAAACGAGCGGATCGCCGGTGCTGACGCTGCCGCGCAACCTGATCGTCGTTGGGCGGGAAGCTCGGCTGACGCTCATCGAAAGCCATGTGTCGTTGGGCGACGACGTGCATTTGACCAACGCCGTCACCGAAATCGTCGTCGAAGAGCAGGCGACGCTGGAACATGTCAAACTGCAGGGTGAAAACGAGGCCTCCTTTCATACGGCGTATATCGGCGTCAGACAAGGGCGAAACAGCAACTACCGTTCGCATTTGTACGCCTTTGGAAACCGTCTTGCCCGTACCGACCTTAAAGTGGAACTGAGCGGCGAGGGGGCGGACTGTACGTTGAACGGGCTCTATCTTGCTCGAAACCGGCAGTTGATCGACACGCACACGCTTATCGAACATGCCGCACCGCATTGCACCAGCCGAGAGCTGTACAAGGGAATTCTGGCAGACAAAGCGCATGCGGTGTTCAACGGCAAAATTCACGTTCGGCCTGCGGCGCAGAAAACGGACGCCGTGCAGTCCAACCGCAACCTGTTGCTCAGCGACGAAGCCATCGTGGACACGCAGCCGCAGTTGGAAATCTATGCCGACGATGTACGCTGCACCCACGGCGGAACGGTCGGCCGCCTCGATGACGACGCGTTGTTCTACCTGCGTTCGCGGGGCATCGGGCAGGAAGAGGCGGGGCGTATGCTCATTCGTGCTTTTGCGGACGAAGTGATCGAAGCGCTGCCGGCAGAGTCGCTCCAGGAGCAGGCGGCTCGGCTGGTCGACGAGCGGCTGGCGGTACAACTCTGACACGCTTTGAAAAGACGAGGTGTTTATGGAAGAAAAAGTAACCGCCGATGAGCTGCGGGAAGAGGTGATCGAGACGCTGAGGACCTGCTACGACCCCGAAATACCCGTCAACATTTACGATTTGGGCCTGGTGTACGAGGTGAACGTCGACGACGACGGGCGGGTGAAGATCGTGATGACCCTCACGTCTCCGGCATGTCCCGTCGCCGAGTCCCTGCCGGAAGAAGTCTATTTCCGCGTGAGGGAGATCGAGCAGGTGCGCGACGTCGATGTGGAGGTCGTGTGGGATCCGCCGTGGAATCCCGGCATGATGTCCGACGAGGCGCGGCTCGAGCTCAACATGATGTAGCACGTTCATCATTGGAAGAGATGGGAAAAATGGCTATATTCGACGCCGGTTTGCTGAACGGTTTCCAAGACGACATTCTCTACGGTTTTGACGCGGACGGAGTGAAGGTTCTGCTGGTTCGCCGAGGCGAAGAGGTGTTTGCACTCGAGGATCAGTGCACTCATGAAGCGTTGCCTCTTTCCGAAGGGCAGCTTGAAGGCGATGTGTTATGCTGCGCCTTTCACGGTGCCCGTTTCGATTTGAAGAGCGGAGCGGCGTTGTCGCTGCCGGCGTACGAGGCGGTGCGGGTTTTTCCCGTGCGGGTCGAACACGGCCGGGTTCTTGTCGAGATCGAATAGCACGGCAGGCAAACAATGCAAACGGAAATGAACAAGATAAGCGAAGATACTCTCGACGTTGAAGAGATACGCCGCGAGTTCCCCATCTTCAGCCAGCCGGAAAACCGCGACCTCGTTTATTTGGACAACGCCGCCACCACGCAGCGGCCGCGTCAGGTATTGGATGCGGTGCGGCGTTTCAACGAAGAGTACAATTCCAACATTCACCGCAGCGCCTACAAGCTGGCCGAGAAGGCGACCGCCGGTTACGAGTGCGCGCGACTTCAGATTGCCCAATTTATCGGCGCCGAGTACGCACATCAGATAATTTTTACGGCGGGCGCCACTCAATCCCTCAATTTCGTCGCCTACGGCTGGGCCCGCAAGTTTCTCCGGCCCGGCGACCGTATTCTGACGACCGAGTTGGAGCATCACAGCAACCTCGTGCCGTGGCAAATGGCCGCTCAACTCACCGGCGCCGAATTGGACTTTATTCCGATCGATGAAACCGGACGGCTGGAAATCGAGCGGTTGGACGAGGTCCTGACGCCGCGCACGCGGTTGGTGGCGATCACTCATGCCTCCAACGTCCTCGGATGCCGCATCGATGTGCGCCGGATCATCGACGCCGCGCACGCGGTCGGCGCCGTAACCGTCGTCGACGGCGTTCAGGAAGTGCCCCACGCCCGCGTCGACGTCAAGGAACTCGACGCCGATTTTTACGCCTTTTCAGGACATAAAATGCTCGGCCCTATGGGCATCGGCATTCTCTACGGCAAAGAAGCGCTGTTGGAAGAGATGGACCCCGTCATGTTCGGCGGCTCGATGATCGACGAGGTTCATCATCGGCGATCCACATGGGCCGAATTGCCGTGGAAGTTCGAGGCCGGCACCCAGAACATTCCGGCCGTCATCGGCCTCGGCGCCGCCATCGAGTTTCTGGAAAAAATCGGCATGGAACGCATCGAAGCGCACGACCGCGCCCTTACCGAATACGCCTTGGAGAAGCTGCGCCCTATCGAAGGCTTGAAGCTTTTTACTCCGTCGGACAATCAGAATCCCGTGATCTCTTTCGTCCTGAAAGGCGTGCACGCTCACGACGTCGCCACCTTTTTGGACAGCCGCAACATTGCCGTGCGCTCGGGACATCACTGCGCTCAGCTCATCATGCGCCGCATGAATGTCCCTGCAACCGCGCGCGCAAGCTTTTACCTTTACAACACCTTTGAAGAAATCGACCGCTTTGCGGAAGCGGTAAAGCAAGCCATAGGATACTTTGCGCGATGGATTTAGACGACCTTTATCAGGAAATTATTCTCGAACACTACAAGCAGCCGAAAAACCAAGGCTCGATCGACGATCCCGATGTTGTGGTCGAGGGGCGCAACCCCTTTTGCGGCGATCAGATCAAGCTGACCATGCGGGTGCGCGACGGGGTCATCGAGGATGTCAAATTTGCCGGCAGCGGCTGCGCCATCAGCCAGGCCTCGGCCTCCATCATGACCGAGCGCATTAAAGGTCGACGCACCGAAGAAGTGCGCAGCCTTTTGGAAGAGTTCAGCGATATGGTCAAAGGCGGCACCCATCCCCATCCCCACATCGACGAAGACGATGAAATTGCCGCTTTCCAAGGCGTCTCCGCTTTTCCCACGCGCGTCAAATGCGCCATGCTGGCCTGGAATGCGCTCAAAGAAGCGGTGGAGCGGAGATTGTCTTCATCCTCTGCCGAAGAAAAGAAAGACCCCCGGCCATGAAGCGAAACTCTTTTGCAGCCGTGACCGCAGTGCTTCTGCCGGCGGCGGCGCTGTTGCTCTTTTGCCGCCCCCAGCGCTTTCACGCAGAGACCTATTTTCCCCTTGAAAAAGATGCCGTTTGGGTTTTCAGCGGCGATCTCAACACCATGAAAGTGACCCATGTCGAAAGCGGCGTCCACGGCCGGCAATGGATGGTGACCTTTTACGACAGTCTCGGCCTGCCGCTGTGGAGCGAGACCTACCGCAGCCACGGCGGACAAATCTATTGGACCGCCTTTTCGCCGCAAACGACGTTACTGCCGCAGATCACCTTCGATCCGCCCCTCTACGCCGCTCCTTTTTCCGATGTCGTAGGCGAGACTCGGACGATCGAAAGCGTCGAACATCGTGTCGGTCCGGTCGAAGATGGCGCCGTGCCGATATCGGTCGAATACCACATCATGGGCCTCGAAGACGTTCAGGTTCCGGCCGGACTCTATCACCGCTGCATCAAAATGAAGGTGCACTTTACCTACCCCGACAGCATCAAACGCCCCTATTTCGTCGGCGACCACTATTACTGGTATGCACCCGACGTCGGACCGGTTAAATATGATCTTCCCACCAGTTACGGAGAGCTGCTTTCGCATCGCCGGTAGGGGTTAAGCCCCGAAAGCGTCGCTTCGCACCTTTTACCTAAATCAAGTTCGCCTAAAGAAATTTAAAAGCTTTTTCATCGTCAGTAGGCCGGAGGCAGTCTTTTCGGCTGCCGGCAGGTGCTGTTCGACGAGCGGAAACGGCAGAAGGAACAGAGCCGGATCGCTTTTGTCGGGCGAACATTTTCGTCGGCAACTTTTTCTTGAGTTTATCATGGGGAATGGATATTTTTCTTTACAGCATTTCCGCATTTTGAACGTACGTTTGTTGAAAGAACGGTTGAGGAAGGCGTGCAGGAATTCAAGAATTTGATGATTTCCGTTTCCGGGGTGCGCGGCATCGTGGGCGAGGGGCTGACGCCCGAAGCCGCTTTGCGTTTTGCCCAGGCCTTCGGAAACGAGTTCGGGCCCGGAAAAATCGTGCTGGCGCGTGATTCTCGTGTGAGCGGCCCCATGCTTCGTCATGCGGTCATCGCCGGGCTGACGGCCGTGGGATGCGACGTCATTGACCTCGGCTTGGCGACGACGCCGACGACGGAACTGGTGACTGAGCGTCCCGAATATGCAGGCGGCATCATCCTGACCGCCAGCCACAATCCCCGACAGTGGAACGCCCTGAAGCTGTTGGCGCCGGACGGCCTCTTTCTGCGGCCCGAACAGGGTGAGCGCGTCCTTCAGCGCGTGAACAAGGGAGATTATGCTTTTGCGGCGTGGGATCGTCTGGGTCGCGTATCTGAATACTCGGGAGCCGCAGAGGAGCATGTGGCCGCCATTCTGGATCTGCCGATCGTCGACGCCGAGCGGATTCGCCGCCGCCGCTTCAAAGTGGCGGTCGACTGCTGCAACGGTGCCGGCGAAGCGATTCTGCCGCAGCTTTTCGAGGCTTTCGGCTGTCAGGTGGTTTGGCTCAACCGCGAAGCGAACGGCTTTTTCCCCCGTTCGCCGGAGCCGGTTCCCGAGAATCTGGGAGAGCTTTGCAGCGCCGTGGTGAAACATGGTGCGGATCTTGGGGTGGCGGTGGACCCGGATGTGGATCGGCTGGCGCTCGTCGATGAAAACGGCCGTCCCCTCGGCGAAGAGTACACCCTGGTGCTGGCCGTCCAATTCGTGCTCGGCAAAACGCCGGGCGACGTTGTGGTCAACGCCTCCACCACGCGCGCCGTGGACGACGTGACGGCGCCTTACGGCCGCGTGCATCGTACGCCGGTCGGCGAAATCCACGTTGCCATGAAGGCTCTGCAGATCGGCGCCGTGATGGCCGGCGAAGGCAACGGCGGCGTCATGTATCCCGAACTGCACGTCGGCCGCGATGCGCCCATGGGCATTGCGCTCATTCTTCAATACATGGCGGAGAGCGGAAAAAAGCTTTCCGAGCTGCGTGCGGCGGCGCCCGACTATGTGATGATCAAAGACAAGATCGAGTTGGGCTTCGGCACCGACGCCCGAGCCGTGGTCGAGCGGCTGCACCGTAGGCTGGAGAATGAAAACGTCAACACGATCGACGGCCTCAAAGTGCTCTACGACCGTTCGTGGGTTCATATTCGCGCTTCAAACACCGAACCGATCATCCGCATCATAGCCGAAGCGCCGACCGCCGAGGAAACCAGGGCGCTGGTGGAAAAATTCAAGTCGGCTGTCGTTCAACTGACGCAGTGACCGAAAACTAAGGTACGAGGTCCCATGTCGCAGCAATACTTTGAGCGATTGATACGTGAAGCCGCGGAGCGCTTGCCCCTTGTAACGCTGCAGCCGGTCATAGACACCGACTCGCTGACGGACGAAAGACTGGCGGCGCTTATCGATCATACGCTGCTGAAACCCGAGGCGACCGCCGAGCAGATTCGACAGCTTTGCCGCGAGGCAGTGCAGTATCGTTTTGCCGCCGTCTGCGTTAATCCCTGCCGAGCAGCACAGTGCATCGAAGAGCTGGCGGACAGCGGCGTGGCGGTAGCTTCCGTGGTCGGTTTTCCCCTCGGCGCTTCCACGACCGAGACCAAACTCATCGAAGCGGAAGAACTGGTTTCCCTTGGCGTCAAAGAAATCGACATGGTGATGAACATCGGCCGTTTGAAGGAGCGTGACTATCAGTACGTTTTTCAGGAGATCCGCGATCTCGTCGACGTCTGCCGAGGTGCCGTGGTCAAAGTCATTTTGGAAACCTGCCTGCTTTCCGAAGAGGAAAAGATTGCGGCGTGCGTGCTGAGCAAGGAGGCGGGGGCGCATTTCGTCAAAACCTCCACCGGCTTTTCCAAGCAGGGTGCCGCGGCGGAGGACGTATCGCTGATGCGGCGCGTGGTCGGCACCGGCATGGGTGTAAAGGCGGCGGGCGGCATTCGCGATCGTGACACGGCCGTGGCCATGCTGCAGGCCGGAGCCGATCGCATCGGCACCAGCAGCAGCCCGGCGATCATCGAAGGAAAATGACGCCGAACTGTTGCGCGCAGCGCTTCTTCTGCAACAGGGTTGAAACAGCGATCAACCGAATAAAACGGCTCCTTCCCTCATCCGTTGCGCTCTTCCTTAAACGTGATTACGCAGCATCCACTCGGCAGGATGGGGGGCAAGATAATGTTGCCGTTTTAAGTAGGGTTCGTTATATTTGCGCACGAAATAGTTGAGCAGGGTAACGGGTACGATCAAGGGAATGAGCCCGCGGTGATATTGCTCAATCACCTGCAGAACGTCCTGTTTTTCGTCGGCGGTGAGCCGCTTTTTGAAATAGCCGATGATGTGATGAAGGACGTTGACGTTCTTTTTCACGGTGGCGTGCAGTCTCAGGCCGTCCATCAGGCGTTCGAAGTATAGCTTGAAAAGCTCGTCGGTCGGCATGTTCTGCGGCGCAGCGACAAGCTTGCCGAGCTCCCGCATATGCTTTTCGCTGTGCGCCATGATCAGCAGCTTGTGGTCCGTGTGGAAATCGACCAGTCCCTGACGGCTAGGCTGTTCGTGCAGCATCTTCCGCCAGCGGTGAACGACAAAAACGCGTTCGAGAAAGTTTTCGCGTATGGCCGCATCGTTCAGGCGCCCTTCATCCTCCACCGGCAGGGACGGAAAGCGCCGCATCAGTTCGCGGGCAAACAGACCGGAAGTTTTGCCGACGGGCATGCCGTTATCGTTATGGACCTTGATGTCGCGCATGCCGGAGCTGGGTGATTTGGACTTGAAGATGAAACCGCATATCTCCTCGCTTTCCAGGCGGGAGAGACGCTGTTCGGCCCAAGAAAACAGGCGTTCGGTGTGATCGATGCGGGTGCGGTGCGTCAAAAGACGGGGATTCTCCGGTGAACCGACCAGGCGCATGGATTCTCGCGGTATCGGCAGGCCGCATTCCACTTCGGGACAGACCGGCACCCATTCGACGAACGGCCCGATCACTTCCACCAGATAACGGTCGCGCTTGTGTCCGCCGTCATAGCGAACTTTTTCGCCCAACAGACAGGTGCTGATGCCGAGTTTAATTTTTTCTTCCATAATAGATCCCTCAATGAGGTGTTGACGGATTTTCCGTCTAGTATAGCTCTTTGCCGCCGCTGTTGCAACGTTTTTTTTGAGAGAGGCACCCCATGTTTCGTAAGGCCGTCTGTTCCTCGCTCCTTGCCGCCGCCCTTCTCTTGGCGTGCGCGCAGATGAAGCAGCTCGTGAAGGTGCCGGACGTCAAAGTGGAAAGGGTCGCGCTCAGCGGATTTTCCTTTGAAGACGTCACGCTCGATTTCACCTTATTGGTGCAGAATCCCAACGCCTTTGCCGTCTCGTTGGAAGGCTATCGCTTCGATTTTTCCGTGTTGGGAAAAAGCCTGTTGGCGGCCGACAAGGATGACCGCCTGGACATTGCCGCCGGCGGCGCTTCCACCGTTCGCCTGCCGCTGACGGTCAACTTTCAGACGGTCTACCGACTTTTGCGCGAAGCCGAATCGCTCGACAGCCTCTCCTATCACCTGAAGGGCGAGCTGCGGCCGACGGGCCTGCTTTCCGGCTTTAGATTACCTTTTTCGCACAGCGGCTATCTGCCCAACGTCCGCATACCGAGTGTCACCCTTGCGGGACTTTCTGTTGACAGGCTGGGCTTCACCGGCGTCGATTTGAAACTTAATTTGAAAATGGTCAATCCCAACAGCTTTGCCTTTTCGATCGGAAAATTCGAATACGCCGCCGAGCTGGCCAGCAACAAGGTGATGGAGGGAGCGACCAGGCGGTTGGCCGCTGCGCCTGCAAAAGGAACCGCCGAATTGACGTTACCCATCTCGATCAATTTTGCCGGTGCCATGGGCAACTTGAGCTCACTACGGTCGCTCCTCCAGGGCGATGAAATCCGTTGCGCGCTGCGCGGCAAGGCCGAACTCGAAACGCCCTTCGGCCCCCTGGCTGTGCCGTTCGATACGGCCACGAACCTTCCCATCTTGAAATAGCAGACCGTTTTTGAAAAGCATAATCGTCGGACTCGTTGCATATTTGGAGAGAAAGAAGGATGGCCCAATTTGAAGAACTCGGCGCCTTGATGCGCAACTGTCGAACCCTGGGAAATCCTTCACGGAAAAAGATGATCTTTGACGCCGTGGAGCAGAAACGGTGCATTGTGCTGCAGACGGGCACCCTGGCCACGTGGACGCCCGACCATTCAACCGGCAGAAGTCCCAAAGACACCTACCTGGTCCGACGGCCGGAAAGCGAGGCGTTCATCGATTGGAGTTCGCCGAACTGCATTCCCATGGAGCCGGAAACCTTTGATCGACTCTACGCTGACGCCCTCGAACGATTGGCGCGCAAGCCGCAGCTCTACGCTCTCGACCGCGTGGTGGGTGCCGATTCTTCCTATGCCATGCCGATTCTTACCGTCACCGACAGCCCGCTGCACGCCCTCTTCATCGACAACATGTTCCGCCCCGTTCCTGCCGATCTTCAAAGAAGCATTTTCGCCGAGAGGCCGTTTACTCTGATCAGCCTGCCTTACGACCTCATCGACGGCGCCAAGTACGAGGGAAGGCTTCGTAAGCTGCCGAACGGCCGCGTCAGTCCCTTGGCCGTTGTAATGGACTTGGATCGACGCATCGGCATCGTCTTCGGCTCCGCTTACATGGGGTCGATGAAGAAGCTCATTTTTACGGTAATGAACTACTATCTCCCTGCCGAAAACATTCTGCCGCTGCACTGCTCCGCCAATGAAGGCGCCGACGGCAAGAGCGCACTGCTCCTCGGCCTCTCGGGAACCGGCAAAACCACCCTCTCCGCCGATCCTGAGCGCGCCCTCCTCGGCGACGACGAGCACGGTTGGAGCGACAACGGCATCGCCAATTTCGAATACGGGTGCTACGCCAAGCTCATCAATCTCAACCCGCAAAAGGAGCCGGACATCTATCGCGCCACGTTTCATCCCGCTCACTATCTGGAGCACGGCGCCATCGTCGAAAACCTCATGGTCTACCCGGACGGCTCCTTCGATCTCGATGACGAGCGCTTTACCCCCAATTCCCGCGCCTCTTATCCGCTGTACTACAACAGCAACGTCAAACCTTCGGCCTGCTCCGGCCACCCGAGCGCCATTCTTTTTCTCACCGCGGACGCCTTCGGCGTGCTGCCGCCGATCGCCAAGCTGTCCCCGGAACAGGCGATGTTCTGGTTCATGATGGGATATACCTCCAAATTGGCAGGCACCGAGACCGGAGTCGTCAAGCCGGAATCCACCTTTTCCCGGTTTTTCGGCGCCCCGTTCATGCCGCGGAATCCCTCCGATTACACCGATCTTTTGGGCGAAAAACTGCGCAAGCACCATGTGCCGGTCTATCTCGTCAACACTGGATGGAGCGGCGGCCCTTACGGTGTCGGCAGCCGCATGGACATCACCATGACTCGCGCCATGGTACGGGCGGCCCTCAACGGAGCGTTGATGAATGTGGAATACCAACCCGACCCTGTTTTCAAGGTGCTGGTTCCACGAACCTGTCCCGGTGTGCCCGATTCGCTTTTGTCGCCGATCGAGACCTGGCAGGACAAGGCGGCCTTTACCGAACAAGCGAAAAAGCTGGTAGCGCAATTCAAGGCGCATTTCGACAAGGCCTTTCGCGGCAAAGTGAATGCGGCGATTGCCGCTCAATGCCCCGGCGAATAAACGGATCGGAACACGACTTTGCGCCGCAAAGAGCGAGAGATCGGCGATCGGTCCCTCATCGACGAGATCATTCGAGGAGCCCAGGTTTGCCGATTGGGGTTATCGGCTGCCGGAAAGGCGTACATCGTGCCCTTGGCCTTCGGATACGACGGAAAAGCCCTTTACTTCCATACCGCACGGACGGGTCTAAAGATTGACATGATGACGGCGGCTCCCTATGTATGCTTCGAAATGGAAAGGGATGTTCGCCTGATCACCGGCGATGAGGCCTGCGATTGGACCTTTTTCTATGAAAGCGTCATCGGATACGGCACCGTGCAGGAGCTTACGAGTCCGGCGGACAAAATATACGGTTTGCGGCAGATCATGGAGCACTACTCCGGCCGCACGGAATGGCGCTTTTCTGCGGCCGAAATCGAGCGATCGCGCGTATGGCAACTGACCGTTGAAAGCATAACCGGCAAGCGGTCGTCATAGGCCGTTATCACCATGTTGAAAAAAATCCCTGTTGAAATCTGTGTTGCCGCGGACGAAGCGGAAGGGGCCGTGACGTCGGCGCAGGCGGCGTTCGAGGGGCGCGCCGATCGCATCGAACTGTGCGCGCGAATGGACCTGGAGGGGTTGACGCCGAGCGCGGAAATCCTGCGAAGGGTGAGGTGCGCGGTTGACCGTCGCTTAGAAATTGCGGCGATGAGCCGGCCGGTTGCGGGTGACTTTGAATATTCTGCTCTTCAAGCCGAACAAATGTGCGCGGCGATCGAGCAGGCCGCCGAGGCCGGTGCCGAAAGCGTGGTGCTGGGGGCGATCCGCAACGGCCGCCTCGATTTTCCTGTGTTGAAGCAGCTCATCGGCAGCGCGCACCGCTTGGGGCGGGCCGTCACCTTTCACCGCGCTTTCGATGCGTTGACCCATCCCCGCGACGCGCTGGCCGCTCTCATCGACCTCGGCGTACGGCGCGTTTTGACCGCCGGCACGCCGTGGGGTTCCGGACAGACCGCTTTGAAGGGCGTCGATCGGCTGAAAAATTATCTTGAATGGGCCGACGGAAAGATCGAGGTGGTGATCGGCGGAGGCATCGCTCCTGAGAATGCTGCGGAGTTGCTTAAACAGCTAACGCCCGGCGAGGCGCGGATGTCGCTTCATGCCTATCGATCGGTGCTGAAAGAGGGTGTGACCGACTGCGGCCGTGTAAGCGAACTGGTCGAGGCCGTAAAAAGAGCAGGGGGCTGATCCGCCGGTCGCTTTACAGGGGGTCGAACTGATCCTTGCCGACGTAGCAGATCGGGCACACCCAGTCGTCTGGAAGCAGCTCGAACGGCGTTCCCGGAGGCACGCCGTTTTCGGGGTCGCCCTTTTCGGGATCGTAGATGTAGCCGCAGTTGGTGCAGATATATTTTTCGCTCATTTGTTGTCCCCGCGCTTTTTCTCAGCTTTATTCCAAGGTGAAATACTTGGCCTGCGGATGATGAACGATGAAGGCGCTGGTCGTCTGCTCCGGCGTCATCTGATCCTCTTCGGTAATCTGCACGCCGATGCGTTCCGGCTGCAGCAGCTCGGCCATCAATCGATTGCCGTACAGATCGGGACAGGCGGGATAGCCGAAGGAATAGCGCGAGCCGCGGTATTTCTGCACCACGAACTCTTCGATGCCGCTGCCGTCCTGATCGGCGATGTTGAGCTCTTGGCGGATGCGGCGATGCCAGTATTCCGCCAACGCCTCGGCGGCCTCGACGCTTAGGCCGTGAAAGAGCAAATAGTCCTTGTAAGCATTGTTTTCGTACAGCCGCTGCGCGTATTCGGAGGCTTTTGCGCCGATGGTGACGATCTGGACCGGCATCACGTCGCGGCGGCCCGATTCGAGCGGCAGAAAAAAGTCGGCGATGGAGCGATAAGGCGCCTTTTTCTGCCGCGGAAAGGTGAAGCGCAGCAGCTCGCGGTCGCTGTCGGGGTCGAACACGATCACCTCATCGCCCTGACGGTTGCAGGGGAAGTAGCCGTACACCACGCGCGGCTGCAGCAGCTTTTCGCGGCGGCAAAGCTCCTTGAGCGCCTCGAACTGCGGCCTCACCTCGTTTTCGATGAGCGCCTCGTATTCTTCGCGGGACAGCGATCCGCGGCGGTAACCCCACCGACCGCGAAAGAGCACCGACTCGGTGAGGTGAGCGAAAACCTCTTCCAAATCGATGTCGACGACGACGCGGCTTCCCCAAAAGGGCGGCGTGGGGATGTCGTGATCGAAGCGCAGCTCCTCGAATTCGGCTTTTGCCTCGCGCTTGACCGTCTCCTTCGGCGGCGCAACCGCCGCGTCGAGTCGGCCTTCCTTCAGCAGCGTCATGGCCTGAAGGCCTTCGAAGGCGTCGGCGCAATAAACCACCGGCGCCTCGAGCAGGGGCGCGCACACCTGTTCCACATAGCTGCGCGTCAAGGCGGCGCCGCCCAACAGCACCGGCAGCTTGATGCCGCGACGGCGCATCACCTCAAGGTTTTCCTTCATCACCACCGTCGATTTGACCAGCAGGCCGCTCATGCCGATGGCGTCGGCGCCCACCTCCTGCGCCTTTTGCAGCATGGTGTCGATTTCACACTTGATGCCCAGGTTGTACACCTTGAAGCCGTTGTTGCTCAAAATAATGTCCACCAGGTTCTTGCCGATGTCGTGAACGTCCCCGCGCACGGTCGCCAGCACCAATGAGGTTTGCGTCTGAACGTCGGCTTTTTCGAGCAGCGGCTCCAGCCGGCTGACGGCGTACTTCATCACCTCGGCGGACTGCAGCACGAAGGGAAGCTGCATTTTGCCGGCGCCGAAGAGGTCGCCGACCTCCTTCATCGCCGGAATCAGCCAGTGGTTGATGATGTCGATGGCCTTCACCTGCTCTACGGCGGCCTGCAGCAGCTCGTCGAGGCCGGAGCGGTTCCCCTGAATGATTCGCTGCTTGATGCGCTCGCCCAAAGGCAGTTGCTCTTCGGTCGGTCGAACGGCGGCGTCGGTTCCGGTTTTCTGTTCGAAATGGCGAATGAAGGTGATCAGCGGCTGCTCGCCGCGGTCGTAGATGAGATCCAGGCAAACCTGCAGGTCTTCCTGGTCGATTTGGTACAGGGGAATGATCTTTTTCACATTGACAATGGCCGCGTCGAGACCCGCCTTGACCGCCTCGTGCAGAAAAACCGAGTTAAGAATCTCGCGTGACTGCGGGCTGAGGCCGAAGGAAATGTTGGAGACGCCGAGGACAGTAAAGACGCCCGGAAGTTCTTCTTTTATGCGGCGGATGCCTTCGAGGGTGTTCAGCGCGGCGTCGCGCAGGGTTTCGTCGCCGCTGCCCAGGGTGAAGGTCAGTGGGTCGAAGATCAAGTCCTGCGGCTGCAGGCCGTTTTCGCCGACGGCGATTTGGTAGAGGCGGCGTGCCACGGCAAGTTTGTGTTCCACCGTGCGCGCCATGCCGCTTTCATCGATGGTGAGGGCGATGAGCGCGGCCCCGAAGCGTTTGGCCAGGCGGCAGATGCGGCGGGCCCGTTCTTCGCCGTCCTCCAGATTGATCGAGTTGATCACCGGCCGGCCGCCGATGAGCTTGAGGGCCGCTTCGATGACATGAATATCGGTCGAATCGATGAACAGGGGCAGGTTGACTTGGTGTACGATACGAGCGACGGCGCGGGTCATGTCGGCCGTCTCGTCGCGGCCGGTGTAGGCGACGCACAGATCGAGTCCGTGCGCGCCGCCGGCCTCCTGGTCTCGGGCCAAGGCGACGATGCCGTCCCAGTCCTCCGCCAGCAGCCGTTCGCGGAACAGTTTCGAGCCGTTGGTGTTGCAGCGCTCGCCGATGAAAAAGGGCGCCGGATCCTGCCGCAGCTCCTGAGCGGTGAACAGCGAAGCCAGCGCCGGCGCCGCCGAGGGCTTCCTTGCGGCCGGGCGCAGCTTCGGCAAACGATCGGCCATGGCGCAGATGAATTCCTGCGTCGTGCCGCAGCAGCCGCCGACGATCTGCACGCCGTATTCCTGCACGAACTCGGAAAGGACGCGGACGTACTCTTCGACCGACAGCGTGTAGACCAGCCGACCGTCGACGTTCTGCGGCAGGCCTGCGTTGGGCTGAACCATAACGGCACCCGGAAAGGCGGTACAGATGCGCTGCACATAGGGTCGCATATCCTCGGGGCCGGTGGCGCAGTTCATGCCGAAGATTTCGAGTTGAAAAGGCGCCAGCGAGGCCAAGGCGGCGCTCACGTCGCTTCCGATCAGCATGGTGCCGGTGTTTTCGATGGTCAGCGTGACGGCCCGCGGCAGCCGCACGCCCGCGTGTTTCATTTCATCCTGAACCGCCGACAGGGCCGCCTTGATCTGCAGCAGGTCCTGGCACGTTTCGATCACGAAAAGATCGATGCCGCCTGCGAGCAGACCCCGCGCCTGGGCCGCATAGGACTGGTAGAGCGTGTCAAAGTCCGTTTGAGCCAACGTGACCAGCTTGGTGCCGGGCCCGATGGAACCGGCGACGAAGCGCGGCTTCTCCGGTGTCGAAAAATTCGCGGCAGCCCGACGAGCAATCTGCGCCGCCGCGCAATTGATTTCTTCCACACGATCTTCGAGGCCGAACTCGGCGAGCACGATACGGTTGGCGCCGAAGGTGTTGGTCTCGATCACATCGGCGCCGGCCTTCAAATAGCTCTCATGAATCTGCTGAATTTTCTGCGGCGCCGTTAAATTGAGAATTTCCGGGCATCCGTTGCGGCCGTCCCATTCAGATTCGGTGACTTCCAATTGGTGGATCTGAGTCCCCATGGCGCCGTCGAACAGAATCGGCCCGCCCTTCAAACGATCGAAAAAAGGCATAATCACTCCGTAAAACCGGTCAAAGGTAAGAAAATCCCGCTATTTTAGCAACGTCGTTCTCGTGTTCCTCAGGCAACGACGGAACCGCTTTTCAATGAAAAAGACCTTGATTATTATGCCGGTTAGGGTTATATTTTCCGGTTTAATAAAGCGACATTCACGGAACCGCTGTGTTCATAGCAAAGAGGATTCTATGGCTGTGATGAACAAAATGCGCGAGAGCATGAAGACGATCTTGATGATCCTGGTTCTCGCGTTTATCGCAACGATTGTTTTTGACTGGGGAATGGGCGGCTTTCGCGGTCGCGCGCCGCGCGGCGTCATCGCCCAGGTCAACGGCGAAGACATCTCTTACGACGAGTTTGTAAAAAGCTACCAGCAGGAACTGAAGGCTCGAAGAGAACAAGGCCAGCCGGAGCTGGAGGGGTATCAACTGCAGCAGCTCGAAAATCAGGTTTTTGAGCGGCTGGTTCAACAACGGCTTTTGCGGCGCAGCATCGAACAGATGAAACTCGGCGCCACCGACGATGAGGTGGGTGAAGAGCTGTGGAATAACCCGCCGGACATCATTCGCCAGTCGCCGGCCTTTATCGATTCGGCCACCGGCACCTTCAGCATGGCGCTCTACCAACAAGCGTTGGAAAACCCGCAGCTCGACCGTCAGTGGGAAAGCGTGGCCGAATATCTGCGCACCGTGCTTCCCTTTCAAAAGCTGGGCGATCTCATCAACGCCGCCGTGGTGGTGACCGACGATGACGCCCGTATCGAATACATGAAAACCCACCTTAGGGCCAGAGTCAACTATCTCTTTTTCGACGCCGCTTCCTTTGCCGGCCGCGAAGGCGAGCCGACCGAGGCCGAGATCAAGGCTTATTATGAAAAGAACAAAAAGGACTTTGTCGAAAAGGAAACGCGTGTCATCGATTATGTGCTGATCGAGCTCAAAGCGTCGGCGGCGGACAGCGAGGCCGTTCGTCGCCAGGCCGAGGAGCTGCTCGCCGATGCCCGCGCCGGCCGCAACTTTGCCGAAATGGCCGGCATCTATTCTCAGGATCCGGGTTCGGCGTCGAACGGCGGTGATCTCGGCTATTTCAAGCATTCCGCCATGGTGAAGCCCTTCGCGGACGCGGCCTTTTCCGCCCGGGTAGGGGAAATCGTTGGGCCGGTGGAGACACAATACGGCCTGCATATCATCAAGGTCGAAGACCGCCGCAAAGCGGACGGAGAGGATGAGGTCAAGGCGTCGCACATTCTGCTCAAGATCGAGCCGTCGAACAAGACGCGCGAGGCCCTGCGCGACGTCGCTTCGTTCATTGCCGAAGCCGCCAAGGAATCCGGCTTAAAGGCCGCCGCCGAAAGCGAAAAAGTGAGCGTGCAAACCACGCCTCCTTTCACCGCCGAAGGCTTTATTCCCGGCATCGGTTTTGAGCCGCGCCTCGGTCGCTTCGTCTTCCGCGCCAAACTCAACCAGGTCAGCGATGTCATCGGCACGGAAAGCGGCTATGTGGTGGCGCAGGTCAAACAGATGACCAAGGAGCGTACCCTGCCGTTGAAGGAGGCGAGAGATCGAATCGTAATGTCGCTGAAAAACGAAAAGCGGATGGAAGCCGCCTTCAAAGCGGCAAACGAGGCCTATGCCGCCTACACTTCGGGCACACCGTTGGAAACCGTTGCTCTCAACAACAATCTGACGCTGAACACTACGGACGAGTTTGTGCTCGGTCGCGCCATTCCCGGCGTCGGTCGTGAGCCGGCGTTTGCCGCCGCCGCCATCAGCCTGGAGCCGGGTCAGGTTTCTCAACCGGTCAAAGGTTCGCGGGGCTGTTATCTGATTCAGTTGGTCAGCAAAACGCCCTTTGATGAGAACGACTTTCAGCAGCAGAAGGAGGCCATTCGCGCCCAACTGGCCGTACGGCTGCGCAATCAGGCTTTTTCTCAGTGGTATACCAAAGTAAAAAACGACGCCAAGATCAAAGACTATCGCGCCGATTATCTCTGATTCATTGGTTTTCAAAAGGGCGGGTCGATGCTTCGGCCCGCCCTTTTTCTTTTGGCGACGGCCGTTTTAAAAGCTTTGAACCCAAGGAAGGAGTCTTTCTGATGCTGCGGGCGGGTGTTTTCATCGCACTGATGCTCTCCGCCATCTGCTGCCGAAAGGCGGAACCCACTCGACCGGCGCCGGTCGGTGAATTCGAACTTGTATGGCGGGATGACTTTGCCGAGCTCTCGTCGGCCAGGTGGTCTGTCGCCGATTGGACGTTCGATCGAAACTTGTGCGAGTTCACGCCCGCGCAAGTGTCGGTTAAGGAAGGCGTGCTGCGGCTCGGCATCGCGAAAAAGGCGGGAAACAAGGGTTCCTTTGCCGACAAGCCCTATTGGGGTGCCGAAGTCTTTACCCGGGAGCGCTACCGCTACGGCAAATTCGAAATCGACATAAAGCCGGTCTGTCCGCCGGGCGTGGTGGCGTCCTTTTTTCTCATGCACAATCAAACCGATTGGGAAGGCCGCAGCGTGGACTGGTACGAGATCGACATCGAGTTTCCGGGGAGCACGCGCGAGGTCTCCTATGCGCTTCACTATGGTCAGAACGGCGGCATTCGCTCTACGGCGCAGAGCGTCGAACTCGATTTCGATGCCGGCGACGACTTTCATCGCCACACCATCATTTGGAAGCCGGACAGCATCGCCTTTGCGATCGACGGCCGGCGAACCGCCGTTTTTACCGACCCGGCCGTGACGGCCGAGTTGGCCGAGGCGATGAGCATTCACATGAACTATTGGATTTCTGAAAGCGAAGGGTGGGTGGGCCGATTCAATCCGGCCGTTCTGCCCATTCAAACTGCTTACCGCTCGGCGGCCTATTACCGCTACCGGCCGATGATTGAATAGCGCGGCCGAACGGCATGGGGCGGCTGCCGATGATGAACGGGGTAAAGGGGCATGCGCGGGGCCATACAACCGTTCAGTACAGCGTCCTCGCCAGAATCTCCTGCTGAATGTCCGGCGCCAGATCGACAAAGCGGGCGCTGTAGCCGCCGACGCGCACGATCAGATTGCGGTAACGTTCCGGATGGCGAAGCGCTTCCTCAAGTTCGCCGCGGCCGACGACGTTCAGCATGGCCTGGGCGCCGCCGCTCTCCCAGTAAACGTCCAGCAACGCTTCCACCGCCTCTCGGTGTTCGGAAAACAGCTCGCGGGAAAATTTCATGTTCTGAACCGCGCCGGCGTGAATGTCCGTCGGCGGCTTGACGATCGAGTTCAAAAAGGCGGTGACGCCGTTTCTGTCCATGCCGCTGCTCGGGGCGTTACCGTTGTTCATGGGCGTAAACGCGCGGCGTCCGTCGGGCGAGGCCGCGGTGTAGCGCCCCATCACCGTGTTGGCGTTGTTGTTGATCACCACCACCAGATAGGAGTGCAGCCCCGCCCGCTCGGCTTGGGCGCGCGTGTATTCGCACACAAAGCGATGCAGGCGCACCAGCATGTCGTCGGCCTCGTCGTCGTCGTTGCCGTACTTGGCGACCTGCTCCAGCATCAGGCGCTCTTTTTCATAGCCGACAAAATCGGCGTCGAGCATGGTGACCAATTGCTTTAGGCTGAAGCGCTTTTCCTCGTAAACCAGCTTTTTGATCGACGTCAGGCTGTCGGCGGCGTTGCTGTTGCCGTAGGTCTCGAGCGTGCCGCCGAGATAGCGGATGCCGCCGTCGAATACCGCTTTGCCGCGCTGCAGGCAGTCGTCGAACAGCAGGGTGAAAAAGAGAAAGGGTGCCGTTCGAGCGGCCAAGCGGTACTCCAGCATCTCCTGCTCGGCCAGAACCTCGATCATGCCGGCGACCTGCTTTTGGTATGCTCGGTAAAGATCGTCGAAGGTGACAAAGGTCTCGATGTCGCACGGCTCGACGCCCATGGGAATGTGCCTTGTCGGGTCGATGCCGTTGTGCAGCACCGCCTGCAGCGCCTGAAGTAAATTAATGACGCCGCTGGGGGTACCGAAGCTGCGATGCTCCAGCACATACTCGCCGCAGCCGAAAGGCACGTAATGGGTCGCTTCCTCGAGCGAGACATTGAAGGCCTTGGCGACCGAGGGAATGTTGACATCGTCGTTGTACAACATGGGATAGGGGTTGTTCTCGCCGATGCAGTCGAGCGCTTTTCGGTAGAGCAGCGGATTTTGTCCGCGATGGAAGCGCAGCGTCAACTGCGGCATGACTTGACGGGTGCGACGCGTCGCTTCGATGCAAAGCAGCGCCAAACGATCGGCATAGTCTTTATGGCGCCGCCCTCGGCCGCCGACGATCACGCGCGAGTCGAACATCCAGATGCCGCCTTCGCGCTCGTTGATGAGTCGCCAGAGCGAAAGGAGCATCTCCAGCGCCTCCTCCTCGGTCAGGGTGCCGCCTTCCAGTTCGGCTTTGAAAACGTCGACAAAGGTGATGTCGAAGCGGCCGTAATCGACGTTGCCGGAGAGCAGGGCGTAAAGCCAAAAGAGCTGCAGCGCCTGATGAAGGGTCTGCGGCGGTTCGTAGGCGATGTGCCGAAGAGAGGCGACGATGCGCCGCCGATGAAAGGCTTCGCCATCTGCAGCCTGCACCAGGCCGGCTTCGATGCGTTCGGCATACCAAAGGCACACCTCCGAGAGCAGCTCCAACGCGCCGCGCAGCGCCTCGAACAGCTTTTCGCTTTGAGGGTGCTCGCCGCGGCGCTCTTCAACTTCCCTCAACAGCCCCTTCACGCCCGAGCGGATGAGCTTCTCATAATCGAGGTTCGAGCCGGACATGCGGTAGAGCGGAAAGCCGATGCCGGACTCTCCGTTCCAATTGTCGCTGGGAAGCAGGCGACGCATGTGCGGCGGATACGCTCGTCGAACCGCGGCGGCCGTCTGCTCTTCGCGCCAAAAGGCCAAAATGAGCTCGAGATTCGCCCGCTCCGATTCGAGCTCCGGCCGGCGCAGCAACGCTTCGAATTCAGCCTCCTTCAGATAGTAGCCGAAACCGTTCCCCATCTGCGGCGAAAAGCCGACCGGCGCGTGCACAATCCTGCCCGCAAACAGATCGCCCTGCCGCATTCCCTGAAGAATGAAAGGGTATTGCACCCTCAGGCAGGCCAGTTCGCGCCGCTCGATCTCGTCGTCGGCAAACGACAGATAGGTTCTTGTGAACTCTTTGATGTAGCGCACGGTACGGCCGCTTTCGTCGTCGGGAAGATGTTCCGTCTGCAGAGCGGCCTCTATGTTTTTCGATCGACTCACCGATGGTTCCTTAGAAAGGTTCATGGCAAAGCGCAAAGCGCTTTGAGTTTGTTCCGCCACCGTTGCGCCTGTTCGGCCGTTGTGCTCGGCAGCTCGAAAACGTCCGTCCGGCCGATGTCCGCCGCCTTTGATCGGCCGTAATCGTGGTAAGGCATGACCTCGACGCCGCGAATGTTGGGCAGCTCGCGACGGAGCGCGGCGATCTGCTCGAAATGGCCGTCGTCGTCGTTGACCCCGGGGATGATGGGGCAGCGCAGCACCACCGGCGCGTTGCCGGCCGCCAGCCGACGAAGATTGGCCAAGATCAGTCGATTGGAGGCGCCGATATATTTTTCATGCTGCCGCTCGTCGAACAGCTTCACGTCGTAGAGAAAGAGATCGACGACCGGCAGCAACCGCTCCAACACGTCGGGCGGGGCGCAACCGGCGGTCTCGACGCAGGTGTGGATGCCCTCGGCCTTGGCTTGGCGCAGCAGCTCATAGCAGAAATCGGCCTGCAGCGTCGGTTCGCCGCCCGAAAGCGTCAGGCCGCCGCCGGTTTTCTCATAATAGCGTCGATCCTTGCGCACCATCTGCATGACCTGTTCCACGCTCATCGTGCGGCCGATCCGACGCAGCGCCTCGTGCGGGCACGCATCCACGCAATGGAAGCAGGCGCGGCAGCGTTCGCTTGTCCAGCGGTGCCTGCCGTCGACGGCAAGGTGGGCGCCGTGCGGGCAAGCCTCGACGCAGGCGAGGCAGTGCCGACATTTCGACGACACGAACGCCAACTGCGGCTCCGGCCGCTGCGATTCGGGATTGCTGCACCACAGGCAGCGCAGCGGGCAGCCCTTCAGAAAAACCGTCGTGCGGATCCCGGGCCCGTCGTGCAGAGAAAAACGCTGCAGATCAAAGATGACCGCTGAATGATGCTGCCGATTGCCCGAGCTGTTCATGCCTTTAATTTAGCCTTTTCGGAGCAAGATATCCAGCGGTTTTATGAACGATGCCGCTTCGTCGGCCGCCCTTTTTGAAAAATTAACTTGCTTTTTCCGGGGTTTTGTCTATCTTGAATCAAGAATGATTATTGAAAAAGAAATTTTCTTGGGCAAGAATGAAAACAATCGAAGAACTCATCGCCGCCTGTAAAGAGAGGGACCTGCCGGTCACGGCGCAGCGCCTTGCCATCCTCAGGATCCTTCAGGAGATGGAGGGGCACCCCACGGTGGAGGATATTTACAAGAAGGTGCTGCAGGAAATCCCTTCCATTTCATTGGCGACGGTCTACAAGAACCTGGAGGTTTTGACGCAGCACGGGCTGGTCACTCAGGTGGCGCGACTGCACGGCATCACCCGTTACGACGTCAACAACGAGCCGCATCATCACTTGATGTGCGTGCAGTGCCGCAAGATCGTCGATGTCGAAGACGAGGTGCTGCCCAGGCTGACGCTGCCCGAAGAGCAGCGCCGCGGGTTCGAGGTGTTCAACTACCAGATTCAATTCGAAGGCCTCTGTGAAGAGTGCCGTAAAACTTGAAGCCGTTCATTTTCACAAAAAAAAGAAAGGAGAATCACATGCCGGTACTCAAGGGAACCAAGACTCACGAGAACCTGAAGGAAGCCTTTTGCGGAGAGGCGATGGCCAATCGTCGCTATCTCTATTTCGCCAAGCAGGCGGACATCGAAGGCTATCCCGACATTGCGGGACTGTTTCGCGACACCGCCGAGGGCGAAACGGGCCATGCGCACGGTCATCTGGACTATCTGAAGGCGGTGGGCGATCCGGCCACCAACGAACCGTTCGGCGACACCGAAGCCAACCTCAAGTCGGCCGTTGCGGGCGAGACCTATGAGTTCACCGAAATGTATCCCGGCTTTGCCAAAGTCGCACGCGAAGAGGGCTTTAACGAAATCGCCGACTGGTTCGAGACCTTGGCCAAAGCGGAAAAGTCCCACGCGCAACGCTTTGCCGAAGGCTTAAAGTCGATCAGTTGACCCAACCCGCCGGGGGAGAGATGCCCCCGGCTTTACCCTTGCCCGCGAGGATCGGATGGACGTTATCGAGTTCAAACCCAGCGACGGATTGTGCTACAATCCCAATGAACCGCTTTACTGGGACAAAACGGCCCTGCGCAAAGAAATCGAGCGCACCTTCGAGTTGTGCCACAGTTGCCGCATGTGCTTCAAGTTCTGCGATGCGTTTCCGCTCCTGTTCGACATCATCGACAAGGAGAATCGGCCGGTCTCACAGTTCACCGACGAAGACATCGATCGCATCGCAGACAAGTGCTTTCAATGCAAAATCTGCTTCTTCAAGTGTCCCTATACCAAGCGGGACAACCACGAGTTCGATCTCGACTTTCCCAGGTTGATGATGCGGCTGCAGGCGATTCGCGCCAAGGAACGCGGCATTTCACTCGCCGACAAGCTGCTCGGCAATCCCGATTTGCTCGGCAAGCTCGGCAGCGCCACGGCTCCGCTTTCCAATTGGGGTAACCGCATGGCCGTGGGCCGCCTGCTGATGGAAAAAACCGTCGGCATTCATCGCCGAAAGCGGCTGCCCGACTTTGCACGGCAAACGTTCTACGCCTGGTTCAAGAAGAATCGCAAACACTATACGCTGCGCACGGAAACGCCGACGGACAAGGTGGTTCTTTTTCACACCTGCTTCGGTAACTACAATAACCCGGAATTGGCCAAGGAGACGGTTTTCGTTCTTTGGAAGAACAACGTGCACATCGAGGTGCCGAAGCTGAACTGCTGCGGCATGCCGGCCATGGAGTCGGGAAATCTCGACTTTGCCCGCCAAGAAGCCGAGCGCAACGTGCACATGCTGCTTCCCTACGTTCGGCAAGGGTACAAGGTGCTGGCGCTCAATCCCACCTGCAGCCTGACCATGAAAGAGGAATACCCGATTCTGCTTCAGGGCCGTTTCAGCGCCGAGGAATTAGAGATGACGAGCAAGGCGGTCTTTGACGTGAGCGAGTATCTCTTTACCCTGAAGCGCGACGACAAGTTCAACCGCGAGTTTTTGACCACACCGGGCAAAATCGCCTATCACATTCCCTGTCACTATCGCGCGCAGAACATCGGCTATCGCTCGCGCGACATCATGAAGACCATCGGCGGAACCTCCTTCACGCTGGTGGACGAGTGCTGCGGCCACAACGGCACCTGGGCGATGAAAAAGGAGCACTTTGAAGATTCGATGCGCATCGGCAGCCGCGCCTTCGACCGCATTCGTGAGGCCGAGCACGACGTCATCGTCTCCGATTGTCCCTTGGCGGCAATTCAGATCGAACAGGCCTTGGGCGAAGCCGTGCTGCATCCGGTGCAGGTGTTGGCGCGCGCCTATCGCGCCGACGGCTTTTCGCGAAAAATCGAGAGCGAGGCCTGATGCGCAAAATCGATCTGAGCGACGTGCTCGACATTGCGCAGTACGAGCGTGTGCGGCAAAGATATCGCGCCGACATCCTTGCTCATAAAGAAGCTCGCCGCCTTGAGGTAGGCCCGCTGATCTGGTTCGCCTTCGAGACGCGGGAGACCATGCTTTATCAGGTGCAGGAGATGATGCGCAGCGAGCGCATGGTGGACGAGGCCAAAATCGCGCGCGAAATTGCGGTTTACAACGAGCTCATTCCTGAAAAGAACCAGTTGAGCGCCACGATGATGATCGCGCTCGACGAGGCGCAACGCGCCTCTCTTCTGCCCCGTATGACGACGCTGCCGCAGCACACCTGGATGCGGATCGGCGACCAGCGGCTCTTTTTCCGTTTCGATGAACGGCAGAATTCGCCGGCGCGCTTCAATACCGTACAGTTCGTCAAGCTGACGCTGACGCCGCAGCAGGCTGCCGCGTTCAAAAGCAGCCGCGTCGTGGTCAGCTTTGATCATCCGCTCTATTCGTACGAACGCGAGCTTGCCGACGAATTCAAAGCCGTGCTCGCCTACGACATGATGCGCGACTGAGCCGCCGCCTTTTGTGAGGCGCCGAGGTGAAGGATGTCCCGCGGAACACGCGAATAAAGGCAACGCATGTTCCGCGGTTTTTTTTTTAGGGGGAATAAGGGGGAACCTTATCTATTGCTTTTTACTCTGCCAGTAGCCCTTGAAAAAGCGGCCCTGCGTGGTGGGCGTAAAGTCCCAATCGGAGAACATCATCGGCGCCCAGTCGGGGTCGAACACCCACGCCTGCCACGAGATGCCCTTCTTTTCACAATAGGCGGTGATGGCATGGCCGTAGGCCTCGGTGCTGATCACCGGCACGTGCTCGCCCTTTTCACCCGCCAGACAAAATCCGATCTCGGTCAGCATCACCGGATGGTGGTCGGCGACGAATCCCCAGTCGGCCTCCCACTGTTCTTCCCACGGTTCCTTGCGCTTCATCGGATAAGGGTGTGAGACATAGGCGATGTTGGGCTGCTCGAAAAACTTATCCCGAAAGTTGCTCAGATCATAGGCCCAGTTGAAACCGGCGACCAGAATCACCTTGTCCGGGTCGATGGTGCGAATGTCGTTGATCAGGCTGTCGAGGAGGGCGTGCCACTGGTCAAAGGTCATGCCCTGCATATTGCCGGTGACCGTCGGTTCGTTGAACAGCTCGTAAAAGGCGACCGTCGGCTCGTCTTTGTAGCGTGCGGCCATGGTTCGCCAAAAAGAAAAGGTCTCTTCCGTCGAAGTCTCGTACATTTCATGCTGAAAGCGCCGCTCCTTGAGGTTGCCGATCGAGTGCCAATCGAGGATGACGTGCATTCCCTGCGCCTCGGCCCATGCGACGCCCTGATCGACCAGCTCGAGGTATTTTTCCGGCGTGCGGCTGCGCCACGCGTTCGGGTGGATGGGAAAGCGGATGATGTTCGCGCCCCAAGCCGCCGCTTCGGCGAAAATTCGTTCGCTCCAGCGGCCTTCTTTTTCCAGCTTGTCGGGGTCGGCAATGCTGACGCCCTGAAAGATCACGGTTTCTCCCGCAGAATTGACGAAGCGGTTGCCGTCGACCCGGATTTTGTCGAGCGCCGATAGGGGACAAAGCAGGCCGAAGACAAGAATGGCGGTAAGAACGCTTTTCATTTCTCCTCCTTTATTTTTTCCTTGTTGCGGTAATGAACGCTTTCTACCGAGCCGTACGAGCCCTGTTGTTAGCGGGCTGCGCTTTGAACGTCGGTAGGAAGGGAGATTGTTCTGTTCATACAAATGAAATCGGGTCTACATCGACCGAGATCTGTACGCCGCTTTTTTTGTGCAGGCGGTTGAACGTTTCGAGCGCCCGGCGAAGGGCCTGCTTCATCTCGCGGCCGCCCGCGTCGCATTGCTTTTCGCTCATCAGCAGCATTTGCCGGCGATAGCTGTTCTGTATTTTGGCGATCTGCGGCGGCGCCGGCCCGAGGACGCGAAAGCCGGCGTCGCGGGGAAGGAGATCGCTCAACTGCCTTGCCGCTTCTTCGACGCGCTTTTCCACCGACCCCTTGATCAGCACGGCGATGAGGCGGCTGTATGGCGGATAGAGCAGCGTCTTGCGGTCGATGAGTTCGGCTTTGAAAAAGCCTTCGTAGTCGTGACGCTGCGCCAACCGCAGGCTGTAGTGATCGGGGGTGAGCGTTTGGATGATCACCTCGCCGAGCTTGTCCTTGCGTCCCGCGCGGCCGGAGACCTGGGTGAGCAGCTGAAAGGTGCGCTCCGCGGCGCGGAAATCGGGCAGCAGCAGCTCGGTGTCGGCGTTGATCACGCCGACCAAGGTGACGTTGGGAAAGTCGAGGCCTTTGGCGACCATTTGCGTGCCGAGAAGGACCTGCACCTCGCCGCTGCCGAACCGCGCCAGAACGCGGTCGTGGGCCATGCGTCCTTTGGTGGTGTCCATGTCCATGCGCAGGGCCTTTACGCCTGGAAAGAGCGCCCTGAGTTCTTCTTCCACGCGCTGGGTGCCGACGCCGCGTAAAATGACGTCGCGGCCGCCGCACTGCGGGCAGTGCTCCGGGGCGCGTCGCGTGTAGCCGCAATAGTGACATTTGAGCAGATGCCCGCGAAGATGAAAGGTCAAGGAAATATCGCAGTTCGGGCATTTGGCCAAAAAGCCGCAGCCGCGGCATTTGAACATGGTGGCGAAGCCTCGGCGGTTGAGGAAAAGGATGATCTGCTCGCCGCGCTGCAGCTTTTCGGCGATTTTTTGCCGAAGCGGGCGCGAAAAGATGGGCGGTTCGCTGCGGCCGATGACCTTGGGCTCGCGGCGCATGTCCACGAGCTCCACGGCAGGCATCGGCACGTCGTCGATGCGCTTCGGCAGGGTGAGCAGGCGGTACTTGCCGATCGAGGCGTTGAAAAAGGACTCGACCGACGGCGTGGCCGAGCCGAGGACGACGGCGGCGTTTTCGAACTGGGCGCGAACCACGGCGACGTCGCGGCCGTGATAGCGGGGTGCCGGATCGACCTGCTTGTAGGACGGCTCGTGCTCTTCGTCCACGATGATCAGCCCGATGTTCTTCAGCGGCGAAAAGACGGCCGAGCGCGGCCCGATGACGATCTTGTGTCCGCCCTCCCACGTGCGCCGCCAGGAATCGTAGCGCTCGCCCGGCGACATGCGGCTGTGAAAGACCGCCACCTGGTCGCCGAAATAGGCGCGGAAGCGGCGCACCGTCTGCGGCGTGAGGGCGATTTCCGGCACCAGCACGATGGCCGTTCGCCCCTGCTTCAGCGCATAGTCGATGGCGTCGATGTAAACCTGCGTTTTGCCGCTGCCGGTGACGCCGTGCAGCAGCATGGCTTCGAAACGGCGCGCGTCGAGGGCCGCCTTTACGGCCTCCAGCGCGGCCTGCTGGTCGGCGTTGAGGATCAGAGGGGGCGGAGTTTCCGGCTGATCGCGGTAGTACTCGCGATGGATTTCGCGCTTTTCGAGCACGATGAGCTCGCGCTCGGCCAGGGCGTTAAAGACCGAGCTTTCGGCGCCGGTGAGCCGACGCAGGTCGCTGCGCGACAGCTCGCCGCCCGCTGCGTCGAGCAGCATGGCCAGCACCGCCGCCTGCTTGGGTGCCTTGTCGTGCAGCTCGTCGATCAGCCGCCCGAGCTCGTCCGCCGTTCGCCCGGGCGCCGGCCGCACCATGATCTCGTTCTTGACCTTTACACGCGCTTCCCCCAGCTCCAGCTCCATGCGCACCACCCCTTTTTCGCGCAGCGTTTTCAAAGAGGAATAGACATTTTTCCCCAAAAGGTTCACCAGTTTGGTGACGCGCATGGGGTTTTCCGCCGCCAAGCGACGAATGATTTCCGCCTGCGTCGGCGCCCGCTCTTCAAGGTCGTCGGCCAGCTCGTCGGGCTTGGGATGCATCAGGCGAACCAGACGTTGCGAGTCCAGATGAATGCCGGCGGGAAGCGCCGCCTTGAGCACTTCGCCCCAGCCGCAAAGATAGTAATCGGCGATCCAGCGCGCCAACTGCAGCACCTGGGGCGTAAAGAGCGGCGTCGGATCGAGCACCTCCTCGATTTCTTTCAGCTTGTCCACTTCAGCCGATTCGATGCGGTCGACGATAAAGCCGGTGATGCGCCGCGGCCCGAAGGGGCACAGCACCCGCACGCCGGGAACGGCATCCTCGAGAAAGCGCTCCGGAATCTCGTAGGTAAACACGCGATCGACGGCCACCGGAAAGACGACCTGCGCGTAGCGGTTTTTCGCTTCCAACGTCACGGCGTAATGTAAAAAAAACGCGCCTCAATTCCTAACCCGCGCGGCGCCGAGCGGCAACTATTGTTTGCTTGTTTTGCGCTTTTTGCTAAATTGGAAGCGAAAAAGAGAAACTCAGGAGAACCGATGAACACGTTCACGACGATTTTTACGGCCGTTTTCTGCATGCTCATGGTCGCCTGCGCCAAGTTCGATCCTTATGCACCTTTGACCGATGACGAGGTACAGCGTCTTTTGCAAAAAGCGCAGCAGCAAACGCCGCCGGCGCGCGAGGGACTTTTGAGGACCGAAGAGATCGAGGCCGTGCTGGCCAAGGTGAAGGAGACGCCCGTAGAGCCGGTCGAGACACGCGAAGCGGCCGTTCTGCTCACCAACTATGGGCCTGTCGTCATTGCCTTTTACCCCGAGGCGGCGCCCAACCACTGCAGCAATTTCAAACGCCTGGTCAAAGCCTGCTATTATGACCAGACCCGCTTTCATCGCATTATCGACGGCTTTGTCATTCAGGGCGGCGACATCCTGACGCGCGACGACGACCCGTCGAACGACGGCACCGGCGGCCCGGGCTACACCGTGGCCGCCGAGTTCAACGGCATTCCCCACGACCTCGGCATCGTGTCCATGGCGCGCGCCCAAGACCCCAACAGCGCCGGTTCACAGTTCTTCATCTGCCTGTCGCGCGAGCGCACCCGTTTCCTCGACGGCCAATATACGGTATTCGGCAAAGTGATCGGCGGCTTGGAAACGGTAAAACGGATCGGCAAGGTGCGCACGACCGCCAATATCTTCGGCGAACCGTCTTCTCCCGTCGAACCGGTTTTTATCCGTCAGGCGTTCTGGATTAAGCGCTAAAAGGCGGCCTTTCATGCAAAAACACGCCCTTTTCTTTCTGCTTGCCTTTTCCGCCCTCGCCGGTGCGGAAGAAAAGTATTGGGTTTTTTTCACCGACAAAGGCAGGCAGTCTGTCGACCTGCGGCGGCTGCAAAGCACGTTGACCGAACGCGCATTGACCCGCCGCGCCAAGGTTTCCTCCTCCCTCGTCGACTCGACCGATGCGCCGCTCTACGCCCCTTACCTGACACGGTTGGCCGAGCTGGGCCTAAAGCCGGTAACGGCTTCCAAATGGCTGAACGGTGTCAGCGTCCGTGCGACCGAGGCGCAATTGGCTGTGGTGCGCGGTCTGCCCTTCGTGCGGCGCGTTCAACCGGTGGCGCGCGGCCGGCGCCTTCTTCCCCCGGATGAAACGGTACAGCTGCGAAAGAGCGACGCGCCTCTCAGCTACGACTATGGCTTTTCCTTCACACAAAACGCCATGATCCGCATCCCGGAGGTGCACGCCCTGGGCGTAACCGGCGAGGGCGTGATTATCGCCGTTATGGATGCCGGCTTCAGCCTCAAGCATCCGGCCTTCGCCCGCATGAAGGTGATCGCCAAACGGGATTTCATCAACGACGACGACGAGCCGGACAACGAGCCCGGCGATCCGCCGGGTCAGGACGACCACGGCACCAAGGTGTTGTCCATTTTGGGCGGCTATGCGCCCGGCAGCTTGATCGGCCCCGCCTTCGACGCCTCCTTCATTTTGGCGAAAACCGAAGACATCAGCAGCGAAACGCCGGTCGAGGAGGATTATTGGATCGCCGCCGCCGAATGGGCGGAATCGCTCGGCGCCGATGTCTTCAACACCAGCCTCGGCTACATCGACTGGTACACCTATGCCGACATGAACGGCCGCACGGCGCCGATTACCCTGGCCGCCGATTTGGCGGTGCAGAAGGGCGTGGTGGTGGTGACCTCGGCAGGAAACGAAGGAAACAGCGGTTGGCGCTACATTTCGGCGCCGGCCGACGGCTTCGACGTCATCGCCGTGGGCGCGGTGCACTCGGACAGCACCATCGCCTCCTTCAGCTCCCGCGGCCCCACCAGCGACGGGCGCATCAAGCCCGAGGTGACGGCCATGGGCGTGGGCAATGTCTTTGCCGAGCCGAGCGGTCAAGGGTACGGAAGCGGAAGCGGAACCTCATACTCCTCGCCGCTGGTCGCGGGCACGGCGGCGCTCATTCTTTCAGCTCATCCGGAGCTAACGCCAAGGCAGGTGCGAACGGCGCTGCTGATGACCGCCGACCGCGCCGCCTCGCCGGACAACGCCTACGGCTTCGGCCTGGTCAACGCCCTGGCGGCGGTCAACTACTGGGGCGTCGTCGGCGATCCGGCCGAGGAAAATCGGTTCGTCGCCCTCTTCCCCAATCCCTATGCCGTAGGCCGCGGCGACGGCCTGCGCTTCGTTGTCGACCTGAAGGAGCCGCTTACGGTGTCCGTCGATCTCTATTCGGTCACCGGCCGCTGCCTGGGACGCATCATCGAGGCGTCGCTGCCGGGCAACCGCCGGCAGATTCTCACTTGGGACGGTCGAGCACCAAGCGGTGTGCTGCTGCCCAGCGGCGTCTATTTCTGTCGCATACGTGTGGGGGAAGGGTCATGGGTCGCCAAGGTCACGTTGATTCGTTGAACGGAGCGCTGGTGAAACGACCATGGGTTGCGGCGTTGGGCGGCGGCGGCGCCAGGGGGCTGGCCCACATCGGCGTGCTGCGGGCTCTGGAAAAGGCGGGCGTCGCGATCGACGGCATCGTCGGCACCAGCATGGGCGGGCTGATCGGCGGCCTCTATGCGTTGCTCGGTGATTCACAGGCGGTGGAAAGAAAGATAAGGGGTTTCCTCTCTTCGGAATTGTTTGCAGAAGCGGCAGGGGGCGGAAGCGGCTCTTGGATCGGGGACGCTTTCGGCCGACTGGGGCCGTCGAGTCAACAGCGCGCCGAAGCAGGGCAAACGGCGGAACGATTGAGCCGAACGTTTCACCAGGCCCTTAAAGAGCTGTTGCCCGGGCAGATTCAAGAATGTGCTTTGCCCTTTGCCGCCGTGGCCTGCGACCTGCGAAGCGGCAAGGAAGCGGTGCTGCGCCGCGGAAGCATGGCCGACGCCGTCTATGCCTGCGCCGCCATGCCGGGCTTTTTTCTGCCGCTGCAAAGCGGAAAGCGGCTTTTGGCCGACGGCGCCGCCGTTTCGCCGGTGGCCGTCGGCGCCGCGCGACGGCTGCTGCCGCGCGCAAAAGTGATCGCCGTCGATGTCTCGGCGGCGCTCTCCCCCCTGGTCGACGATCAGGACCCCATGAGCCACTTGCTGCGCTCGATCTCGATCACCGCTTACCACCGCCGCCGCGACCTTTTGCGCCGCGCTGATGTCGTCATCGAACCGCAGGTGAAGCAGTTCGGCTGGTCCGAGTTCGGGCGACTCGTGGAATGCATCGACGCGGGAGAACAGGCGGCGGAAGAAAAATTGGAACTGATCCGCCGCAAAGCGCAGGGGTAATGAGAAGAGCCTTCCAAATGATATAAGCATGAGGCTGACTCTTCATCACCATGCAAACGCCTCCATCCTTTTCAGCTTCTGTCGTAGACTGCCTTAATGACGGGAAAGCGCCTTTTACGGTTTATTAGCCTTCTGATGGTCTGTTTGTTTAACCTCACTTGCCGGCGGCGGCGTGCGGGCGACGGAAAGGGCGGCCGCACCTTTCACCGGCGGAGAAGGGTGCGGCCGATTGGATCAGTTGATTCTGTTTCAGGAAACGAATTTTTTCCCCCACCGATTGCCATGGAGCGATTCGCGGCGCAGGCCTGAGGCGGAACGCGGCGGCGGCGCTTCGGCGGGCTTGCCCACGGCCACGATGCAGGCCACATGCAAAGCATCGGGTATGTTGAGCAGCCGCCGGACGTACTCCTCGGCCGATGTCTCGGCGTCGTGACGGCGGCCGCGAATCTGCACCCAGCAGCTCCCCAAGCCCAACGCCTCGGCCGTAAGCTGCAGAAAGGTCGCGGCCACCGAACAGTCCTCGATCCACACATCGGACACCGACTCGTCGCCGAGAATGACGACGGCCAAAGGCGCGCCGGCAATGAGCGCGGAACCGTCCTCTTTCGCCCTGGCTAATGCTTTCAGCATCTTCGGATCGTCGACGATGATGAACTGCCGCGACGGCCGACCGCGGGAAGACGGTGCGCGCAGCAGCGCTTCCACAAGGGCGGCGCGATCGGCGTCCGCGATCGGTTCGGCCAGATAGCGGCGGATGCTGCGTCGCCGACGCAGCAGATCGAGCCATCCGTCCCTCATCTCAAAAGTCGCTCCCTTTGACCGACGTCTTTACCCTGCAGAGCAGCATGTCGGCGGTGATGAACAGCTCGTTGCCCTCGGCTCCGCCGAAGCAGCAGTTCGAGGTCGCTTGCCCGACCTCGATGATGCCCAAAAGCTCGGCGTTGGGCGAAAGGATCAACACCCCGCCCGGGCCGGTCGCCCACAAGTTGCCGTTTCGGTCCACCGTCATGCCGTCGCAGCCGCCGCGCCGACCGGCACGCCGCAGTTCGCCGGCATCGTAGAACACGCGGCCGTTGCTCGTGCTGCCGTCTTCGGCCACGTCGAAGGCCAGCCACACGGCCTCGTGGCCGGAATTGGCCACGTAGAGCGTCTTTTCATCCGGAGAAAGGTGAATGCCGTTGGGGAAGGGAAGCTCCTTGGTCACCAACGTCAGCCGTCCGTCCGGCGCCAAGTGAAAGACGCCGCTGAAGGGAAGCTCCTTGGCCGGGTTCTTGTCCAAGCCCTCGAGGCCGTAGGGCGGATCGGTAAAGTAAATGTGCCCGCTGCGGCTGATCACCAGATCGTTCGGGCTGTTGAAGCGCTTGCCCTCGAAACGGTCGGCGAGTACCTTTTTGGTCCAATTGGCCGGATTGAGGGCAGCGATGCAGCGGTTCCCGTGATCGCAAAGCACCAATCGGCCGTCGACCGGATGTACGAAAAGGCCGTTGCAGCCGAGCTCGCGGCCCGGCGGATTGTCGCCCAGGGCATAGCCTGCGGGACGAAGATAAACGGACAGCCCCTGAGCCTCGTCCCAACGCCAGCAGATGTTCTGCGGAATGTCGTTAAAGAGCAGAAAGCCGCCGTCTTTGATCCACACCGGGCCTTCGCTCCAGTCAAAGCCTCCGGCGAGCACCTCGATTACGGCGTTCTGCGGCAAAAGCGCGTCGAGTGCCGGACTAAGACGCTCGATGCGCCCCACGGTCTTTGGTTCGGCGGCCGCCGCAGCCGCAACCGCCACGAAAAACATCCACCCATGCTTCATCTTTTCCTCCGTCGTAAAAGAATCGACTTCATCTACTCGTGATCTTGCTTTCGAGTTCCTCGCACAGCGGGCAAACTTTACGCACTTGCCCATTCGGCCGACAGCACTTCGGCCTGCTCCAGCACCGTCTGCGTCGCCTTTTCCTGTTTGTCCGGCGGGTAGCCGTGTTTGCGCAGAATGCGCTTGACCAGCACCCGCAGTTGCGCGC
>FWPV01003094.1_pt1 | contig 38657 bp, 43 predicted proteins | sample 2228371 | NCBI WGS metagenome assembly FWPV01 (sample SAMEA103939776, study PRJEB20133) | metagenome
GCTCCTTGCCGCCGCCCTGACCGGCTGGGCGGCGGGCGCGGGCTACTTCGCGGCCGGGCTCTTCTGGATCGTCGAACCGTTCTTCGTGGACCCTTGGCGTCATGCCTGGCTGTCTCCTTTCGCGCTGGTGCTCCTGCCGGGCGGGCTGGCGCTGTTCTGGGCACTGGCCTTCGGGCTGGCTGCGCGTCGGTCGCAGGGATGGCGCCGGGTCATGCTGGGCGCCGTCCTTCTGGCCGCCGTCGAGATGTCGCGCGCCTATGTCCTGACCGGCTTTCCCTGGGCGCTGGTCGGTTACATGTGGATCGACGCGCCACAGATGCAGCTTGCCGCCCTGATCGGGCCGCATGGCCTTACGCTCGTGACCTGTCTCGCGGCGGCAGGTGCGGCGCTGGCGCTCGGACGGCCACGGGCGTGGCTCGCGGCGCCTTCGCTGGCGCTCGCGGGCGTGGCGGGCGCGGGTCTGTGGGGCGCGGCACGGCTGGCCACGCCGATGCCGGAGCCGGGCGGGACGATCCTGCGGCTCGTGCAGCCCAATGCCGAACAGAGGCTGAAGTGGGACCCCGACCTGGCGCAGGACCACATGGCGCGCCTTCTGACCGCGACTGCCGCCCCGGCGGACGGAGAGGAACCCGACCTCTTCGTCTGGCCCGAGACGGCCGTGCCCTATCTTCTGAACGGGTCCGAAGCTCTGCTGGCGCAGGTGGACTTTGCCGCGCTCGGCCGGCCGGTCGTCTTCGGGGTCGTCCGGCGGGACGACGAACGGCTCTACAACAGCCTGGCGGTAACGGCGCCCGGCGGCAACGTCGCGCAGATCTACGACAAGCACCACCTTGTCCCGTTCGGGGAATACCTTCCCTTCGGCGATGCGCTCGCCCTTGTCGGCATCCATGCCTTCGCGGCCAGCCATGGCGGCGGCTTCTCCGCCGGGCCGGGGCCGGCGCTGCTGGACTTCGGCACGGCCGGCAGGGCGCTGGCACTGATCTGCTACGAGGCGATCTTTCCCCAGAACCTGCGCACCGCCGAGCGGCCGGACTGGGTGCTTCAGGCGACCAACGACGCCTGGTTCGGCGACATCTCGGGCCCTTACCAGCACCTTGCGCAGGCCCGGATGCGCGCGGTCGAGCAGGGGCTTCCGGTCATCCGGGCGGCGAACACCGGCATCTCGGCCGTGATCGACGCGCGCGGGCAGGTGACCGGAAGCCTGGGACTGGGCGTGCAGGGAATACTGGACGCGCCGCTTCCGGCGCCGCTGCCGCCCACGCCCTATTCCCGTACCGGCGACTGGCCGATCCTTGTGCTGCTGGCCGCGCTCGCCCTCGTGCTGACCGCTCCGGGCCTGCGCAAAACCCATTGACCCACCGGGTTCTGCGGCGTAACCCTGCGCGACTCCGTCACAACGGCTTCCTGGCGTGGCGGCGCTGACCCTAATGGAGCACCCTTCATGTCCCGTCTGAATTATGTCTTCACCTCCGAGAGCGTCTCGGAGGGCCACCCCGACAAGGTCTGCGACCGCATCTCGGACGCCGTCGTCGATGCTTTCCTGGCCGAGGAACCCAACGCCCGCGTCGCCTGCGAGACCTTCGCCACGACCAACCGCGTGGTGGTCGGCGGCGAGGTCGGGCTGTCCGACAAGCAGAAGACCAAGGCCATGATGGCCCGCATCGAAGGCATCGTCCGCGACTGCGTGCGCGACATCGGCTACGAGCAGAAGAAGTTCCACTGGCAGAAGATCAAGGTCCACAACTACCTGCACGAGCAGTCGGCGCATATCGCGCAAGGCGTGGACCGTGACGGCGCCGGCGATCAGGGCATCATGTTCGGCTACGCCACCCGCGAGACGCCGGACTTCATGCCCGCACCGATCCAGTATGCCCATGCGATCCTGCGTCGCCTGGCCGAGGCGCGCAAGTCGGGCGCTGAGCCCACGCTGGGCCCGGACGCGAAGAGCCAGCTGACGCTGCGCTATGTCGACGGCAAGCCGGTCGAGGTCACCTCGATCGTGCTGTCGACGCAGCACACGAGCAAGCGCCAGACCTCGAAGGTGATCCGCAAGATCGTCGAACCCTATATCCGCGAGGTGCTGCCCGAAGGCTGGATCACCCGCAAGACGGAATGGCACATCAACCCGACCGGGACCTTCGTGATCGGCGGGCCGGACGGGGATGCCGGCCTGACGGGCCGCAAGATCATCGTCGACACCTATGGCGGCGCGGCCCCGCACGGCGGCGGTGCGTTCTCGGGCAAGGACCCGTCCAAGGTCGACCGGTCGGCCGCCTATGCGGCGCGTTACCTGGCGAAGAACGTGGTTGCAGCGGGTCTTGCAGACCGCTGCACGTTGCAGGTCAGCTACGCCATCGGGGTCGCCAAGCCGCTGTCGATCTATGTCGACACGCATGGCACGGGCCAGGTGCCGGACGACGTGATCGAGCGCGCCGTGAACCAGGTGATGGATCTGACCCCGCGCGGCATCCGCACGCATCTGGAGCTGAACCGGCCGATCTATCAGCGGACCGCGGCCTACGGCCATTTCGGACGGGGACCCGACGCCGATGGCGGCTTCAGCTGGGAGCGGACGGACCTGGTCGACGCTCTCAAATCGGCCGTCTGAGCCGGGAACCGACGTCGGAGCGGGGGCGCTGCCCCCGCACCCCCGCGGTATTTGGAACACGGGGAAGGAAGAGCATTTCGGGATGTCGGGCAAGAAGCCACAGAACGCGCCATGGCGCAACTTCTACGGGCGGCGGCACGGCAAGACGCTGAACGCCGCGCAGAAGGCGTATCTGTCCGAGGACCTGGCCGCCCTGTCGCCCGGTCCGGTCACGTGGGAGGCGAATCCCGAGCGCCGGCCGCTGGACCTGGACACGCAGTTCGGCGGGCGGCCCGTCTGGCTGGAGATCGGCTTCGGCGGCGGCGAGCATATGGTGCACCAGGCCGCCTCGAACCCGGAGGTCGCCGTGATCGGCGCCGAGCCTTTCATCAACGGCGTCGCGATGCTTCTGGGCAAGATCCGTCAGGCCGGGGTGACGAACGTCGCGATCCACCCCGGGGACGCGCGCGACCTTATGGACGTGTTGCCCGAAGGGTCGGTCGCGAAGGCCTTCCTGCTGTATCCCGACCCCTGGCCGAAGAAGAAGCACCATCGCCGCCGCTTCGTGACACCCGAGCATCTGGAGCCGCTTGCGCGCGTGCTGGCGCCCGGCGCCGAGTTCCGTGTTGCCACCGACATCGCGGACTACGTCCGCCAGACGCTGGAGGAAGTCCCGAAGGCAGGCTTCGAATGGCTGGCCGAGGGTCCCGAGGACTGGCGTCGCCCCTGGGACGACTGGATCAGCACCCGCTACGAGCAGAAGGCCCTGCGCGAGGGACGCCGGCCGCACTACCTGACCTTCCGGCGACTCTGACGCTTGGCCGGGACGGCGGAGCCGGCTAGGCTGGACGCGTTCCGTTCCGGAGGTGCCCCATGCGTTCCAGTGTCCTGTCCGTTCTCGCCCTGTTGGCCCTTGCCGCCCCCGCCGCGGCGGATTGCCGGTTCACGCTGACCTTCGCCCACGGCAGTGCAGGGGTGCGCCTCGCCGACGGGCTGCTGCTTCGGGACCTGGCGCGCGCCTATCCTGCGGGGCCCTTCGCGCTGAGTGCCCATGCCGACGACGACGGCACGCCTGCGCAGAACGCACGGATCGCCGAGGCGCGGGCGCGGGCCGTCGCCGCCCGGCTGCCACGGGGAACGGTCGCGCAGGCCCTGCCGGTCGCCGACAGATGGGACACCGTCCCGACGCGCGGCTGGTCGAGCCCTCTGAACCGAAGGGTGGAGCTGTTCGTCGCCGGCTGCGACCCGGCCAGGCATCGCGAGGCGCGCCCGATGGACGCGCCGGGCATCGCCTTCGTCGAAGGCGGCGGCGTCAGCCTGACCTCTCCCCGTCTGCCGTAGGATCATCGCCGAGCTCGGTCTGCAGGAATCGTTCGAAGGCGTCGTAGTCCAGGCCCTCGAACTGTCCGAAGCCCTGCATCCAGACCGAGGCCTCGCGCAGGGCATCGGGTTCGAGCTTGCACCATTTGACGCGGCCGCGCTTTTCCTGGCTGATCAGGCCGGCCGCGGTAAGGACCCCGAGGTGCTTGGAGATCGCGGCCAGCGACATCTGGAACGGATGCGCGACGTCGGTCACCGCCATGTCGTCCTCCAGCAGCATCGTCAGGATCGCCCGGCGGGTCGGGTCGGCAAGGGCAGCGAAGACGGCGTCGAGCTTGTCCATGCGCTCCTTCCTGCGCGGCGCCGCCAAAATCGTCAACCGGATGGTTGAATATGCTCAATCGCCCCGGAAACCGGCCTGCAGCAGTGATCAACACCCGCGACCATTTCGGCCGCCCTGGAATTTCATTTTTTTTCATAAAGTTGGCCGCCGCGCCGCGGGGCAGCATCCTGCTTGACTCGCGCCCGCCCTGCCACTAGCACTCGCGCGACTGTCCGAAAGGGGGGCTTTCGATGTCCGATCCGGCGGAGGACGAGCGGCTGAAGCAGCTCGACGCGCGGATCGCGGCGGCGAAGAAGGCGCAAGGGCCTGAACCCCGGATGGACGAGCACTATTCGGGGGCGCAGCTTGCCTGGCGGATGGTGATCGAGCTTGTGGCCGGTATCATGATCGGCCTGGGCATCGGGTACGGGATCGATGCGGTCTTCGGAACGCAGCCCCTGTTCCTGGTGCTGTTCATATTGCTGGGCCTGGCTGCGGGCATCAAGACGATGCTGGCCACCGCCCGCGAGGCGCAGGAAGAAGCGGACCGCAAGGCCGCTCGCGACGGAGAGGGTTGAGACGTGGCGGAAGAGGCAAGCGGCGGTCTTGAGTTCCATCCGATGGACCAGTTCATCGTCAAGCCGCTGTTCGGCGGTGACACGATCAACTGGTACACGCCGACCAACGTGACGCTGTGGATGGCGCTTGCCGTGCTGGCGACCATCCTGCTGCTCGTGGTGGGCACGCGCGGTCGCGCGGTGGTGCCGACCCGCACGCAATCGGTGGCCGAGCTCGCCTACGGCTTCGTTTACAAGATGGTGGAAGACGTCACCGGCAAGGACGGGCTGAAGTACTTCCCGTACATCATGACGCTGTTCGTGTTCATCCTGTTCTCGAACTTCCTCGGCCTGATCCCGATGTCGTTCACGACGACCTCGCATATCGCCGTGACGGCGGTGCTGGGCTTTGGCGTCTTCATCTTCGTGACGATCCTGGGCTTCGTGAAGAACGGCCCCGGCTTTCTGAGCCTCTTCTGGGTGTCGAGCGCGCCGCTTGCCCTGCGTCCGGTTCTGGCGCTGATCGAGCTGATCTCGTACTTCGTGCGGCCGGTCAGCCACTCCATCCGTCTTGCCGGCAACATGATGGCCGGGCACGCCGTGCTGAAGGTGTTCGCGGGCTTTGCCCAGGTGGCGGCTGTCGCGCCGATCGCGATCCTCGGGGTCGTGGCCATCTACGCGCTGGAGGTTCTGGTGTCGTTCATCCAGGCCTACGTGTTCACCATCCTCGCATGCGTCTACCTCAAGGACGCGCTGCATCCGCATCACTGACGGACGGCGCGGCCGTCCCGACCAGAAATCAGACCATTCCATCGTAAGGAGAGAGAGACATGGAAGGCGATATCGCGAACATGGGTCAATTCATCGGTGCCGGCCTGGCCGCCATCGGTTCGGGTGCGGCCGCCATCGGTGTGGGCCACGTCGCCGGCAACTTCCTGGCGGGCGCGCTGCGCAACCCGTCGGCTGCTGCCTCGCAGACCGCCACGCTCTTCATCGGCATCGCGTTCGCCGAAGCGCTCGGGATCTTCTCGTTCCTCGTCGCGCTTCTGCTGATGTTCGCCGTCTGATCCTGCCCATCCTTACGGCCGGGTGGGCGTGACGCGCCCTCCCGGTGGGACCGCAGTTTCAGGAGGACGCCATGGCGACCGATACGACAGAAGCCGCCGTGCACGGGGCCGAGGCCGCGGGTCACGCCGCAGGTGGCCCGGGGATGCCGCAGCTCGACTTCTCCACCTTCCCCAACCAGATCTTCTGGCTGGCCGTTACGCTCGTGGTCATCTACCTCGTGCTCTCGCGCATTGCGCTTCCGCGCATCGGCGCGGTCCTGGCCGAGCGCAAGGGCACGATCACCAATGACATTGCTGCGGCGGAAGAGTTGAAGCAGAAGGCCGTCGAGGCCGAGGCCGCCTATCAGAAGGCTCTGTCCGACGCCCGCGCCGAAGCCCAGCGCATCGTCGCCCAGACCCAGGCCGAGATCCAGAAGGACCTGGCGATCGCGACCGAAAAGGCGAATGCCGAAATCGCCGCCCGCGCAGCCGAGTCGGAAAAGCGCATCGCTGAGATCCGCGCCAGCGCGATGGAAAGCGTGTCCGAGGTCGCCAAGGACGTGGCCAAGGACATTGTCGCGGCGCTGGGCGCCAAGGTCGACGCCCGCACCGTCACCGCCGCCGTCAGCGCACGGCTGAAGGGATGAGCCCGATGACCCGTCTTGTTGCAGCCCTGACCGCCCTTGCCGCCAGCCCGGCCTTCGCCGCGGCGGGCAAGCCCTTCTTCTCGCTGGCGAACACAGACTTCATCGTCCTGATTTCGTTCCTGCTGTTCCTCGGTGTGCTGGTTTACTTCGGCGTGCCGAAACTTCTGGGCGGGATGCTGGACAAGCGCGCCGCGCAGATCCGCTCGGAACTCGACGAGGCCCGCGCCCTGCGGGAAGAGGCGCAGCAGCTTCTCGCATCGTACGAACGCAAGAGCCGCGAGGTCAGCGAACAGGCCGACCGTATCGTGAAGCACGCAAAGGAAGAGGCGACGAACGCCGCCGCCGAAGCGAAGGTCGCGCTCGAGGCGTCCATCGCCCGTCGCCTGAAGGCCGCGGAAGAGCAGATCGCCTCGGCCGAAGCCTCCGCGGTCAAAGAAGTCCGCGACCGCGCGGTGCAGGTTGCCATCGCGGCTGCCGGCGACGCCATCGCCAAGACGATGACGGCCGAGGACGCAAACACGCTGATCGAAGACTCCATCGCCGAAGTCGCCGCCAAGCTGCACTGACGCGAGCGGATCAACGACCGACCGGAAAGGCCCGGCATCGCGCCGGGCCTTTTTGTCTTGCCGGCCTACCGGGTCTGTTCGTGTTCCAGGCGCTGTCGCGCGACGGCTTCGTGACGCTCCGCACGTTGCTGGGCGGTGAGCGCGACCTTGACATAGGCCAGGTGATCCTCGACCGCGCGGCGGGCGGCGGCGGGGTCGCGCGCCTGAATTGCGGCATTGATCGACCTGTGCTGCTCCAGCAACGCCTCGCGCGTGGTGCGTTGCTTGAACATGACCTGACGGTTGTAGAAGACCCCCTGCCGCAATAGCCCGAACATCGAGCGCATCATGTGCAGCATGATGACGTTGTGGCAGGCCTCGACGATCGCGAGGTGGAACTCGGCGTCGAGATAGGCCTCGTCCTCGGGGTTCCGCTTGCTGTGCGCGGCTTCCATCTTGCGGAAGACCGCGTCGATCACGCCGAGATCTGTGTCCGACCCCAGGCGCGCGGCGCGCTCGGCGGCAAGGCCCTCCATGTCGCGGCGGAAGTCGATGTAGTCGAAGACGGCCTCCTCATGCACTGCGAACAGCCGCGCCAGCGCCGGCGGAAAGGTTGAGGCCAGGTTTTCCGAGACGTAGATGCCCGCGCCGGCCCGTGTCGACAGCAGGCCCCGTGCCTGAAGCTCCGCCACCGCCTCGCGCAGCGAGGGGCGCGAGACTTCCAGCCGCTCGGACAACTCGCGCTCGGATGGCAGCCGCTCGCCCGGTCGGAGAATCCCATGAAGGATCAGCAGCTCGATTTGCCGCACCACGGCCTGCGCCAGCTTTTCCGATTGAACCGGCTCGAATGGCATGAGGGATCCTGTGCGCGAATTGGTCATTTTCTATGACCGCCATCGCGTTCCGGCAAGGGAAAAGGCCGGGCCTTGCGGGCCCGGCCTTTCCGATGCCGTTCGAACCGTCAGCGCGTCGGGCGGATGATGATCTCGGCCCGGCGGTTTTGCTGGCGCCCCTCAGGCGACAGGTTCGACGCGATGGGCTGGTCCTCGCCCCGGCCGATGGCCACGATCCGGCGCGACGGCACGCCGCCGTCGATCAGGATGGCCGCCACCGACCGCGCCCGCCGCTCGGACAGATCCTGGTTGTAGGCTGCCGAGCCCGTGTTGTCGGTGTGGCCGACGACCTGAACGGTCGAGTTGGGATACTGATTCAGGCTGCGCGCCACGGTGTAGAGGTCGCGCTGAAGGTCGGGGCGCACCGCCGCGCTGTCGGTCGCGAACAGAAGATCCTGCGGCATCCGCACGATCAGCTCGTTGCCGGTGTTCACGACGTCGATGTTGCCCGGCAGGTCGCGGCGCAGTTCACGCGCCTGCGCATCCAGCACGTTGCCCACGATGCCGCCGACGATGCCGCCGACGACCGCGCCGGCCGCGGCCTGTTCGAGGTCGTTCTTCCCGTCACGGGACGCCCCCAGAACGGCTCCGATTGCGGCCCCGGTCAAGGCGCCGGTGCGGGTGCGCTGATAGTCTTCGCCCGATCCCGTGGTCTCGGTGCAGCCTGCGACGGCAAGCGCGCCCGCAAGTGTCAGGGGAAAGAGAACCTTGGTCTTCATGTCTGCCTCTCGATTGGCCGTTTCCGGCTGTAAACCTTGGGCAGACCCTCGTGGTTCCCTTGTCGATATTCAATATCACCGGAGGTTGCCGCCCTCGCTGCACGCGGAAAACCGCCGCTCAGGCCCGCCTGGCGTCGGCCCGCGCGGCCTCCCAGGCAAGCATCGCGCGCTTGACCGGCAGGCCCCAGTGATAGCCGCCCAGGCCCCCGGACTTGCGCAAAGCGCGATGGCAGGGGATCAGCCAGCTGACCGGGTTGCGTCCGACCGCCGTCCCGACCGCCCTAACCGCACGCGGCGCGCCGATGGCCGCGGCGATTTCCGAATAGGTCGTGACGTGCCCGGAGGGGATCGTCAGAAGCGCCTCCCACACCTTGATCTGGAAGGGCGCACCGATCAGGAACAGTGGCGCGGGGCCAGCCGCATCGTCGGCGCCGAAGGCCTGCATCGCCCAGGGCCTCAGGGCCTCGGCATCCTCGACATAGCTCGCCCTCGGCCAGCGCCCCGAAAGATCCGCGAAGGCCGCCTCGTCCCCCGTCTCGGCCGTGAAGGCGAGGCCGCAGATGCCACGGTTCGTCCCCATGACCAGAGCGGGGCCGAAGGGGCTGTCGAAGCGACCCCAGCGAATGGTCAGTCCCTCGCCCCCGCGGGCGTAGTCGCCGGGACTCATCGCTTCCCACCTGAGAAACAGGTCGTACAGCCGCCCGCCGCCCGACAACCCTGCCGCATCGGCGGCTTCCAGGACGGTCATGCGCTCGGCCAGAAGCTGGCGCGCGTGCTCGAGCGTGAGATACTGCTGATACCGCTTCGGGCTGACCCCGACCCAGCGCGAGAAGACGCGCTGGAAATGCGCGGGGCTCATGTTCAGGTCGGCCGCCAACTGGTCGAGCGGGATTGCCGTGCCGCCCGCGGCGTCGATCCGGGCGATGGCCCTGGCGATGACGCCGTAGTGGTAGGACGGGGTGTCTTGGTCGTCGCGCATGGCAGAACCTCCTCATCAAGACCTAGGCGACGCCCCATGCCGGCGCGACCCGGATTTTGCGCTTTTCCGCACAAGCTTGCGATCGCGTTCCGCCCCTTGCCGCGCGGGGAATCGCAAGGCATACCCGCGGGCCATGGCCCGTCAGCTCGATTACCACACGATCAAGGAAATCTTCCGCCGCTTCCACGCGGCGGAGCCCGAGCCGAAGGGCGAGCTGGAGCATGTCAACGCCTTCACCCTTCTCGTTGCCGTGGCGCTGTCGGCGCAGGCGACGGACGTGGGTGTGAACAAGGCGACGCGGGCGCTGTTCCAGGTGGCCGACACCCCGCAGAAGATGCTGGACCTGGGTGAAGACCGCCTGATCGAGCACATCAAGACGATCGGCCTGTTCCGCAACAAGGCCAGGAACGTGATGAAGCTGGCGCGCATCCTGGTCGACGACTACGGCGGCGAGGTGCCGTCGTCGCGCGCGGCGCTGCAGTCGCTGCCGGGGGTGGGGCGCAAGACCGCGAATGTCGTTCTCAACATGTGGTGGGGCCACCCCGCGCAGGCGGTGGACACCCACATCTTCCGCGTCGCCAACCGGACCGGCATCGCGCCGGGCCGCGATGTGACGGCCGTCGAGCGCGCGATCGAGGACAATGTCCCCGCCGAATATCAGCGCCACGCGCATCACTGGCTGATCCTGCACGGCCGCTACATCTGCACCGCCCGCAAGCCCCGCTGCGGGGACTGCCTGATCCGGGATCTCTGCGCCCACGAGGAGAAGACGACGTGACCAAGCGATATCAGGTGGTGGGCATCGGCAACGCCATCGTCGACGTGCTGTCCCAGACCGAGGAGACATTCCTCGACCACATGGACATCCGCAAGGGCATCATGCAGCTGATCGAACGCGAGCGCGCCGAGGTGCTCTATGCCTCGATGAAGGAACGCACCGAGGCGCCCGGCGGGTCGGTCGCCAATACGATTGCCGGCCTCGGCAACCTTGGTCTCAAGACCGCCTTCATAGGCCGCGTCCGCGACGATGCGCTGGGGCGGTTCTACGCGAAGTCGCTGGAGCTGGAGGGAACCGATTTCCCCAACCGCCCCGTCGCGGATGCCGAGCTTCCCACCTCCCGGTCGATGATCTTCGTGACACCGGACGGCGAGCGCAGCATGAACACCTACCTCGGCATTTCGGCCGAGCTCGGCCCCGACGATGTGGACGACGAGGTCGCCGGCGGCGCCGAAATCCTGTTCCTGGAAGGCTACCTGTTCGACAAGCCACAGGGGAAGAAGGCGTTCCTTGCCGCCGCCGAGGCCTGCCGCCGGGGCGGCGGAATGGCGGGGATCGCTCTGTCCGATCCGTTCTGCGTCGACCGCCACCGCGACGACTTCCGCCACCTGGTGCGCTCGCTCGACTACGTGATCGGGAACCAGCACGAGTGGTCCTCGCTCTACGAAACCGAAAACCTCGACGACGCGCTGGTGCGGGCCGCGGCCGATTGCCCGACCGTCGTCTGCACGCGGTCGGGGTCCGACGTCATCCTGATCCGCGAGGGGGAAAGGGCAGAGGTCCCCGTGCACCGCGTGGTCCCGGTGGACGCGACGGGTGCGGGCGACCAGTTCGCGGCAGGGTTCCTCTACGGGCTGGCTACGGGGCAATCGCTGGAGGTCGCCGGACGGATGGGCTGCATCGCGGCCGCCGAGGTGATCAGCCATTTCGGCGCGCGGCCCGAGTCGGACGTGAAGGCCTTGTTCCGCCGGGCCGGCCTGATCTGAGACGGCGCGGGGGGCTTTCCGCCCCCCGTCCCCGCGAACGCGGGGACTCCCCCCGACGGTATTTGGAAACACGGGGAAGGAGGGGGCATGGACAGGGTATTCTGGCGCGTCTAGGGTCCGCGTGTTTCGCCCAGGTCGAGGTGCCCCATGCTGAAGCTCTATCATTCGCCGACGTCACCGTATGTCCGCAAGGTCCTGGTGCTGCTGCACGAGACCGGGCAGATCGACGAGGTCGAGCTTGTTGCGGCGACGGGCACTCCGGTGGATGCGGGCACGCAGCCCCTGGCGCTGAACCCGCTGGGCAAGATCCCGACGCTTGAACGGCCGGACGGGCCTGCGCTCTATGACAGCCGTGTGATCTGCCGGTACCTGGACGACCGCGCGGGCGGAAAGCTTTACCCCAGTGGCGCACGGTTGTGGGAGACGCTGACGCTCGAGGCGACTGCGGACGGCATCCTCGATGCGGCGATCCTGATGGTCTACGAGTGGCGGGTGCGGCCCGAGGACAAGCGCTTCGAACCCTGGGTCGAAGGGCAATGGTCGAAGGTCGCCCGCGCGCTGGACGCCATCGAGTCGCGCTGGATGAGCCACCTCAATGGCCCGTTGGATATGGGTCAGGTCGCGGTCGCCTGTGCGCTGGGCTACCTCGACTTCCGGCATGGCGCGCGCGAGTGGCGCAAGGGCCGACCCGCGCTGGCGGCATGGGAATCGACTTTCGCCATCCGTCCCAGCATGGTGGCGACGGCGCCCGCGGCCTGAGCGCGCCGAAAACGCTGCCGCTTGCGGCTTTCCTGACGGTCTGGACGATCCTTGGCGCTGAACGTCTTGTCGCCCGATCCGAACGTGTTGAACACGATCGTGACGGCGATGGGGTCGGGGCGCGGGGCCGGGACGGCCTCGGCCGCCGCGGCGGGCCTGGGGATCGGGGGCTGGCGGCTCGGCATGTCGCTGGGCATGGCCGTGCTGTTCAGGACGGTGCCGGGGGCGGAGGCCGCGCTCACCCTGAGGGCAGCGGGGCTTCTGGTATGGTTCGGCGTTCTCCACCGCCGCCGCGGCGCGCGTCTACCTCAGGGCGGCACCGGACTTGAACGGCGTCGGCGGCGTCTTCTTCCTGCTGTTCGCCATCCGGCTTGCCGCGCACTCGTGGCCGGAGCTTTCCGTCCGCGGGGCCGGGATGCGACAGAAGGCCCTTGCAAACTGCGACAATGTGCGCTGGACGGCATGCGGGGACCCCGCTAAATAGCCCCCGGGTAGGCTGCGGGAAACCGCGGCCCTTGTCTTGCATGGCCTGCCAAACCGGCCGAAGAACGGAGAAACTCTCGTGTCCCACGCAGAAGAACACGAAGGCACCCGGAGGGATTTCCTCTACTACGCGACAGCGGGTGCCGGTGCCGTCACGGCGGGCGCCGCGATCTGGCAGCTCGTCAACCAGATGAACCCCTCCGCGGATGTTCAGGCGCTCTCGTCGATCCAGGTCGACATCTCGGGCGTCGCGGAAGGCAGCCAGCTGACCGTGAAGTGGCTGGGCAAGCCGGTCTTCATCCGGCACCGCACCCAGGAAGAGATCGACGCCGCGCGCTCGGTCGAGATATCCGAACTGATCGACCCGGTCGCGCAGAACGCGAACATCGCTGAAGACGCTCCGGCGACGGACGAGAACCGTGCGCTCGACGAGCAGGGCCGCTTCCTCGTGATGATGGGTGTGTGCACGCACCTCGGCTGCGTGCCGATCGGCGATGGCGCCGGCGACTTCGGCGGGTGGTTCTGCCCCTGCCACGGCTCGCACTATGACACCTCGGGCCGCATCCGCCGCGGACCGGCGCCGCGCAACCTCGACGTGCCGGTCGCCTCGTTCGTTGACGAAACAACCATCAAGCTCGGGTAAGGGGAGACCGAAATGTCCGGAATTCCGCACGACCACTACGAGCCCAAGTCAGGCTTCGAGCATTGGCTCCACCGGCGCCTGCCGATCGTGGCCCTGATGTACGACACCCTGATGATCCCCACACCCAAGAACCTGAACTGGATGTGGATCTGGGGCATCGTCCTCGTCTTCTGCCTCATGCTGCAGATCGTCACCGGAATCGTCCTGGTGATGCACTACACGCCGCATGTCGACCTGGCCTTCGCCAGCGTCGAACACATCATGCGCAACGTGAATGGCGGCCACATGATCCGCTACCTGCACCAGAACGGCGCCTCGCTGTTCTTCATCGCGGTCTACCTGCACATCTTCCGTGGCCTCTACTACGGGTCCTACAAGGCCCCGCGTGAGGTCACCTGGATCATCGGCATGCTGATCTTCGTGCTGATGATGGGCACGGCGTTCATGGGCTACGTGCTGCCGTGGGGACAGATGTCGTTCTGGGGCGCCACGGTGATCACCGGCCTCTTCGGCGCGATCCCCTTCGTGGGCGAGGCGATCCAGACCTGGCTTCTGGGTGGGCCGGCCGTCGACAACGCGACGCTGAACCGCTTCCTGTCGCTGCACTACCTGCTGCCCTTCATCATCCTGGGCCTGGTCATCGTGCACGTCTGGGCCTTCCACACGACCGGCAACAACAACCCCACCGGGGTCGAGGTGCGCCGCACGTCCAAGGAAGAGGCTCAACGCGACACCCTGCCGTTCTGGCCCTACTTCGTGATCAAGGATCTCTTCGCGCTGGCGGTGATCCTGGTGGTGTTCTTCGCCATCGTGGGCTTCATGCCGAACTACCTCGGCCACCCCGACAACTATATCGAGGCGGACCCGCTGAAGACACCCGCGCACATCGTGCCCGAATGGTACTTCCTGCCGTTCTACGCGATCCTGCGGGCCTTCACGCCTGACGTCTGGGTCGTGGCGATCGCCAGCTTCGTGACCGGCGGCATCATCGACGCCAAGTTCTTTGGCGTTCTGGCGATGTTCGGTGCGATCATCGTGATGGCGCTGGCGCCCTGGCTCGACACATCGTCGGTGCGCTCGGGCCGCTATCGCCCGATGTTCAAGTGGTGGTTCTGGCTGCTGGTCGTCGACTTCATCGTCCTGACCTGGGCGGGGGCCATGCCGGCCGAGGGCATCTATCCGGTCATCGCGCTGATCGGTGCGACCTACTGGTTCGCTTTCTTCCTCGTCATCCTGCCGCTGCTGGGCGTGCTCGAAAAGCCGCTGCCGCAGCCCGCGACGATCGAGGAAGACTTCAAGGCCCATTACGGCAAGGCTTCGGGCGGCGCGTCCGCTCCGGCGGCCACCCCGGCCGAGTGAGATCAAGGACCAGAATGATGCTCAAGAAACTCGCTCTCACCACCGCTGCGGCGCTGGCGCTTTCCTCCGGGGGCGCTCTTGCCGCGGGCACGACGGGCCACGTCGAGAACTACGAATTCTCGTTCCAGGGCCCGTTCGGCACCTTCGACCAGATGCAGCTCCAGCGCGGCCTTCAGGTCTATACCGAGATCTGCTCGGCCTGCCACGGGCTCAAGTACGTCCCGCTGCGCACGCTCGCCGACGAAGGCGGGCCTGCCCTGCCGGAAGACCAGGTCCGCGCCTATGCGGCACAGCTCGAGATCTTCGACCCCGAACTGGACGATTTCCGCCCGCGGGTGCCGACCGACCACTTCCCGGAAAGCTCGCTTCCGAACGCGCCCGACCTCAGCCTGATGGCGAAGGCCCGTGCCGGGTTCCACGGACCCTACGGACTGGGCATCAACCAGTTCTTCAACGGGATCGGCGGGCCAGAATACATCGCCTCGCTCCTCTCGGGCTACACCGGCGTCGACAAGGAAGAGGCCGGCACCATCCTCTACGAGAACACCGCCTTCCCGGGCGGCTGGATCTCGATGGCGCCGCCGCTCTATGGCGATGACGTGGTCTATGCCGACGGTTCGCCCACCGACCTCGAATCGCTGGCGAAGGACGTCGCGGCCTTCCTGATGTGGACGGCCGAGCCCAAGCTGAACGCGCGCAAGGAGGCCGGCTTCCAGGCCGTGCTGTTCCTGACCGTGCTGGCCGTCTTGCTGTACTTGACCAACAAGCGCCTTTGGGCGCCGGTCAAGCGCCGGGCCAAGGGCCAGCCGGCCGAGTGATCGGCTGACCGCAACGATCGAAGGCGGCGCGTCCGGACCCCGGGCGCGCCGTTCTCGTTTCCGGGTGTCGCGGGACGGGCCTCAGGCGACGAACTCGTCTCGCCTGTAGCCCTGGATGAACAGAAGCGCCGTCAGGTCGCCGTGGTTCACGCGGACCTCGCTCTGCGCGGCGACAGCCGGCTTGGCGTGCAGCGCAACGCCCGTGCCGGCCATGCCCAGCATGCCCAGGTCATTGGCCCCGTCGCCCACCGCAATCACCGCCTCGTGCCCGATGCCCAGCCGCGCCGCCGACTCGGCCAGCGCAGTCATCTTCGCCTCGCGCCCCAGGATCGGCTCGGCGACGCGCCCGGTCAGGCGGCCACCTTCAACGATCAGCGTATTCGCTCGTGCCTCGTCGAAACCAAGGTGCCTGGCGACGGGATCCGCGAAGGCGGTGAAGCCACCCGACACCAGAAGTGCGTGCCCGCCATTGGCCTTCATGGTCGCAATCAGAGCACGTCCGCCTGGGGTGTATGTGATCCGCTCGGCCAGCACGCGGCCAATCACCGCCTCTGGCAGGCCGGCCAGGAGACCGACGCGTTCCTTCAACGCGCCTTCGAAATCCAGTTCGCCGTTCATCGCGCGCGCGGTGATCTCGGCCACGCGAGGGCCGACTCCCGCCTCGGCGGCGAGTTCGTCGATGCATTCCTGCTGGATCATCGTCGAGTCCATGTCCGCGATCAGCAGCCGCTTGCGCCGACCTTCGGCCTTCTGGACCACGAGGTCGATGCCCAGCCCCTGAAGGCTGGCCCATACGTCCCAACGGTTCTCGGGAATCCGCTCCAGCGCGAATTCGGCCGCCACATCGGGGTCGAGCCAGACGGCCTCGCCCCCGCCCCAGGCATTGCGCAGCGCCTCCACCGTAGCGCCGTCCAGATGGGGGTTGGCGGGGTTGGTCAGAAGCGTGGCGACGTACATGGGTTTCCGATCGTGAACGGGCCGCGTCGCATTTGACGCATGAACCGGCGCCTTAGCGCGATTTTCCCGCTTGTGCCAGACGCAGCGCAGGCATATGCCCGATGGCGGGACACCCCTCCCCAACGAGGGGCGTATATCTGGAAGGATACCATGACCGACATGACCCCCCCGGCCGCGCGGCCGGCAAATCCGCGTTTCTCCTCCGGCCCCTGCGCCAAATTCCCCGGATACAGCTACGACCTTCTGGCCGATGCCCCGCTGGGGCGGTCGCACCGCGCTGCGGTCGGCAAGGCAAAGCTCAAGCAGGCCATCGAACTGACCCGCGAGGTCTTGGGCGTTCCGGCCGATTACCGCATCGGCATCGTGCCCGCCTCGGACACCGGCGCGGTCGAGATGGCGATGTGGTCGCTGCTGGGCGCCCGGCCGGTCGAGATGCTGGCCTGGGAAAGCTTCGGCGAAGGCTGGGTGACGGATGCCGTCAAGCAACTGAAACTGGATGCGACGGTGCGCAAGGCGCCCTACGGCCAGATCGTTGACCTTGGCCTGGTGGACTTCGACAAGGACGTCGTCTTCACCTGGAACGGCACGACCTCGGGCGTGCGCCTGCCGAACGGCGACGCGATCCCCGCGGACCGCGCCGGCCTGACGATCTGCGATGCGACCAGCGCGGCCTTCGCGATGGACCTTCCCTGGGACAAGCTTGATGTGACGACCTTCTCGTGGCAGAAGGTGCTGGGCGGCGAGGCCGCGCACGGCATGCTGATCCTGAGCCCCCGCGCGGTGGAGCGGCTGGAAAGCTACACGCCCGCCTGGCCGATGCCGAAGATCTTTCGCCTGACCAAGGGCGGCAAGCTGATCGAGGGCATCTTCGAGGGTGAGACGATCAACACCCCCTCCATGCTTGCGGTCGAGGACTATCTGGCCGCGCTCGCCTGGGCTAAGTCTGTCGGCGGTCTGAAGGGCCTGATCGCCCGGGCCGAAGCGAATGCCCGTGCAGTGGCGGATTTCGTCGAGGCCCGCGACTGGATCGCGAACCTCGCGGAGGATCCCGCGACCGCGTCCACAACCAGCGTCTGCCTGAAGTTCACCGACCCGGCCATCCTCGATGGAGCGGCCTTCGCCAAGGCCGTGGCCAAGCGGCTGGAAAAGGCCGGCGTCGCTTTAGACATCGGTGCCTATCGCGACGCGCCACCGGGCCTGCGCATCTGGTGCGGCTCGACGGTGGAAACCTCGGACGTCCAGGCGCTGATGCCCTGGATCGAATGGGCCTACCGCGCCGAACTCGACGCCCAGAAAGCCGCCGCCTGAGCGGGAGGCGGGCAGATTGCCCACCCTACCCGCTGTCATCGCCGCGTCCGCGCGGATCCCCCGACAAACCGGCCCCCGCTTTCGCGGGGGTGATATGCAACGACAGTCACAGGAGCCCCACATGGCCCCCCGCGTTCTCGTTTCCGACAAGCTTTCCGAAACCGCCGTCCAGATCTTCCGCGACCGCGGGGTCGAGGTCGACTATCTGCCGGACCTCGGCAAGGACAAGGACAAGCTGCTCGAGGTCATCGGCCAGTACGACGGCCTCGCCATCCGTTCGGCCACCAAGGTGACCGAGAAGGTCATCGCCGCAGCGACGAACCTCAAGGTCATCGGTCGCGCCGGGATCGGGGTCGACAACGTCGACATCCACGCCGCGTCCAAGAAGGGCATCATCGTGATGAACACGCCCTTCGGGAACTCGATCACCACGGCCGAGCATGCCATCGCGATGATGTTCGCGGTCGCGCGCCAGATCCCCGAGGCATCGGCCTCGACCCATGCCGGCAAGTGGGAAAAGAACCGCTTCATGGGGGTCGAGCTCTTCAACAAGACGCTTGGCGTGATCGGAGCGGGCAACATCGGCGGCATCGTCTGCGAACGTGCCGTTGCCCTTCAGATGAAGGTCCTCGCCTACGACCCCTTCCTCAGCGAGGAGCGCGCCGCCCACCTGGGCGTGACGAAGGTCGAGCTGGATGAACTCTTGGCCAGGGCCGATTTCATCACGCTGCACACGCCGCTGACCGACAAGACGCGGAACATCCTGTCGGCCGAGAACCTGGCCAAGACGAAGAAGGGCGTCCGCATCATCAACTGTGCCCGCGGCGGGCTGATCGACGAAGACGCGCTGGCCGCGGCCCTGAAGTCGGGCCACGTCGCCGGCGCCGCGCTGGACGTGTTTGCGACCGAACCCGCGACTGAGAGCCCGTTGTTCGGGCTGCCCAACGTGGTCGTGACCCCGCACCTCGGTGCCTCGACAACCGAAGCGCAGGAGAACGTCGCCCTGCAGGTGGCCGAGCAGATGTCGGACTACCTGCTCACCGGCGCCGTCCAGAATGCGCTGAACATGCCGTCCGTCACCGCCGAGGAGGCGCGCGTGATGGGCCCGTGGCTGAAGCTGGCCGACTATCTCGGCGCGTTCGTCGGGCAGATGACGGACGAGCCGATCAAGGCGATCAACGTCCTTTACGACGGTGCCGTGGCCGACATGAACCTCGCAGCGCTGAACTGCGCGGTGATCGCGGGCATCATGAAGGCCACGAACCCGGACGTGAACATGGTCAGCGCACCGATCATCGCGAAGGAACGCGGGGTGCAGCTCTCCACCACCCGGCAGGAACAGTCGGGCGTGTTCGAGGCCTACATCAAGCTGACGGTCGTGACAGACAAGCGCGAACGCTCGATCGCCGGAACCGTGTTCAGCGACGGCAAGCCGCGCTTCATCCAGATCAAGGGCATCAACATCGACGCCGAGGTCGGGCCGAACATGCTCTACACGACGAACGAGGACGTGCCGGGAATCATCGGCACCCTGGGCGGGACGCTGGGCAGGCACGGCGTGAACATCGCGAACTTCACGCTGGGCCGGTCGGCCCGGGGCAGCGATGCGATCGCGCTTCTCTACCTCGACGAGCCGATGCCCCAGGCGGTGGTGGACGAGCTTCTGGGGACCGGCAAGTTCCAGCAGGTCAAGCCGCTCAGCTTCAACGTCGCCTGAACGGCCTGACCGGGAAATCGCGGGGGCGGCTTCGGCCGCCCCTTCTTCGTTCAGATCAGGCCGGCGGCGGCGGCGGCCCAGTAGGACGCCCGCCCGCCCGGCGTCTGGCGGTAGAGTCCGAGGCCAGAGAGGCCGCGGAGGCGTCGGAGCAGCGGCGCGCGCTTCACCTCGGCGAAGGTGTGCAGGATCACCCGGTTTTCGGGCGTCAGCCTGTGCGCGGACCGGCGCAGTGCGGCCACGTTTACGTCGTTCCATGCCCTGAGCCGCCCGCGCGAGACCTCCGCCAGACGCCAGAGCCGCGCTGCCACGCCGTCGTTTGCCCCGATCAGGTTGCTTCCGTGCTGCCGGTAAAGCACGAAGGGTTCGTCGTCATGGATGACCTGCCCGCCGGCGCCCGTGACGATCTGATAGAGCCACCAGTCGTGCATCGCGACCTCGCCCGCCTCCCTCGCCGCGGCCTGGGCGAGCGTCAGCGCCGCGCGGTTCAGCACCATCGTATTGCCGCCCGCGATGTTCTGCACCAGCGCGTTGCGGAAGGACGGGGCGCGGCGCAGGGTGGGCGAAAGTCCGGTGACCCGCAGGCCATCGTCGCAGATGGCCGTGCGCCCGCAGTAGAGCGCGGGAACCCCCGGAACGACGCGGGACAGCGCCTCGACGGCGCGGTACAACTTGCCCGGCAGCCAGATATCGTCCTGGTCTGCCAGCGCGGCGAAGGGCACCTTCGGGCCAGCCGCGCCGAGCAGCCCGAGGAAATTCGCCGGTGCACCCAGGCAGGGCCCCCGCGTCACGGTCACGCGCCCGGGTGCGAAGTTCTTTGCGAAAAGGTTGAGGATGCCCACCGTCTGGTCGCGCGAGCCGTCGTCGGACGCGATCAGCCGCCAGCTCACGCCCTGTTGCGCGGCGATGCTGGCCAGCTGTTCGGGCAGCCACCGCGCGCCGTCGCGCGTGGCCATCAGAACTGCAATCTCGGGAACATCGTTCATCCGGGAGCCTCCTTGCACGAAACGTCATAGCGCGCTCGGCTTGACGGGTCGTTACCGCCGACCGGCGGGATTTACCGCGCCCCGCCCCTCGGCTAAGAGGCACGCGACCAGATAGACGAGGGCACCCCATGTCCGGCCACGGCCAACCCATTCCCATGACCGCCCGCCGCGGCGGTCCGCTGTCCGGCACGGCCGAGGTTCCGGGCGACAAGTCGATCAGCCACCGGTCGCTGATCCTCGGCGCGCTGGCCGTGGGCGAGACGCGGGTGACCGGCCTTCTGGAGGGGCAGGACGTGCTGGACACGGCCAAGGCGATGCGCGCCTTCGGTGCCGAGGTCGAACGCCTGTCACCCGGCGAATGGCGCGTGCATGGCGTGGGCGTCGGCGGCTTCGCCGAACCCTCGGACGTGATCGACTGCGGCAATTCCGGGACCGGCGTCCGCCTGATCATGGGGACGATGGCGACGACGCCGATCACCGCGACCTTCACCGGCGACGCGAGCCTTCGCAAGCGCCCGATGGGCCGGGTGACCGAGCCCCTGTCGCTGTTCGGGACGCGCGCCTATGGCCGGCAGGGCGGTCGACTGCCGATGACCGTCGTCGGCGCGGCCGACCCCGTGCCCGTGCGCTACGCGCTTCCCGTCGCCTCGGCCCAGGTGAAGTCGGCCGTGCTGCTGGCCGGCCTCAACGCCCCCGGCGAGACCGTGGTGATCGAGAAGGAGCCGACGCGCGACCATTCGGAACGCATGCTCGCGGGCTTTGGCGCGACGCTCAGATTCGAGGACACGCCCGAGGGGCGCGCCATCATCCTGACGGGCCAGCCCGAGCTTCGGCCGCAGACCGTCGCAGTGCCGCGCGACCCGTCCTCGGCCGCGTTTCCGGTCTGCGCCGCGCTGATCGTCGAAGGGTCGGAAATCCTGGTGCCCGGCGTCAGCCAGAATCCCACGCGGAACGGGCTCTATCTGACGCTGGTCGAGATGGGCGCGGATATCGAGTTCCGGAACCCGCGCGAAGAAGGCGGCGAGCCCGTGGCCGACCTGCGCGTCCGCGCCTCGGCGCTGAAGGGGGTCGAGGTCCCGCCCGAGCGCGCGGCCAGCATGATCGACGAATTCCCGGTGCTTTCGGTCGTCGCGGCCTGCGCCGAGGGCACGACCGTGATGCGGGGCGTCAAGGAACTGCGCGTGAAGGAAAGCGATCGGATCGACGCAATGGCGCGCGGGCTCGAAGCCTGCGGCGTTCGCGTCGAGGAGGACGAGGACACGCTGATCGTCCATGGCCTGGGGGCGGGCGGTGTGCCGGGTGGGGCAACCTGCCGGACGCATCTGGACCACCGGATCGCGATGAGCTTCCTGGTCCTGGGCCTGGCGGCGCGGCAGCCGGTGTCGGTCGATGACGGGTCGCCCATCGCGACGTCGTTCCCGGCGTTCGAGGGGCTGATGCAGGCCCTGGGGGCCGAGGTGGCGCACAGCTGACGGAAAACGGCGCGAGGGGACCATCTGCCCCCTCGCACACCTCCGAGGGTATTTGCGACAAGAGGAAGGGTCGGATGATCTTCACCGTGGCGATCGACGGGCCGGCTGCGGCGGGCAAGGGCACGGTCGCGCGCGCGGTGGCGCAACGCTTCGGGCTGGCGCATCTGGACACCGGTTTGCTCTACCGGGCAGTTGGCGCCAAGGGCGGCGACCCCGTTCGCGCGGCAATGACCCTGACGGCCGAGGACCTCGCGCGGTCCGACCTTCGCACGCTGGAGGCCGGAGAAGCGGCCAGCCGGGTGGCAGCGATCCCCGAGGTGCGCGCGGCGCTGGTCGCGTTTCAGCGCACCTTCGCTCGGCGAGAGGGCGGCGCAGTGCTGGACGGGCGCGACATCGGCACGGTGATCTGCCCCGAGGCCGAAGTGAAGCTGTATGTCACCGCCAGCCCCGAGGTGCGCGCCCATCGCCGCTGGCTGGAGGTCGGGGGTGATGAGGCCCGCGTGCTGGAGGACGTCCTCCAGCGCGACTCCCGCGACATGGGTCGTGCCGACGCGCCGCTGAGGCCGGCGGAGGATGCGCTGATCCTCGATACCAGCACGATGAGCGTGGAGGAGGCCGTCGCTGCGGCAACGGCGGCGGTCGCGGCGCGACTTTCATCGGCGGAACCGGGTTAGCGCCATGCGCCGGACGACGAGGCGCGGGACTCTTTGCTTGCCCGCGGCCCGGCTTGGGGCTATAGACCGCCACGTCGAACACGCCGCGAGAGCCGGGGACCACATCTGAGCAGGGTCGGTTCCAACGCCGGCCCTTCTTGTTTTGGCCCCACCGTGGCATGGACCAACCCCGAAAGACCGGCGGAGACAACCGCCTGGCCCGAAACATGTGAAAAGGAAAACGAACTGCATGTGCGCTAAAGCGACGATGGAGGAATTCGAAGCCCTCCTCAAGGAAAGCTTCGAGATCGACACGCCCGACGAGGGCTCGGTCGTCAAGGGCAAGGTCATCGCCATCGAGGCGGGCCAGGCCATCATCGACGTCGGCTACAAGATGGAAGGCCGCGTCGACCTCAAGGAATTCGCCTCGCCCGGACAGGCGCCCGAAGTGGCTGTCGGCGACGAGGTCGAGGTCTACCTGCGCGCCGCCGAGAACGCGCGCGGCGAAGCGGTGTTGAGCCGCGAGCTCGCCCGCCGGGAAGAGGCCTGGGATCGGCTCGAAAAGGCCTATGCGAAAGAAGACCGCGTTGAAGGCGTCATCTTCAACCGCGTCAAGGGCGGCTTCACGGTCGACCTGGGCGGCGCCGTGGCATTCCTGCCGGGCAGCCAGGTCGATGTCCGCCCGGTGCGCGACGCCGGCCCGCTGATGGGCCTCAAGCAGCCGTTCCAGATCCTCAAGATGGACCGCCGCCGCGGCAACATCGTCGTCTCGCGCCGCGCAATTCTCGAAGAATCGCGCGCCGAGCAGCGCGCCGAGGTCATCGGCAAGCTGACCGAGGGCGACGTGGTCGACGGCGTGGTCAAGAACCTGACCGAATACGGCGCGTTCGTGGACCTCGGCGGGGTCGACGGCCTGCTGCACGTGACCGACATGGCCTGGCGCCGTGTGAACCACCCGAACGAGATCCTGGAAATGGGTCAGACCGTGAAGGTGCAGGTCATCAAGATCAACAAGGAAACGCACCGCATCTCGCTCGGCATGAAGCAGCTTCAGGCCGATCCGTGGGATACGGTCGAATCGAAGTTCCCGATCGGCAGCGTGCATCGCGGCCGGGTCACCAACATCACCGACTACGGCGCCTTCGTGGAGCTGGAGCCGGGTATCGAGGGCCTGGTCCACGTCTCGGAAATGTCCTGGACCAAGAAGAACGTGCACCCCGGCAAGATCGTCTCGACCTCTCAGGAGGTGGACGTCATGGTGCTGGAGATCGACCAGGCCAAGCGCCGCGTTTCGCTGGGCCTGAAGCAGACCATGCGCAACCCGTGGGAGCTGTTCTCGGAAACGCATCCGGTCGGCACGGTTGTCGAGGGCGAGGTCAAGAACATCACCGAGTTCGGTCTGTTCGTCGGCCTCGAGCACGACATCGACGGCATGGTGCACCTCTCGGACCTCAGCTGGGACGAGCGGGGCGAGGACGCCATCCAGAACTACCGCAAGGGCGACGTGGTCAAGGCGGTCGTCACCGAAGTCGACGTCGAGAAGGAGCGCATCTCGCTCTCGATCAAGCAGGTCGGCGGCGACCCCTATGCCGAGGTCATCGACGGCGTGAAGCGCGGCTCGGTCATCACCGTCTCGGTTACCAAGATCGAGGACGGCGGGATCGAGGTGGAATACAACGGCATGAAGTCGTTCATCCGCCGCTCCGACCTGTCGCGCGACCGGTCCGAACAGCGCCCCGAGCGCTTCCAGGTCGGCGACAAGGTGGACGTCCGCGTCACCAACATCGACGCCAAGTCGCGCAAGCTGGGCCTGTCGATCAAGGCGCGCGAGATCGCCGAAGAGAAGGAAGCCGTGGACCAGTATGGCTCGTCCGACTCGGGCGCCTCGCTGGGCGACATCCTGGGTGCGGCGCTTCGCGGCGACCGCAACTGAGACGCGCCCGCAGCGTGAAACATCGGGCCCCGCCAGCGATGGCGGGGCCTTTTCCATGCGGGCGGCAGATCAACGGATTGCCCCGAATCGAGAGGGCAGACGGTGCGGTCACGACCCATGCGGCCGGCTGCCCGGTGCCGTCACGGGCCGGGCACGTCACTATTCTGGACGGAAATTCAGCAGTTTATCGCTGAATCCGCGCCGCAGAGCTGCGGGAACCGTTTTACCGTTCGGGAATTGCACCTATAGTCTGGGAAAACAGCGGCTAAGCCGCTTCGGCGATTTGACTTTCGGGGGACGTGGCAAATGATCCGATCTGAGTTGATCCAGAAGATCGCCGCAGAGAATCCACACCTGTACCAGCGCGACGTGGAACGCATCGTGAACACGGTGTTCGAGGAGATCATCGAGGCGATGGCGCGCGGCGACCGGGTCGAACTGCGCGGCTTCGGTGCGTTCTCGGTCAAGAAGCGCGACGCGCGGACGGGCCGCAACCCGCGGACAGGTGAATCCGTCGATGTCGAGGAAAAGCACGTGCCCTTCTTCAAGACGGGCAAGCTGCTGCGCGACAGGCTGAACGGCGCGAAATGATCCGGTATCTCAAATACGCCTTCCTGGCCGCACTGGGCCTCTTGCTTCTCGTCGTCGCGCTGGCAAACCGCGAGGTCGTGACGCTGCGCCTTCTGCCGGTCGAGATGGGCGGCTTCCTGGGCTTCAACTGGGCGATTGACCTGCCGCTGTTCCTGGTCGTCTTTGCGGGGATCGTGGCGGGCCTGCTGATCGGGTTCGTCTGGGAATGGCTGCGCGAGCACAAGCACCGCGCCGAGGCCGCCACTGCGAAGCGCGAGGCCGCGAAGCTGGAGCGCCAGGTCTCCGAGCTCAAGGCCAAGGCGGACGAGCCCAAGGACGAAATCCTCGCCCTGCTGGAACAGCCGCGCAAGGCGAGCTAGACCGGACGCATGTCCGATATCCGCGTGAAGATCTGCGGCCTGCGTCAGGCCGCCCATGTGCAGGCCGCCGTTGAGGCGGGGGCTGCCTATGTGGGCTTCGTCTTCTTCCCGAAGTCGCCCCGGAACGTGACTCCGGACGAGGCCCGCGCGCTGACGGCCGACGTGCCCCCCGGCGTGGCCAAGGTGGGGCTGACGGTCGATATGGACGATTCGGCGCTGGACGCGCTGGTTGCGGCGGTGCCGCTGGACATGCTTCAGCTGCACGGACGCGAAAGCCCCGACCGCGTGTCGCAGGTCCGCGCCCGCTATGGCCTGCCGGTCATTAAGGCGGTCGGGATCGCGGACGAAAGCGATCTTCCGGCGCTTGAGGACTTTGCCCGTGTCGCGGACCAGCTTCTGGTCGACGCCAAGCCACCCAGGGGCGCCGAACTTCCGGGTGGCAACGCAGTCGCCTTCGACTGGCGGCTGATCGCGGGTCGCCGTTGGCCGTGCCCGTGGATGCTTGCCGGAGGGCTGACCCCCGCGAACGTGGCCGAGGCGGTGCGCCTGACCGGTGCGCGGCAGGTCGACGTCTCATCCGGCGTGGAAAGCGCGCCCGGCGTGAAGGACGCTGACCTGATCCGCGCATTCCTTCGGGCCGCCATGGCATGATCCGCTTCCGCGAAGCCCGCCGTGCCGACGTGGCGGCGGTGGTTGCGCTTCTGGCGGACGATGTGCTTGGACAGAACCGCGAGGTCGGGGACATCGACCTCTACCTTGCCGCTTTCGACCGCATGGAGGCGGAGGCCGCCAACCACCTGATCGTGGGCGAGGATGGCGCGGGTGCCGTCGCCGCGACCTATCAGATCACCTTCATCTCCGGCCTGTCGCTCTCGGCCGCGCGGCGGGCGCAGATCGAGTCGGTCCGCGTCGCGGCATCGCTGCGCGGGCAGGGGATAGGCGCCGCCCTGATGGCGGACGCCGAGGCGCGCGCACGGGCGGCGGGGTGCCGGCTGATCCAGTTGACTACGAACCGCACCCGGGCGCGGGCACACGAATTCTACGCGCGCCTCGGCTACGAACCGACGCACCTGGGCTTCAAGAAGTCCCTGATCTGACCGCGTCCGACCCGGTTTTCCGTTTTCGCGCGCCCCCATCCGCTTGCCCCGCCACCTGCCGGGCACTACACACAAGCCTGACCGCGAGGGAGGCCAGAGATGCCCGAAGACCTGATCAACAGCTTCATGACCGGCCCCGACGAAAACGGCCGGTTCGGCCAGTTCGGCGGGCGATTCGTGTCCGAGACACTGATGCCGTTGATCCTGGAGCTCGAACGGCAGTACGAGATCGCCAAGACCGACGACAGCTTCTGGGCCGAGATGGAATTCCTCTGGAAGCACTACGTCGGCCGGCCGTCGCCGCTCTATTTCGCGGAGCGTCTGACCGAACACCTCGGCGGCGCCAAGGTCTACATGAAGCGCGACGAGCTGAACCACACCGGCGCGCACAAGATCAACAACGTGCTGGGCCAGATCATCCTGGCCCGCCGCATGGGCAAGACCCGCATCATCGCCGAGACGGGCGCCGGGCAGCATGGCGTGGCGACGGCGACCGTCTGCGCCAAGTTCGGGCTGAAGTGCGTGGTCTACATGGGCGCGCATGACGTGGAACGCCAGGCGCCGAACGTTTTCCGGATGCGCCTGCTGGGCGCGCAGGTGATTCCGGTGACCTCGGGCCGCGGCACGCTGAAGGACGCGATGAACGACGCCCTGCGCGACTGGGTCACGAACGTGCGTGACACGTTCTACTGCATCGGCACGGTGGCGGGGCCACATCCCTATCCGGCGATGGTGCGCGACTTCCAGTCGATCATCGGCAAGGAGGCGAAGGCCCAGATGCAGGAGGCCGAGGGCCGCCTGCCCGACACCGTCATCGCCGCGATCGGCGGCGGGTCCAACGCCATGGGCCTGTTCTACCCGTTCCTCGACGATCCGTCCGTCCGCATCATCGGCGTCGAGGCCGGCGGCAAGGGCGTCGACGACCGGATGGAACACTGCGCGTCGCTGACCGGCGGCCGGCCAGGCGTGCTGCACGGCAACCGGACCTACCTGCTTCAGGACGAGGACGGGCAGATCCTCGAAGGCTATTCGATCAGCGCGGGCCTCGACTACCCCGGGATCGGACCGGAACACTCGTGGCTGCACGACATCGGTCGCGCCGAATATGTCGCTATCACGGACAAGGAGGCGCTGGAGGCGTTTCAGCTATGCTGCGCGCTGGAAGGCATCATCCCGGCACTCGAACCGAGCCACGCGCTGGCCCACGTGATGAAGATCGCGCCGGGCCTGCCTAAGGATCATCTGATCGTGATGAACATGTGCGGCCGGGGCGACAAGGACATCTTCACGGTGGCCAAGCACCTCGGCTTTGACATGAAGGTCTGACGCGCGACCCCCCTAAACCCTGGTTTATCCCTCTGGTCCGGCGGTTTATTGCGCCGGTCCTAAACCCGTGTCGAATGGCCAGGCTGGAACGGTCGTGCTGGTTTCGGGTCACCGGCGGCGGAACACCGGCGCCTCAACCTGAAAGGAGTTCGACCATGAAACGTACATTGATGCTTACGGCCGCTGTCGCAGTGTGGGGCACCTACGCCGTCGCGCAGACCGCGTCGGGACCGGTCACCGCAGAAAGCCTGGCGGCGCAATACCAGGCCGAAGGCTACCAGAAGATCGAGATCACCGTCGGCCGAACCCAGATCAAGGTCGAAGCTGTCGATGGCGGCATCAAGCGCGAAGTCATCTACGACGCCGCTAGCGGGGACATCATCAAGTCCGAGCTCGAATCCGCCGACGGAGACGATTTCGGAACCGGACTTCGCATCCGCGAGCGCGACCGCGATTTCGTGCGCGACCAGGGTCGTGGCCGCGACGACGATGACGACCGCGACGACGATGACGACCGCGACGACGATGACGACCGCGATGACGATGACGACCGCGATGACAACGACGACCGCGATGACAACGACGATGATGATGACGATGACGACGACGATCGCGGTGGCTCCGACGACCATGATGATGACCAGGGCGGCGAGTCGGACGACGACGACGACAACGGCTGACGCGACCTCAGCGGGCGACCTCGCGGTCGCCCGCCCACTGCAACAGGGTGCATATCGTCAAGCTTGGACCGGCCCGGCATTCGGCTATAGTCCGCGTGGGTCAGTCCCATCGCCTGAGGGCCAAAGATGAAGCGCCGAACCTTCCTCGCCTTCGCAGTCGCCGCCCTCGCCGCTGAAGTGGCGGGGGCGCAGTCGCTCGAAGACCGCCTGACGCGCCAGCTCCGCGATCAGGGGTTTTTCGACATTCGCGTGTCGAGAACCCTGCTGGGCCGCGTCCGCATCGTCGCCAACGGTGCCGACAAATCGCGCGAGATCATCTTCAACCCGCGCACCGGGGAAATCCTTCGCGACTACTGGAGCATCCGTCGGGGGTCGTCGGGCGGCGGGATCATATCTTCGGATGGGTCGTCGGGCAGCAGCGGATCCGGCGATCGCGACGATGATGATGACGGCGACGATGACAACGATGACGATGACGATGACGATGACGATGACGATGACGGCGGGAGCGGCGGCGACGGTGACGACGATGATGACGACACCTGAGACCGGCGTGCACCCGGCAGCCGACCGCGACGCGTTGCGGACCTGATGCCGATGGCGGGGGGGCGTTTCATTCTTGGCGTTCTCGTGGTTCAGGCGCTCTGCGCGTTTTTCTTCGTGTCGGACATCCTCGCCTCGGTCTTGAACCTTCGCAGCACCCCCATCGCCTGGCAGACCCGCGAGCTGATCGAGATCGGCGCGGCCATAGGTCTGATCCTCGGCCTCGTCCTGGGGGGGCTGGCGCTCCGTCGCTCGCTGCGCGACCGCCACGCCGCCGAGCAGAAGCTCCGCCGCGCCTCCGGGGCGTTCCTCGATCTGCTCGAGGAGAAATTCAGCGAATGGGGGCTGACACCCGCGGAACGCGAGGTCGCGCTGTTCGCCATCAAGGGCCTGTCCACCCAGGAAATCGCCACCGTCCGTTCGACCAGCGAGGGGACGGTGAAGGCTCAGACGAACGCGATCTACCGAAAGGCGGGCGTGTCCGGGCGCCCGCAGTTGCTGAGCATCTTCATCGACGACCTGATGGACGATTCGGTCTTCGACACCGAAGCCCTACGCCAGCCAAACGTCGGGGTGGAACTGGCCGCCAAATAGACCCGCTCCAAGGCGCGGGGTCGGCGGGACGTGATGTGCAGGTGAAGATTTGGTGGAGCCAAGGTCTGCCAATCCCCTAAGCCAATCTCTCTCGCCTCATCCCAAATACTCCTGTTTTTCTTGATACTTCCTCGGACCGAGTGTATCAAGGTATTTCAGTTGATCTTATCTTGTCCCACCATTTGTCCCACCACATCTCACGCCAGGTGGCGGGACAAGTGGCGGGACACCAGGAGGCAGCATGGCGCTAACGGCGAAGGGCGTTGAGGCCAAGAAGGAGCCCGGCATGTATGGCGACGGCGGGGGTCTTTACCTGCGCGTCGGGCCGACAGGGGCGAAAAGCTGGATCCTGCGCACCGTCATCCTGGGCAAGCGCCGGGAACTCGGTATCGGTTCGTTCGATCTGGTCAGCCTTGCAGAGGCTCGCGAGAAGGCGACCGAACTCCGCAAGGCTGCGAGAGACGGGCGTGACCCGGACGCAGAGCGTAAGGCCGCACAGAAGGCTGCGGCGGAAGCGATGGCCCGCGACCGTATGACCTTCGAACAAGCGACCCTCGACCTTCACGCCAAGCTGCTGCCGGGCTGGAAGAACAAGAAGCACGGCGACGTGTGGCTCGCGTCGATCCAGAACGACGTTTGGCCCCTTCTCGGCAAGAAACCGATTGCCAGTCTCGATCGCCAGGACGTGGCCAAGGTGCTTGAGCCGATCTGGCAGACCAAGCCCGAGACGGCGAAGCGCGTTCGTCAGCGCGTCGCAGCCATTTTCGACTTTGCGAAGGGCGAGGGGTTCTATCCGCATCCCAATCCCGTGCACGAGCTCAAGCATCGGCTGGGCAAGGTGAGCGTGAACGTGCAGCACCTTGCAGCGATGCCGTGGCGGCAGTTGCCGGCGTTCATGTCGGACCTGAGCGGGCGCGAGGCGATATCGGCTCGCTGTCTGGAGTTTCTGATCCTGACGGCAGCACGATCTGGCGAGGCGCGCGGCGCGACGTGGGATGAAATCGACCTTGAGGGCAAGGTGTGGAACATACCGGAAGCGCGGATGAAGCGCGGCAAGGCGCACCGCGTCCCGCTGTCAGAGCCAGCCGTTGAATTGCTCAAGGCTGTGCAGGGGCTCGACCCCGTGTTGGTGTTCCCGTCCCCTCAGCGGAAGAAGGGCACAGGCGCTCGGCCCATGTCCGACATGACATTCAAGCTGCTGTTCCAACGCATGCAGGTTGAAGGCATCACAACGCACGGTTTCCGCTCCACCTTCCGTGACTGGTGCAGCGAAAGCGCGAAGGCCGATCCGGAGCTTGCCGAGGCTGCGCTGTCCCACGCCACCGGATCGGCAGTCACTCGGGCCTATGCGCGCTCCGACCTGTTCGACCGGCGCCGCGCGCTCATGGATGCTTGGGCTGCCTACGCTACCGGCGGAACGGGCGAAGTCGTCCAGATGGTGCGCGCTTGAGATACCCGCCCGGGCTGACTGAGAAAGAGCGCGAGGAATGGCGCATATGCTACGAAGATGCGACGGCCGAGCTCGCTGAACTTGATGCCAATATCGAAAGACAGCGTGAGCGTCTGGATTTGGCAATTGACCTGTTGGCATGGGTTCTTGCATGGACGACATGGCCGTCAGACCTCTCCAAGCCGTCAACATGGCCGAACGTTGAACTAGCTTCCGATCGCCTGCTACGGGAGCTTTCGCTTTCAGATCCCCTACTATTTGACCTCGCGCGCCACCAGACCTCTGTAGCGTTGCGCAGTGAGCCGGATCGAGTGGCGCACTTCGCATCTTGCCTTCTCTCGATGGAGAAGCCTCTCAAGAGAAAGTCGGCCACTGACAATCTGGCGCGCGACTTTCTCATCGTCGCTGTCTGCGTAATGGCCGAAGAACTTGGAGCCTGGCCGAATGCAGTCCCACCACCTTCGGCCAAGCCAGAAGCCCTATCTTCACCGGACGGGATCAACTGGTCAGCCATCGGTCGTTTTGGGTACTCGATCAACGGGTGCGCGGTAGCACTCTTTGATTTGCTCAACAGCCATCGTCGGCTTTCCCAGCTCCCTGACGCGGTGCCATCGGTTGAAGCGATAAGGTCTGCTCTTGCCAAACGCGAGAAGGTCTGTCGAAAGCTCGGCATAGCGTGGAAAGGGGCTGGTGAGCTGCTTTCAGACCTCGTGCATAGTGGAATGCGATAGCGCGATACACGCTGGCCCCATCAGACATGGAGGGGCCTATGCCTAAGTTCGCCGACCCACAACTTCTCACCGTCAAGCAGGTTGCCGAAACCCTGAACATCGGGGTTTCGAGCGTTTGGCGCCACGTTCGCAACGGGACCATTGCGCCTCCCATCAAGGTCGCCGGCTCGACCCGCTGGCGCCGCTCCGACATCGAGGCGCTGATCGCCGCGGAGGCGGCCTAAAAGAAACCCGCGCCGGGGCACCAGCGCGGGTTTGGCTATTCGCGAATGTCTTGGCGGACTACCTCGCATATAGCCCATCCGCTCGCCCCGGACAATTCCGGAGGCTGGCATGGCCAATCGAACCTTCATCCTCACGACGCCAGACGGACGGACACGCCGCATCATGCTGCGCGGCCGGAACGCCTGGCTTGCCAAACGCCTGATCGAAGCCAGCGGCGCCGGGCTCTCTGCAATGGAATGCCCTGCGGGCCTGCGCTTGGCGGCGAACGTCTTCAATCTGCGGCGCGCTGGCGTTCCGGTGGTCACTACGACCGAAGCCCACGGGGGCGCGTTTCCCGGCTGGCACGCGCGATATCGGCTCAACCCATCCGCCAAGCTGGAAGCCGACGCGGAGGGCGCGCCATGAACGCGCCTCACCTCCCGAATACCGATCATCGCGAGAGCTCAGACCGCTACCACGGCGAGGTGCTGCGCCGCGGAGCATGGCGCGTGGTCATCTGTCGCGATGGTATCCAGGCAATCGTTCAGTACCGCGCACGCGCTGGCGCCCCGGATAGAGCGCGGTGGGAGGGGCGCCGGTATTGCACCACTCGTGCAGCGCTGATCCGGGACTGGCGCGCTCTGACTGATGACGATGGGGCGGCGCTGGCCGCCCTAATACCTGCCACGATCCGCACAAAGTCTGCCGGCGTCTGAGCTTCGGTTTATGCCGGGGCTCATCCAGCGCATACGCGCGAAAAACCCCGGCCACGGTTTGCCGCCTTCCCGTGACAAAGGCGGTCGTGTCGCCCGAGCGTGAGTACGCGAAGGGGCACCGGTTCCGGGCGGTGTGCCGTCCGAGGTTTTTTCGGCTCCGCAGAAAGGCCGATCGGTTCTGCCTCTTGCCGATCAAGGGGCTACGCTCCGGGGAACTCACCCGGCCCGGCAGGAAGCGGTCCCGACTGGCCCTGTCAGATGCGCGCCTCCCGCGAAAGCGGGCAAACCCACCGGCTCAACGCGGCGACGCCTGATGACCGGGGACCGGGAGACCGGGGCAGGTGAAAGGCCTGCGGGCAGGCGGCTGGCCCACGATACGGGCAGCGCGCGGATACGGAGCGGGGAGTGTCGGGACCTGTCCTGTGTATCGGGGGCAGGTAGCGGGTGGAGGAAGTATGCCCAATGAATGGAGAAGTCCGATGACCACTGAAACAGACCCAGCCTTGACCTTCGGGGGCACCTCTGACCCGCGCTATCTGGCGCCGCTCGGCTCGCCCGAGCGCGAAGCACTCGCCCAGGAACAGATTGCCCAGCTCCGGGCGCAGATCGCGGCCGAGGGCGACTGGCTCGTGCCCGGCTGGACCCTTGGGCCGGGCGCACCGGACACGACGGCCTCCGCACTTCTCGACCGACTGGCAGACGTGCAGGCGGAAGAAGCCCGCGTTGATGCGATGGTCGATCGACTGCTGAACAGAGAGGACGGACCATGACTTTCGCGGATTGTGTCGCCTCGGCCGTGGACGAGGGTTCTGTCGATCGAGAACGCGGCGAACGGGCGCAACGGCTCTGGCGGGATCTGTCAGACAGGTACGAGCGGCAAGGCAGGCCTCGCCATGTCGCGGAGGCACTTGCGGCGGAAGACGTGAAGGCAGCCTTTCGGAAAGAGGCGGGCGAGGTGCGGCACGTGTTCCTCGCTCAGGCAGCGGCGGCGCGACGCGCGGCGGCACGGGTCGAAAGCAGCCCGCACCTTGCGTCGCTCATGTCGGACACGCTTGAGCACAACGCCGCCTCGCCGAACCCGGAAGTGTCGGTGATCGGTCAACAGCGGGCCCTGGTGCGCGCCTTCCATCACCGGCTTGCCGCGGTCATCAAGGAGCACTCGCGCGACCTTCTCGGGCGCGTGCGCAACCCCGCCAAGCTGGAGGCAGTCGTCCGCGAACTGCACGGCGAGAGCACCGGCGATGTTGCCGCCTATGCCGTGGCGGACGCGGTGCGCCGGGCGTTCGATGACATGCGCCTTGCCTTCAATGAGGCCGGCGGCGTTATCGGGAAGCTAGAGAACTGGGGGCTTCCCCACACGCACAACCGGTCCGCCCTTCGACGCGCCGGGTTCGACGCCTGGGCGGCGGAGGTGGCGCCGCGGCTGGCATGGGACCGGATGCCCGACGACCTGACCGGGCGGCCATTGGCAGAGGCTGGCGACGTTCCCCCTGCCGAAGTCCGTAATACAGTCCTGCGCGAAGTGTATGACAACATCATCTTCGGCCGCGGGACAGATGAGCCAAGCGGAGCGCCCGAGGGGGAGGCTCTATGGCGCCGCCGCGCTCACGAGCGCGTGTTGCCCTTCCGATCGGCCGACGACTGGATCGCGTACAACAAGCGGTTTGGGACCGGCGACCCGTTCTCCAGCATCATCGGACACGCGCACAGGATGGCCCGCGATATCGCCCTCATGCGAGAGTTCGGCCCAAGCCCGGATGCCGGGTTCCGGACGATGGAGCGCCTCGCCATGCAGCGCGCGCGAGAGATCGGCGACCCCGCCCTTGCCTCGCGGATCGAAGGAAGCGCTGAGCACGGGCGGCGAATGCTCCGGATCATGAACGGGAGCCTCGTACCCGCCGGGCCTTTCCAGGAGGCCGTCGCCGGCTTCATGAGCACCACCCGCCATGTGCTGACGGCGGCTTTCCTCGATCGGGCCATTCTCGCCAGCATCAGCGACATGAACACGATGAGGATGGCCGCGTCTGCCGTAGGCATGAACCCGGCGAACGTCATCTCGCGACATGTGGACCTTCTCGCCAACAGCCTGAGCCGGGAGGAAGCGGCGCGGGCGGGCTGGATTGCGGACACGCTGGCCGACCCCGGCCTTGCCTTGGCGCGGTTCCAGTCCGAAGTGCCGCCGGCCGAATTCGCCGAACGCCTGTCTTCCGCTGTCCTCCGGGTGCAGGGGCTCGCACACTGGACCGACCAGGCGCGGATCGCGTTCCAGATGGAAATGGCGGGCCTGTTCGCTGCGAACGCGGGCCGGTCTCTCTCCGAGGTGCAGCCCGAGCTTGCCGGGCTCCTCCGCCGGGCAGGCATCACGGACGCCGAGTGGCTGGAGTTCACCAAGCCTGAGACACTGTTTACCACGACGAACGGGGCGACCTTTGCCTCGCCGATCTACTGGCGGCAGGCAACCGACCTTCCGAAGGAACAGGCCGATAGCCTGTTCCTCAAGTTGCAGGGGCTCGTCGAGGAACAGACCGAATTCGCCGTCCCCACGCAGAGCGTGTGGGCGCGCGCGTTCGTTGAGGGCGGTATGCCACCGGGCTCGATCGGCTACGAACTCGCCAAGTCCGGCCTCGCCTTCAAGAACTTCCCGCTCACCTTCACGGTCAACCAGGTCCGTCGCGTCCTCTCGATCCCAACCACGAGCGGGCGCCTTGCCTACGTGTTCGACCTCGCCGCGGGTGCAACAGTCCTCGGCGCTCTCTCGCTTCAGATCCTCGAAATCGCGCAGGGTAACGACCCGCGCGACATGACCCGGCCCGAGTTCTGGGCGGCGGCTGCGCTCCGTGGTGGCGCCTTCGGGATGCTCGGCGATCTGGGAGACGCGGCAACCGGCCCGTTCGGCGGTCTCGCTGGCTATGCTGGCGGGCCGGTCCTCGGCGCCGCGCAGGACTTGGCCGACCTCGCCACCCGGACGGCCGGCAATCTCGCAGACGGCGATCTAGGCAGCATCGGCAGCGACGCGTTGAAGTTCGCCAACCGATATCTTCCCGGCGGAGATATCCCGGTGCTGGGCGTGGCCCTAGATCGGATGTTCTTCGACCGGCTCATGGTCGTCCTCGACCCCGAGGCCGCGGACGCCCTCGTGCGCGCTGCACAGAACCGCGAGAGGCGTACAGGGGCGGATGCCTGGTGGATGCCGGGAGTGAGTGCCCCGCGTCGGGCGCCAAACCTGGCGAGCGCGCTGGGCGGACAGTGATATCGCCTCGACCGAAAGCGATATCGGTTTGGACCTACGCTGAGGGGAGGTGATATCGCTTTCCGGGCTGGCGGCGACCCTATCGACCAAGACGGGCCGCCGCCGCTGACCGAAGCCAGCACCCGAGAGAGGGCACTCGCAGGCTACAACGCCCGCCGCGAGCTGCCTAGTTCGTTCGGGATCGGCGCCTCGCCCGCGAGGAACACCACCCCTCCGCCGCTTTTCCGCTGCTCGCTCACAGTGGTCGCCCTTTGTTTCGTGGGCGTTTCGGGCTTCGGGCATTTTCGTTCCGAGGTTCTCGCGCGGTCAACTGGCGGGCGTCCAGCGCACGGTCAAACCCGCTCCAGGGGGCTCTATGCGGGCGTGGGAGGCGCGGTGAGGCCGGATGAAGGGGCAAGCGCTGCCTTGGAGCGGGCGCACTCACCAACGCCCCGGGGGCGCCTGTGACCGGCCTGGCTACCTGCAGTCCCGTGGTAGGCTATCCTGCATGACTTTGGCTTGCAGGAGGTGTTCACACAATGTCGCCGCGGACAGAGCGCCGGGAGCAACTTCGCAAGCGGGCCGAGGAAAAGCTTAAGGATCCGAACCTCTCTGCTGCAAAGAGAGCGGCGGCGCAGAGGGTGAAGGATGGTATGGACCTCATGCTCGCGCGCTCAAGCGATAGGGCAAACTCCAGCGAGCCTCCTAACGAAGAAGACCCTCCTCGCCCTCATGGTGTTCGCATTCCTGACGGCCTGTATGACGAGGCGGAACAGCTTGCGAGGGCGCATGGCGCTCCAGATTACATGGATCCGGACCGTGCCATCCCTATCGCCTTTCTGCTGGCAGTGGTCGGAGAAAGCGTCGCAACTTTGTTCTTCAAAGGGGCCGGCGGGGCTGGAACAGTCACGGCGCTAGTTGTCGGCGCTTCCTACTACCTGCACGCCAAGGAGCAGAACCGGCGGCGCTTCCGTATGCAACAACAAGCTCTGGAGTATCTGATGGCGAAGCGCGGTGACGAGGCCTAATCAGTCGCCATCTGTACCGGACCCTGGCTCGATCTCAACGACCCGCGACCCAGGCGGCGGGTACTCGTAGCCGCCCCCGACCTGCCGGGCGTCAACATGAACCGCAACCTGCGGCGCCTTGCCGTCGCCCGCCAGGAACTCGACCATCCGGGCGCGCACGGCCTCTGACTTCGCGTTGAGCATCAGATCCAGTGCGACCTCAAGCGCGCGGACCTTGTAGATCGCCCGGCTCGCCTCCACCTCGGCCACGAAAGCGCGTTGCAAGTCTTGAACTAGATCCTGCACTGCGGGGCGTTTGAGCGCCTTCACAAGGCCGTTCTTGGACAGGCCGGCAGCCTTGGCAGCATCGGCAATGCTCTTGCCCTCGCGCACGCGGAACTCGACCGCGGCGCGGACCTTGGCGGAAATGCGGGGCTTCGGGGCGGGGAGATGATGGACGTTGCTCATGGGCGCAGAATGGCGCCTCAGCCGTCGGGAAGGGATGCACAAGGCCCCGTTATGGCGACGGTCGCATGAGCAACGATACGTCAGCGCCATCGGTGCAGTCGAAGACCTCTACCGTGTTCTCGGCTTCCCCGCTGTAGATCGTCGTGAGCGTCAACTGATTGCGATCAAGAACGAGAGTTTCCCAGACTAGGCGGACACCTTTCGAGGACTCGTCGCGCGTTGTTGGCTCGCGAAAGGACCAGTCACATTGGCCATAGGGTTCAGAGCGAAACGCATCGCAGTTCGGGCCGCCATCCATGAGGTAGGCGCGGCTGAGGATAGACACGTCGTTGTGGCGGGCGTGGACGGTGTAAGGGAAGTCGGGCAGGTAGTTTTCGAAGTCAGCGCTGCCGCCGTTGAATTGCAGAACTCTGCCGGTCCTGAGCTGTCGCTCGATGTATTCGAGCATCTCTATCGCGGTGCGCGGCACCTCCTCGGGTTCGAGCGGTGCTGCGCTGACACAGAAGTATGCCGAGGGAAACGGCTCAAGCTCGTCTTGGCTCACGGCCGCCGATGCCGTCGCCAGTAGCGCCAGAAATGCCATTGCCCACTTCATTCCCGTCTTCCTCTCCAGCAGTCTTGACCGTCTGCGCCATGGGGATGCCCCTCATCAACAAAAAAATTGGAAAATCGCCCGCGGTGGGGTGGAGTGGAGTGTAGGCGCGCGCTATTTTGCCCCCACCCCCCTCCGGATCGACCCCTCTCCCCCCAACGCAGCTACCCGGCGCGCTGGGAGGCCGGATGCATCTGATGCCCACGGAGACGGGCAAGCAGTTCTGGATGAAGCTGAGCCAGGCGACAGGGTGCTGGCGGTTTCTTTCGGCTCTGGCGCCGGGTCCGATGCTTTCGATATCGAAGTCACTGAGCCTATTTGCCGGCGGCGCGATCTGGCGCCCAAAACCCAGGAATACATCGCCCGTCGCACGGAGATCGATTATGCCACCTATGTGCGTTTTCGAGGGAAGTTAGCCATGCATTGATGTGGGCAATCAGGTTCTTAGCGCTAAAGATGCAGGTGCGAGTCAAGGTTGCCTATCGAAGATGAAAGTTTCGAGTTTTTGATAGTTCTTGATAGGTCAAAATGAATAAACTTCTGGTTGCGAAGGATCTGTAGACCCCTCCTTAGGTGGTTCGAGAGGTTGCTGATAGATTGATCTCG
>FWPV01003095.1_pt1 | contig 38656 bp, 33 predicted proteins | sample 2228371 | NCBI WGS metagenome assembly FWPV01 (sample SAMEA103939776, study PRJEB20133) | metagenome
ACGAGCGTGATATCAGCCATTCTTCCAACGAGCGCATAATCCTGCCTGATTCCTGCTTGGTAGTGGACTATATTCTCAATATCTTTACTTCAATAGTACAGGGGTTGCAGGTATATCCAGAAAATATGCGCCGCAATCTGGAGCTGACCCAGGGTCTTGTCTTCTCACAGCGCGTTCTGCTGGCACTGATAGATAAAGGTTTGAGCCGACAACAGGCTTACCAGATAGTGCAACAAAACGCCATGAAGGCATGGAAGCAGCGGACCAGCTTTCTTGGTCTACTTAAAGCCGATGCCGAGGTGACAGGGCGCCTCTCTGAAAGCGAGCTGGAGGCTCTCTTTGATTACAGTTACTTTATAAAACACGTTGACACCATATTTCAGCGGCTGGGCCTGACTGAAAAGAGGAAGATCACGGATACACGGGAGGGCGAACTGGCACCTAGAGCGCTTTAGAGGGGAAACAAAAGATGGACAGCATGCCACCAACCATATTCGAAACAAACCTGCCAATACCACTATTCTGCAGAGGCAAGGTCCGCGATACCTACGATCTGGGAGATAAACTGCTAATTATCTCCACAGACCGCATTTCAGCTTTCGATGTGGTGCTGCCCTGTGCCATACCATGCAAGGGCTTGGTGCTGAACCAGCTCTCCTGTTTCTGGTTTTACAAGACAAGCCATATAGTACCCAACCACTTAATAGAACCAGTTGATGAGGTTCGGGATATAGAAAAGTTTATCCCCGACAAAACCTGCCGTCTCGACCATCTGATCGGGAGGTCAATGGTGGTTACCAAGGCCAAACGCATTCCGGTGGAATGCGTTGTCCGTGGGTACCTTTCAGGCTCAGCCTGGGCTGAATACAAAAATTCTGGAACCATCTGCGGGGTCAATCTACCCCCCGGGCTTAGAGAGAGCGAGGGGCTTGCTGAGCCGATATTTACCCCCACCACAAAGGCTGAAAGCGGTCACGACCAGCCGCTGACCAAAAGCGAACTTCAAGACCTTGTAGGAACAGAGCTCGCCCAACAGCTTGAAGAGAAAAGCCTTGCCATCTATAAGTATGCCAGTGAGTTCGCCTTGAGCCGTGGTATCATAATCGCCGATACCAAATTTGAGTTCGGCTTGGCCGACAATGGGCTCATCTTGATCGATGAACTGCTCACCCCCGACTCCAGCCGGTTCTGGGATGCTGCCTTATATAAGGTCGGGCAGGCCCAGCCAAGCCTCGATAAGCAACCGGTGCGTGACTGGCTTGTCCAGTCAGGCTGGAACAAGGAACCACCAGCACCCATGTTGCCCCCAGAAGTCATCAAAGCCACTACCAGGAGGTACATAGAAGCCTACGAGCGCTTGACTGGAGGAAGACTGAAATGTACCTAGCTAAAGTCTACATCACCCTCAAGCCAACCGTGAACGATCCGCAAGGTCTGACTATTAAAGGCGCCCTGCATAACCTTGGCTTTAACACTGTGGAAGACGTCCGCGCTGGCAAGTACCTGGAAATAAAAATAGGACAGGACGACATCGAAAAGGCCCGCAACCTGACCGACGAGATGTGCCGTAAACTGCTGGCAAACCCCGTTATCGAAAACTACCGCTTCGACCTCGAGAGGATTTGACTCCGCTGCCCGTGACTGATACGTGATTAATATACTATTCTAGCTTCTACCCACGCTGCCCAATCCTGGGCTGAACTGCCTTCAGCGCCTACCCTGAGAATAAAGGTAATAGTCTTGTTAGCATATGCACTGAGGTCGACCTCGGCTTCCTTGACACCATCACCATATGCGATTACCTGCTTCCAGACCCCCGTCGTGCTGATCTCGCCTGCCCAAAATTCCACCTTCCCGGCTGTGCCGCCGCCGACGATGCCCACTTTCACCCTTAGCTTTGCCTTTTCAGGAACAAACACATCAGAGTACCTCCCGCTTATCCAGCCATGGTCGACCCAGCGCGGATGGGTCTCCAATATCTTGGCATAAACAACCCCATCGCTAAGCTGGATGTTCGTCAGGTAGCAGGCAAAGCCTCGCTCATCGCTGAGACTTCCCGGGAAAGGTAGCTGTTCCCCGACTTTGCTCCACCAGTAAGCCGTCGGTGCCTTTTCGATGAAATCATATGCTACCCTTGGTTCGACGGTAAAACTCCCTTCCGCCGACCATGCGCTCCATAGTCCAGCATTGTTCTGCGCCCTGACCCTCCAGCGCCAGTTGGATAGATAACCGTAAGCAACCTCAACCGTCCTGGAAAAACTTGCGGCCGGAGTGTACTCGTCGATAAACGGTGGCTGCCCCTGCCGGTACACCTGTATATGGTATCGCCTTACCCCGCTCTCAACATCAGAGGAGGCGGACCAGGTGAAGGTCCAAGGTGCTGTCTTCTGTGGCAGTACAGCACCAGAGGATGGTGAGACCAACACCGGCGCCGAAGGCGGCGTGGTGTCCGCAGGCGGGGAAGGGACCGTCACTACCACCTGCGTGGTAGCAGTAACGCTCCCTGCGGCGTTGCTGGCGGTCAAAGTGTACGTTGTAGTGGCCGCTGGAGACACTGTGGTGCTCCCGGAAAGTCCGACACTGCCAACCCCGCCATCGATAGTTACTGAAGTGGCATTGGACACATTCCAGCTTAGCGTTGACGAGCCTCCAGAAGATATGGTGCCCGGATTTGCCGCAAAAATATTAATGGTCGGTACGCCGGATGGTGGTGATGGCGGGGCCGGGGATGCCGCCGTAACCACCACTCGAGCGGTGGCAGTCACCGTACCCGCTTCGTTGCCAGCAGTCAAAGTGTAAGTAGTAGTTGTGGTGGGAGTCACCATTCTCCTGCCGGTCAGGGCCACACTGCCAACGTCTGGCTCTATGCTCACTTTCGTCGCCCCGGAGACATTCCACGACAGTGTTGCCGATTCGCCTTGAGATATACTCGCCGGGGCTGCATCGAACGAATTGACTACCGGCGGTTGCTTAACAACGATTGTTTGAGCTCCGGGTATGCAACCCGCAAGAATAAACAGTAACAGAACCACCGTCAAAGACCTTTTCAAAATACACCTCCTAAAAAGAACTGAAAAAACAACAGAGCACTATTCTTGATACTCAATAACCAACCTCGACTTACCCTCCCAGAGTGCCACATAGTCACCCTGATTGTTATAGAAAGACGGCTTATCAAACTGGAGACGCAACTGAAAACGCCCGCTGCCTTCCTTAACCCTGTCCTGAATAGCCGACACCAAAAGGCTTGAGGTAACCGGTTCATCGACAAGAAAGCTGAAACTATGCAACGGTATACCCGGACCCGAGCCAACGGCAAAATCCTTGCTACTCAGAACACCATAGCGGCACTCGTAGACACGGAGCATACCCAGATTTCTGAAGGGTTCACCAAAAACCGACGCCCCGGTCAGATCAAGGTAAGCCGACTTGATAATAGCCCCCTGTGGGATCATCGAAATGTCAAAACTCAAGAAAGCCTGTATTGGCGTGCCATTCTTGACATCGCCCACCTGAACCTCTGGACCGACATACCCATCTTTTCTTACCTGCCCCTCCTCGCCAACTATTGAATACAGTTCGAGCCTGCGTACCGGCGACGTGGACACCACTACCACCTGCACTGTTGTACTCACGGTACCAGCATCGTTGCTCGCCATCAATAGATAGGTTGTTGTTTTCGCTGGCGTTACTGTGCGCGAACCGACGACCGGGACATTGCCTATGCCCGGCTCAATTGTAACTGCATTAGCTCCGGACACATTCCAGCTTAACACGGAAGGCTTGCCTTCAGTAATAGTCGATGGCTCGGCAACAAATGTCCTTATATTCGGCTTAAGGACTCCCTGAGGCACAACCATCACCACCACGGGTACCTCCGCCGACCACGCACCCTTATCATCCTGTACTTTAAACCAGACAGTATGAGTACCGCGGGACAGCGAAGATGTCTCAAAGCTGGCTGACTCGCTCAACTCTCCATCAATACTTGACCTCCAGACATATGCCACCACACTGCCATCAGCATCTACCCCGTGCCCAACAAAAGCGACCCGTTCCCCGTAGGCTACCTCAGTGGGTGTAACCGAGTCTATGACAGCAGTGGGTGGCTGGTTGTCGGACAGACTTGACTTTGTAACTGGCAAGCAGCCAGTAAAAGCGGCTGCAAACACCGGTCCAGTGAGAAACAAGAGGATTGCCAATTTGTTCATTCTATCCATATCTTTCTACCCCCGTACGCCTACTTACCTGTTCGGAAATCCCGATTGCAAAATCTGCTCCATATCTTAATAAAAGCCCTCCCATATTAACAAGAGGAGTGATTTGACATCCCTGCATTATGTCGCTGCCAGGTTTTTCTTTACCACCTCAACCACCCTGGGCATTACCTCGCCAGCCTTAGCCCTGATAACCACGCTGGCATAGGTGTCCATAGGAGTTGGTGTCAAATTGACGATGACCAATTTGGCCCCTGCCTCAATAGCATACATTGGCATGTAGGCTGCGGGATATACAACCAGCGTGGAACCGATCACAACAAAGAGGTCACAATTCCGGGAATAGGACGCAGCAGCAGTCAGTACCGCCCGGGGTAGTGCCTCACCAAAAAACACGGCATCTGGCTTCAAGATGCCTTGGCACAGAGTACAGTCCGGTACCCCCTCCATTGACACTCGTTTCAGCACCTCCTCCATAGGGAAGCGCACATTACATCCCAGACACCTTACCCACCGCATATTTCCATGGAGCTCGAACACTTTCTGAGGAGAATTTCCGGCTCTCTGATGCAAATTGTCCACATTCTGGGTTATGACGCAGGACAATTTGCCGATCTTCTCCAGTTCGGCAATGGCATAATGGGCAGGGTTTGGTTCGGCTTCCTTCAGAAGTCCACCCTCAGCCAGCAACCGCCACTGCATCTCCCGAATTTGACGACTTTGCAGAAACTTCTGGATGGTAAAGCTATCCGGATCTAACTTACTCCAGATGCCACCGGGGCTGCGAAAATCAGGAATGCCGGACTCAGTGCTTACACCCGCCCCTGTAAAAACAACAACCCGCGCTGACTCGGAAATCAAGGCTGCGGCCCTGTCGATCAGGTGTTCAATATCAGTGTTGCCCATTAAACCGTCCTGCCTCTAGGCCTGCTTCCATGCTAGTTTGTGGCCATAAAAATGTCAAGCTATCCAGAAAATCCGCCTCGATTTTACAACCTCAATAGCCGCAAAGCTTGTACCTCAAATATTGCTTCTAAACTGCGGGCCGTTCTATAATTACACCACTGTCTACTGCACCAATAAGGCGAAAATAGTTATGCCGAAAGTCCACCAGTTACATAGCTGGCAATTGACAGTGACACAAGCCGAGAAGCTGCAGCTTGAGCTAGCATCCCGAGTGTGCCGTGACAACAGGCTTGCAAACCCTCGCTTCATCGCTGGTGCGGACATCTCAGCACCCGATCCTTCTGGCAGGGCTCGAGCCGTCGTAGTCGTGCTCACCTATCCCGAATTTGAGATAGTGGAAATCGAAGAAACACAAGGGCAACCAACTTTCCCCTATATACCGGGGCTACTGTCATTCAGAGAGTCGCCACTGGTACTGGCTGCCTGGCAAAAGCTTTCCGTCACCCCGGATCTACTACTGGTAGACGGACAGGGAATTGCCCACCCCAGAAGATTTGGCATCGCCTCCCACCTGGGACTACTACTCGACACCCCCACCATTGGCTGCGCTAAGTCGCGCCTGTGTGGGACGTTCGGAGCCCTTGGTACCGAGGCTGGTAGCTACGCTGAGCTTGTGGACAAGGGCGAAGTTATAGGCGTCGCCCTGCGCACCAAAAACAATACCACCCCGGTATACGTGTCAATTGGACACAAGGTCGACCTCCGCTCGGCCATAGAATGGACGCTGAAATGCTGTCAGGGACATCGCCTCCCAGAGCCGTCCCGCCTTGCCCACCTTGTCGCCAGTGGGAAAAAGTTAGCTGCGATGCAACCTGGACACCAACAAAGGCTGTTCGATTGACCGAACTATCAGCCAAAACAGGGTAGAGAGGAAAAAACGGAGGCTTAGAGTGGACATGCAGGAAACGAGAGAGGCTCTGCAAACTATACGGCAGAAGATAACCGAAATAATGGAGCGCCTTTGACATAGGCGCTAAGGAAAAGGAAATCTCCAGGCTCGAAGCCCGGGCAGCCCGGCCTGACTTCTGGCTTGACCCAAATAAAGCCCAGTCGCTTATGCGCCAGCTAGCTAGCCTAAAAGAAGTGGTCGACGTGTGGCGGAGTATGGAAAAGAAGGTCGACGAGCTGCTCGAGATGGTGGAATTGGTCATTGAAGAAAATGACCTTGCGGCTGCCAATGACATCAGAAAGGAGACGGCACAGCTAGCATCCCAGCTAAGAAATTTGGAAACAAGATTACTTCTCAATGGTGAATACGATGGCAGGGATGCTATATTGAGCATACACGCCGGGGCAGGCGGCACAGAAGCCCAGGACTGGGCAGAAATGCTATTAAGGATGTATACAAGGTGGGCAGAACGCCGCGGCTACCAGACTGAGATACTGGACATATCTCCAGGCGATGAAGCCGGGATCAAAAGTGTCACCATCGAAATAAAGGGGGAATACGCTTACGGTTATCTCAAGTCTGAGCATGGCGTGCATCGACTGGTCCGAATTTCACCGTTTGACGCCGACCGCGCACGACATACCTCCTTCGTACTGGTCGAAGTGTTACCGGCGGTCGAAAGGGAAATAGATATAAGAATCGACCCCGGTGATCTAAAAATTGAGACTTTTCGTTCCAGCGGTCCGGGCGGGCAGCATATGCAGAAAACAAGCAGTGCTGTGAGGATAACCCACATCCCCACAGGCATAACGGTTAGCTGCCAGAGCGAGCGTTCCCAGTATCAGAATAAGGAAAACGCATTGAAGGTCCTCTATGCTCGCCTTTTCCAGCTCGAACAAGCCAAAATGGAGATAGAAAGAGCTAAACTGAAGGGGGCACGAATCGAGGCCGGGTGGGGTAACCAGATTCGAAGCTACGTCCTCCACCCCTATAAAATGGTGAAGGACCACCGCACTGGCTACGAGACCAGCGATGCTAACTCTGTGCTCGACGGAGAACTGGACGAGTTTATTACAGCGTACCTGCACTATATACTGGAGAAAGAAAATGCTTAGATATGCACTTCCGCTTCTTGTCCTCATTATCTCAATCGCGTTGTCTGTCTCAACCACAGCCGGGCAGGAAACGGAGCAGATAACACTGGTTGAGTCAGACACCGAGATAGTCTTTCCATCGTCTCTGGTCTTCAAGATCAAAGCTCAAAGCCAGGCCAATATCACCAGGGTAAGGCTACAGTACAGGGTGGAGAAAATGAACTACGCCGATGTTATCAGCGAAGCCTGGCCAGACTTCATACCTTCGCCAAAAGTGGAAGCAAGATGGAACTGGGATATGAGAAGAGCAACGCTGCCAGTGGGCGCTGTAGTCCACTACTGGTGGATCATCGAAAATCAGCGCGGCAACAGAATGGTTACTGACGAATACACGCTGGAATTTCAAGATACTCGCTATTCATGGCAGAATCTTACCGAAGGCCAAATTAGTCTTTTCTGGTACAGAGGTAACCTCTCTTTTGCAAGCGAACTTCTCGCCACCTGCCGACAGGTGCTGGAAAGGCTTTACTTAGACATAGGCGTCCGCCTGGAAAGGCCGGTCAGTATTTACATCTACGGCAGCTCTCAAGACCTAAGGTCAGCAATGATATTCCCCCGCGAGTGGATCGGTGGGGTTACCTTCACCGAGTTCGGTACCATCGCCATTGGCGTCCCGGTAAACCAGCTTAACTCGGGCAAAAAGGCGATCGCACATGAGCTCGGCCATATGGTAGTCCACCAGGTCACTTTCAGCCCTTACGGGGCAAGCCTGCCGGTCTGGTTAAACGAAGGACTGGCCATGTATGCCGAAGGGGAGAAAGACATTTATCTTGAACTTTTGCTGAGAAAAGCAGCCACAGAAGAGAAACTGTTCTCCGTGCGCAGCCTCGCAAGCCCATTCTCCGCAAGACCGGAGGACGCCTACCTCTCCTACGCTCAGAGCCAGAGCCTGGTGGAATTCCTCATCAAGGACTACGGCAAAGCTAAGATGCTGGAGCTTCTCCATTTGTTGAAAGAAGGTAGCTCTGTTGATGAAGCACTGTTAACAGTGTACGGCTTCGATCAATCTGGCCTTGATAGGTTATGGAAAGAATATATAAAGAGCAAAGCAAAAGCCACATCCAGCCTCGGCACAATGTCAAGCGTCGAGGACAAAAAATCCTCCCTTTCTCCGAAGTTGCTACCAGCTCTTCTAGCGAATCGTTGCCCCATGGGTCTAGAGGCAGGCACGAAATGACAAAGTCCTTTACCGTTCACGACTTACCGCTCTCAGAGCGTCCGCGGGAAAGGCTTCTTAAACTGGGCACAGAAGCCCTTTCCGTTCAAGAACTGCTAGCTCTAGTCCTCAGCAGAGGAACCAAAGGTGAATCCGTGGTACTGACCGCACAAAAGCTACTGAGCAAATTTGGCAACCTCAAAAACATTGCCTCCGCCTCCATCGAAGAGCTAACCCAGGTGAAGGGAATCGGCATTGCCAAAGCCACACAGCTCAAAGCCGCGCTGGAGCTCAGTAAACGCATGGAGGAACATTCACTGGATGCTGACAAGCTTACCGTGAGGTCGCCAGAAGATGTGGTCAAAGTCGTCAGAAACAAACTCAGAGGAAAGAAAAAAGAGCACTTCGTCACCCTGTCTCTGGACACCAGAAATCATCTTATAGATACCCACACAATTTCCATAGGCAGTTTAGACTCTAGCATCGTACACCCCAGAGAGGTCTTCAAGGAGGCTATAGCCTGCAGCGCCGCTTCAGTGATCTTCGTCCACAACCATCCCTCGGGAGACCCATCACCTTCCGAAGATGACATCCGGTTGACCAAACGCCTCGCCGAGGTCGGCGAAATAATGGGTATAGAGGTCCTGGATCACGTAATTATCTGCGATACATGCTATTCTAGTATGAAATCCAAAGGCATTTTCTAGGAGAGACAAACAAAACATGAAAAGGTTCTGGCAATCGGTATTTTTGACCGCGTTGTTGCTATGCGCTCTGGCAACCATCTTGTCCACTGCCTGCCATCAGGAACAAACGCCCGAGTCCGTTTCGGAACAGGAGCTCAATATTTGGGACACAGGACCGATCACGCTTGACCCTGCGATCTCCAGTGAGATGAGCTCACATGTCTACGTGATGCAAATATTCAGCGGGCTCGTAAGGCTCGATGCCAATTCAAAACCAGCTCCGGACATAGCTGAACACTGGCAGAAAAGCGAGGACGGCAAGACCTACACCTTCTTTTTACGCAAAGGGGTAAGATTTCACAATGGCAAGGAGGTGACTGCCCACGACTTCAAATACTCTTGGGAAAGGGCCTGCAACCCGAGAACCGGCTCACAGACAGCAGCCACATATCTCGGCGACATCGTCGGTGCCAGAGATGTAATTGATGGTAAACTCACGGAAATAAGCGGCGTCAAGGTTTTAGACAACTACACTCTGCAGGTCACCATAGACGCCCCCAAGGCCTACTTTCTGGCAAAGCTTACATATCCTACCGCCTTTGTGGTCGATCGGGCAAACGTAGAGTCAGGCAGCAAATGGTGGCAAAGACCCAACGGAACCGGCCCTTTTAAACTGAAGGAATGGCGCCACGGTGAGTTACTCGTGCTGGAAAAAAACGAAAAATTCTATCGGGAGCCCCCTCGGCTTAATAAGGTTATCTTTCACTTGCTGGCGGGTATGCCCATGGCAATGTACGAAATGGGCGAGATCGATATAAGCCCTGTATCTGAAGACTATGTTGACCGGGCAACAGACGAAAGAGGCACCTTCCGCGACCAACTGTTAATATTTCCTGAGCTCAGTCTTTTTTACATAGGCTTCAACACTCAGAAGCCGCCCTTCGATGATATCAGCGTGCGTCAAGCTTTTTGCCATGCTGTGGATAAAGAAAAAGTGGTAAAGATAATACTGAAAGGAATGGCGCTCAAAGCACACGGCATCCTGCCACCAAACATGCCAGGCCACAACAAACACCTCAAAGGCCTGGACTATGACCCGAACCGTGCTAAGGAGCTTATCGCCACATCGCGATACGGCAACCTGGAAAACCTGCCACCGGTTACCCTGACCATCTCTGGAAGCGGGGGGAATATCCCGGCATATGTCGGGGCCATCATCAACGATTGGCAGCGCAATCTTGGCGTGAAAGTGATGGTGAGGCAACTTGAACCGGAAATCTTCCCTTACCACATCAAGCACGAATTAGACCACATGTTTTTCAGCGGCTGGATAGCTGATTATCCCGATCCGCAGAACTTTCTCGAGATCTTGTTCCGCAGTAACGCTGAATACAACTACGGACATTATAGCAACCATGACGTGGATGCCATTCTCGAGAGAGCTGCAATTGAGCCTGACGAACCAACGAGATTCTCCCTTTACCAGCAAGCTGAGGAATTGATCGTGACCGAGGCTGCCTGTTTACCCCTCTGGTTCAATGAGAACTATCTTTTGGTAAAACCTTATGTCAAAAACTATAGGGTAGACGCGCAAGGGGTCCCGCTACTTAGTGAAGCTTATATTGATAAGCAATAGCCATTTCACCGGCCAACCTCTGACACCCTTTTCGCCGAGTTAACCGAAGCAAGTCGAGCCCTTATGCAACCTTGCTGGCTTTCAGTCACCCCTGCACTCAGAAGAGCCCAGTATGCATTGTTTGCATCTGCCATCGCAGGGCTCAACATGGATCGTGATGTTGCTCCGCGGTAACCTCGCTTTGATATCATGCTCCAGCAGATCACATACCTCGTGGGCGTGCTCTAGGCTTATGTTTTTAGCCATCACCAGGTGAAGGTCTATATACCGCTGATTGCCGGCACGGCGGGTACGCAGCTCGTGAAAACCGACCACCCGGCCCCGATAGGCCGTGAGGCATGACTTTATGACAGCTTGCTCAACACGGGGAAGGCTAGCGTCCACCAGCCCGAGAAGCGGCTTTCTTGCTGTGTCGTATGACAGCTTTACCAGATATACAGCAACGGCGATGGCTAACAAGGGGTCAATTATGGTGACCGCGGTCACACGGACCAGCAAGAGTCCCACCAGCACAGCAGCCGCCGAATATACGTCACCCTGTATATTACGCGCGTTGGCTTCCAGCACCGTTGAGCCAGTTGCGTTAGACACCTTCAATAGATAGCGGGAAAGACAGAGACTGGCTATCACTGAAACGACCATAACGCCGATACCGGCTTCAGGTAGCTGCAGGCCACTACCACGCATAATACGTAGCACAGCAGTATAAATTATCATCCCCGCAGCAATAAAGATGAGCACCCCCTGAACCACCCCGGCAACATCCTCAACCTTACCGTGACCAAAAGGGTGCTCCTCATCAGCAGGCTTGATGGCAATACGGACAGCAACAAAAGTGAGCGCCCCGGCAAAAAGGTCAAGGAGGCTATCCGTAGCTTGGGCAAACACGCTTATACTGCCGCTTATCAGCCCCACTGCGATTTTAAGGGTAATAAGCCCTACAACCACCCCAATAAGCACAGCCGACGCTGCTTTCTCTGTCAAAAATACTGACACGGTCGTTTTTACACCTTTCAGCATCTTACCAAACGGCTAAAGTTTACCACTCGCCAATCCCCAAAACAACGCACGTAGAATAGTGTAGCAGCAGAGGGCAATTTGCTTGCCCGGACGCCCTCTGCTATTATTAGCCAAGCCTTGTATGTCGACAGCTGGACAAGGTCTGAAGCAGTGGTCACCAGAGTAGGTTTAATCTACGACCCCATCTACTTGGAGCACGACACCCGGGACCACGTGGAAAACGCCCAGCGGTTAGTTGTAACCACTGCCTACATCCAGGAAGCCTTCAAAGGTAAGCTCTATAACCTCTCACCCCGCCCTGCCACGCTGGAAGAGATCTCCGCCGTCCATGCCAGAGAATACATACTTCACCTCAGGGAGCAGATAAACAAAGGCGGTGGCTGGCTGGATCCGGATACAGTTACGTCGCCGCGCTCGTACGACGCAGCCATCTACGCCGCGGGGGGTGCCATCACCGCCGTCGATGCAGTATTAAACCGGCAGGTCGATTGCGCCTTTGCCCTTGTTAGGCCGCCGGGACACCATGCCACATGCTGGCAAGCCATGGGCTTCTGTCTATTCAACAACATCGCCATAGCTGCGAAATATGCTCTGGCAAACTTTGACATTAAGCGTATCCTTATCGTCGATTTTGACGTCCACCATGGAAACGGCACACAGGATACTTTCTATGCAGACCCCCATGTCCTCTATTTCTCCACACACCAGTACCCTCTGTTCCCCGGCACAGGCACCATCGACCAGACGGGCACCAAACAGGGCGAGGGTTTCACCGTTAACGTACCGCTACTGGCTGGGTGGGGCGATGAGGAATACCAGGCAGTCTTTGAAGATATACTGGCACCGATAGCACGCCGCTTTGAGCCCCAGCTTATAATGGTGTCTGCTGGTTATGACGCCCATTGGGCCGATCCGTTAGCGCAGATGCAGGTCAGCGTGTCCGGCTTTGCCCGTCTCGTGGAAATACTGAAGACGCTGGCTGATATGTTCTGTCAAGGGAGACTGGTGCTAGTGCTCGAGGGCGGATATCACCTTGAAGCCCTGTCCCTCTCTGTAGGCGCCACACTAGCTGTCCTCTCGGGCAACAAGAACTTCGATGACCCGCTGGGCAGGCCAAGAACACCCACCCAACACACCCAGCTTCACAACTTCCTACAAATGCTCAAACAAATACATCACATCTGATGCCAGGCTAGGTCACTGGGCCGGCTTTCTAGCCGGCCTCGCCCAGGACAAAAATCTGCCCCATTCCCCTTTGTCCCACACCACCAGTAGCTGTCCTGCCACGCAGATAGAATTGTAAGTGCCGGCTATCACGCCGATAAACAGCACCAGTACAAAATAGCGCAGCGTAACACCGCCAAGAAGCAGAAGGGCAACGATTACCAAAAGTGTGGTCAGGCTTGTGTTTAGACATCGCCCCATCGTTTCCAGGATACTCGAGTTAACGGTAATTTCAAAGTCCCTACTTATGCCCCGGCTCACATTCTCCCTGATCCTGTCAAAGACCACCACAATGTTGTTTATGCTATAGCCGACCACCGTTAAAATACCGGTAATAAACAACGAATCAATCTGGACTCCAGCCGCCCACCCTAGGATTGAGAAAATTCCCAGGACCACCAAGACATCGTGAGCCAGCGCTGCTATCGCCACCACCCCCCAGCGGAATGGCTTGGGCATGCGCCTGAACGCCCAAGCAATGTACAACATCATGAATATCGCGGCAACAACAACGGCGATGGCGGCGTTTCGGGCAACTTCGGTAGCTAGCAATGGCGAGACTGTATAGGCATCGCGTAAGGTCACTTCAGCCCCCAATTTCTCTTCCAGGTCTGCCAGTAGCGCTTCCCGCTCCTCCAGCGATACCTCTCTGATACGGACAAACAGGTCGCCCCCGCTCATGGTCTGGATCATTGCCTCCCTGTAGCCCAGCCCCATCATCACCCCCCGCAGCTCTTCCTGTCTGACTTGCGGTTCAAAATGGAGCGTCATAGTGGTGCCGCTGCTGAAATCAACACCCAGGTTCAGTCCGAAAGCCGCTAGTGAGAAAATACCTGGGATAATGACTATCCCGGATATGAGAAAAAACCAGAATCTCTTGCCTACAATGTCCATCTTTTATACCCCATAAGCAGCAGGACTGGAAATCGCCCTTACCACCAGTCGCAACAGCGACCTGGTCACCACAATAGCCGAAAACATACTCAGGGCAACACCAATGAACAACACCAGAGCGAAGCCCCTCACCATGAAGGCACCTAAAGTGCCACCGAACCAATATAAGATGAAACAGGCAATGAAAGTGGTGATATTACTATCGCGTATCGCAGGCCAGGCGCGCTTAAATCCGGCTTCCATCGCTGCCGCTAGAGTGCGCCCTGACCTCAGTTCCTCCTTCATTCGCTCAAAGATGAGAACATTGGCATCAACCGCCATACCCAATGACACGATGAAAGCTGCGACCCCGGGCAGGGTCAGAGTCACCGGTACCAGCTTGAAAATGGTCAAAAGCAGAACCACATATATTGCCAGGGCACAACTAGCAACAAGCCCGGGCAAACGGTAATATGAAACCATGAATACAACGATCAGGGCTGCACCCACGATACCCGCGATCAGACTTTTCTTCAAAGAATCAGCTCCCAGGGTGGCATCGACCCTTTGTTCTTGAATGATCTTCAGCGGCACATCAAGGGCGCCGGAGTTGAGTTGTATCGCCAGCATTCTCGCCTCTTCAATATTCAGTCCAGTGATGACACCCCTCTCCTTGATCACGGCTTGAACTGTAGGCCACGAGATAGGTTCGCCGTCAAGATAGATGCCGAGTGGTTTGTGCAGGTTGCGCTGTGTAATCTGCTCAAATAGAACGGCACCTTCCTCAGTCCACTCAAAAGCTACCTCTGGCTCGTTAGTTTGCGGATTAAGCACCACACTAGCATTCGGTTTAAGATATTTACCTGTCAGCTCTCTCTCAACACCGTCGCTGCCGGTGGCCTTGGCTATCGCTGCCCATTTCGGCCTTCCTTCTTCGTCAAACACCAGTTTGCCGGAGGCATCAAGCTCCATCTCCCTGAAGTCCAGCAGCGCTGTCTGCCCTATCAGTTTGATAGCTTCATCGACGTTTCTTACCCCCGGAAGTTGCACCAGGATTCTATCATGCCCCTGCCGTTGGATTATGGGCTCGGTAACTCCGTATGCATTGACACGCCTCTCAATCTTGCCCAGCACCCCCTGCATAACATCGTCATCGCTCTGTGAAGGGTCTTTGAGCGAGAGGTCAGCCTGGTAGACCAGGTGACTACCACCCCGCAGGTCAAGCCCTAGGACAAGCCCGTGTCTTCCCAACCTCTCGCTGTCCCACGGGAGCAGTACCCAAAGCCCAAAAGCAAAAAGTGCCAATATGAACAACAGCATATAAATATTACCGCGAGTCATACTTGCTCCTCGAAGAGGTAGCCATACGAGGGTACACCCCCTTCATCTACTACCTCATCCTTTGCTAACAAGCCGAACCACACTTTCGCTGCTCCAAACGCTTACGTACCATCTCTATTGCCTCTTCTCGTGTAGCCACATCACCAGCCGCCTGTGCTTCTCGAACCTCCGCCAGAAGCTCGCCGATAAGCTTGCCCGGTTTCAAGTCAAAAATGGACATCAGGTCATGTCCATCGACCAGTTTGACTGGTAACGCCGTCCTCTGCTGTCTATTATGCTCGTCCAATATATAGCCCACCAGTTGAGTGTGCCGTTTCCATTCCTCAACGTCAAGCCTCGGACCCTGTGTGGCCAGAAAATCGGCCAGGGCCAAGAAGAGCACATCAACTCCTGCCCCTTCTGTATCACGGAAGAAACGATAAACAGCCCTGCTGGTAGGTAGATACTCACTAGCCATCTGTACAGGGCGCAGATGGTTGTAAACTAACTTTTCCACCAGCCGCACCTCCCGATTGCTGAAACGCAACCGCTCCAAGGCTGAGGCTGCCATAATAGCACCCTGCTTAGTGTGGCCTATGAAACGTATTCTCCCCGCTTGGTCAACCGTCCTCATCATCGGTTTAGCCACATCATGCAATAGTCCTCCCAACTTAAGAAGCAGCTTCCTGGTACTGCCACCGGACACCACCGCATCAAAATGTGCTTTCAATTCATCGGACCAGGGCACTTGGTCCAATAGCTTGTCGCTCCCATATCTCCAGGATGACTCACGCAGCAAAAACTCCACGGCTGCCACTGTCTCTATAGAATGCTGGAAAACATCCCAGTAATGCTCTTTAGGCTGCTCCACGTCCTTCATCTGTTCAACCTCAGGGAAGATCTGGACTAGCAGGCCTAGGTCGTCCATGTACCGCAGCAAATCGGCGCTGCCCGGGAGAACAAACATCCGCAGCAATTCCTCCCTGATACGCTCTCCTGCAACCGAAGCCATCAACCTACAATTCTTCCGAATCAAAGCCTCGGTATCCGGCTCTATCCCAAATTCGAGCTCACGCGCCAACCTTACTGCCCGTAGCAATCTCGCAGCGTCCTTTTCAAACGTGACCGGGCTGACAGCCCGTATCACTCTAGCATCCAGATCCACTCTGCCTGAAAGAGGATCGATAACCTCCACCGCCTCGCTAGAGATAAACTCTTGCAGTCCAATAGCCATCGCATTCACAGTAAAATCCCGCCTTGCCAGGTCATCTTCGATGTCGCCAGAAAAAGAGGTAAAGTCTACGTGCCACTGTTTGCCATCCCTGTGAACCACCACCCGCAATACATTATTAACATCATCTAGCAAGAATAGCTTGCCTTCGATAGCCCGAGCTACTTCAGTCACAGTATTCTGAAATTCACCACGTATAGCAACATCGATGTCAACAGTCTCCCGCCCCAGCAGCCAGTCACGGACAAACCCACCGACGAGGTAGGCCTGGCAACCCTGCTGTGATAGCACAGCAGAGATGTTACTGAGCAGACCACAGATATCTTTGTTCATTGCACGTACAGCCGACAAATTATATCCCGAGCCATGGCTTCTGTAAAGGCTGTTACTCGTCGATATTGTCTGTCACACCCTGAAACAAAACTACCTCTCTTCAATAAGGCTGTCAGTAGATGTTATAATGAATAATCACCACAAACCTTTTTGAAGGAGTGTAATGAAGCAGGGCAAGAAATATATAGTCTGGTTTGATGAAGTGAACAAAAACGACATCCGCCTCGTAGGAGGTAAGGGGGCAAACTTGGGGGAAATGGCCTCCGCCCGCATCCCTGTGCCGCCGGGATTTATTGTAACGTCCGAGGCATATTTCGAGTTTTTGAGGACAAGCAGGCTAGCCGGGAAAATCCGAAGGCTGCTAGAAAGTGTTGATGTTAACAACAGCAAGAAACTCCAGGAGGTATCCAATAATATCAAAAGTGAATTTGCTGCGTTGTCCGTACCGGAGGACCTGGCCAAGCAGATCAAAGCCGCCTACCACAAGCTGGGAGGAGGACTAGTGGCAGTGCGCTCCTCGGCAACCGCTGAGGACCTTCCCGAGGCTTCGTTCGCCGGTCAACAGCGCACCTTCCTGAACGTAAAAGGTGAAGATGCGGTAGTAGCCGCAGTACTGGGCTGCTGGGCCTCGCTTTTCGAGTCCAGGGCCATCTTCTATCGACAGCAGCATGGATTCGACCATTTCAAGGTTGGTATCGCAGTACCAGTGCAGAAGATGGTCCAGTCGGAAGCCTCGGGCGTAATGTTCACCACCGAGCCTGTAACAAACGACAACACAAAGATCCTCATAGAGGCGATCTACGGACTCGGCGAAGCCATCGTCTCCGGAGATGTCACGCCCGACCAGTACCTGGTAGACAAAGCGAGGTGGGAAATAGTCGACAAAAAGGTCACCCGCCAGGAGTGGCAGTTGGTAAGGGACACCAGGAAAGCGGCAAAAGAGCTGGAACTGACTGTCAAAGTGCCGGTTCCAGCCTCGAGGCAAAACGAACAAAAACTGGGGGATGAAGATATAATCGCCCTAGCCAAGATAGGCAAAATGATCGAAGACCACTACAAGATCCCTCAAGACATAGAATGGGCAACAGAGAATGGCCAATTGTTTATCCTCCAGTCCCGTCCCATTACTACCCTAAAGCCAAAGGAGGAAAAAGTTCTAACGAGACCAAAAATCGAGGCTGAGCCGCTTCTGAGCGGTCTCTCAGCCAGCCCCGGGATAGCCGTTGGTCCGGCAAGGATTGTCCCCGATGCCTCACACATAGATAAAGTACAGCATGGAGACATCCTGGTAGCCGAGATGACAACGCCTGACTTTGTACCGGCGATGAAACGTGCCGCTGCCATAGTCACCGACCGGGGAGGCAGGACTGCACACGCCGCTATTGTTAGCCGCGAATTGGGAATTCCTTGTGTAGTCGGTACCGAGACAGCAACCAAGCTCCTCAACGACGGTCAGGTGGTCACAGTCGATGGATACGAAGGCAAAGTATACGACGGAAAGGTCATCGAACCGGTGACAGCACCAACCGTAGTTACCACAGAACATATCAAGACCCGCACCAGAGTCTATGTAAATCTGGCGGAACCCGAGCTGGCAGATGTAATCGCCCGGCGAAACGTGGACGGGGTCGGGTTACTCAGAGCCGAGTTTATGATCGCTCAGATAGGTGCCCACCCCAGATATATGCTGCACGAAGGAAAGGGCGAACAGTTCACCGAAATGCTGGCCCGGGGTATTGCCGCCTTCACCAAAGCATTCCACCCCCGCCCAGTGGTATACAGGACCACCGACTTCAAGACCAACGAATACAGAAACCTGCGTGGAGGCGAAAGGTACGAGGAGTTTGAAGAGAACCCGATGCTTGGTTATCGCGGGTGCTCCCGGTACACCCACGAGATTGAGGTCTTCAGACTGGAAGTTGAAGCTATTAAACGGGTCTGCCAGAACTATGACAACCTGTATGTCATGATCCCCTTTGTCCGCTTCGTCGATGAAATGGCAAAAATAAAACGGTTCTTCGTAGCCGAAGGGCTGTACCAGTTCCCCAATTTCAAGCTGTGGATGATGGCCGAAGTCCCCTCAAATGTGTTTTTAATAGACAAGTTCCTCGATGTCGGAATAGACGGCATCTCAATTGGCTCAAATGATCTGACCCAGCTAATTTTAGGTATAGACAGGGATAATCCCAAGCTGGCACCTGTCTTTGATGAGCGAAATGAGGCAGTGCTAATGGCCATAGAAAGAATTATCAGGACATGTACCAGCAAGGGAGTTACCTCCTCAATTTGTGGTCAAGCGCCTTCTGTATACCCCGAACTCACCGAAAAACTGGTGGAGTGGGGAATTACCTCGGTTTCCGTAAGCCCCGATATGATCGAAGAGACAAGGCGCATCATCGCCGCAGCTGAGGCAAAGCTAAACTTGTCCTAGCCTCGTCTAGCAGAGCTACACTGCATTGAAGTTCATGGCAACCGAACTAAACATCCGCCAGCGGATAGAAGAGTCCGAAGCGGCTCTTTCTCCCTTTGCTGCACAAAGCAGGCTCAGCAAGGGCAGACTCAGGTGGGAAGAGCCCTGCCCCATAAGGACGGACTTCCAAAGAGACCGCGACCGCATTATCCACTGCAACGCATTTCGCCGGCTCAAACACAAGACGCAGGTGTTTATTATGCCCCTGAGCGACCATTATGTGACCCGGCTAACGCATACCTTGGAAGTCGCGCAAATTGCACGCACCATTGCTAGAGCATTGAACCTTAATGAAGACTTGACCGAAGCCATTGCACTAGGCCATGACCTAGGACATACTCCGTTTGGTCATATCGGCGAACAGGTATTGAACGAACTTTGCCCGTTCGGTTTCAAACACAATGAGCAAAGTCTCAGAGTGGTGGACGCTCTGGAAAAAGACGGCCAGGGGTTGAACCTTACCTGGGAGACCAGGGACGGCATTTTAAACCACTCTAAAGGCGGAATCGAGATACTCGGGGAAGGATGGACTGATGCCGGAACCCTCGAAGGCCAGGTGGTAAAGATAGCGGACGTGGTCGCCTATGTCAACCACGATGTCACCGATGCTATCAGAGCGGGGGTAATCACCGAAAAGGACCTGCCCCCCGCTGTCGTACGCACGCTGGGCACCACACCTTCACAACGCATCAATACCCTTGTTACCGATATCATCATCTATTCGCTTGCCCAGATGGGACAGCCCGGCATAAAGAAGCCCAAGATCGGCATGACGGACCAAATTCTGCAATTGACCAACAGCCTCCGAGAGTTCCTCTTCGAAAAAGTGTACAACCCAACACTGCTCACCGAGGAGACAAAAAGAGCACATCAGGCCATATACACACTGTTCGCGTATTTTCTAAAACACGAAGACCAGTTGCCCAGGGAATACAGAATGCAGGATGCCCCTGTAGAAAGAAAAGTTACCGACTACATCGCTGGTATGACAGACCAATACGCTTTGAGGATCGCAAGGGAAATCGACAGCTGTTGAATTTCAGCATAATATTATGTAAAATATTCTCTGTCACGGGCATAAACTATGACTGCCATTGAAGAAATAAAACAGAGGCTCGACATCGTACAGGTGGTGTCTGATTATGTACCCCTGCAAAAATCGGGCAGGAACTACCGGGCGTTATGCCCCTTCCACCCCGAGAAGAACCCTTCGTTCTTCGTTTTTCCTGATAGACAGAGCTGGCACTGCTTTGGAGCTTGTAATACCGGCGGCGATATTTTTTCGTTCGTGATGAGAAAAGAAGGTATCGATTTTAGCGAAGCGCTCAGGTTCCTTGCCGGCAAAGCAGGGGTGGACCTGACCGCAACCCCCAGCCATAGCAAAAAGGACACTAGGAGCGAAGAGGAAAGAATCTTCAAAATCAATGAGGCTGCCGCTGCCTACTACCATGACCTGCTGTTGGGCGCTCCCGCAGGAGAACCCGCGAGGCGTTATCTTGAGCAGAGGGGATTATCGCTTGAGACCATCAAAGACTTTCAGCTAGGCCTCAGCCCCGAAGGCTGGGAAACGCTCAAAAATCACTTACTGAACGAAGGTTACGGGGAAAGCGACCTCCTGGCGGCAGGATTGCTTGTGGAGCAGGAAGACAAACGCACCCGCGACAGGTTCCGCAACAGACTGATGTTCCCCATAAGAAACATCGATGGTAAGCTGGTGGGATTCGGGGCCAGGGCACTGGACGATTCCGCACCTAAATATCTGAACTCACCGCAGACGATAGTCTTCGACAAGAGCAGTGTCCTTTACGGCATCGACAGGGCAAAACAGGCGATCCGGCAGAACGATCAGGCCATTATCGTTGAAGGCTATATGGATGTGCTGATAGCACATCAATACGGGTGGCGGAATGTAGTCGCTTCCATGGGAACCTCAATTACGGAAAAACAACTGTCTGCCCTCAAAAACCTGACCCGAAACCTTGTTATCGCCCTCGACCCGGATACCGCTGGAACAGAAGCCATCTTTAGAGGCGGAGAGATAGCAGATAGGGTCATCCCGTTTTCGCCAGCAGTGTATGGCTGGGTCAAGTATGAAGACGCATATAAAGCAGAGGTGAAGGCAGTACTACTCCCTCAGAATAAGGATCCGGATGAGATAATCCAGGAGAGTCCGAAATTATGGCGGGACGTTATAGAAAATGCCAGACCGATCATCGACTTCATATTCGAGACCTTCACAGCGAGAGCTAATCTGGAGGATGCAACGCAAAAATCGTTGCTGGTGGAAAAATTCACACCGCTGTTACTCGAAATGAGCGACCCTGTAAGGCGAGCGCATTATGTGGAAAGACTCGCTCGCTATCTGAAAGTTGATCAGCGCGCCTTGGAAGACGCCTTAAGAAAGGCAAAGGCACAGCGAAGGACATCGCTCAAAGGGCGTGTTCTGGAAACCACCCCAAAACACCAGAGCCTAACTATCCCCAACTACGCTCCGGTAGAACAATACTGCCTGGCGCTACTATTACAATATCCGGAACTCAGAACAGAGGCCGGCGAGCTACCACTCGATTGCTTTGAACAAAGCGAAAACAGAGAACTCTTCGTCAGATGGCAGCAGCACAACGATATTACCCAGCTTAAGGAAGGACTGGACATCGCTTTGCGAGAATACTTGGAAAAGCTCCTCTCTAAAGAGCTCCCGCCGGTAATCCGTGAAAACGAGGGACTGTTGCGCTACGCTCTTCAAGACTGCATAATACGGCTTCATGAGAAGAGACTTAGAAACCTGGAAATTAAGAGGCAGGAGCTGTTGGCCGCAGAGGCCGAGACAGGAGGCATAGACGCCGAGCTAGCAAAACTTGAGGAACAGGGGCTAGAGATCAGCAGAAAGCTAAAGGAGGTTTTCAACCAGCAAAGCAATCTGCACCAACAATTGAGCAGGAGGGGAAACAAATGAAGAATACAAACAACGATAAGGAGCTGTTATCATTTTTCCCCTCTAAAAGCAAAAGGCAACAGGGGGGACACGAAGCTGAAAAGACAGATGTAGACGCATTTCCTGTGTTGGACAAGCCCGAACCTGAAATTGCAATGGATAGCGACCCTTTAACGCCACCATTGTGGGGGGAAACTGACGTCCTGGAAGAACCTGACAACGAGTGGATAACCAAGCTAGAAAAGGAGGATAAACCCCTTGCGGAAGCCGAGGTAGAGCACATCGAACATGAGGCAATCGATGACCCGGTTAGAATGTACTTACACGAGATCGGCAAAGTTGCCCTGCTCACCGCAGAAGACGAAAAAATTCTGGCAAGCAAAATAGAGGAGGCTAAATATCTGGAAAAAATAGAAAGCCTCTATCTGCAGCAATATCAGGAATACCCTTCGCCCGCAGATATGATAATCTACCTTTTGCGGCATATGCTGGCAGCACAACCGGTCATAGACACACTGATGAAACAGCTGGGCATCAAACCGCGAGAAAATTTTATCAAAAGCATTACCAACTCAAAACTTCGGGCAGCTATCGACGGAGTGATAGACCCGACTACGGTCGAAAACATCGCCGCCAAGCTTGGTAGGGATAAAGAAGAGGTCGAGCAGACCCTAATCGATTTTTCCATAGATAGCAGACTGTTGCCCTCACAGGCACTGGCGCTCTTCGACAAGGATACCACCTGGAATAGATTAAAAGATTTGGTGGAAGAACCTGTGGATACTGCTTTCTACGCTGCTCTCCAGTCGCTGAATCACGAGCTCAAACGCCACTTTGACAACATTCACAAGGAGGCAAGAAAGGCGGAAAAACATCTCACCGAAGCAAACCTTCGCCTCGTAGTCAGTGTGGCCAAGAAATATGTGGGCCATGGCATGCCACTTCTGGACTTGATACAGGAGGGAAATATCGGACTGGTAAGGGCTGTCGAAAAATTCGAGTACCGAAAAGGCTACAAATTCAGTACTTATGCTACCTGGTGGATTAGGCAGGCAATTACCAGAGCTATAGCTGACCAAGCAAGAACCATTCGTATACCGGTGCATATGGTAGAAACCATCAACAGGCTTCTAAAAGTAAATAGACGCCTTGCCCAAGAATTCGGCCGCGAACCCAGTTACGAGGAAATCGGTAAAGGAATGGAGATTTCTTCCGAAAGAGTGAGAGAGATTATGAAGCTGTCTCAAATGCCAATATCCCTAGAGATGCCTATCGGCGAAGATGAAGACAGCCACCTCGGGGACTTCATCGAGGACCGTGCTACACCCGCACCGGCCGAGGCCGCCTCACAGGAACTGCTCAAAGCGCAACTAAACAAGATACTGTCCGAACTTACCGAGAGGGAAAGAAGGGTCGTCTCGCTGAGATTCGGACTCGAAGATGGCCGCGCCCGCACTTTGGAAGAGGTGGGGAAAGAGTTTAACGTGACTCGTGAGCGGATCCGCCAGATTGAAGCAAAGGCGCTGCGTAAATTGCGGCATCCGACACGCAGCCGAAGGTTAAAGGATTACCTGGAGTAGGCCCACTGCATCTGCAAGGAGACACAGCATGAGGATATTGCAAGGCTTCGTCATCGGTCTGGGGCTTATCGGAATGCTTGCCCTTTTTGGACTGTTACTGGGATACTATCTATATTCATTGACACCACAGATCCAGACAAGGATAACACCAGTGCTGCCTGATGAAAAATCAGCGCTGGCTTTTGAAGAGAAAATAGCCACTTTCAAGAGCGAGATCGAAGAGGCAATGGAAAACAACCAGAAAAAAGAGGTCAACTTGCAGATCAACGAAAAGGAGATCAACGCAAAAATAAGCAAAGAGATAGCTAAAGCTAAAGCTAACCCTAACGGCAAGCCGCTTATAGAGAAGATGATGGTCAACTTGCGCAATAGCAACGGGGGTGAGTTTCTAGTCTACGCAGAGCTGGAAGTTCCCGGAGTCAATGCCAAAACAGGGATAATTGGACATATAAGAATGGTAGACGATAAACCTAAAATCGTGGTTACCGATTTCAATCTTGGCAAACTGCCGTTGCCCAAGTCGCTGAATCAGCGGGTAGAACAATTGCTGAACATTGTGGTCAATATCGAACTGGCAGACCTGCCGTTAACAGTAACCAACGTTGAGATAAAAAACCGTCAGGTCACCGTGACAGGACTTACCAGGCCAGCCAGATAACAAGCCTTTGTGAGATTAAAAGCTAAAAAGCCCTCGAGGTACCTTGCCTTTGGCCGCCATTTTGGCTAATCTTTTTGCCTGATAATATTGGCCCAGCAATTGATTGACATCGCGCGGGGTGGTGCCACTCCCTCGAGCGATACGGCGACGCCTGCTGCCATCTATGATATCAGGGTTACGTCTTTCCTCCGGTGTCATGGACAAAATAATAGCCTCGAACCTGCGCAATCGTTGTTCCTCATCCCCCTGGACCAACCTTGAGGAAATATTTGAGAAACCGGGCAACAGCTCCGCCAGCTGAGCAAGAGTACCCATCTTTTTCAGCTGACGCAATTGCCAGAGCAAGTCTTCCAGGTCGAAACTGGCAGTCCGCAGTTTTTTCTCCGCCTGTCGCGATCGTTGGTCGTCGAATACCTTCTCCGCTTTTTCAACAAGAGTAAGTATGTCACCCATGCCCAGAATCCGGGATGCGAGACGGTCAGGATGAAAAGCTTCCAATGCGTCAGGTTTTTCACCCGTGCCAATGAACTTGATCGGCAGACCGGTAAAATATTTGGCAGAAAGCACAGCGCCACCTCTTGCATCGCCATCCATCTTGGTCAGTACCAGCCCGGTCAGGCCCAGTTTTCTGTGAAACTCTTCAGCAACGTTAAGCACATCCTGACCACTCATAGCATCGACCACCAGCAGAATCTCCGACGGCTTAATTTCTGTTTTTAATCGGACCAGTTCAGCCATCATCTCATCATCAACGTGCAGGCGCCCCTGAGTATCGATAACCACCCATTTAGACCCTATTTGCTCAGCCACCTTCAATGCCTGCTGACAGATGGCTAGGGCAGCTGCTCCTGTGCGATCGCTGCACACCGGTATATCAAGCTGCTTACCCAGCAGCAATAGCTGGTCAACAGCAGCTGGCCTGCGCGTATCCGCAGCCACAAGCAGTGGCCGCTGCCCGGAATTCTTAAGATATAAAGCTATTTTGGCCGCTGTTGTGGTCTTCCCAGAGCCTTGCAGTCCAACGAGCATTATTGCGGAGATGGGCTGCCTGCCGGGTACAAGCTGACTGGCCACTCCTCCCAGAATATTAGTAAGCTCATCACGAACAATCTTCACTATCTGTTGGACAGGAGTTAAGTTCGATAGCACACTTGCATCCAAGGCACGCGCTCTGACCTTCGACAGAAAGTCTTTGACCACCTTAAAGTTGACATCCGCCTCCAACAAGGCCAGACGTACCTCCCTGAGCGCCTCATCTATATCCTTTTCGCTCAGCTTCCCCTTGCCGCTGAGGTTTTTAAAGATCTGGGAAAACCGTTGAGTCAGAATATCGAACATAGCCAGTTTTCACGATTGTACACAGAGAAATTGTGCCAGTCAAACTGCCAAACAGGCCAGCATTTTGTCCTGGCCCGATACACGTTTGACTTAGACCATAAATAGAGCTAACATTATCCCGCAGAGTTGAACTCACCTCGCATGAGACCAACAAGGATTGCAACTTACCAGCACGAGGGTATTTACGAAATCAGGTGGCACGGCCGCGGCGGGCAAGGTGCAGTCACAGCGGCGAAAATAGTAGCCTATGCCGCCTTTCTGGACGGGTACCCCGGAGTAACATCGGCGCCGTTTTTCGGTGCCGAAAGGAGGGGCATGCCCATAACCGCCCTGACCAGACTGTCATCCAGCCCCATATACACCGTATCTCAGGTGGAAACCCCTGACACGGTGGTGATCCTTGACCAGACCCTCCTCAAGTATTCTGATGTCCTCAGTGGACTAAAACCAAACGGATGGGTCATCGTGAACTCGCCCCAACATCCAGCCGAACTGCGTTTGCCGGCCAATATCAACGTCGCAGCTGCAGATGCTACCAGCATATGCAAAAAATTGGGGCTGGTCGCCAGTGGAATCCCCGTCGTCAACACCGCCATAATTGGGGCACTTGCTCGTGCTGTCCAGATAGTCAGTTCGGAAAGTCTGAGAAAGGCGATCACAGAAAAATTTCCGAACAGCACCTCGGAGATCAACATCGCTGCGTTTCTCAAAACTTTCCAGTCGACAACGTTACTTACAGGCTAAAGGAACATTGCGCTAGCCATGCATACCAGAGAATGCGGCCATATCTGCGGGGAATCATCACCAGCTATCGGCGAAGCCGGTAAGACGGGCGAGTGGCGGACTGAGACCCCCTGTATAGATCACAGCAAATGCATCCCTTCTAAGCGAAATAAAGCATCTTGTTTTCTCTGCTGGTTGTATTGCCCTGAAGGGGTTATCAAAAAGTCTATCCCGATTGAAATAGATCTTGAATATTGCAAAGGGTGTGGCATCTGCATGCAAATATGCCCGGCACAAGCCATAACCATGAGATAGCCATGGACAAAAATTAAGGGGCGAATTTGTGACGGCAAGGGGCAAGCAGGCAAACATAAAGCTGCTGGATGGCAATCGCGCTGCAGCAGAAGGAGCAAAACTGTGCCGCGTCCAGGTCATAGCTGCATATCCAATTACGCCACAGACACCGCTCACAGAAAGCCTCTCCGAGTTTGTCGAGAGCGGGGAATTGAAGGCAGAGTACATCGCAGTGGAAAGCGAGCACAGCGCGCTGGCGGTGTGTGCCTCTGCCTCGATGGCCGGAGCTAGGACTTTCACAGCCACCAGCGCACACGGGCTCGCCTATATGCATGAAATGCTCCACTGGACAGCTGGTGCCCGGCTGCCAGTAGTCTTGGCGTGCGTCAACCGGGCAATGGGTGCCCCTTGGAACATACTCAACGACCAACAGGACTCGCTTTCACAACGAGACACAGGCTGGATACAGCTATATGCCCGAAACAATCAAGAGGTTGTAGACTTGATAATTCAAGCGTACAAAATCGCGGAAAAGGTTTTCGTCCCAACGATGGTATGCTTCGATGGCTACCTGCTCTCCCACACTGAGATGCCTGTGGAACTTCCATCTCAGGAAGAGGTAGACAGTTTCCTGCCACCATACAGACCACACACCGTGCTGGACCCCACCAATCCCAAGAACTACAACTTGGTCACCCTCGCAGACCCACGGGCAGACGCCAACGGAGTCCTCTGTCATGGCTACATGGAACTGCGATACCTCCTCCAGGAATCACTACAAAATGCAACCGGTGTAATTATAGAGGTAGGGCAAGAGTTCGCCACTCTGTTTGGCAGGGACTACACTAAATTGATTTGGGAGGACAACCTTGAAGATGCTGATGTTGCCATCGTAGCCATGGGCAGTCTGGCGATGGAAGCTAAAGTGGCTGCTGGAATACTGCGCCGGGAAGGGTACAGGGCTGGCGTGCTTGGCTTGAGGATATTCAGGCCTTTCCCCAAAAACGCTGTGATCAAAGCACTGAAAAACATCCCGCTTGCTGTTGTTTTTGACAAAAGCATCAGTTATGGAAATGAAGGCATCATCTGCTCAGAGATAAAAGCAGCGCTCTATGGCAATAATACCAGTACAACAGTGCTGAACTACATCGTGGGACTGGGCGGTAGAGACGTTAAGGCAAGAGAGATGATAGGAGCAGTAAAAAGATCGGTACGGCACCTAGAGTCTGGCGCACCTAGCCCCGAAGGTCCCGACTGGATCTGCTATATCTGAAGAGCGAAAGAGATTTGACCAACATAGTGAACTTGCCGGAAAACGAATATGTGCTGCCTGGCACCAGGGCTTGCCCTGGGTGTGCCCTGTCACTTGCCTACCGCCATATCTTAAAAGCCCTTGAGGGACAGGCGGTTGTCACCGTTCCCGCCAGTTGTCTCACAGTCTTACACGGAATGTATCCCGTCACCTCGGTGAAGGTCCCGTGCGTCAATACGCCATTCGCCTCTACCGCTGCTTCAGCGACGGGGCTTGCAGCGGGACTGAGAGTGACCGGCAAGGCAGGACTAACAGTTCTGGCTATCGCTGGGGACGGTGGTACACATGACATAGGAATACAATCGCTCAGCGGTGCCGCAGAGAGAAACGAGAATTTTATTTACATATGTTATGACAATGAAGGGTATATGAACACCGGCAACCAGAGGTCGGGTTCGACACCTGTGGGTGCCCTCACAGGCACCACGCCGATTGTGGGTAAGAAACAAAAACCCAAGGATATAGCTGCAATAATGGAGGCGCACGGCCTGCCTTATGTGGCCACAGCAAATGCCTCCTTCCCACTGGACCTTTACGAAAAGGTGAAAAAGGCGAGGTCGATGACAGGTACCAGATTTATCCATGTCTTCACCCCATGCCCACCAGGCTGGCAATTCCCCCACAGTCAAACAATTAGAATCGGCCAACTGGCTGCAGAGACGGGAATATCAGTCCTTTACGAAGTTGAGAACGGTACTTACCGGCTCACCGGTGTCAGCAAGTCTATTGCACAGAGAAGTACCCTGAAGCCGGTGACGGAGTACATTACCGCACAAGGAAGGTTCAAAAACATCACCCAAGAACAGATCTCGCAACTCCAGGCCTGGGTAGATGCAAGATGGCAATATCACCTCCAGCGAGCTGCCCTGTCTCCTTAAAGCCCGCATAACCTGTGCACCGTAGCGGCCAAAGCAGTCACAGGAGTATAATAGAGTTTGCATGCGCCAGGAGACATTACCCAAGCTGTCCTTGTTCCCGATAACTAAAAGGGTCAACCGCCATGGACACCTGTGCATTGGCGGTTGTGACTGCGTCGATCTGGCTCAAGAATTTGGCACACCGCTTTATGTCTTCGACGAAGACACCATTAGGGCCAAATGCCGTGAATTCTGCAAAGAATTCACCAGCCGTTATACAGACACACTGGTAATATACGCATCGAAAGCCTTCCTGAACCTGGCTCTGGCAAACATCATCAAAGAAGAAGGCTTAGGGCTTGATGTAGTATCCGGAGGAGAGCTGACAGTAGCACAATCGGTAGGATTTCCCAGAGAGAAAATCTATTTTCATGGCAATAATAAGACCGAAGCAGAGTTAACGCAAGCCCTAGGCTACGGTATCGGGTGCATCGTCTTGGACAATTTCCACGAAATCGAGCTGCTCGAAAGTCTTGCCCGCGAAAACAGTATCAAACAAAAGGTCATGCTTCGCCTCACTCCCGATGTAGATCCGCATACGCATCAATATACCACTACAGGTGTGCTCGATAGCAAATTCGGGTTTCCGTTGGCGACCGGACAGGCAGAGGCAGCAGTGAAAAGGGTTTCCTCTGCCTCCAACCTGATCTTCGAGGGCATTCATTTTCACCTCGGCTCACCAATCGCAGAGACTTCCCCATACCAGGTAGCCATAGACACCGTATTACATTTCGCCAGCAAGATGAGCGAAAAATACGGAGTTCAACTCCGCCAGTTTAGCCCTGGCGGCGGCTTCGCAGTCAGATATACGGTAGACTCCCACATACCAACAATAGCTGAATACGCCGAGGCGATAACTTCAACGCTTATCAAGCTCATATCAGAACTCGGTTTAGCTCGCCCAAAGTTAATCGTCGAACCAGGGAGGGCTATCATAGCACAGGCAGGAGTTGCCTTGTATAGGGTCGGCACAATTAAAGAGATCTCCGGGGTACGAAATTACGTATGCGTGGACGGAGGTATGGGAGACAACATTCGCCCCGCCCTATATGGCGCAAAATATGAAGCCCTGGTAGCAAACAGGGTAGGAGAAGCCGAGTCTGTCAATGTCGCCATCGCCGGTAAATACTGCGAGTCAGGTGACATCCTGATCAGAGACCTGACCTTGCCCCCCGTTAGCACTGGTGACGTAATCGCAATACCTGTAAGCGGTGCCTACTCAATCCCCATGTCAAGCAATTACAACTTAGTACCGAGACCGGCAATAGTCTTGGTCAAAGAAGGGAGAGCCCGCCTCATCCGCAGACGCGAAGACTATCAACACCTGATGAGCCTGGATGTGATCTAGCAGCCAAGATAGGAAATGTGGCAGACCATTGGACAACAAAAAGCTTTAGCCTTGCTTGAACACAGCATCAAAAACAACGAGCTGGCACATGCCTATCTTTTGATCGGTCCCCCACACATCGGCAAAATGACACTCGCCATCGATTTTGCCCAAGCGGTAAACTGCGAAAGCAGCCAACCACCCTGCAAGAAATGCCAGACATGTCAAAAGATCTCCTGTGGCAAACACGCTGATGTGATAATCATTGAAGGTTACCGATGGGTTCTTTCACTCTTCAGCCGGCGGGCATTTCGCCCCGGAGCTCAAGTATGCAGGCTATGATGGGATAATCATTGAAGGTATGGAAACTAGCTCGCCCGAGACCAAAACAGGCCAGGAAATTGGTATAGACGAGATTAAAGTGCTGCAACATAATGCCAACTTGCCACCATACGAAGGCAAGTTCAAAATTTTTATTATCAACGGGGCCGAGAGCCTCTCGCACGAGGCCGCTAACTGCCTGCTTAAGACATTGGAAGAGCCTCCGCCATATGTCCTCATTATCTTGCTTACTTCAAACAAGTCACTGGTGTTGCCTACCGTAATCTCTCGGTGCCAGCAAGTAGAGCTGAAACCACTAGCCCGCGAAGAAATCAGCCAGATTCTTACCAACTTGTATGGCCTCGATGATCAGAAAGCAAAGCTACTTGCAGGACTCGCACAAGGAAGTCCCGGCTGGGCAATAAATGCCGCGGTAGACGGCGCTGTGCTAGCACAAAGAACACAGCTTATCGAGGAAATGGTCTCCCTGCTTGAAGCCACTTGGGGCGAACGGCTGACATATGCAGCTAGGTTAGGGGCCAACAGGATGTCTGCCCAAGAAGCGTTAAGGAACTGGTTGTCCTGCTGGCGTGATATAATGTTGATCAAAACCGGCTGTGAAGAGGCGGTCATCAATTTAGATTACCTGGAAACACTCGAGAGGCTGTCACAAGAGCTAACTATTGCAGAGATCAGGAATTTCATTCAAAGTGTGAGTAAGTCGCTCACCTATGTTGCTACCACCGCCAATCTGAGACTGATTATGGAAGTCGCTTTGCTTAATATGCCCAGAACAAGAGACCGGGCTAGAATATCCCGGCCTAATACCCCTCTCAAAGGTGAGTAATGCCAGAAATAGTCGGTATTCGGTTCTTCCAGGCTGGGAAAATATACTACTTTGATTCCTCAACGGTGCCTGTAGACAGGGGCGATTACGTCCTAGTTGAGACGGCTTACGGGAAAGAAGTCGGTAAAGTGGTCATTCCGCCCCAACAGGCGATCCTGAGCGAAATTTCAGAACCACTGAGACCGGTAATTCGTAAGGCAAATGAGCAAGACTTGGAAAAGATGAAACGAAACCAGCGGTCAGCTAGAGCAGCCCTGGAAAAATGCCGCGAGCTGGCCAAAAACCTGCAAATTCCGATAAAGCCAGTTGCAGCCCATTATGACTATGACAGGACGAGACTGACAGTTTTCTTCACTGCCGAGAAAAGAGTCGACTTCCGTGAGCTTGTCCGAGAGCTGGGCCATGCGCTAAGAACCAAGGTTGAACTCAGACAGATCGGAGCCCGGGATGAGACCAAACTTGTCGGTGGTCTCGGCAGATGCGGTCTACCGCTCTGTTGCGCCACTTTCCTGAGTGAGCTAGCCCCCGTATCTATTAAAATGGCAAAGGAGCAAAACATAGCACTGAACCCAATGAAAACTTCTGGTATGTGCGGTCGCCTTCTGTGCTGCCTAGGCTACGAGTACGAACAATATCGGGCCATGAAAGAAAAACTACCACCGGTGGGACAGGAGGTCTCCACTCCGCTGGGGAAAGCAACAGTAACCAGTTGTGACCCCCTGAAAGAAACCGTTCAGTTAGAACTAGATAGTGGTGGCTTAGCTGAACTACCGCTGAGCCAGATAACTTGGCGCAAGAATTCTAGATAGCAGGATAGACCCCCTGCCGTGGTAAATATTTCCGCCACTCGACATGAGTGTACAGGTGATGATATGGCACATAGAAGCCATTGTGACGAGGGGGCTTTGGCTCGCGCAAAAGCGGCATCCCGGCTTCAAGCGGCGTCCGCCCGGCTTTGCGGCGGTTACATGGTATACATGCCGTGACTACATTTTCCCAACTGTGTGCACCTCCACGCCGCCTTGGAATAACATGGTCCAACGTGAGCTCCTTTGTCCTGCGCCCGCAATACTGACAAACGTACCCATCTCTACTGAAGACCTCCAGCTTGGTCAGCCTCCGTGGGCGCTGATTATGCCTGACAAGATAAACAAGACGGATCACTGACGGAATATCGAACATCGCCCCTACAGAATGGAGGCTACCCCGCCCATTTTCCAGAACCTCGGCCTTCCCTTGGAATAACAGGTTCAGGGCCCTTCTCACCTTGCAAATGTTCAAGGGTTCATAATTTTGATTGAGCACCAAAACTGGTGAGTCTACCATGGCTTTGTTCCAAAGGATTTACGCTATTTTATCAGGAAAAACCCGTACCCACAACCGAGGTCAGGAGTGGCTACGCCTCGGATATCTTTGCCGTTGTCCCCGTTCCCCCATCTGACGACCCCGTGTGTCGCCTCGATAGTCAGGGGCATCTATATTAAGCACTAATCCAATGGCCGGGTCTACCATGCGAGAACTAATACGGCTCTCAATCTCATCCAGTGAAAGACAGGTAGTAATTACAGTGGCTAGCCGTGCATTGTAACGATAGTTGATCAGCTGGTAGAGCTTTTCTTGAGCCCAGGGGGTGGCGGATTGTTCCCCGAAATCGTCCAGGATTAGAGTCGGTGATTTTTTGACCATTTCAAACAGCTCATCATAGTGTACCCTGCTCTCCGGACTGAAAGCCGAGCGTAAATGGTCAAGCAGCTCAGGAACTACAATAAAGAGCACCTGTTTACCTTCAGCCCGCAGATGATTTGCAATTGCTGCGGCAAGATGCGTTTTCCCACACCCGTTAACTCCCATCAGCACCAGCCATCCTTCTGGACATTTGGCAAAATTGAGCGCACAGCGATATGCCTGTTCCAAGCTCTGGCGCTCTTTGGGCTGCAGATACAACAGTTTGTAGTCAAAGTTTTCAAAGGTCTTCTCCTTCAACATCTGGAGTTGTGACTCGCTGAATTCTTCCAAAATAGAAGGCAAGTGCTCACGGACGATGCAAACACGGCAAAACTCAGGATCAGATAGACGCCCCCTTAATTCATTGTCAAAACGCCCCATAGGTACAGATGTGGTGATCACCGTGGGCAGACGGAAATTGAATCTATAGTCCAGCAATTGTTCCAGCTTCCCCCGAGCCCATGGTGTTGCCCCACTCACACTCAGGTCATCTAGCACCAGCAGAGGCGATTTCTTCACGCGTTCGAAAAACTCGTCATCGGCGGCCTCGCTAGTGGGGTTGAAAGTATAGCGGAGGTGATCCAGTAGGTCAGCAACTCCTATATATAATACCGGTCTGCCACGGCTTATCAGGTCATTGGCAATGGCACAGGCAAGGTGTGTCTTGCCACACCCGGTGGGGCCCACAAGAATTAGCCATCCTTCAGGATTGCTCGCAAAGTTGACAGCAGCATCGTAGGCCATTCTGAACTGGCGCTGCGCGTCCCTATCGTCCACACGACCTTCCGGCACAAGATTCTCAAAAGTCAGTCGGACCAGAGCACCGAGGTTGCTTTGCCTGCGCAACTGCTCAACCTTCTCCCCCACCAGCCCGTGGCGAGCACACCGACAGGGCACCACACGACTGAAATCAGGACGCCCTGATGCCGACAACGGATGTACAAAACCCGCTCCTTTACACAGCGGACAATCTTTGTTCGCTAAAGCCTCCTTTTCGGAGTCAGCGCTTGACCAGATGTCCGTACTTCCCTCTGACGTATTTTTCCCGATCAAGCCCTTTTTTAGAATATCGCCCAACCTTTCCATCGTCTTTACCTTCTACTGCCCACCGCTCTAGTATACGTGATATATACCTCCAATTCCTCTTATTCAAGGCGACAGCCTCCCGAAAAGCACTCTCAATCCACTCCCATGGATAAAGTTTCTCAGCCTCACGAAGCTCATCAGCAATCATAGGCGTGAGCAGGCCTATGTTTTGCTCATAAAGACTGAAAATGTTCCCCAACTCGGATTTCCCGCTTTTGCCAGCCCGGTCAATAAGCGGACGCACCTCGGGCACCTTCCCCTGCTGAATCTTCTCTATCTCCCTCCTCCCGGAGGCATCGTTGACAAGATACAATTCCTCGGTTTTGCCGTCCACCTCGACTTCAAGCGATAGCAACACCCTACGCTCAACTGCCTTCGCTAGCGCCTGCCTGAGCTCGTCTTCCGCCAACCAGCCCTTGGAAACCAGCTCAGCGAGGGACACGAAACGATTTTTGCCCCGACGACTTACCAGCCAGAAAACATACAGAATAGCCTTTAGCTCGGCAACATCGTCTATCTGAGGCAAGACCGAAGCGAAAAACAAATTGGGTATCGGCGTGACCTCTGTCTGGCCAGGAAAGCCCAAAAACTTGTGCTCTAACATTTTCCCATCACGCCCATCTTTTAGGTCGTACTTAGCTCAACCCCCAGGTCTTCAAACTTCGCAGTCCTGGCAACAAAATGCAACTTCACCTCACCCACAGGCCCGTTCCGATGCTTGGCTATGATGATGTCGGCTATGCCCTTTGGGTAAGGCTCCGAATCTATATCATGGTTCCGTTTCCACTCCTCCTCCGTGTAATAAAAGTCGTCCCGATAGATGAAAAGGACCACGTCAGCATCCTGCTCAATGCTACCGCTTTCTCTAAGATCTGCAAGCTGAGGCCTGTGTGATGCCCTCCACTCGACCGCCCTGCTAAGCTGGGAAATAGCCAGAACCGGTGCATTTAGCTCACGGGCAAGGGCCTTGAGCGAGCGGGTAATCTCACTGACCTCCTGGACACGACTTTCACTCCTTGTGTCCGCTTGCATCAACTGTAGGTAATCAACGATTATGAGGTCGATACCACGTTCGAAATGTAGCCTTCGTGCCTTGCTTCTCATCTCCACTACTCGCAATTGAGGAGAGTCATCGATGTAAATTGGCGCCTCTGACAGTATCCCGCTGGCCTCCATTATTCGCCGTTCTTCCTCCTCCGTATAGACCCCCAAACGGACCCTTTTGGAATCTACATCAGCCTCGCTTGACAGCAGTCTCTGAACAACTGCCTGACGAGACATCTCGAGACTGAACAACGCCACACAGGCTTTCTGATTAACAGCCGCGTTCCTTGCAATATTGAGTGCCAGACTCGTCTTCCCCAAGCTAGGCCGGGCAGCCAGCACAATCAAATCCGAGCGTTGAAGCCCCCCTAACCACTCGTCCAGTGCAGTAAAATTGGTAAACACGCACTCTACTTTACCCTCGACAGTTGTCTTCGGACCGGCCTCCTCAAAATACTGCTCCAGAACTTGGCGAATGGGCACAAAGTCTTGCCGTACCCGCTGTTGCCTCACTTTGAAAAGGATGTCCTCCGCCCGGCTCAAAGCTAAATCCGCATCCATGTCCACTTCATAGCCAATGGCTTCGATCTGACTTCCGGCACTTATCAGTCTGCGCATCAATGCCAGTCTGGAAACTATCTGTGCATAGTATTCAACATGCAGAGAGGTCGGTACAATTGATACCAGATAGCTCAGGTAGGCTGCCCCACCTACCGCCTCCAGCTTTCCCTTCCGTGCCAGCTCGTGGGCTACGGTTATCTGGTTAATAGCTTCATTTCGTTGATAGATATTAAAACAGGCCTCGTACACCCACTGATTCTCGGCTACAAAGAAGTCCTCCGGCTTCAGAAATGTGGCAACTTTGAATATCGCATCCCCATCTATAAGCAACGAGCCAAGGACTGCTTTTTCGGCGTCTGAGTCATTAGGTGGCAGTCTTTCACTCACTGCGAGAAGTCTCCCCTTCTTCTACAACAACCTTGACTTTGGCCTCAATTCCTCTGGCAAAGCTTATCAACACTTCATAGTTACCCACCTTATGCAGTGGTTCGTCCAGCCTGACAGCCCTCTTATCAATCTGAACATTTACTAACTGGGAAAGCTTTTCAGCTATATCAGCACTGGTAACCGCACCGTGAAGCCGCCCTTTAGCCCCTACCCTGGCCCTAAATAGCAATTCTTTGTCCTGCAACATCTCGGCTATTCTTCGCAATTCCACTTCCTCCCGGGCTTGCCGCTGCGCTTTGCCCTCCTTCTGGGCTTCCACAGCCTTGACAGCCTGAGGACTCGCTGGCACAGCTATACCGAAAGGGATAAGATAATTCCTGGCATAGCCATCCGCCACCTCCCTGATATCCCCTTTCTTCGCCTTACCCGAGTCCTTAAGATAAACAACCTTCATTTCATACAGCCCCTGTGTTCGGTTATCAGATTGAGGATCAGACTGGTGAATGCGCTACCGCTGTTGAAAAACGTTCGCCGTGCCAAGAGGACCAAAGTTTTTGCAGTGCCCATTTTCCCAGCTAGCATCCTTCGACTCTATTTTAAAATTTTTGCCCCCTGATTTCTATCCTCGCATATACCATAAGGAAATTCGCAGCCAACAGAATTTCTACGAGCAAAGAAATTTCTTACCGGCACCAAAACAAACTACGAGGAGACCCCGTAAAATTCGTCTTTTATCGCCGCCAAAAGTTGAGGCTCAAACATGAGGTCAACAATCGTCATAGCCATCGCTTTCGCCCCATCCAGCAATCCTCTGTGCCCTTCCTCAGAAGCAGCGGCGGCGGCAAAGTCTGCCGAATGTACCAGCACCTCGGGAGGGGCAATAGCCACAGTCGGATGGATAGATGGCACCACCTGACTGACGTTGCCCATATCAGTACTCCCGATTCCAAAGCGGCGTGAGAACGGCTCCACACGACGTCCCAGAGACTCTAAATTCTCCTTAAATACATCTGCTAGCTTTTGGTTGTTCTTCATGGGCGCGTACACCACATCACCCCATCGGTACTTCAACCTGGCACCCGTGGCCAGGGCAGCCGCCTCAAAGCAACTCAACACCCTTGTCTTCAAATTATCAAGGTAACTGCTATCTAGAGCACGTACTAAGAACGACGCCGCAGCACGTTCAGGCACAATATTCGCAGCCTCGCCTCCATAGGTAATGATCCCATGGACCCTGGCATCGCTCCTGATGTGCTGTCGCAGGGAATTTACAGCATTGAACGACAAGATAACTGCCTCTAGAGCATTCACCCCGCGCTCCGGATAAGCAGCAGCATGTGCTGCCTTGCCTATGAACTCAACATCAAGTCCCACGCAGGCCAGGGCCTCAGTGGTAACGAAATTCCGCACCCCCGGGTGAACCATCATAGCCACGTCTATGCCTTCAAACACTCCGGCTTTTACCATAGGTACTTTGCCCCCAAAGACCTCTTCGGCTGGAGTGCCCAGGACAACTACTGTACCCCCACAATAGTCCACCACACACTTAGCTGCCACTGCCGCCCCCGCTGATGAAGCACCTATAATATTGTGACCACAAGCATGACCGACACCAGGCAAAGCATCGTACTCAGCAATCAGGGCAATGACCGGAGAACCACCCCCATATGTGGCCTTAAAAGCTGTCGGTAGACCGCAGATACCTCGCTCTACATCAAAACCACTCTTGGACAGATAACCGGCTAACCATCCCGAGGCTTTCTTCTCCTTAAAACCAACCTCGGGGTGAGAATGGATTTTGAGGCTGAGCCGGACAAGCCTGTTGCGCTGCCTTTCTACCTCGGCACATACCCGCGCTTTCAGTCTCTCTTTAGATTGCTTTCTGCCTGTCATTCGCCCCCTTCAAGCATTATACTCCAAGCGTTCACCCAGCGACCAGCCCAGTTAAGTAGATTATAGCCCGGCCCTCGCCATAGCGGCACATATTCCAACCACAGGAAACAAAGATACAATTACTTGACATACAGAAACGGGCGAATTTATAATGAGCCACAAACAAAGGTTTAGGTAAACAAGGTAATGCGTATAAACGTAGCCCAGCTGCTCAAGGAACCAGTGGGGTCAAGCCGTAAATATCAAACTGACGAAAAGCTGGTTGCCAACAACATAGATTCGATCAAAGGGGCACTGGCACTTATAAGGACAAGCAGAGGGCTCCTGGTCAAAGGTGAGATGACAGCTAGCGTTGTCAGCCTGTGCAGTCGCTGTCTTCAGCCTGTTATTTACCAGGTAAATTATGAGTTTGAAGAGGAAGCATTCCCCTCTATAGATATATTTACCGGGCTGTCACTGCCTACAGACCCCGAGAGCCTCACCATAGACAATACACATACCATCGATTTGTCTGATATGCTCGTACAATATAC
>FWPV01003096.1_pt1 | contig 38656 bp, 35 predicted proteins | sample 2228371 | NCBI WGS metagenome assembly FWPV01 (sample SAMEA103939776, study PRJEB20133) | metagenome
CTGGGCCTGGATCCCTTGGGCCTCCTGGCCTCTGGGGCCCTCCTATTGGCTGTGCCCCCCGGGGATCGCGACAAGGTGGTAAAGGCCCTCAAAGGAGGGGGGATCGCCGTGGCCGACATCGGCGAGGTCACTTTCCCCCAGGAAGGTGTGGTGCTGATGGAGGCAGGGAAGGTACGCCCCATGCCCATCTTCCACCAAGACGAGGTAGCACGGGCCTTGGCACAGATATCTTCGTCCCTCCATCGGGATGGCAAGGGGATCCGGGAGGGGGGATGACCGAGGGGCGCCCTGTCCTAACCTTGTCCCACGACCTCCAGGACGTGGCACTTCAGGTAACGACTGGGAGGATGGGCTGGGAGGACGGGGTGATCCAGGTCCTGATGCCACTGCTCCATCAGGATCACCTCCTTGCCGGCGTCAGCGGCCGCCTCGGCTATCAATTGAAGGTGGAGGCCCACGGGCATGTGGGAGGAACAAGAGGAACTCAGGAGGATGCCACCTGTGGGCAAGAGCTTCAAGGCGCGCAGGTTGAGTTCCTTGTAACCCCTGGAGGCGCTCGATACGGCCCTTGGGGAAGTGGCGAAGGCTGGTGGGTCTAAGCAAATGAGCTCGAAGCCGTGACCTCTCCTTTCCAGGGAGCGCAGAAGGTCGAAGGCGTTGGCCTGAATCAGGGAGGCCCGCCTCGTCCATCCGGCCTGATCCAAGTTCTCCTTGGCGATTCGCAGGGCCGGCCCGGAGGAGTCCACGAAGGTCACGGATTTCGCCCCACCTGCCAAGGCGTGTAACCCGAATCCCCCTGTGTAACAGAAGAGGTCCAGGACCCTCCTTCCCTGACCCAAGGTCCCGAGTCGGGCGCGGTTCCTCTTCTGGTCGAGATAATGGCCGGTCTTCTGCCCGTGAGCCACATCCACCTTCAGCCGAACCCCATCCTCTTCGATCCAGAGGTCATCCGGTGGATCGCCCCAGGCGAGGCCGGCGCTGGGGGGTAGACCCTCCAGGGCTCGGAGGTGTGCATCGCTACGATCGAAGACCCCCCGGACCTGGAGTTCCTCGGCGAGGAATCGAATCAGAGGCCTCCTCAGTCGCTCTACGGCAGGGTGATGGATCTGAAACACCACAACTGGGCCGTACCGGTCGACCACCAGGCCTGGCAGACCGTCGGACTCACCGAAGACCATGCGGCAGACATGGGGATCGATCCCCCATCGCCTCCTCCTCTCCATGGCGAGCCGAATCCTCTGGACGAGGAGCTCCTCATCCCACTGCTCTCGCCTTCGGCTGAAGACCCGAGCCACGATGGGGGATGGGCGGTTGAGAAGCCCGCGTCCCAACAGGCGGCCTTTGGAGTCGAGTATGTCCACGGCCTCCCCATCCCGTGCCGAATTCGAGATCCTTTGGACATCCGAGGAATGGACCCAGAGATATCCGCCCTTTACCCCGGTCTCCCTTCCTTTTTTCAGCCACATCCTAGGCATCCGTCGCCCCTTGTCTCCGGCCTCAGAGGTCCTGACCTGATCATAGTAGCAGGGGGCTCGGGCTTCAAGGGTGCGAATCTTCCCCCTGCCGGCACTTCAAATTGAGGCGCAATCCCACCAATACCGTCGGGGGAGGGCCCGCTTCCCCTTCAGGATCTCTTCTCGATCCCGCTTCAGCAGGACTCGCTGCACTGCGAGGGGAGGCTCACCCCTCGGGCCCAAAGGGCTGGCCTCGGGGCCGTCCCCCCCGGGGGTGGTTGCCAAGAGAGATCCACGAGCCTCTCCAGTGCTCCCTCCCTCCGCTGGGTGCGGCGACTTCGAGATCACTTGCCTTCCCGCGGGGGACGGCCGTCGTGGGGGACTCGAGAGGGTCCGCCCTAGTCGGTCGCCCGTCGTTCGAAAGGGTCCTCGGCAAGGGCCTGAAAGGTCTGGAGGCCCCCATCAACTGGTTGAAGGAATTGACAATTTTGGGCCAGGGGCCCTATAATAAGGAAAAAAGCCTTGTCAGGAGTCGGAACATGGCCAGAGTGACAATCGAGGACTGTGTGGTGAACATACCCAACCGTTTCTTGCTCGTACAGGCAGCGATCAGGAGGACTCGGCAGATCATGGAGGGTTCCAAGCCCCTCACCGGCCGCAGGAATCGAGAGGTGATCCTGGCGCTCAGGGAGATAGCAGACGGGAAGGTCCGGCCCGTGCTGGACCCTTCCAAGGCCGTCCCCTTCGACCAGGGCCTGATGGAGCGGCAGGGTATGGCCTCCGGGGGGTCTCTCTTCGAGGAGGTCAGCACGGATCACATGGGCCCCGCAGGGGTGGACTCCGGGCTGGAGTTGGAGGAATTGGAGCATGGATTTCACGAGGTGGAGGCCGACAACCAGGACGAAGGATGACAGACCGAGCCTAGTCCTTGCAGGCCCGGGGTATTCCGGGCCTTTTTCTTCTGGGAGAGATGCACCCCAGCGCTGATTCGAGGCTGGGATTCCGAAGACAGGAACGGTGATCTCGTAGGGACTCGTCACACCGTTGTGCGCCGCGGTCCGTGGATCTCGGGATCATTCCCCGCCCTCCTTCATGGTCGAGGAGGATCGCGGCCGATGGAGGGACCGGTCAAGGGGGGGAAGGGGCACGAGATCAATGCCCGCTGACTAGGTATGTCTGTGTTAGAGTGCCAGTGGGGAGGGCCCAGGGGACCCTTTGTGCCTTGTGTCGGATCCCAGCCCGGGCGAGAAAGAAGGTGTCGGTGAGTTGGTCTGAACAGATCGATGAGCTGCTACCCCTGGTGAGCAAGCCGAGCCGCTATCTGGGCAACGAGGTCAACGCCGTTCGCAAAGACTTCAACCGGGTCTCCCTCAAGTTCGCCCTAGCGTTTCCGGACGCGTACGAGATCGGGATGTCCCATACAGGCTTTCAGGTCATATACCACGCCCTGAACCGGTTGGAAGGGGTGGCTGCCGAGCGCTTTTTCTGCCCCTGGATCGACATGGAGAGGCTCATGCGGGAGCGTGGCATCCCCCTGTTGTCCCAAGAGTCCCGCATGCCTCTTCACGGGTTCGACATCGTTGGGTTCTCTGTCCCGTACGAGATGGGATACTCCAATGTCCTGAAGATGCTGGAACTGGGAGGGATCCCACTGGAGAGCGAGAGGAGGCCAGGACCGTTTCCCCTCGTCATCGCAGGTGGACCATGCACGGTGAATCCCGAACCACTCCACGCCTTCTTCGATGCCTTCGTGGTGGGAGACGGTGAAGAGGTGGTGCAGGAGATCACCGATGTGGCGCTGAGGGCCAAGTCAGAAGCCTGGAGCAAGGAGAGGCTCCTGTGTGAGTTGGCGAGGCTCAAGGGCGTCTACGTGCCTCGCTTTTTTGAACATGAATACGACCGAGATGGGAGGCTCGTCCAGATTCGTGGGACGCTGCCCGGTTATGAACGGGTTGCCAGGAGGATAGCCCCGAGCCTGGAAGGCCTTCATTACCCGACGCGATGGATCGTGCCCTTCATGCGCGTCATCCACGATCGGGTCAGCCTCGAGATAGCAAGGGGGTGCACCAGGGGATGCCGATTCTGTCAGGCCGGCTTCACATATCGCCCCGTGCGGGAGAGGAGCCTGGACAGGATCCTGGAGCTGGCACACGCCTCTGTGAGGGCTACAGGGCATGAGGAAATATCCTTGCTCTCCTTGAGCTCCGGAGATTACACCCACATAGCGCATCTGCTGAGGGACCTCATGGCCAGATATGGCCCTGAAAAGGTGGCCATCTCCTTTCCGTCCCTTCGTGTAGGGTGCCTGTCGGGCGAGATCATGGAGACCATCAAGGAGGTGAGGAAGACCGGCATCACCCTGGCCCCGGAGGCAGGGACGGAACGTCTGCGCAGGGTGATCAACAAGGACCTTGAAGAGGGGGAAATCCTGGAGACGGCGAGGCTCGTATTCAAGCAAGGCTGGCTCTCGCTCAAGCTCTACTTCATGGTCGGCCTTCCCACCGAGACGCAAGACGATGTGGAGGGGATCGTAGCCCTCTGCAAGAGGATCCTGCGGGAGGCTTGTCAGCGCAAGGGGAAGAGGGCGCTTCACGTGAGCCTTTCCACCTTCATCCCGAAGCCCCACACCCCGTTTCAGTGGGAGGCCCAGCTCCCATTGTCGGAGGTCAAGGAGAGGCTTGGGCGGATAAGGCGCGAGCTTCGGCGGATCGGTGTGCAGGTCAAGTGGCAGGACCCTCACCTCAGCCTCCTGGAAGGGGTCTTCTCCAGGGGAGACCGAAGGTTTTCAGCGGTCCTGAGGAGGGCCCACGAACTGGGATGCGGTTTCGATGGCTGGAGCGACCGGTTTCGGTTCGATCTGTGGGAGCAGGCCTTCAGGGAGTGCGGGATCCCCTTGGAAGAGTGTGCCAAGCGGCCTTGGCGCATCGAGGATCTCCTCCCGTGGGATCATATTGATGTCGGTGTCTCCAAGTCTTACCTGCTGGATGAACTCAGGCGGTCCATGTCCGGTCAGAGGACAGGGGACTGCCGCCACGGCGAGTGCCAAGGGTGCGGGGTGTGCGATCAGGGGGGCATCTCCCCGGTTCTGGCCGATACCATCTGTAGTCCCTCTCCGTTCCCCGGCATGAAGGCGTTCGAGGGGGTATACCATCGGGGCAGGGGTAGGGAGATCGTGAAGAAGTTCCGCGTGACCCACACGAAACAGGGGCCAGCGCGATTCCTGAGCCATCTGGAACTGAACAGCGTCATCGTGAGGGCCCTCCGACGTGGGGGCATCCCCCTTCGCTTCTCTCACGGTTTCCACCCCATGCCGCGGATCGATTTCGGGCCTGCCTTGCCCGTCGGGGTGGAGAGCATTGCCGAGAGTTTTGATCTCGAGTCGTTCGGACACATCGATGCTCAGGAGGTCCTGCGAGGCATGGAGAGGGAACTGCCAGAGGGGATCCGACCATTGAGGTGCGAGGAGATTCCAGTGCAGGCCCCCTCCTTGTTCAGAGAGAGGGCACTCATCTCCTATCGAGTTCAGATCCCTGAGGAGATGGGAATGACCCAAGGTGCACTGGAAGAGCGGTTGGAGGCGTTTCGGCGAGGGGAGCGTTGCCTGTTGAGCCGGGCTCGCAAGGATGGGATCGAGGAGATGGACGTGCGACCGCACGTGAAGGCCCTCGGGATGGAGCTTCCGGGCGTGGTGCTCCTCCAGGTCCTGACGAACCCAGAGGGTGGGGTCCGTATCCTTGAGCTGCTCCGTCTCATCCTGGGGCTGGAGGACCATGACGTTAGGAGGGTTAGGGTCCTCAAGACAAAGGTGGAGGTCCTCGGGCGTTGACGGGGGGAGTGAACTACTGACCGAATTGATATGTGGGGTGAGAGGGATGCCTGGCGAGCTAGTCATCAATGTGACCTCCAAAGAGACCAGGGTGGCCCTCCTGGAACATGGTACCCTGGTGGAACTATACATAGAACGTGAGGCAGACAAGAGCCTGGTTGGCAACATATACAAGGGTCGGGTGGCCAAGATCCTTCCGGGCATGCAGGCGTGTTTCGTGGACATCGGGTTGCCCAAGGCCGCATTCCTGTATGTAAGCGATATAAGGGCAGACGGGGGGCGATACGAGGAGTTCCTGGGAGAGGATGGGATAGACTACAAGGAAGAGGATGCCCCAGACATTCAGGCTAGATCCTTCAAAGGCATTGAGGATTTACTGGTGGAGGGGCAAGAAGTCGTGGTGCAAGTGGCCAAGGACCCCATAGGTAGCAAAGGGGCTCGCGTGACCACCCACATCTCCATTCCGGGGAGAAACCTCGTGTTATTGCCGGACATGCGGCACGTCGGCGTCTCTCGCCGCATCCACAACGAGCAGGAGCGCCTTCGCTTGAGGGATTTGGTGAGGGGTCTTCGCCCCGAGGATTTCGGCTTCATAGTGAGGACGGCTAGCGAGGGGGCGCAGGGGGAGGAGCTGAAGGCGGAGATGCTATTCCTGATTCGGATGTGGGAGAGGATACGCCGCAACGCGGAGAAGGGTCCGGTCCCCAGGCTCCTTTACACGGATCTCGACGTGATCCTTCGGGCTGTGCGGGATCTCCTGGTGGGCGAAGTGGATCGCTTGGTGATAGATTCACCCAAGGCATACGAGAGGATCCTCTCTTTCCTGGACATGTACCTGCCGCAGTACAAGGATCGGGTGCACCTGTACGAGGACGAAGAACCGATCTTCGATGCCCACCACATCGAGATGGAGATCGCCAGGGCCATGGAGAGGAAGATCTGGTTGAAGTCCGGTGGCTACATATTGATAGAGGAGACTGAGGCGCTGACGAGCATAGACGTGAACTCGGGCCGATATGTCGGGCAGCACAATCTGGAGGAGACCATACTGAAGATCAACCTGGAGGCGGCCAAGGAGATCGCATACCAGTTGAGACTTCGGAACATAGGGGGCATCATCATCATAGATTTCATCGACATGGCGCGGGAATCCAGCCGGGAGCAGGTGTTCCAGGCCCTCAAGGACGCGCTTAAACGCGATCGCAGCAGGACTAACATATTGAAGATCTCGGAGCTCGGGCTGGTCCAAATGACTCGCAAGAGGGTGAAGGAGGGCATCACCAGACAACTGTGCGAGCCTTGCCCCTATTGCGAGGGTCAAGGTTGGATGAAGTCCACGACCACCCTCTGTTACGACGTGCTGCGCGAGATCCAACGGGAGGCAGCTCACGACCTGGGCCCAGGGGGGGACATCATCGTCGAGGTGCATCCTGATGTGGCCCATGGGCTGTGTGAAGAGGAACGGTCCGGCTTGGAGGAGCTTGAGTCCCGTTTGGGAAGGAGGATACTGGTGAAGGCCAATGAACGGGTTCACAGGGAGCAGGTCCAGATATGGCGTGCCGGCGTCGTTTGACAACAACGGGGGTGTTCGACTAACATATGGACATCGAAAGGACAATCCCGAAGGACTGATTCGGGTCGCGTCCCAGCAACGCTTTGTCGCGGCCGCGAGTCGCGGGGCTTGGCCTCGAGCGTTCATCCCCCGACGGGGAGCGACCCGTGCCGGCCCAGGTTTCAAATGGAGGCCCAGATGTATGCGGTTATCGAGACTGGTGGGAAGCAGTATAGGGTGTCGCCCGGGGAGTTGGTGTGCGTCGAGAAGCTGGACGCCGAGGTAGGTCGTCTGGTGGAGTTCGATCGGGTCAGGATGGTCCGAGGGGAGGACGGAACGGTCGTTGCAGGGCCTTCTTTGAGGGACGCGCGGGTTATCGCTACGGTGGTGCGTCACGGCAAGGGGCCCAAGGTTCGTATCTTCAAGATGAAGAGACGCAAGGGGTTTCGTCGCAAGACCGGGCACCGCCAAGGCTTTACCAGCGTCCTGGTCAAGGAGATCCGTGTTTAGGCCCGAATTGGGGGGTGTATTGTGGCGCACAAAAAGGCAGTAGGGAGTTCGAGAAACGGAAGGGACAGTCAGGGCCAGCGCCGCGGAGTCAAGCGCTTCGGGGGACAGTGGGTAAAGGCTGGCAATATCCTCGTCAGACAGGTCGGTTCCAAGTTCCATCCCGGTGCCAACGTCGGCATGGGGAGGGATTTCACTCTGTTCTCGAGGATCGACGGCATAGTCCGTTTCGAGACCAAGGGGAAGAATAGAAGGGTCGTCAGCGTATACGCGGCCTGAGGGACCCGCCCTGAAATAGGCTCGCATGGCTTTTGTGGATGAGGCGAAGCTACTTTGCAGGTCCGGACGGGGAGGTAGGGGCTGCGTAAGCTTTCTGAGGGAGAGGTTCCGCCCCAGAGGGGGCCCGGATGGTGGAGACGGTGGGAGGGGCGGTGATGTGGTACTGGTGGCCACGTCGCAGCGCCGAAGCCTCGTTGAGTTCTCCCGCCGAAAGCGGTTCGTCGCCGAGGATGGAGGGCATGGCCGGGGGAAGAACCAACATGGCCGGGATGCCCCAGAGCTCGTCATCGAGGTCCCCCTGGGCACATTGGTGAGAGATGCCTCGACCGGAGATCTCCTCGGAGATCTGACTGCTGAGGGGCAGCGGTTGATGGTGGCGCGTGGTGGGCATGGCGGAAAGGGCAACGCCCGCTTCGCCACTCCCACTCGGCAGGCCCCGCGGTTCAGCACCCCACCAGGCCCGGGTGAAGAGAGATGGATTTTCCTTGAGCTCAAGCTCTTGGCCGATGTGGGGGTGATCGGCTTGCCCAATGCGGGGAAATCGACGCTCTTGAGTCGCCTCTCCGCAGCCCGTCCCAAGATTGCCCCTTATCCGTTCACTACCTTGAACCCGCACCTAGGAGTCCTCCATTCCACCGATGGGGATCACATCACCGTGGCGGACATCCCGGGCCTGGTGGAAGGGGCTCATCGCGGAGTGGGCCTGGGGCTTCGCTTCCTTCGACACGTGGAGCGCACGCGACTGCTACTCTATCTGTTGGATCTGGATCCGGACAGCGGTCGAGACCCAGTAGAGGAGCTGCGGATCCTTCAGACGGAGCTGGAGCGGTACAACAGCTGTCTGGCCAGGAAGCCGGGGATGGTAGCCCTCAACAAGATCGACCTCCCGGGCTCGGTGGAGAGGGCTGCTGCTGTGCGCAAGGCTTTGGAGGAGGAGGGCTTCGAGGTCCTGACCATCAGTGCCTTGACCGGGGAGGGGGTCAAGGAATTGGGGTCGAGACTCCTTCTGGCCGTTCGGGCCATGAGGGGGGGATCTGGGGCTGACCAGCTCGGCGGTGCGCCCGTGGGCGGGTCGGGTGTGCGGTGAGGAGGCCACCATGGGTCGTTCCGAGATTCTGGGTGGCGCTCGGAGGATCGTTGTGAAGCTGGGCAGTGCGGTGCTCACTGCCCCGCAGGGGGGTCTGGACACCGACCACATCCAGGCATTGGCCGACTCGTTCTCTCGGATTCGCAGGGAGGGACGGGATCTGGTCTTGGTATCCTCGGGGGCCATAGCGGCTGGTACCAGGAAGATCGGGCTTCGACGCAGACCCACGAGCATCCCTGAGAAGCAGGCGGCTGCTGCCGTGGGACAGGCACGCCTGATGTGGGTCTACGAGAGGTCCTTCAGCAAGAACGGTGTCAAGGTCGCGCAGATCTTGTTGACCCGCGACGACCTGAGGCACCGGAGGCGCTTTCTCAATGCCCGGAACACCTTGACCACCTTGATTCGCTGGGGCATCGTCCCCATCGTGAACGAGAACGACAGCGTGGTGACTGAAGAGATAAAGTTCGGGGACAACGACCTGCTCTCCGCCCTTGTCACGAGTCTGGTCCAGGCCGAACTGCTGGTCATGCTCACTGACATAGACGGCCTGTTCGAGGCGGACCCGAAGGTGCATCCCGATGCGAGGAGAATTCCGTTGATCGAGGAGGTAGACGATCGAGTCCTGGCTGCCGTGGAGGACACCACGAGCTCCACGGGCACCGGCGGGATGGCCTCCAAGCTTCAGGCAGCCAGGACGGCAGCGGTATTCGGGGTTGCCACGGTCATCGCCAGCGGAAAGAGGCCAGGGGTCCTTGAAGAGATCCTGGAAGGGGAAGAGGTGGGGACGTTGGTCCTTCCGAAGGAGGACAGGATAAACAGTTGGAAGCACTGGATCGCGTATTCCAAGACGCCTTCCGGGTCGCTCGTGGTGGACGAAGGGGCCCGGCGTGTTATCTTGGAAGGGGGCAAGAGCTTGCTGCCTTCTGGGATCAGGGACGTGTTGGGGGATTTCGGTCCTGGGGACTCGGTGAGCTGCGTGGGGGAGGACCATGCGGAGTTCGCCAGGGGATTGGTGAACTACAGCTCGGATGAGGTGCGCAAGATCCGAGGGAGAAAGACCTCAGAGATCGAGGCGGTTTTGGGCTACAGGTACTACGACGAGATCATACACAGAGACGATTTGGTCATCCTTCGGTGAGCTCCGCGGTGCGAGACACCTTAAAGACCGAGGCAAGGGCGATGGATATGAGGGAATTGGGGAGGAAGGCTAGGGAGGCATCGCGAATCCTCGCGAGGGTGCCGGCGGACAGGAAAGAGCAGGCCCTCAGGGCCATGGCCGATCGGTTGGAGAGCGGGGCTGACCGGATCCTGGAGGCCAACGCAGTGGACCTCAAAGGTGGAAGGGAAAAGGGCCTGTCCCGTGCCATGCTCGACCGGCTCTCCCTGAAGGATCGCACCATCCAGGAGATGGCCCAAGGGATTCGGGAGGTGGCATCCCTTCCGGATCCTGTGGGGGAGATAGTGCGGATGTGGAGGCGACCCAACGGCCTGCTGGTGGGCCGGATGCGGATACCGCTCGGGGTGGTTGGGATCATATACGAGGCGAGGCCGAACGTTACAGCGGACGCCTCCGCACTCTGTGTGAAATCCGGCAACGCAGTGATTCTCAGGGGAGGCTCTGAGGCCTTTCATTCCAACTCCGCCATCACCGGACTCCTGAAAGAGAGTCTCATGGACAGCGGGCTTCCCCCCGAGGCCGTCACCATGGTCCCTACCACGGACAGGGCCGCTGTGAAGGAGATGCTCCGGATGGAGGAGTACATAGATGTCATCATACCCAGGGGCGGCGAGGAGCTGATCAGGACCGTGGTGGCGGAGTCGCGCATCCCGGTGATCAAGCATTACAAAGGGGTCTGTCACGTCTTCGTGGATGCCTCGGCAGACCTAGAAATGGCCGAGAGTATTTGCCTCAACGCCAAGGTGCAGAGGCCTGGGGTCTGCAACGCCATGGAGACGTTGCTGGTGCATCGGGAGGTGGCGCGGGAGTTCCTCCCGAGGATGGTTCAGAGGTTCCGAGAGCACGGGGTAGAGATTCGCGGCTGTGCAGAGACCGCCAGGATTGTACCTTCCGTGGCGCTGGCCCAGGAGGAGGACTGGTCCACGGAGTACCTGGATCTGATCCTATCGGTGCGCGTTGTGAATGATCTGGACGAGGCAGTGGAGCACATAGCCCGTTTCGGATCGGACCACACCGAGTCCATAGTGACTCGGGACTATGCCAATGCGCAGAGGTTCCTTCAGGAGGTCAACTCTTCGGTGGTGCTTGTCAACGCATCGACGCGATTCAGCGACGGTTACCAACTGGGGCTCGGGGCCGAGATCGGCATCAGCACGACCAAGCTCCATGCATACGGGCCCATGGGTGTGGAGGAGCTAACTACAACCAAATTCGTGATATACGGTGACGGACAGATTCGGCAGTAAGACGCGCGTCGGGGTCTTCGGCGGGACCTTTGACCCGATCCACTTGGGGCATCTTCGTGCGGCCGAGGAGTCGAGGGAATACTTTGGCCTCGACGTGGTCCTGTTCATACCTTCAGCCACCCCCCCTCACAGAGACATCCAACTGGTCAGTGCTGCAGAACATCGGTTGGAGATGGTCCGAATGGCGGTGGAGGACACCCCTGCCTTCAAGCCTTCGGACCTGGAGTGTCGCCGCACAGGGGCCTCGTACTCCGTGGAGACCCTTCGCCTCCTGAGACAGGAGGAAGGGGGGCGGGCGGATTTCTATTTCCTCCTGGGCCAGGACGCCTTTGCCGAGATCGAGACCTGGCGCCATTACGAGGAGCTCTTTGAACTGAGTCACTGGGTGGTATTGGAGCGGCCAGGGGTGACTGCCTGGGGAAGGGGGGCCATTCCAGGGCCTTTGAGGAGCTCTTTTCACTATGACAGGTCTCTGGGCGGGTATGTGCACACCAGTGGCCATATCGTCTACTTCCGAAGGTTTCGTTGTCTAGAGATATCGGGCACGGAGATTCGCCACCTGGTGAGTTGCGGTCGATCCATCCGGTACCTCGTGCCCCCTAAGGTAGAGGAGTACATATGGCGAAACCGACTTTACAGCGCGACCGAAGGAGACTCGAGGTGAGTGTGGAGCGAGACAGTCAGCGTCCAAGGGTTGAGCGCTCTCCTGGCATGGATGCCCTGGAGAAGTCCCTCCTGTGTGTGCGCTTGACCCGTGATCGCAAGGCCCAGGATCCGGTGGTCCTGGATCTGCGCAGCCTCGTCTCGTTCACGGACTATTTCGTCATATTGACCGGGAGATCTGACCGACAGGTTCAGGCCATAGCAGAACATCTCATCGAGGGCCTGAAGGCCTATCAGATAAGACCAAGGAGCATTGAGGGGCTATCGTTGGGGCGTTGGGTGCTGCTGGACTACGACGATGTCGTCGTGCACATCTTTCAGAAGTCCATTCGGGAGCTCTACGACCTGGAGGGGCTTTGGGTGGACGCAGGCCAGGTGACCCTCCCGGCCGAGGCGGAGGAGGCAGAGGAGATGGAGGAGAAATGAGGGATGTGGCCTTGGCTCAGCCCGTTGCTGGATCTGATCTTTCCCCCGGTCTGCGTGGTGTGCGAGAGGGGCCTCGGAGGTGAAGCTACACAACGGAAGATGAGGTCCGCCGGATACGGCCTCTGTGAGGCATGCCTCGATGAGATGCCTTGGCTGACGAGCCCTTATTGCCCGACGTGCGCCAAGCCCATCCCCTCCCCAGAAGGACCGATTCACAAGTGCGGGGACTGTCTCTCCCGGCCGCCGCCTTTCGATTCGGCCCGCTCCGTGTTGGTCTATCAAGAGGAGCTCTTTGCGGTCATCCACAGGATGAAATACGGCCCCAAACCCTGGATGGCTAGGTTCTTCGGATTCTTGATGGGTCAGGTGCTGGCGGAAGACCTCAAGGCCCTGGATTTGGACGGAATCATCCCCATCCCGCTCCACATCAAGAGGCTTCGGCAGAGGGGATTCAATCAGGCCCAGCTGATTGCCCAAGGAGTGGGACGCCGGTTGGGGGTACAGGTCATGGAAGGGCTGCTCACCAGGGCGCGATGGACGGAGCCGCAGGTGGGGCTCAGCCGCGGTCTCAGGGAGAGCAACGTTCGAGGCGCCTTCAGGGCCCCGGAGCCTTCGGCGATTCGCGGCAAAAGGTGGCTCCTGGTGGACGACGTCTATACCACTGGCTCCACCCTCAGGGAGGCAGCCAAGGTGCTGAGAAGGGCGTCGGCATCCGAGGTCCACGTCCTGACATTGGCTCGAGTCCCGTGAGGAGGAGTGGGTCGTTGCAGGAGGTCGGGCCTGGGCTTTGGCAGACTCCAGGTATCTCTCGGGGTGGATGCATCACACTCGGCTGGATGTTGGACTTGCATTGCCCCTTGTAACATGTTATTTTGCCTAGGCAATTTTCTGAGCGGCGCGTCGAATTTGTCCGGGCCGGGACGGACGCACTGCCTCCGTCGGTCCGAGGGGTGGTTACAGGATGGATGGCCGAAAAGGGCCGAAGGCCATATGGGCTGTGGGCGGGGGAAAGGGCGGGACCGGCAAGACCCTCATAGCCAGCAATATGGCCATTTCCATGGCCAAGCGCGGCCAGAGGGTCCTACTGGTGGACGCTGACCTCGGTGGTGCCAACCTGCACACCTGTTTCGGGCTGGACCGGCCGCGTTATACCTTGGGGGAGTTCCTGAACGGAGGCCAAAACGACCTGTCGGCCTTCATGGAGGAGACGGGTGTCGGCAATCTGCATCTGGTGAGCGGTACTTTGGATTACCCCGGTAGGGGCCCGCGCCTCAGGGACATGAGTCGCCTGAGGAACGCCCTGAGGCGATTGGACATGGACTATGTGATCCTGGACATAGGTTCAGGCAGTTCCCAGCAGGTCATGGAACTCTTCCTGATGGGGGGAGTCGGGATCTATGTGACGGTGCCCGAACCGACGTCCATAGAGAACATGTACCGTTTCTTGAAAGAGGCCATTTACTGGATGCTGGTGCGGAGCACCAGGAAGAAGTCAGTGAAGGAGGCGCTGGATCGCGCATTCCATGTCTCGAAAGTAGAGGACTTCGTCCCTGTTCCCCAGATATTGAAGCAGATATCGAGGACTGAGCCGATGGCTGGAAGGGCCCTGAAGGCCAGGATGAACGAGTTCTTGGTGCGGGTGGTCCTGAACCAGGTGCGGCGATATGACGACGTGGAGATTGGCTTCTCAGTCCGAAGTGCGATCCACAAGTATTTCGGTATCCGCGTGGAATTCGTCGGGTATGTGAGTTTCGATGACAGGGTCATACAGTGCGTAAGGCTCCGCAGGCCGTTGGTTTCCAATTTCCCGGAATCCAATGCCGCCAAGTGCATCGAGAGTCTGACCGAGAGGCTTCTAACCGAGGGGCAGCTCGCTTTCGACTTCTTTTGAGTGATGGCCTCGAGGGAACCGATCTCCATAGCAACCGGGTCACCTCCTTCGGTGCAGAGAGGAGGCTGTTGGTGAGACTGAGAGGGAACCGGCAAGAGTAGGGTGAAGAGGCGATTTCCTCTCAGGGTCATTCGGCGGTGGCCAAGGGAGATCGCGCGCGTGGGGCATGGCCATGATAGATCTTGATTCACTTACCCCTTACGAGATATTGGATGTTTCCCCCAGGGCGACTATAGCTGAGATCAAGAGGGCCTTCCAGATCGCACTGAGGACCTATGGTGGTGACCATATGGCCACCTTCGGGCTGTTCACCGAGGCCGAGCGAGAGGAGATACTGAATCGAGTGCACGAGGCCTACAACATCCTCACAGACCCAGAGCTGCGCCGGCAGTACGACGAGGAACTCAGGATCCAGGGGCACTTCCCCCCGGACAAGGCAGTGGAGACCCCCTCGAGAGAATCGGGACAGACCCATCGTTTTCGCAGGGACCTGGCGGACCTCGGGAAGATGGAGGATACAGAGGTGCGCCAGGAGAAAGAACGCCTCATCCGAGAGCTCTTGGCTGCAGCAGAAGAGAGGGGCGATTGGTCAGGAGCGCTGCTGAGACAGGTGCGGGAGATCAGGGGTATCAGCCTGGATGAGATAGCACGAATTACGAAGATCAGCCGTGGACACCTCAAGAACATAGAAGAGGACTCCTTCGAATACCTCCCCCCTGACGTCTATGTGAAAGGCTTCATCGTTCAGTTTGCCAAGTTGCTGGGTCTTGACCCGGAAAGGGTTTCACTGAGGCTGATGGAGGAGATAAGAAGAAGAAGGGGGGAACGGTAACATCGGATGGAGATGCCCCACCAATACCGGCCCGGAAGGGAATCAGTTGGAGATCAGGAGGATAGAGGGAGCTCGAGGTGATCGAGGAGATCCGCGCTGCATGGGAAGGTCTTAGGTCCAAGGCGTTTCCGGACCCCTCTTGTTCACCCCTGGTGGCCGAGATACGGGCGGACCTGGCCAATATCACGACCTTTGGTTCTGGATGCATCCAGACCTTTCTCCAGAGAGGTCGGCTCGGTGCAAGCCACCATACGGTCTTGGTCAAGTGCCTGAACGCCCTTCAGGAATTGGAGGGCAAGATAGCCCTCGCCTCCCGCGCCAGCACGGGGTTTGATCCGCACGAGATCGAAGATGTCGTCTCCTATAAGGAGGCCTTGGAGAGGCTCTTGGAGGCGATAATCATATTCTATGGCGCCTCGCCCAAGGACCCCGACACCTGCTGAAGGTTAGCTCATCTGGTGCGGAATCGCTCCCGAATTTCCTCCTGCTCCTGGGGGGTGAGTTCATCAGGGCGAGTCAGCCTCTCCTTGAGTTTCCCCTTCTCCTCTGGTCTCAGGGTCTTCCATTGCTCGAAACGTTCGCGCAACAGGAGCCGATCGGTGGGTGGGAGCTGCTTCCATTGCTCCAGTCGGTCTCGCAGACTCTTGCGTTCCGCAGAAGGCAACGACTTCCACTCCTCTAACCTGCGCCTGAGCCTGGCCTTGTCCTCCGGGGAGAGCCTCTCGTACTGCCTCAGACGCTCCTTGGCTTGGGGTGAGATGGGGGTGGGCGGCTCCAAGGGCCTCCTGATGGGCTCCTTGCGGTCGGGGGGCAGCAGGCTACGGCCTTGCGGTGTCGCCTCATGGGGAGGAGGAGGGGGGCCCATGGACTCCCCCGATGTCTGGCAGAAGGCCGTAGCGGACCATAATGCCATGACCACCCCTGCCAAGAGCCCCAGTGCACCATAGGGAGGTCGATGCCGCCCGCCTTTCACCTGCGTCTTCATTTCATCCCTCGCGGGCTGCCTCGCCCGTCGATAAACCCTCGCAGCAGCCTCCTCAGAGTCTCGCCTCCCGGTCGTCGACGATCCTCACCAGGTTCTGCACTATGTCCATCTCCTTCAGGAGGTCCAATTGCTCCAACAGGTCCATCTCCTCGACGATCATCCTCTCCTCTGATTCCATTACTGCGCTGCTCAGCAAGGGGGTCGGCTGCTCGCTTCCGCGCAGCCCCCACCATCCCAGGACCATGAGGAGGAGGGATGCCGCGGCGACAGCGGGGATCGACCGCAACGGTATCCATCTGATCGTTCTTTGCCACCACACCAGACGACACTCTTCTTCTACTGCCGACGAGATGGAGCAAAGGAGCCTCGCCTCGGCCTCCGACGAGAGCCGAGGGGCCTTCATCTCCTCACGGACCAGATCGAGCAAGCGCAACAGCCTCTGGCGTTCCTCGGTGCACCCCCTGCAACTCCTGAGATGTGCCTCCCACTGCTGCCGTTGCTCCGGGGAGATCTCCCCATGGACGTCCAACAACAATGACTCCATGCGGTCGGCGCAGGCCTTCATCCCTTCCTCACCCCCTCATCTCTCACTTCCAATCCTTCAAGGCCTCCTGCAACGAGCGGGTTGCCCTGAAGAGGTGACTCTTCACCGTCCCCTCGGCAGCATCCATGACCTCGGATATCTCCCTGAGGTTCATCCCGTGCAGGACCTTCAGTTGAAACGCCACCCTCTGCCTCTCCGGCAGGGAGGCCATGGCCTTCCTGAGTCTCCTGGAGAGTTGCTTACCGCTGAGGACCTCAAGGGGGTTGGAGTCCATAGCGGAATCGGGCTCCATCTCCAGCGGCTCTTCCTCGCTGTCCTCATCTGCTTGGCGCGATCTCGAGAGGGACAGCATCTGCTCCCACCTCCTTCGCCTCCTCCTGCCGTCTAGACATGTGTTTATGACGATGCGATACAGCCAGGTGTAGAAGGTGGATTCTCCCCTGAACTTCCTGAGGTTTCTGAATGCCCTCAGGAAGGCCTCCTGCGTCATGTCACTTGCTTCTTCTGCGTTGCCCTCGCACATGTGATGGGCAATGGAATGGACCTTGCTGTGATGGCGCCTAACGAGCTCCTCGAATGCCCTAGGCTCGTTTGCCTTGGCGCGCTCCACAAGTTCCTCATCTGTGAGATCCATGGAGGGGACTTCCCAGTGTCGCTGCCCTTGAGACATCTGGCAGGCGACTGCCTCAAGTGACTCATAACACAGCAGACTGTCGGGGACAACACTGAGCGAGGAGGTTGTCGCTCCCGAGGCCACCGTGCCCATCTCTCCTCCGGCCGTGGCAACGATGCCGAATCGTCCGAGAACCGCCATGGAAGCCCCTTGCGGACCCAAACAATTGGACCGCCAGCGCGAGGGACGGGTTTACCGGATGGGGCCACAGGTGCTCATGCGGGTTCAAAGGCAAAATAGACCCTTTCCACATTGACCAACTCCTTCCCCCTCTCCATGGGGACCGGAGGCACTGGGAACACGTGGAGTTTCACGCGATCTCCTTCCTTGAGCTGTCCGACTGCGGCCTTCACTACCCTGGCGAAGATTCGCAACTGTCCGTCCAGATCCACCAAGGCGTGGATCAGTGGGGTCTCAAAGCCTAGGGGGACACCGACCTCCTCCTCGGTCACCACCAGGACGGTCCCTTCCTTGGGCAGATCGACCCACTCCAGCTTATCCGACAGACATTCCGGACAGATGACCCTCGGAGGGAACGCGCGGTTTCCGCACTCCGTACAGCGGGTCGTAGTGAGTCTACCCTCCTTCAGGTGATCGTAGAACCGATGGACCCGATTGAACTCCGGGGACTGCTGGGGATAGAGGTCCATCGAGGCGATGTACTTACCTTTGAAGAGATCCATGGACTCCATCATGCCTCCCTCCCGTACACTACCACGGTGTGTGCAGCGATGAATCCGCTGAGGTTGTGGGTGAGACCTAGTTTTGCCCCTTGGACCTGTCGAACCGCGTCTCCCCTGAGTTGCTTGGTGATCTCTATGGCTTGTCTGATCCCCGTGGCGCCGAACGGATGGCCGCAGGACAGTAAGCCCCCGTCGGTATTGACTGGGACCTGCCCTCCGAAATCCGAGAGACCCTCTTGGACGAACCGGCCCCCCTCTCCCTTTGGGCAAAAACCGAGGTCCTCGTACTCGATGATCTCCGAGATGGTGAAGCAGTCATGGGTTTGGGCAACGTCGATGTCCGTCGCCTTCACACGCGCGGCCTTGTATGCCTGCTCGGCCGCTATCTTCAGACTCTCCCAAGTCGTCCAGTTCGGCATGTTGGCCGACATGTTGTGGAGAGATGCCTGACCGGTTCCACGGATGTAGACGAGAGGCTTGTCGGTGAGATGTTTGGCCTTTTCCTCGCAAGCCAAGATCACCGCAGCAGCACCGTCGGTGATGGGGCAGCAATCATAGAGCTTCATGGGTCGCACTATAGCCTTCGCATTGAGGGCGGTGTCCAGAGTGATGGGTTCTTGAAACTGCCCCATGGGATTGTTGAGGCCGTTTCGCCTGTTCTTCACGGAGACCATGGCCATCTGCTCCTCCGTGGTCCCGTATTGCTTCATATGCTGTTTGGCGACCATGGCGAAGGCCGATGGTGGCAGGCCGAGCCCCTGCGCCCCATCCCAGTCGTGATCCACAGAGGCCATCTCGCTGTAGAAGACCTCCCACCTCTGAGGCATGTAGAGTTTCTCCCCCCCGATCACCATGACCACGTCGGCCACTCCAGCCTTGATGAGCCCATAGGCCGTGATGATACCTGAGCTGCCGCTGGCACAAAGCAGCTCGACCCTCATGCAGACGCTGCGTGGCTTGATCCCCAGGTGCTCCGCCACAAGGGGCGCCAGATGAGTCTGAAAGGAACAGCGCTCGGTATAGGCCGAACTCACGATCAAGCCGTCCACATCCTTGTTGGTCAGGTGAGGGTTGTCAATGAAGCAGGCCCTGCCCGCCTCCTGAAACATGTCCCTCTGAGATGCGTTTCTGACCCCCCATTTGCACATCCCCCCGGCTACAACACAGACATTTCTCATGCCACACCTCCGTGGGCCCAGCGATATGTCGGTCATCGACAACGTCGCATTATAATACCGAGGCAACGGAAATTGTCAAATCGGCCCTATTCACGATAGTCCGGTCCCATGGGGTGTCATGGGGATATGGCCTGGAACCGTTCTGGTCACCGGCAGATCAAACCTGACGTTCAAAGAGCTCTCCGAAGCCTGGCCAGGGTGGGCCTTTGCACCGGGATCCCCGGCGATGGATGGTCAGGCAGCCACCTGAGCGAAGGGAAACGGGGCCCTCCCACGGCAGCAATATCAAACCGAGATCAGGACACTGAGTTGATTCGAACCGCTGCGTGGTCTAGGATGTCCTAGACCTTGGGGGCCTGCCACAGGGCCCTTTGGGGTCACCCTCGATGTACAGGGTGAGGTCGGGCAGCGGGCTCGCCAACGATCGGCAAGCAGGGGTCCGGCAACGGGAAGGTGCCCATGGCGAGAAATGACTTGATCTCAAGGTGCCTTTTCTTGGGGCTGGTCGTCGGGCTTGCCCTGTTCATGGGATGTCCAGCGAAGGACGAGCCGTATACCCCGCTCTCTGAGGAGCCGGAGGGAAAGGTGGAAAAGGTAGAGGGGGAGGCGCTGGTGCATCGGGCAGGGACGAGGGCCCCGGTCCATCTCCGCCTCGGGGATCCCCTTTTCCAGGGTGATTTGGTGACGACGCAAGGTTCTGCATCCCTGGAGATTCGGCTCGTGGACGGGTCTGTGCTGATGGTACGTCCGTTTTCCCGGTTGAAGGTCAACGAGAGGATGGTTGGGGGTGGTGAGGCACCATCGGTCATGCTCTTCTCCGGCAGGATCCTGAGCCGGGTCTTGAGCGTGACCGAGGAAGATCTGTTCTCGGTCGAGACACCTACGCTGGTGGCGCGGACCCGAGGGACCGAGTTCGAGATAGGGATCTCCGAGGACCTGGGGGGGCTGATAGCGGTTTACCACGGAAAAGTGGAGCTTTTGACAGAAGGCGAGCCTGTCATGCTGGGGCCCCAGAGAGAGGCGGAGCTAGAATTCGTGAATGGGCCGATCGTGTTGCGGCAGTTCAAGGACAAGGGAGATACCGACTGGGCTGCATGGATGATGTCGAGGTCGCGCGATCTGGCCGATCGCCTGGTAATGCTTTCGGAGAGGATACCTGCCCGCCTATCAGATCTCCGCGCGAGGAGGGAAGATGAGAGGTCCGCATTGATACGGCGTCTCGGGGAGATCGAGACCCTAGCGAGGGAGATAGGGGAGGCGAAGGTCAGGGGAGACTCCAGGGCATCGGATGGATTGGTGCGGAGATTCCAGGAGGGGATCGCGGGACATAGGCAGTGCGTGAAACGCCTTCAGACCGTGGGGAATCGGGTCGAGGCGCTTCACGTGCACGCGGAATACCTGGTCAGTAGGGCCAAGGGGCTCAAGAAGGCATTGGGGAAGGGATATGAACCGGTCGTGGGTTCGTTGAATCGCATGCTGGAGGGAAGGAAGGAGCTCTTCAAGGAGGTGGAGGAGGACCGCGCACTGCTGCGCGATCATCGCAGACAGGCCAAGGTCCTGCTGGAAGGCGTCCCGGAGGCGAAGAGGACGGTCAAGGAGCCCCAGGATGCAGGGACAAAGGTCGAGCAGAGGAAGAAGAAGGTATCCCCACAACAGATGAGAAAGGGGCCCCCTACGCCGTCCCGGAGGCCCTCGGGTGGACCGACTCCTGAGAAGGACAAGGTCAAGAAGTACCCCCCCACCCCCAGGACACAGGAGAAAAAGGCGACCGACAAGTCCCAGGAAAAGGGCAGGACGAGTCCCGCTCCCCTCGGGGGAGCGGGTGACAGGTCTCAGGAAAGGACCAGATGACGATTCAGCCCGCGGCCTCGAGGATCAGTCACTGAGCTCCCTCTCATGTGTTTCATTTCGCATACTGGACGGCGCGGGTCTCCCTGATCACCATCACCTTGATCTGCCCCGGATAGGTCAGTTCCTTCTCGACCTTCTTGGCGATTTCATAGCTCAGGAGGGCAGCCTCGTCGTCCGTCACCTTCTCGCTGTCGACGATTATCCTGATCTCTCGGCCGGCTTGGATGGCGTATGATTTGCTCACCCCTTTGAAGGAGTTGGCGATCCGCTCCAGGTCCTCCAGGCGTTTGACGTAACTCTCCAGCATCTCCTTCCTGGCCCCTGGTCTAGCGGCTGACAATGCGTCAGCGGCCTGTACCAAGACCGCCAGCACGCTGGTTGCTGGCTCCTCATCGTGGTGAGCGGCAATGGCATTGACGATCTTGGGGGATTCTCCATAGCGCTTCGCCTGTTCCGCCCCTATGGCCGCATGGGAACCCTCCACCTCATGGTCCACGGCCTTGCCGATGTCGTGAAGGAGCCCGGCGCGTCTGGCCTGGCGAACGCTCAGGCCCAATTCCGAGGCCATGATCCCGCAGAGGAAGGCCACCTCTATGGAATGCTGCAAGACGTTTTGGGCGAAGCTAGTGCGGTATTTCAGGGTCCCCAAGAGCCTGATGAGCTCAGGGTTGATCCCGTGTACCCCTACGTCGAAGGCCGCCTGTTCGCCCGCCTCTCTGATGGTGACCTCCATCTCCTGTCTTACCTTCTCTACGACCTCCTCGATGCGTGCTGGGTGGATCCTCCCGTCGCTAATAAGGCGTTCCAGGGAGAGCCTAGCCACTTCGCGACGGATGGGGTTGTAACCAGACAAGATCACGGCCTCAGGGGTGTCGTCTATGATGAGATCGATCCCGGTTGCGGCCTCTAGGGCACGGATATTCCTGCCCTCCCTTCCGATGATGCGGCCCTTCATCTCGTCGCTCGGCAGATTCACCACAGAGACAGTCTTCTCGCTCACGTAATCCGAGGCGTAGCGCTGTATGGCAAGGGCGATCAGCTCCTTGGCCTTCTTGTCGGCAGCCGCCCTAGTCTCATCCTCTATCCTCTTGAGCAGCTTCGCGGCCCTTTCCTTCGCGTCAGTCTCAATGGACTGTATCAGCCAGTTCTTGGCCTCTTCCGCTGTTATCCCGGCCAAGCTCTCCAGCCTGTTTCGATGCTCCTCCAGCAATCGATCGAGGTCCCTCATCTTCTCTGTCAGGACCCGTTCCTGCTGGGCGATGGACTTCTCCCTGCGATCGAGGTTCACCTCCTTTTGATCCAGGAGCTCCACCTTCTTGTCCAGGTGTTCCTCCCTCTGCAACAGCCGGTTCTCCAGCTTCTGAAGGTCCGCCTTTCTCTCTTTGGCCTCCCTTTCCAGCTCTTGCCTGGACTGGTACAAGGCTTCCTTGGCCTGAACACGAGCCTCCTTGATCAACGCCTCGGCCTCTTTCTCCGCCTTGGCTATGAGCTGTCTGGCCTCGTCCCTGGCCTGGGCCAGACGCCTCTTGTAGAGCACGCGGAACAGGATTGCCCCTCCGAGGCACCCGAAACCGAAGGCCAACACCATGAACAACACTTGATGAACGTTGGGAACGGACACAGTAGGTTCACCTCCTTGCGCGCAGCTCAGGGGACCTCAAGGCCGCGCCGCATACGGGCAACGAGCGGACAAAGCCCTGGCAACCGACCTTCTGGCGCTCCTGAAGCGCTATGATGACCGGAGCGAGGAGACGGATGTCATCGGGCGGGTGTAGGGAGGCAGAGAAAGGCTCTTGTTTCGAGGCGTACATGGAGTGTCAGGGTGTCGTTTGCTAGAGGCGATACGATACCGTATGTCAGGAACTCGCATCGACCGAAGCAAGACCCCTGAGCGTTTCCACCTTCCATAGTCCGTAACAAGCGAGGTCGGGTGCCTCAATGGAACCGACAAAAGCTCCAGGATAGTTCCCCAAAGCGCTCCCATCACCAAGGCGACGGAGCACTCACGGTGGAAGTTCCCTGCCTTCTCTGGCAACACCTTCAGCTTTGCCTTCTCGACGACCGTTTCCGTGATCCCCTCTCCGTATGGATCGCATCCGGGCCCTCATCCTGCCTCCGGGCCCGTCTGAGCTTCCACGATCCCCTCAAGGGCGTATCCCCATGGACCGTTGTTAAATGGGACTACCCTTGCAGGGCGGGGCCATGGCCACGACAAGCCACAGCCGGTTCGACCTGCATCACTTTATACCTTTCACCAAACCTCCGACAACAGAGTGAGATCTCACTTCTGGGTCCTCGTGACCTCTCCTTCGAGGTGTGCAGAGATCTCCTGGCTCATTTGGCGCGCTTGCTCCTCCACTGTCCGATACAAGGTCTCCCTGCGGGACCGTTCCTGAAAGAGCTCGTCCGCCAGATTGATGGCCACCTTCATGATCAAGTCCAAGGTGGTCACGGTGTGGGTGGCCTCCATGACCTCCCTGGACTTGGCATTCACATACTCGGCGATCCTGTGGATGTACTGCTCATCTCCGTCCGTCTTGATGGAATACTGGTGTCCGAGGATATCGACAGTAACCCGTTTATGCATCACCAAGAGGCCTCGCTACTTAACGCCCTCCAGTTTGGAGAGGAGGGAGTCCACCTTGCGGTAAGCCTCCCGCCGGCTCCTCTCGTAGCGCTCGCATCTCTCCATGAGCTCCCGGATTTGCCTCTCCCTCAGCAAGATCTTCTCGACGTAAGCCTTCTTTTCCTTCCTCAGAGACTCATTGGATCGGATCAGCTCTGCTATCTTCTCCTTGAGGTTCTGGAATTCCGTGAGCTCCATAATGATTCATCTCCAAAGACAGAGGGAATACGCCTGCCGGATCTTCAAGGACCACTTGAAGCCATTATAGGAGAACCTCGATAAATGTCAAGAAATCAGGGTCGATAGCCCCTCACCCTTGGCGTGACTTTTTGTCTTTGTGCGGCAGCACGGTCGTGCCCTGTCGCCACTGGCGATCCGAGGGCCGCCGCAGGCGAACAGGGGGGCCGCTGCCGCTGGACTGCCCCCGAGTCATTCCGCCAGCACGACGAGCAAGGGGGTGAGGCATCCCCTTTGTGGTGCCTCCTCACCCTTATGGATGCCCCTGCTTTTGGTATATCATTGGGTTGCGGGACCTCGTGCCTTGAGCCCACGCTCCGGCAAAAGGGGGAGAGGATGAGAAGGGGGGTCAGTCCAGCCGATGCTGTTTCCGAGGACGAACGCTTCCTGGCAGAGACCTTGAGGCTGGCCAGAAAGGGTGAGGGATATGTGAGCCCCAACCCTATGGTCGGGGCAGTGTTGGTGCGGCACGGGAAGATCGTCGCCCGAGGGTATCACCGCAGGTTCGGTGGGGCCCATGCCGAGGCAGAGGCCTTGGCGGGTCAAGGGGGCGATCTCAGAGATGCCACGCTGTACGTGAATCTGGAGCCGTGTTGCCACCACGGGAAGACCCCGCCGTGTACTGAGCTGATAACGCGCCTCGGTGTCGGGAAGGTGGTGATCGGCACCCTGGATCCGAACCCGTTGGTGGCCGGTCGGGGTGCTGCCCTGCTCAGGGAGGCGGGAGTGGAGGTACGGGTCGGGGTCATGGAGGGGCCATGCCGTCAACTGAATCGGGTCTTCTTTCACTGGATGGAAAAGGGGTTGCCTTGGGTGACGGTGAAATGGGCACAGTCGCTGGATGGGAGGATCGCCACCCGCACCGGTCACTCCCGTTGGATCACCTCGGATAGTTCGCGGAGGATGGCTCACCGGCTCCGTGCCCTTCATGATGCGGTCCTGGTGGGGATAGGCACGGTCCTGGCCGATGACCCGCAACTGACGGTGCGTCTGGTCCGGGGGAGGGATCCGATTCGGGTGGTCTTGGACAGCGGCCTCCGGATCCCCTTGGGGTCAAAGGTGCTGCAAAGGGGCCATGGAGGGCCCGAGACATGGGTGGTGACGACAAGGAGGTGTGACAGACAAAAGGCGAGGGAACTCCAAGGGATAGGGGCTCGGCTGATAGAGTCCCTCCAGGGCCCGGATGGAGAGGTGGACCTGAGGGACATGTTGAGGAACTTAGCGCTCTCAGGTGTATCTTCGGTGCTCGTCGAGGGAGGAGGCCGTGTGATCACGTCCTTCTTGAAGGCGCGTCTTGCCCATCGTCTGGTGTGCTTCGTGGCCCCCATGGTCCTTGGGAGCGGTAAGAGCGCGGTGCGAAGCCTGGAGATAGCTCGCGTCGAGGAGGCCCTGAGGCTAAATCCCCTTCGGGTGCGGAGGGTGGGCCCAGACCTCATGATAGACGCCTCCCTGGTGACATGAACGAGAAGTCGTGGTGATGGAAGCGCCTTCTCCCTTCGGCTAGACCCTAGGAAAGCAGACCATCCTCCGTTTCGGGAGCGCGTTCCAGGGCCCGTGCCCGTGGGATAAGGGACCTATGTCGCCCCCCCCTGGGTGAGGGCTTGCCGCGGAGGGGGGCCTTGATTTGTGATCGTCGCTTCTCTACGATCAAGAGGGGAACGAGGAGAGCAATGGAGCCCAGGGCTGTCCACCGGGAGAGGAGCGGTGAAGGGGGCCTGTTCATCACTTTCGAGGGGATCGAGGGCAGTGGCAAGACGAGCCAGATGGCGATGCTTGGGGAATTTCTGAGGGGTAAAGGACTCCGGTTCAAATCGACGCGTGAGCCTGGAGGGACCCGCATCGCCGATGCCATTCGCGTCGTCCTCTTGAGTCCCAAGTACGGGGAGATGACCCATCTGACGGAGCTCTTTCTCTATGAAGCATGCCGGGCCCAACACGTGCAGGAGTTCATCAGGCCTGCGCTGGAGGCGGGGGGGATAGTGCTGTGCGACCGTTTCTCGGATTCCACAATGGCCTATCAGGGCTATGGGAGGGAGATGGATCGGGATCTGGTCGCTCGCCTCAACGATGTGGCCTCGGGTGGGATCTGCCCTGACCTTACCATCCTACTGGACTGCCCGGTGGAGGTGGGGCTGCGGCGTTCTTGGGAGAGACTTCGGAGGGAAGGGGATGCCAAAGCCGAGTCTCGCTTCGAGGAGGAGGAATTGGCCTTCCATGAACGCGTGAGGGAGGGATTTCTGGCTATCGCCATGGAGAATCCGCAAAGGGTCAAGAAGGTAGATGGTACCGCGCCGCCGGAGGCGGTCCAGGAAGAGATTCGGAAGATAGTTCTGGCACACATGAGGCTTTGATGTGCATCTCTGGAGGATGCTGGGCGAGGATCCGGGATGTATGATGCAGGATATGAGGATCAGCGGTACGTAGGGGCGGGGTGTGTCTCGGGCCCCTCTGGGAGGGATGGCGCATGGGGTGTGTGAGACCCCTAGGCAGGTGGTGACCTGTGGCCTTATCCGATGTGGTGGGACACGCCAGGCCCGTGAAGACACTGATCCAGGCATTGGAGTCCGGGCGGGTGGCGCACGCGTACATGTTCGTAGGACCGGATGGGGTGGGCAAGGCCACCTTGGCGGTGAACTTCGCCAAGGCCCTCCAGTGTCGAGGGGGGGGTACAGATGCCTGCGACTCGTGTGGTTCGTGTGAAAAGGTCTCGCGCGGGAGCCACCCTGATGTCTTTTTCGTGGAGCCGGAAGGGGCCCAGATCCGCATAGAGCAGATTCGCGACCTGCAACAGCGCATGGTATACAGGCCCTTGGAGGGATCCCGACGGTGTGTGATCCTGGATCGCGCCCATGATATGACGTTGCAAGCGGCCAATGCATTGCTGAAGGTCTTGGAAGAGCCCCCAGAGGGCAATGTCATGATCCTCATAGCTCGCTCCACCTCGGTCTTGCCGCCCACCATAGTGTCCCGCTGCCAGGTGATCCGCTTTTCACCCCTGTCAGCGATGGAGGTGGCTCGTTGTCTTCAGGATCGCCATGGTTGGGATCGGGAGGAGGCGGTTCGGGTCGGAAGCCGCTCCAAGGGCAGCGTGAAGGTGGCGATGGACTTGAGGGGACTTCCCTTGGTCGCCGATGAGGAGGAGGTCCTGGGGTTCCTTTCAGGTCTCGAGACCATGAGCAGCGCGGCTGTCTTGGACACCTCTAAGGATTGGGCAAGAGACCGGGAGGCGGCCCGCTCTAAGCTGGAGTTGCTCATGGGGTTGTTAAGGGATCTGGTATGTCTTCATCTCGGTAGCCCTGCGGTAGAGCGCAAGGAGCTCCAAGACCGGATGGCTCCGGTGGCCTACGGGTGGGGACTGGAGGAACTCCTGAAGGGGTGGATGGGGACAGCAGAGGCCCTGGACGGGATAGAGCGAAACAGGAATCCCAATCTAGTGATGGATGGGCTGCTCTTGTCCATGCACGGCTCCAGACGCATGAGCGAGTGGGGATCCTGATTCCGGTTGCAGGGCAGCGGGTATCGAGCTGCTGACCGGCACGAGAGAGGGTTCGAAGGTGAGGGTAGTGGCTGTCAAGTTCGCTGAAAGGGGCAAGATCTATGTCTTTGAATGCGCTGAGTTGGCCCTTCAGATCAACGACTGGGTCATGGTGGAGACCGACAAAGGGCTTGCTATGGCCTCGGTGGTAGTGGAGCCGTGGGAAATCGAACCTGACGGCGTCCGAAAGGACATCAAGAGGGTCGTCCGCCTGGCAGACAAGGATGATCTGCTCAAGGCCCAGCGGTTGAAGGAGAGGGAATTGGAGGCCTACCGAGTCTGTAAGGAGTTGATCCAGCAGTATCAGCTCCCCATGAAGTTGGTGGAGGTGAGATCCCTCTTCGAGCCGGAGAAGCTGGTGTTCTCCTTCACTGCCGAGAACCGGGTGGACTTCAGGAGGGTGGTCAAGGAGTTGGCGCGCAGGTTTCACTGCAAGGTGGAGATGCGCCAGATAGGGGTTCGCAATGAGGCCAAAGTCCTGGGCGGCTTGGGCAGCTGCGGGAGGGAACTGTGTTGCTGCTCCTTCCTGAAGGATTTCGAGCCGGTCTCCGTGAGGATGGCCAAGGATCAGAATCTGTCGTTGAATCCCCTGAAGATCTCAGGCGTGTGCGGACGTCTCATGTGTTGCTTGGCCTTCGAACATAAGATGTACCTGAACCTGAAGGAAGGTTTTCCGGGTTGCCGCAAATGGGTCAACACTCGGCGCGGGGTGGGCAGGGTGAAGCGTCTGAACGTGCTGGCGAACAGGGTCGTTTTGGAGATCCAGGATGGACAGGAGGTGGAGGTCCACTTGGACGAGATCCTGGAAGTGCTCCCTGGAAAACCAGCGCACTTGGAGCGGTAGCAGCAGAGGGGTCAAGGTAGATGGAGAGCCGATTCTACATAAGCACACCGATCTATTATGTCAACGCGGAGCCACACTTGGGACACGCCTATACAACCATCGTGGCCGACGTGATGACCCGTTTCCACAGACTGATGGGGCAGGAAACGTTCTTCGTGACCGGCACGGATGAACATGGCGACAAGGTACTGGAGGCAGCCCGCAGACATGGGGCAGAGCCCAAGGCGTACGTGGACGAGGTGAGCGAATCGTTCAGGTCGCTGTGGCCTCGTCTCAACTGCGCATATGACCGCTTCATTCGCACGACCGATCCGCAGCACGTCTGCGTGGTTCAGGGCATCCTGCAGAGGGTCTATGACCGCGGGGACATTTACTTCGGCAGGTACAAGGGGCTGTATTGCACCGGATGCGAGAGGTTCTATGCCGAAAGGGAACTGGAAGCCGGGCTTTGTCCTCAGCACCAAGTGCCGCCTGAGCCCAGAGAGGAGGACAATTACTTCTTTCGGATGAGTGGCTATCAGGAATGGCTGGTCGGACATCTCAAGGAGAACCCAGACTTCATAAGGCCAGAGAGATACCGCAACGAGGTGCTTTCCATGCTCAGGGAGCCTTTGGAGGATCTGTGCATCTCCAGGCCACGCTCCCGGCTGGAATGGGGTATCCCCCTGCCCTTCGATAAGGACTTCGTGACCTATGTATGGTTCGACGCCCTCATCAACTACATCACCGCCTTGGATTACCCGGACGGAGAGTCGTTTCAGCGCTTCTGGCCTTTCGCTCAGCACCTCATAGCCAAGGACATCCTCAAGCCCCATGGAATCTACTGGCCGATCATGCTCAGGGCCGCGAACATAGAGCCGTACAGACACCTCAACGTTCATGGGTACTGGAACGTTGAGGAGTCTAAGATGTCCAAGAGTCTCGGCAACATAGTGCGTCCCCTGGAACTCGTTGAGAAGTACGGGCTCGACGCGTTCCGCTACTTCCTCCTCAGGGAGATGGTCTTCGGTTTGGACGCGAGTTTCAGCGAAACCGCCCTGGTGCAACGCCTCAACGCTGACCTGGCCAACGACCTTGGCAATCTACTCCATCGCAGCCTGACCATGGCCAGGCGATATCTCCAGGGAAGGGCGCCTCTCCAGGGACAGCCCGAGGGCCTGGACCTGGAGATCCAGGGCAAGGCCCAGGAGGTCATGAGGCTGTATCCCTCAGAGATGGAGCGTCTCAACTTCCACAAGGCATTGATGGCGGTTTGGGACCTCATCGGGCACGCGAACCGTTACGTGGACCGAACGGAACCCTTTCGCCTCGCAAAGGATCCTGGACGAAGGGGGAGACTTGAGACCGTCCTATACCATCTGCTCGAGGTCAATCGCTTGGTCTCCGTGCTGCTGTGGCCTTTCATGCCGGGAACGGCTGAGGAGATCTCCCGTCAACTCGGGACCAGGGTGCCCAAGGAGCCGGGGGATTTGAATAGGCTGGGGAGATGGGGGTTGTTGGAGGCGGGTTCCCCCCTCGGGGCCCCCAGACCGTTGTTCCCGAGGGTGGATCTGAAAGAGAAGGGGCTGACCGTTGCAGGGGACAGGGAGGTGGAGGTGGAGAAACGGCCAGAGAAGGCTGAGGTCACGCTGGAGGACTTCCAGAGGCTCGATCTGAGGGTCGGTCTGGTCACGGCCGCCGAGGCGGTCGAGGGGTCCCGTAGGCTGATGCGCGTCGTGGTGAAGATCGGTGGGGATGAGCGGCAGTTGGTTGCAGGGATCGGGGAGAAATACAGCCCTGAGGAGCTGGTGGGCAAGTCAGTGGTGGTCCTTGTCAATCTGAAGCCAGCGAGGATATTCGGTCAGCTGTCTCAAGGGATGCTCTTGGCCGCTGTGCGAGGTGAGGATCTCAGGCTCGTGACGGTGGACGGGCAGATAGCATCGGGCGCTGAGGTAAGGTAGGGTAATCGGCAGACATGGCTGCCCAGGGTCAGCCGCGGTGAAGGACGGGCCAGGTGAGACCGACCAAGATACTGGTGGTGGACGATGACCTTCGCGTGCTGGAGCTGTTGGGGGACTTCCTCAGGGGTCAGGGGATGGAGGTCACGCTCGCTGACAACGGCAGAGAGGCGTTGGCCTGCCTAGAGAAGGAGCATTATGACGTCATTCTCACCGATCTGAAGATGCCAGGGATCGGGGGATTGGAGATCCTAGAGAGGCTGAGGCAGCTTTCCTCCCCGCCCATGTCCATAGTTTGTACAGGATACGGTTCAATCGACTCTGCTGTACAGGCCATGAGGCTCGGTGCCTTCGACTACATCACCAAGCCCCTCAGGCTGGAGGAGATTCGGCTGGTGCTGGAAAAGGCCTTGACCTTCCGCCAACTCCATTGCGACAACGTCCAGCTCCGCAAACAGCTCAAGGAGAAGTACCGGTTCGAGAATCTGGTAGGCCACAGCCGGACCATGCAGGAGGTATTCCGGCTGGTTGAAAGGGTGGCAGACACCGATAGCACGGTCCTCATCTACGGGGAGAGCGGAACCGGAAAGGAACTCGTTGCCAGGGCGCTGCATTTCAACAGCTCCCGCAGGGAACGGCCATTGGTGGTGGTGAACTGCAGCGCCATACCCCAAGAGCTCCTGGAGAGCGAGCTCTTCGGCCACGAGCAGGGGGCCTTCACTGGGGCCATCAGGACGCGCATAGGGAAATTCGAGATGGCCGACGGCGGCTCCGTCTTCCTGGACGAGATCGGGGACATGAGCCCTGTGTTGCAGGCCAAGCTCTTGCGCGTATTGCAGGAGCAAGAGATAGAGCGCCTGGGAGGCTCAAGGCCGATTCGGGTCAACGTGCGGATCATAGCAGCCACTCACCGGAATCTGCAGGAGGCCATCGCTCAAGGGAGATTCAGGGAGGACCTCTACTATCGGCTCAATGTCATACCCATCCAGATCCCCCCCTTGAGAGAGAGGCTCTCGGACATCCCGCTGCTCATCGAGCATTTTGTGGGTGTGTTCAACCGGAGCAAGGGCAAGGACCTGGAGGGGTTCTCGCCAGAGGCGCTCGATGCCTTGATGCGCTACCAGTGGCCAGGCAACGTGCGGGAACTGGAGCACCTCGTGGAGCGTATGGTGATCCTCAAAGGCGAGGGAATGGTGCGCAGAGAGGACCTGCCCGAACCGTACAAGGGGGCGACAGGCATTGAGGCCTCTGCCCCCCAGGCAATACTGCCCGAGGAAGGGGCCCACTTGCCACACTGGCTGCGCGTCATGGAACGGTCCTTGCTCTTGCAGGCCCTGGAGCGATCCGGATGGGTCCGCCAGAAGGCCGCAAACCTCCTCGGGATCAACCGGACAACGCTGGTGGAGAAGATGAAGAAGCTGGGGATCGTACCACCGCCGAAATGAACCCCCGACAAACGTCATTCTGTTGACAATAGGGCCAGTTATTCGTCATATTCTTGACGACCTTTCTCTCTCTAGCCAGGCCCAGATCCCTGAAAAGGCCGTTGAGATCAAGGATTACGGTTGGGCAGATCAGCCCTGGACCCGTGGCATGCTCGTTGCTGTGCGTACGTAGTCTCAGCACGATCTGAGGAAGGGGGGTCTCCATGCCGTGAATGACTATCGCATCCAGACGGTGCTGCGCGCGTATCACCGCAGGCTCACAAGCAGCGGTCTGGGGGGGGGCTCCCTCAAGGTCGTGGGCGAAGGGCTTGTGGGTATGACCCGCGGCACAAGGGCCGAGATAGAGCGGCAGGTGGCTTCCCAGATCCGCCGTCGACTCATCCTCAGGACATTCAAGGGGTAGGCACAATGAATTCTGGCCAGAATAGGAAACCCTACGAGCCCTTGGCCTCTGTCGGGGCAGAGCCCCCGGGGTCCTTGGGCGACCTGTCCGTCCTGCTCATCGACGACGACCCCATGACGCGCCAGACCCTTCGGCAGATCATCTGCCACCTGGGGGTGACCCGAGTCTCGGAGGCCTCTGACGGAGAGGAGGCCTTGGCGCTCATGCGAGCGCGGGATGTGGATGTCGTCCTTACGGATGTCCACATGCCTCGCATGGATGGCCTATCCTTTCTCAGGGAGGTGAAGAGCGCATGGCCTGCTGTGCCGGTGGTCGTCTTGACAGGTTTCCCCACGATCGAGACCGCCATCCAGGCCATGAAGCGGGGGGCTTCTGATTTCATCATGAAGCCCTTTCGGGTCCAAGAGATCGAGCTGTTTCTCCAAAGGGCCTTGAGGGACAGGAGGCTGCTACTTGAGAACAGCATCCTCAGCCAGGAGCTGGAGCACAAGAGGGAGATCGAGCGCTTGAACCGCGACCTCAACCGAAAGGTCAAGGAACTCTCAGTGCTCTATGCCATCAGCGAGTCCTTGCAGCCATCCCATGTCGAAGGCGATGCCCTGTTCGACAGGATAGTCCGCATGGCCGCGGACATTGTCGAGGCCAAGAGGGCCTCTTTGATGTTGGTGGATGACGAGACCAACTGCCTGGTGATCAAGGCCGCAGTGGGTATGGATGAGGATATACAGAGGCAGACCATCGTGCGGATGGGCGATGGCATCGCAGGCAAGGTGGCCTTGGACGGTGTGCCCCTGCTGATAAAGGACATCGAGGAGAGCGAGTTCAAGGAACTGGCCTTGATGGGTCGATATAGGACCCACTCCCTCATATCCGTCCCCGTCCTCATGAGGGGAGAGGTCTTCGGGGTCCTGAATGTCGCTGACAAGAGCTCGGGCCGAAGCTTCCTGGAAGAGGATCTGACCCTCTTGAGCGCCTTGGCCCAAAAGGCGGCCCTGGCCATCGAGAACCAGGCCCTGTACGAGAGCATCTTCACCACCCTGACGGACACGCTCCTATCACTGGTGTCTACCATAGAGGCCAGGGACCCTTACACCAAGGACCACTCCCAGAGGGTTACGCAGTGGGCGGTTCGCATCGCCGAGCTCATGGGGATAAGTCAGGAGGAAATAGATGCCATAAAGTTCGCGGGCTATCTCCATGACATAGGCAAGATAGGGATCAGGGACTCCATCCTGATGAAGCCCACCGAGCTGACCCAGGAGGAAGAAGCGATCATCCGTACGCACCCCATCATCGGGGAGAGGATCGTCAAACCGCTAGGTCTCCTCCCGTTGGAGCGATCCGTCATCCGGCATCACCACGAATGGTGGGACGGGAGGGGCTACCCCGATGGGCTCAAGGCAGAAGAGATCCCGCTGCCTGCACGGATACTCGCCGTGGCGGACGCCTATGACGCCATCACCTCCGACCGAGTCTATAGGAAGGCCCGTCCTTCGGTCGAGGCGCTCAGGGAGATCGAACGCCGCATTGGCTCACAGTTCGATGGGAAGGTGGTCCTCGCCTTCCGAGAGGTCGTGCTGCGACAGCAGGGATCTTCGAGACCCGTGCCTCGCCTGGGAGGGGTCTCCACCCTCAGGAGTGAAGGATACGTGGGGGTGGGCGCTCCGTAGCGCACCTTGGTCAGTCCATTTCCTTGACATATAATGAAAGCCGCTCCGACCGCCGCGCCGGTCCCCCATGGGCGTGGGGGGAAGGGGACAGGGGAGTTGGCGGCGCAAGAGGTCTCCGAGGCAGGAGATGGACGCCCAGGTAATCGTCGTAGGGGGAGGTCCATCCGGGACAATGGCGGCCAGGCAACTGGCCTTGGCCGGGGTGGAGACGCTCTTGATAGACAAGGCGGCCTTCCCGAGGGCCAAGCCGTGCGGCGGAGGCCTCTCTGCCAAGGTCAAGGGGTTGCTGGGGCCGGAGCTATGGCCACAGAGGGCCAGTGGCCTCCATGGAGCTGTCATCGTCCTCACAAAGGGCGCCAAGCCTCTCAACATAGAGGCCAAGGAGGGGTTCCCCTTGGGGTGGGTGGTCAAGAGGGTGGAAATGGACCAACGGCTCTTGGCCGCGGCCCAGGCAACTGGGGTGAGGGTCGTCACCGGAGAGGAGGTCCTGGGGCTGGAAAGGGAAGGGGGGCGGCTCAGGGTGCTCACCTCGCGCCGCATCCACAGGGCCCAGTGGGTGGTCGGGGCCGATGGGGCTCGTAGTTCGGTGGGGAGGTGGTTGCGAGGAGACCCGCCTTGGGAGAGACACACGGCCTTGGTGGCAGACCTCGACGGGGTGGGGGCCTTGCCGGGTCTGGAGGAGGGATGGTCGCTTTGGGACTTCACCGCGGTCCCGTGGGGCTACGGTTGGGTATTCCCCAGGGAAGACGGCTTTTCAGTGGGCATCGCCTCCATGCGCAGCGTGCCGGGCTTGCTGGGTCATTTCTGGAGATTCGTCCAGGCCCACGTGCCCGAGGCATGTCGGAAGAAGATGACCCCGCGGGGGCACTTGGTCCCGAGGGGGGGGAAGAGCGGTCGAATCTGGGGAGGCAATGTGATCCTGGTGGGGGACGCAGCCGGCCTTGCCGACCCCTTTCATGGAGAGGGGATCCCCTTTGCCATCGAGAGCGGCATCACGGCTGGTGATTGCCTCGCCAGGGTCTTGAGGGGCGATGCGGAGGGCCCTTCAGCATACGGCAGATGGGTGAGACGTGCGGTTGACATCCCCTTTCGTTTGGGCCGCGTCCTCGCTTGGATGTTCTATAGAGACCCAGGGCTTGTCCAACGTCTGATCCTGGCCTCCCCAGGTTCCCTTCTGTGGGTCCAGCGATGGATGGCCGGGTCCGTGGGCTACCATGAGTTGATTTGGGTGCTCCTCAAGAGGCTGCCAACCCTCTTGCGGAGGCTGCGGTCATGAGAAGGGCATCGGCAATTCGTCGTCTCGACCTCGTTGCAGGAGGGCCTCGTCTCCCGCAAGGGTGGGTTTCAAACCAACGCGGGTTGTGACCGGTGCGGCACCTCGTCCCGCCCCTTGCAGGGGGCGACAAGGGGCGAGGGCTCCGCGCCTGTCCTCGGTACATCGGGGATGGGTCGCCAAGAAGGCACGGAGGCGAAGGGATATGGGGCCCTCCCATGGGGCTGACAGTGAACCGGGATGAGGCCCTCGGTGAGGTCTCGCTTCCCGGGGGGCGTGGGGGTGCCCCTGAGGTGTCACGGCCTCGCCCCACAAGGGCTTGATTACAAAGAGCCACTGTGATATCTGGTCCCTTTCAGAGAGGTTAAAGAGGGCTCTCCACAACCAGGGCCGCGAGGAGTCGGTTCCTTGCATCGGGAAGGAGGGTGCCCCATGGGGATGTTCGAGAAGCTTATAGCCTTGAGTCCTCTCCAACCATATCTGGAGATGGAGGATTCCGCCTTCATCGAGGATGTTGGGTGGCGAGAGATACTTCAAAAGGTCAAACAGCTCAAGGACACCGAGACGATCATCAAGATCGTGAGGGAGGCATCCCCGGTTCGAGAGAAGGAAAAGATCATCCTGGGGTATCTCTGCACATTGGCGGCCGAAGGTGCCTCGGGTCCGGTGGAACTCCCTTGTGTTGATTACGCAGGCTGTTATATGAGCAAGGGGGAATTGGTCCTGAAGAACCCTTCAGCGGACCTGTATCCCAACTACGTGGGCATGGGAATGAATGCAGGGTCGCCTGGGTGCAAGATAACCGTGGAAGGAAACGTGGGTGATTATTTGGGCTTCAGGGCCCCCCGCGTGAACCTGGAGGTAAAGGGGGCAGCGAGGGACAGGGTCGCCATGGCCGTGGGTCAGGGCGCGGTGAGGATAGAGGGGAATGTGGCTGCCGGACTGGGCGGGAACACCCGCGACACCCGACTCGATGTGGACGGCGATGTGGGTCGCATCAATAAGGATCATTACGGGTGCACCATCATCGTCAGCGGGGATGTGCACTGGGGGATCTCCGAGAACCAGGCAGACTGCTTTATCAAGGTGTGCGGCAACATCGGTCTCAAGTACAAGAAGACCGGCAAGATGCAGGATATCGCCGCTGGGCTGGTGAAGAACTCGGTCCTCCTTGTGGGGGGGGATGTCTACGGCAATCTGGGCAAGCGTATGGAGCTCGCCAAGATATTCGTCTGGGGTAGGGTCTATGGGGAGATCCAGGTATCGGATACCCAGGGCGGATTCATCTATCTCAACAAGAAGAACACCCCCCTCCTTCAGAGGATCAAGAGTTCTGTCGGAGGGGCCGTGGGGATCAAGTACTCCTCCCTGAAAGAGAGTGGATACCTCTTCGCCGAGGGACCTGAGGACGTCAAGGACCTCATCGTGGGATAGACAAAGGAAGGGGCGGATGGGAGGATTGGGGTGCGAGAGGTATGGGAGGATGGGGGCGGGAGGGCTCGCCTTGGTCCTGATCCTATGGGGTTGCGGGGAAAGACAGGAAGGCGCCAAGCCTCCCAAGATGAACCGCCCTCCTGTGGTGACGGAGGTCAAGATCTCGCCCGGTGTGCCTTCCAGCGCCGATACCCTAAGGGCCGTGGTGGCAGCCACCGACCCCGAAGGAGACCCCGTACAGTACTCGTATCGTTGGGAGGTCAACGGTCGAATCGTCCCTCTGGAGACCGATGCTGAGTTGCCTCCCTCGCGGTTCTCGAGGGGCAGTAGCGTGGTGGTGCGGGTGACTGCCAGCGATGGCAAGGCAACGGGGGAGGAGGTCTCCTCCCGGCCCGTGGTGGTAAAGAACGGGATTCCCTCGGTGAAGCGTATCCAGATCTCACCCTTCCCAGCCTTCCCCGGAGACGAACTGGAGATCGAGGTGGAGGCGGAGGATCCGGACGGAGACCGCGTGGAGCTGCATTACTCATGGATGGTGAACGGGCAGCGGGTCGAGGGGGAGTCCTCGGCGCGTTTTTCTACGGCACATCTCCGTAGGGGGGACAGGGTCTTGGCCCAGGTCGTCCCCGAGGACTCGGACAACAGCGGAGTCCCTGTCTCCTCTCAGGAGGTGGTCCTGGAGAACCGTCCGCCAAGGGTTCTGTCCCAGCCGCCCGAGAACCTGATGGCCCCTGGCCGTTACAGATATGAGGTCAAGGCCGAGGACCCTGACGGGGACCAGCTGGAGTTCAGACTGGAAGGGCCTGTGCCCGATGGGATGAGGATAGATCCGGTTGCAGGGCTCCTGGAGTGGGACTTCGAGAGTGCCCCGGAGGGGCCCATCTTGGTGGACATAAGGGTCAGCGACGGTCACGGCGGCGAGGCTCGCCAGAGTTACGACTTCAGTGTAGCGTCTTCCACTGCCTCGTGAGGACCACCTCAGTCCCCACAGGGAGTCCTCTCCCATCGCCGTTTTGGTCTTGTGCCGCGTTTGGACCCCAGGCCCTGCCCTTGGGCGCCCGATCCCTAGAAGGGTCTTCATACTGTGGCCTTCCCGCCTCACCTTGGCGTCCTCGTTGCCAGTCTTCAGGGCTGACCAGTCCCGAGGAGCAGCCCAACCCCCCCAAGGGTCACGTTGAGCTAGCCGCGCTCGCGGGGCGAGGGGGCCCCGAAGGCGGCTCCTCGAGTCCGAGGGTCCTGGACGTGCAATGCCGAGAGTTTCGCTGAAAGGGGGACCGCTGATCCCGAAGCGAAAGCGGTCCCCAGGCGGCGATATGGTGGGATTGCGCTTTGCTTGGACCCCCTGGCCCCGGACTCCCTTGACGCAGTGAGCGGCTGGGGGATAACATCTGAATCCTCGAAAAGAGATATCGAAGGGAGAGGGGATTGCGGGAAATCATTCGGTCTTTGGTCTTGTCTTCTTTGCGCAGATGTCAGTTGCCCGTGGGATGGGAAAAGGGGCGTGGGTGGGTGGTGGAGATACCAAAGCGCCCCGGGCACGGTGACTATTCGACCAACGTCGCTTTGGTCCTTTCATCAGCGACGAGGAGGCCGGCGCTGGATCTGGCCAGGGAGATCGCGGCTGGCCTGGAGGACCCGAGAGGTTACGTGGAAAGGGTGGAGGCGGTTCCCCCAGGGTTCGTGAACTTCTTCTTGAACAAGGCCGTTCTGAGGGAGAAAATCCGCGAGGTGGTTCGACTTGAAGGGGCCTATGGACGTTCTTCCATCGGGGGCGGGGAATCGGTCCAGGTGGAGTTCGTCAGTGCGAATCCCACGGGCCCCCTCCATGTTGGCCACGGCCGGGGCGCCGCCTTGGGAGATGCCCTTGCCAACATCCTGGAGGCCTCCGGATACGAGGTCTTCAGGGAGTACTACGTGAACGACGTGGGGACTCAGATGGAGGTCCTGGGCCGTTCCGTTTACCGACGCTACCTCCAGGAGCTCGGAGTGGAGGCAGAGTTCCCGGATGGCTTCTACAAGGGCGCCTACATTCGGGAACTGGCACGTGAGATACTCAGAGATGAGGGGGAGAAATGGACGGATATGGGGGAGGCTCAGGCACTGCCTCACTTTGTCGAGTACGCCCGGGAGAGGATATTGGCCCAGATCCGAAGAGACCTCGAGGAGTTCGGCGTGGCTTATGACGCATGGTTCCGGGAGTCGAGCCTCTTCCGGGAGATGGGGGTTCAACGCGTCCTGGACTCACTCAGAGACAAGGGACTCGTCTACGAGAAAGAAGGGGCCGTTTGGTTTCGGAGCAGCGCCTTCGGGGATGAGAAGGATCGCGTGGTGGTGAGGTCCGATGGGAGGACTACCTACCTGGCCTCGGACATAGCCTATCACGCCAACAAGTTCGAG
>FWPV01003098.1_pt1 | contig 38651 bp, 35 predicted proteins | sample 2228371 | NCBI WGS metagenome assembly FWPV01 (sample SAMEA103939776, study PRJEB20133) | metagenome
ATAGGTCTGTCCAGGGATAGGGAAAGTCCGGCCATCAGCCGATTTGTGCAACAGAGCCATACCATACCCATGACCTACTGCTTCCCGCCTCCCCCTGTGACCAGCCTGCCGGTCGCTGGGCGTGACGAAAGGTTTCCGGTTCGCCGCATTTTCTGCGTCGGGCGGAACTATGCCGAACACGCGCGCGAGATGGGCAAGGATCCGGATCGCGATCCGCCGTTCTTCTTCACCAAGCCGGCTGATGCCGTGGTCGAGGACGGCGAGACTGTCGCCTATCCGCCCGAGACAGCGGACTTCCACTACGAGGCCGAACTTGTGGTCGCGATTGGCACGGCCGGTTCCAACATCCCCGAGGACGAGGTGCAGGAGCATATCTTCGGTTACGCGATCGGCAACGACCTGACGCGGCGCGACCTGCAGCTTGCCGCGCGCGAGGCCGGTCGGCCCTGGGACTGGGGCAAGGCCTTCGACCGCTCGGCTGTGATCGGCCCGATCCATCCCCTGGGCGCAGTCGGCCATCCCGTGAGTGGCGCCATTCGCCTGACGCTGAACGGCACGGTGCGGCAGAGCGCCGATCTTGCCGATCTGATCTGGTCGGTGCCCGAGATCATCGCGATCCTGTCACGCTCGATAGGGCTCCGCCCCGGGGATCTGGTGATGACGGGCACACCCGCAGGCGTCGGCGCGATGCAGCCCGGCGATGTCTGCGTGGTGTCGATCGAAGGCCTGGGCGAGATCACGACGACAATAGGGCCGCGCGTCGAAGGGGCGACGCAATGACCTTTCGCCTGCACAACTTCTTTCGATCATCGACATCAACCCGCCTGCGTGCGGCGCTGAACCTCAAGGGAATAGAAGCCGAGTATGTGTCCTATGCCCTTCGCAAGGGCGAAACACGCACAGCGGAGTTCCTCGCGATGAACCCGGCGGGCCTCGTGCCGGTCCTCGAACGCGACGACGGAGCACCGCTCGTGCAGTCGCTCGCGATCATCGAATGGCTCGACGAGACCCAGCCCGGGCCGAGGCTTCTGCCCGAAGATGCGGACGGGCGTGCGCGGGTGCGTGCGCTGTCCTACATGATCGCCTGCGAGATCCACCCGCTGAACAATCTGCGCGTCCTGAACCGCCTGGCCGAACAGTTCGGCGCCGACGAAGCGGCGCAGAAAGCCTGGTTTACCCATTGGGTCGAGACCACCTTTGATCCGATAGAAGCCATGCTGACGAGCGACAGCAGCACGGGTCGTTACTGCCACGGTGACGTAGCGGGCCTTGCGGATTGCTGCCTCTACGCTCAGGTGTGGAACAACCGCCGCTTCGGAATTTCCTCCGGGCGGTGGCCGACGATTTCTCGAATTTTCGATGCTCTTGATGCGCTGCCTGCCTTCCGTGACGCAGCGCCACCACAACAACCTGATGCGGTTTGACTCATGACTGTAGCTTCATCTGTGATTTCTGCTGCTCAACCGAGGCAAGGTATCTCCTCCGAGGATCTCCATCATCTCGAAACCCTTTTCCGGCGGGTGCTGTGGCTGTCGTGCTGGACGATCCACCACGCCAATCATCTCCGCCCCAAGGACGAGGGCGACGTGAAGGTCGGCGGTCATCAGGCATCGTCGGCTTCCATGGCCGCGATCCTGACCGCCCTCTATTTTCGCACCCTGCGGCCCGAGGACCGGATTGCCGTGAAGCCGCATGCCGGCCCGGTTTTTCACGCGATCCAATACCTGATGGGAAATCAGACCCGTGAGGGTTTGTTGAATTTTCGCGGCTATGGCGGCGTGCAGAGCTATCCATCGCGCACGAAGGACGTGGACGATGTCGATTTCTCGACCGGCTCGGTGGGTCTCGGCGCCGCCATGCCGATCTTCGGCAGTCTCGTGCAGGACTATCTTCAGAGCCATGGCCGGACCGCGCCGCTCGGTCGCATGGTCGCGTTGATCGGAGATGCCGAGCTTGATGAGGGAAACATATATGAAGCGTTGCAGGAAGGTTGGAAGCACGACCTTCGCAATGTCTGGTGGGTAATCGACTACAACCGGCAAAGCCTCGACGGCGTGGTGCGTGAGGGTCTGTTCGAGCGCATCGAGTCAAGCTTCGCGGCATTTGGCTGGCGCGTCGTGCGGTTGAAGTACGGAGCGCTGCAACGTGCAGCATTTGCCGAGCCGGGCGGGGAGCGGCTGAAGGACTGGATCGACACCTGCCCGAATGCGCTCTACTCGGCGCTGACCTACCAGGGTGGCGCGGCATGGCGGCGGAGGCTTATGGAGGATCTGGGCGATCAGGGGCCGGTCGCGGCGCTGATCGAGCGTCGCGCAGACGGTGAACTTTCTGCACTGATGGAAAATCTTGGTGGCCACTGTCTCGCAAGCCTATGTGAAGCCTTCGATGCAGCCACGGGTCCGCAACCCACGGTATTTCTCGCCTATACGGTCAAGGGCTGGGGCACACCCCTTGCCGGGCACAAGGACAATCATGCTGGGCTGATGACGGCCGCGCAGATGGCACAGTTCCAGGCGGCGATGCGCGTGCCTGAGGGCGCGGAATGGGAGCCCCTTGCCGCCGTCCCCGACGAGGCGGACCTGCGCGCCTTTCTGTCGCGCGTGCCATTCTTCTCGGCGGGGCGGCGCCTGTTCGCCGCACCTGCCCTGCCCGTTCCCCCGCGGGTGACGCTGGCGGACCGGCTGCTTTCGACACAGGCCGGGTTCGGCAAGATCCTGGACGAGATCGCGCGGTCGGGCGGGCCCCTCGCGGACCGGATCCTCACGACCTCGCCGGATGTCACGGTCTCGACCAATCTCGGCGGCTGGGTGAACCGCCGTGGAATCTTCGCGCGACAGGCAGAGGCCGACACCTTTCATGCAGAACGGATCCCTTCGGCGCAGAAATGGGCCTTCGCGCCCGGGGGACAGCACATCGAACTCGGCATTGCCGAAATGAACCTGATGCTTCTTCTGGGCGCGGCGGGCCTTTCGCACAGCCTGTTCGGCGAAAGGCTGATCCCCATCGGCACGGTCTATGACCCTTTCGTTGCCCGTGGCCTGGATGCGCTGAACTATGCCTGCTACCAGGACGCTAGGTTTCTGCTGGTCGGCACGCCCTCAGGTGTCACCCTTGCGCCCGAGGGGGGAGCCCACCAGTCGGTCGGCACTCCGCTGATCGGGATGTCGCAGGACGGGCTTGCCGCCTTTGAACCTGCGTTCCTAGATGAGCTTTCCATCATCATGGACTGGTCGTTCGACCATCTCCAGCGCGGGGGGGAAGCCGAGCCGGACGCGCGCAGCGGACTCGCCGATGCCGCGGGCGGCTCGGTCTATCTGCGACTTTCCACGCGACCCTTGGAACAGCCGCTCCGCCGCGACGCGCCGGACTTCGCCGCGGATGTCATCGCTGGCGGCTACTGGATGCGCGAACCCGGCCCGAACGCCGAGGTGGTGATCGCCTACCAGGGTGCAGTCGCACCAGAAGCGATTGCCGCCGCTGCCCGCATCGCGTCAGGACGACGCGACTTGGGCGTTCTTGCGGTGACATCGGCAGACAGGCTGCACGCCGGTTGGACAGCGGCGCGAACTGGTCCGGGAGGTGTATCACAGGCCGACCGTCTGCTCGGTCGGCTCTCGCCACATTGCCTGATCGTGACCGTGATCGACGCCCACCCGGCGACGCTTGGGTGGATGGGCGCAGTCCGCGGGCACCGGACCGTGCCGCTCGGGGTCGAACGGTTCGGCCAGACCGGCACGATCGCCGATCTCTATCGTCATTTCGGCATTGATGCCGATGCCATCGTCGCAGCGGCAAGCTGCCACAGCGCCGGTCCCCCTCTTGGCTGAACCGAGGGTTGAAAGCGGCGCTGGCCGATATATGAAGCATGCTTACGACGGTCCCGCAGCGCGCGCGCCGCAGGACCTCTTCGAGGGAAAACCATGATTACAAGCTCCGAGTCCTCTCCGCCCCTTGCAGGGATCCGGATCGTCGAGATCGGCCATTTCATCGCCGCCCCCTTCGCCAGCCGGATCCTCGGCGATCTGGGCGCCGAGATCATCAAGATCGAACCGCCCGGCGGGGATCCGGTCCGCGGCTGGGGCGCGCAGTCGGGCGGCAGATCGCTGTGGTGGAGCGTCCACGGTCGCAACAAGCGATCAGTGGTGGTCGATCTGAAGCGCCCCGAAGGAATCGATGCGGTGGGACGGATCATCGCCCGTTCCGACGCGCTGATCGAGAACCAGCGTCCCGGCGGTCTGTCCCGGCTGGGCTTTGACAGCGACCGGCTTCAGGCGCTGCGGCCGGGGCTCGTCGTGGCCCATGTCTCGGGCTATGGCCAGACCGGGCCGGCACGCGACCGTGCGGCCTTCGGCGTCATCGGCGAGGCGATCGGCGGATTGCGCCACCTGACCGACCATCCTGCGGGGAGCACGCAACTGCCGCCGCCGCGGGTCGGCATCAGCATCGGCGATTCCGTGGCCGGTCTCTATGCCGCGATCGGCGTTCTCGCCGCGCTCGTCCGTCGCAACAGCCTCGCATCGCAACAAGTTCCGGCCAACAGCATCTGCACCATCGACGTTGCACTGACCGAGGCGGTGCTGTCGCTGATGGAGGGGATCGTGACCGAATATGGCGCGCTTGGGCTGGTGCGCCAGCCCGTCGGGGCGCGGATCGCATCGGCGGCGCCGACGAATGCCTATCCCTCGTCGGATGGCCGGTGGGTCATCATCGCCGCCAATTCCGATCTGCTGTATCAGCGCCTCATGGCGCTGATCGGCCGCGAGGATCTGGCGGCGCGCCATGAGTTGCAGAGCAATGCGGGCCGGCTTCGGCATGTCGACGAGATCGACGCCGCCATCTCTGCCTGGTCCGGCCAGTTTGACGCCAGGCAGCTGGCCGAGGTTCTCGCCGGGGCCGACATCCCCTCGACCCTCATTTACACCGCCTCGGACATTGCCGAGGACTCGCAGTTCCGCGCGCGCGGAATGGTCCGCGAGGTCGTTGATCCGCGCCATGGGACCCTGCTTCATCCCGGCATCGTTCCGCTGTTCCCCGATGCACCCGGCACGATCCGAAACACCGGCCCCGACGTCGGGCAGGACACCAGGGCCGTTCTTGCCGAAATCGCCGGCTACACAGCCGAAGAGATCGACCAACTCGAACAAAAGGGAGTGATTGCATGACAGCCGTCCAGATCGTCGAGGTCGGCCCGCGCGACGGGTTCCAGAACATCGGCCCCTTCATCCCGACCGAAACCAAGATCGCCATGATCCGCGACCTCGCCGCCGCCGGGTTGCGCCGGATGGAGGTCACTTCATTCGTCAGTCCGCGGGCCATCCCGCAACTGGCCGACGCCGCCGAGGTTCTCGCGGACGTTCTTTCCCAGGGCACGCTGCTGCCGCAGGTGCTGGTCCCCAACGCGCGCTACGGCCACAAGGCAATCGAGGCCGGGGCACGGTTCCTGTCCTATGTCATCTCGGTTTCGGAGAGCCACAGCAGATCGAATGTGCGCGCAACGCCCGACGAGGCGTTGGCTGACTACGCTCGACTCGTCGCAGAGGCGCCGGCGGGCATCCGCATGCGGATCAACCTTGCTACCGCATTCCATTGCCCGTTCGAGGGCATGACTCCGCCCGGTGCCGTCCTGTCGATGCTCGGGCGGGCACTCGAGGTGCGTCCCGATGCCGAGGTCTGCCTCTGCGACACGACCGGGCGCGGGGAACCGGCGCAGGTGGCCGCGCTGTTCCGGGCGGCGATGGCCGCGCACCCCGGGGTTTCGGCCTGGGCGATGCATGCACATGACACCTATGGTCACGGCACCGCGAACGTGCGCGCGTCCTATGACGAGGGTGTGCGAATCTTCGATGCAGCCATCGGCGGGCTTGGCGGATGCCCCTATGCCCCCGGCGCCAGCGGCAATGTCGCCACCGAGGATGTCGTTCGTCTGTTCGCAAACTCCGACATCGAAACCGGGGTGGACCTTACCGCCCTCGCGGCGATCTCAGCCACGGCAACCAGCTTGCCCGGCCCGAGCAGCAAACGCTCTGGAAAGATGCCAATGAAGGACACGATCTTGTCCTAGGTGTTTGATCGCGCGGTTCGAGCGTGCGATCCCTTCGCATGAATGGAAGGAAGCGGCACGGGACAAGTTCATCTCGAGAGCGCCACGATCGAGCCAGCCCGGCACCACCCGTTCGAACCCGCAGGCGAAGGCACGCTGTCAGAGCAGCAATGCAACGATGGCAAGCTTCGCCGGCTCATCCTAGCCGGGACCTCGGCATCAACCCAAGGACGGTGGCGAACTGGCGGAAACGGGCGTCGGTCGAGGACATGAAGACCGGGCCCCAGGAACCGCGGTCCACTGTGCCGAGTGAGCGAAAGGAGGCGGCAGTCGTCGCCTTCAGCATGCACAGGCTCTTGCCACTGGACGCCTGGGTCTATGCGCTGCAACCGTCGATCCCGCCACCCGTGGACCAATGGCTGGTGATCATCGCTTCTCCAAAGCAGAGAACACTCTGGACCATCTCGTGGATTTTGCGGGTTTTTCGTCTTCTTGCTCAGGCTCTTGTATCTTTACCTGTAGTCGAGAGAAGGGAACCGACCGCAGATTGACAAAATCCATTGACCTATTGTCTGATCCAAGGAGTGGCACCATGCCCTTGGTGCCGTGCGATCTGAAAAGGGGGGGGCATGCATATCGGCTCGAATCCTGCCGTAACGTCGATTTCTACCGCTGATGCCGTCTCGGTGACGGTCAGGGGGCTTGACCTCGCCGATCAATTGATCGGGCATTGCGGGTTTTCTGCCTTCTATTTCCTTCTCGTCACGGGTCGGCACCCGAACGATGCCGAACAAAGGCTGCTGGACGCCACCTTGGTAGCGATAGCCGAGCATGGCATGACGCCGAGTGTCCTGGCTGCGCGCATGACTCTGGCTGCGGCGCCAGAAGCCCTCCAGGGCGCCGTGGCGGCGGGCATCGTGGGGTGCGGCAGCAAGATTTGGGAACCGCTTCGGAGGCGGCGCAGTTCTTGCAGGCCGGGGTGGCCGCCGTCGGTGGTGATCCGACCCGCTTGCCCGATCAGGCATTGTCGGAAATCAATCGGCTTCGGTCGGCCCGCATGCTGTTGCCGGGCTTCGGTCATCCCTTGCATCGGGAAGGCGACCCAAGGGCGCGGCGGCTGTTTGCTCTGGCCGAGGAGCTGGGAACTGCGGGCCTGCACTGTTCCTATGCAAGGGCGCTGGAACAGGCGGCCGGGGAAGTGTTCGGACGCAAGATGGTGCTGACCGTATCCTGTGCGATTCCCGCAGTTCTGCTGGATGTTGGGTTTCCGGTTCAGGCAATGCGGGGGATTCCGATCCTGGCGCGCACTGCGGGTCTGCTTGCCCATCTCGTGGAGGAAATGGACAAGCCTGCCGGATTTGCGCTGGCTGCGGCCGCCGCGGAAGCGGCGGTCTATGTTGCGGGAGAGTGACATCGCCGCAATTCGAGCCTCTGCCGGGCGGCGCATCAGCGGCTCCCGGCACAGCCGGTCATGGCGCAATCGCGCGAGATACGGCTTCTGACCTATTGGGAAGATGTCAGATGTTGTGACAAAGGTGGTTGTTCCGCTGATCTAGGCGGTCCGGTGGTGCTGCCGTCCAGCGAAATCCTTCCTGCGCGGGAGCGCGCCGTGGTCGACGGATCCGGCGAAGGCACGCCCTCAGGGCAGCAATACAGCGCCCGCAGCTTTGACCAGTCCCTGCGCGACCTCGCCGCAAACTATGCCGGCCCAATTGATACGGCTGCGGTGGAGCGGCACTTCCAACCCCGGCAGGAATGCCTGATCAGGGTTCGCGTCCCGAGCAAGTTGACGACGATGCCGGTCGTCCTGGAACGGGCCATCCCGACACCGCGAAATGGCCGATCCAGCGTCTGTGCAAGAGGATGAATTCTGCACAGACGTGCGGTCAGGGCGCTCTATCGTGCAAATGATGCTCAGAGCAGCATCTGCGGATTGTCCCGATCCAGACGGGTGAAGTCGAGCATCCACTTCGGGTACATGCGCGGCGGCTCGCTGGCCGCATCCAGACGCGCGGCCTCTTCGGGGGTCAGGGACCAAGATACCGTGTTGATGTTGTCGACAAGCTGCTCCGGCTTCGTGGCACCGATCAGGACCGAACTGACTGCCGACTTGTGCAACAGGTAATTGAGCGACACCTGCGCCGGGGTCACGCCGCGCGCATCCGCGATGGCGCGAACTTCGTCAAGGATCGCATAGGCGCGGTCCTCATCGAACTGGATGAAGTTCTGTTCCTCGCGGCTTCGGCGACCGTCCTGGGCCTTTTCCTGGCCGCGTGGATACTTGCCGGTTAGGAACCCGCCGGCCAGCGGCGACCAGGGTGTGACACCAAGCCCCTGATCCTCGCAAAGCGGGACGAGTTCGTATTCCACATCGCGGGCGAGTAGCGAGTAATGGGCCTGAAGCGAGACGAACTTCTCCCAATGGTGGCGCTCGGAGATGGACAATGCCTTCATGAGTTGCCAGGCGAAGAAATTCGAACAACCGAGATAGCGCACCTTGCCCTGATGGACCAGGTCATTCAGCGCCGACAGCGTTTCTTCCAGCGGCGTCGTGAAGTCGAAGCTGTGAACGATGTAAAGGTCTATGTAGTCGGTCCCCAGTCGCCGGAGGCTGTTCTCGCAGCTCTGGATGATGTGGCGCCGGCTGAGGCCGACATCGTTGATGTCATTGCTCATGCGGCCGCGCACCTTGGTCGCGACGACCGCCTTGTCGCGCTTGCCCTTCAATGTCTGCCCCAGGATGGTCTCGGACTGGCCATGCGAATAGACATCGGCGGAGTCGAAGAAGTTTATGCCGCCGTCGATGGCGGTATCCACAAGGCGCTGTGCCGCCGCCTGGTCCAGGCCGCCAACGACCTCCCAATAGCCGTTGGCTCCAAAAGACATCGTGCCAAAGCACAATTCCGACACGAGCAATCCCGACTTGCCCAGCTGGCGATACTTCATGGTGGTTCTCCTTGTTCCCCAGGTGCCCCCGGGCCTCTCGATCTGTCTTGTTGCTCAGCCCAGCGGTCTGCGCTGGATGAGCTGCATTTTATATCTTGTGCGACATTATCGCACAAGATAGACCTTCACAAGTCACAACGGGAGTTTGACCATGAATATTCTTTACGAGGCGCATGGCGCAGCGACGGGTGGGCGCAACGGCCGCGCGTTCACCGATGATGGCAAGCTGGATCTGCGGCTGGCCATGCCCAGAAGTCTGGGCGGACCTGGCGGTGAGGGCACCAACCCCGAGCAGTTGTTCGCATGTGGCTATGCCGCCTGCTTCGACAGCGCCCTTGCCCATGTCGCCCGTCAACAAAAGCTCAATCCCGGAGAGACCCGTGTTGAAGCGACAGTCGGTATCGGGCCCAACGACGAGGGCGGGTTCGCCCTTGCCGTCCGCCTGTCCGTGACTGTCCCCGGACTGCCGCGTGACCAGGCGCAGGCTCTGATCGAACAGGCCCATGCCGTCTGTCCCTATTCGAATGCTGTGCGAGGGAATATCGACGTGCTACTTGAATTGGTCTGACACATTTGCAGCGATGGAGCCATGTGCCACCACCACTCCTGCATCCGCGTCAGGCAAGGCGGGCGGGCAGGCACATGGCGCCGCCGGGACCAAAGGGGGCGCAAGAGATGAGCAAGCAATCTTCATCCGGCCTGGCCGAGGACATGGCAGAAGCGCCGATGCGCCTCGACCAGCAATTGTGCTTTCGGCTACAGGCCGCGTCTCGCTTGATCACGCGATTGTATCAACCATTGCTTGAGCCGCGTGGCCTGACATATCCGCAATACATCGTGCTGATGATCCTGTGGGAAGATGCGCCATGCCCCGTGTCTCATGTCGGCAGGCGTGCCCTGCTCAACACCAACACCCTGACCCCGCTGCTCAAGAGACTCGAACAGCAGGGTCTCGTGCGGCGCCGGCGAAGTTCCAAGGATGAGCGTGTCGTAGAACTTGACCTGACCGAGGACGGAAATGCACTTCGCTCCCTCTGTGCGCGCGTTCCTGCAGATCTCATCGAGGCGACTCATTTTCCCCAAGAAAAGGCAAAGGATCTCGCGGCCTTGTTGGATCTGCTTCTCGGGGAATTGCACGGCGCCAACAGGATTGACGATCACGCCCTGGAAAAGGGGACCCGCCCGGCCTGCGGGGTGTGAGTCAACCTGACATCCGCAAGGCAGACCAGCCTGGCACCGGAACTGAGGTCGCAAGGGGGACTAGCTGTTTGGCACCAGCAGATTGCCAGGTTCGGCATCAGAACGAACGCGGCAATCCCAGCACATGCTGCCCGATGTAGCTGAGGATCATGTTGGTCGAAATGGGCGCTACCTGGTAAAGGCGCGTCTCGCGGAACTTGCGCTCGACTTCGTATTCCTCGGCAAAGCCGAACCCCCCGTGGAACTGGATGCAGGCGTTCGCCGCCTCCCAGCTTGCCTTTGCCGCGAGATACTTGGCCATGTTGGCCTCAGCGCCGCAAGACTCGTTCGCGTCATAGAGATCGCAGGCGCGAAACCGCATCAGGTCGGCCGCCTCGGTCTCGATGTAGCATTCAGCGATCGGGAACTGGACGCCCTGATTCTGGCCGATCGGGCGACCGAAGACCACACGGTCGTTCGCATAGGCGGTGACGCGGTCAATGAACCAGTAAGCGTCGCCGATACACTCGGCCGCGATCAGCACCCGCTCGGCGTTGAGGCCCGAAAGGAGGTGCTTGAACCCTTGCCCCTCGGTGCCGATGAGGTTTTCGGCAGGAATCTCGAGATCCTCGAAAAACAGCTCGTTGGTCTCATGGTTCACCATGTTGGCAATGGGCTTCACGGTCAGCCCGTTCTTTTGGGCGTCCTTCAGGTCGACGATGAATATCGACATCCCCTGCGACGCGGTCTGGCACTGGTCCACCGGCGTCGTGCGGGCCAAGAGGATCATGATGTCCGAATGCTGCACCCGGCTGATCCATACCTTCTGACCGTTGACGATGTATTTGTCGCCGTGCTTCACGGCCGTGGTCCTGATTTTCGTCGTGTCGGTTCCGGCCGTGGGCTCGGTTACGGCCATGGACTGCAGGCGCAGTCGACCGGCGGCGATTGGCGGAAGATATTTCGCCTTCTGTTCCGCCGAACCATGCTTGATCAGCGTGTTGATGACATACATCTGGCCGTGGCAAGCCCCGGAATTGCCGCCGGAACGGTTTATCTCCTCCATGATGACGGAGGCTTCAGCCAGGCCGAGGCCCGATCCGCCATAGTCCGCGGGAATGAGCGCGGCCAGCCAGCCCTCACGAATCAGCGCGTCAACGAAATCCTCGGGATAGGCCTTGGCCTGATCGACCTTGCGGTGATAGTCGGCGGGAAACTGGGCGCAAAGCGCGCGGATGCCATCGCGGATGTCCTGATAGCGGTCAGAGGTCTTCAGCGGCATTTTTCTGTTTGTCCTTGCGATTCGGAGTTTACTTTTGCCGATCCCGTCGGAAGCACGGAGATCGGAACCAGGCTCCGGACGCAACACCGATTGCCGTTGGCCGGCAGTTGCGATCCCGGTGAAGGGCAGATGTAGCTTCCCGCCCGTCGGAGGTGCTGCGCGGGCCATCCGCACCGCCCGTTTCCACACCGCGCCGACGCACTCATGACAGGTGTGCCATTCGGTACGAAGCGCGCAAAAGCTCCTCCCGCCGGTCCGGGTGTGCGATTGCGATCATCCTTGCCACACGTCGCTCGAGGCTGATACCGCGCAGATCCGCGATACCGTGCTCGGTCACGACAACGCAGGCGTCGCTGCGCGCGACCGTCACCGGCCCGGTCAGGCGCGGAACGATCCGGCTGGCAGTCTTCGCCATCGAGGGAAGCGCGACGATGGGAACTCCGCGTCGGCAGGCCCCCGCCGCGCGCAGGAAATCGTTGATACCGCCGACGGCTCCGACGTAGATGTCGCCGGCGACTTCGGAGTTGACCTGCCCGGTCAGATCGACCTCGACAGCCGAATTGATCGCGACAAGGCCTTCGGTTTGGCCCAGCCCGTTCGGGCCGTGAGTATACTCGGTGCCACGCAATTCCAGTGCGGGGTTGCGATGGGCAAATCGGCGCAACGCAGCGCCACCCATAAGGATTCCACCTATTGTGACGCCGCGATCGACCGTTTTTCGGGCATTTGTGACAGCCCCCCGTTCGATCAACCGCAGCGCCCCGTCTCCGATGCTACCCGAATGCAGGCCCAGATCGCGATGCCCGTCCAATTGCGCCAGCACGGCATCCGGCACGGCACCGATCCCGGTCTGAATGGTCGCTCCGTCGGTGACAAGGGACGCGACATTGCGACCGATCGCCTCCTCGACAGGTCCAATGGTGGTGGCCGGCAGATCGGGCAGATCACTGTCGGTTTCGACCAGCGCCGCGAAATCTCCGGCGACCAGATAGGGCCCGCCGAAGGTCCAGGGCACATCGGGGTGAACTTCCCCGATGATGACCCGCGCCGCAGAGATCGCAGAAACCAGATACTCCCGTGCAAGGCCGAGACTGTGGCGCCCGGACGCGTCGGCAGGCGAAACCTGCAACATCAGCACGTCAATCTTGAGCTCGCCGCAGCGAATCAAGCGCGGCAGGTGGGAGTAGTGCACCGGAAGAATGTCGAGCACGCCTGCCTCTTCCAACTTGCGGTTCGCGCCGGCACCGCAATAGGACAGAAACTCGATCGAATCCGCATGTTCTGGGCACAGTTGGCCTCCGGCGCCTATGCCCAGAAAGACGCGCGCACCGCCAAGCTGCTCACGCTGCCCGATCAGCCGACCGATCAGCGTTCGCGGCTCGGCAACCGACTGTCCCCACATCAGCCGGTCCCCCGGTCGGATCAGGCGGGTCAGGTCGAGGTCGCGCGCGCGCAGCATTCCGGCCCCCCCGCTTCTTCCCTCAGGCGCACTCGAAGACTGCGGCCATGCCTTGCCCGCCTCCGACACACATGGTTTCCAGCCCGTAGCGGACACCCCGGCGCCGCATTTCGTTGACCAGCGTCGTCATGATTCGCACCCCGGTCGCGCCGATGGGATGGCCGAGCGAGATGCCCGAGCCGTTGACATTCAGCCGGTCCCGGTCGTCCCAATCCATGCCCTTCAGGCAGGCCAGCACCTGGACAGCGAAGGCCTCGTTGATCTCGACCAGACCCATGTCGGACATGCTCAGGCCTGTCTTGCGAAGGACCTTCGCCGTCGCCGAAACCGGGCCGATGCCCATCCGCGAGGGCTCGCAGCCGACAGCGGCCCATCCAGCCAGGAAGGCCACGGGAGTCAGGCCAAGCTCAGCGAGCCGGTCCTCGGAGACAACGAGACAGGCCGCGGCGGCATCGTTCTGCTGCGCCGCGTTGCCGGCGGTGACAGTCCCGCCCTTTTGCAGAACCTTCAGCTTCGCCAGCGACTCCGGTGTCGTTTCGCGAACGCCCTCGTCTCGGTCGAAGATCACGGGTTCTGCATTTCGCTGCGGGACGGCCAAAGGCACGACCTCATCGGCGAAACGCCCACCCGCCCAGGCGGCCGCGGCGCGCCGATGGCTTTCGGCGGCATAGGCATCGGCCGCCTCGCGGCTGATGTCGAAGTCACGCGCCAGGTTCTCGGCCGTCTCGATCATGCCCGAGATGTAGCCGAAGCGGTGTTCGGGCTGCGACCGCTCGCGCCCGCGGTCTAGCCGGTCGTAAAGCTGGGTGGTGCCCGCGCGCCTGCCCCAGCGCATGTCGGTGGTATAGTATTCGATGTTGGACATCGACTCGACGCCGCCGGCCAGCACGACATCGCAGGCGCCGGTCTGGACCATCATCGCGGCGGTCGCCAATGCCTGAAGGCCGCCGCCACAGCGCCGGTCGGTCTGCAGGCCCGGAACGTCGACGGGCAGGCCGGCCTCGAGCGCGATCCAGCGGCCAACGCAGGGGGTTTCGGAATTGGCGTAGGACTGGGCAAAGACCATGTCCTCGATCAGCGCAGGATCGATGCCGGTCCGGTCCAGGACGGCACGGGTGACGGTGCTGCCCAGCACTTCGACCGGGACCGACCGTAACGCACCGCCGAATTTCCCGACGGGCGTGCGAACAGGACAGACGATGGCGGCGCGAGGCATGGTTTTCTCCGTTTTTCTATGTCGTTCGGCGGACTGCGATGCCTTCGGCACGCCGGTCGGGTGTCAATGTCGTGGCCGCAAGGCAGGCCCCTTGGTCTCCCGCGATGTCAGCAGGGATCCCACCTGAAGATGTCCTGGCTGCGGTCGAGCGGATAGAACGACGGGCGCATCGCCGGGATGGCGCGGTCGCGAATGTCTTCCGGCGTCCAGTCATCGGCCGTATGGATCGAACGCAACGGACGGCTCTGGCTCATCAGGAAGATTTCGTTCTTGCGCGTCGCAAAGATCTGGCCCGTCACATCCCCTGCGTCGTCCGATCCAAGGAACACCGCGAGCGGTGCGTTCTTTTCGGGTGTCATCTTCTTGAGGTTCTCAACGCGGGCAATCTGGTCTGGCGTCTCGGCCGGAATGTTCGATGTCATCCTTCCCCAGGCAAAGGGTGCGATGCAGTTCGAGCGGACATTGTAGCGCTTCATGTCCAGCGCGATGGATTTCGACAGCGCCGCCACACCAAGTTTGGCCGCCGAATAATTCGCCTGACCCAGATTGCCGATCAGCCCCGAGGTCGAAACCATATGAACGAAGGCGCCGGCTTCCTGCTCGCGGAACAGCTCGGCCGCCGCTCGGCTGACGAAGAACGAACCGTTCAGGTGCACATTGATCACCGACAGCCACTGTTCGGGTGTCATCTTGTGGAACATGGCATCGCGCAGGATACCGGCATTGTTCACCACGATATCCAGCCTGCCGAAACTGTCCCTGGCCTTGCGGACCATGGTCTGTGCGGCCTCCCAGTCCGCGACCGAGCCGGTGTCGATCACCGCCTGCCCGCCGAAGGCCTCTATCTCGGCCTTCACCTGTTCCGCAGGTGTGTCCGAGCCGCCTTCGCCTGAAAGCGAAACACCGACATCGTTGATCACGACTGCCGCACCTGCCTTTGCCATGGCCACCACGATGGCGCGACCGATGCCGCCCCCAGCGCCAGTGACCAGTGCGACCTTGCCGCTCAATATCCGTGTCATGGGAAAGCCTTTCCTGTCATCCAAGGTCCAGAAGGGCCTTGGCGAGTATATTCTTCTGCACTTGTGTCGTGCCGCCATAGATCGAGACCGCGCGCGCGTTCAGGAACTGAGTCTGGACCGCGAGACCGCTCGCCCCGTTTGGCGGCGCAAGGAGCCCGCCGTCCTCGGACATCAGATCCAGTCCGTACTGCGTGATGCGCTGGTAGAGATCTGACAGGTTCAGCTTCAGGAAACTCACCTCCGGCCCCAAGCGCTCGCCGCGCCGCAGCGTGTCGGCAATGCGCGAGAACAGCGCCTCATGATCCTCCAGTTCCATGCGGAAACCGGCATATTGCACGACAAAATCGGCATCACGGGCAAGCCCGTAGTGCAGACCAAGCCGACGCAGCCTTGCCAGCGCATTTGCCGCCAGGCGGGGGCTTCCAAGGAAGATCCGCTCGAATCCGAGCAGGTTCTTCGCCATCGTCCAGCCTTCATTGACTTTGCCGACGATATTGCCCCTGGGCACACGCACATTGTCGAAGAAAACCTCCGAGAATTCCTCGTCCAGTTCGAGGTTCACGATGGGCCGGACCGTGACGCCGGGTGAGTCGAGCGGGATCAGCAGGAAGCTGATCCCCTCCTGCTTCTTGCGGGTCTTGTCAGTGCGGACGAGACAGAAGATCCAGTCGGCATCGTTGGCAAGCGTCGTCCAGATCTTCTGGCCGTTGACCACCCATTCGTCGCCGTCCAGCACGGCTTCGGTCCGCAGACTGGCAAGGTCGGAGCCTGCGTTCGGCTCGGAATAGCCCTGGCACCAGATGTGCTCACCTGACAGGATCTTCGGAAGGAAATGGGCCTTCTGCGCGTCCGAACCATAGGCGATCAGAAGCGGCCCAAGCAGCATCATGCCATGGTCCGGCGTCCGGGCGACGCCGAATTTTTCGTATTCGTCCACGATGATCAATTGCTTGGCCGGATCAAGGCCCATGCCGCCGTATTCCTTCGGCCAGTTCGGGGCAAGCCAGCCAGCTGCCGAAAGAATCATGTACCAGGGACGGACGACGTTCCACCGCAGGCGGTTGGCGGGATGGCGCAGTTCGGGCGGATGGTTCTCGGTCAGGAAACGGCGAACGAGGCCGCGGAATTCCTCATCGCTCAAGGCGTTGTAGTCGGTCCGCTGAAAGTCGTCATAGGCCATTGTTCAGTTCTCCTGCTCGATCGGCTTCAACTCTGCGAAGCGGGCGCGGTGCTGGGCCGGGCCGCCGAAGCGCGGCGCCTCGACCATGGCCTTGCGAAGATAAAGGCCGATGTCGTGCTCGTCGGTGAATCCGATGCCCCCATGCAGTTGGATGCAGTCGCGCGTGACCTTCCGCGCTGCAGATGAAGCCCGGGCCTTGGCGCGCGAGATGGCCGCAAAGGCCGGAGGCGTCGCGCCCTCGGTGTCCCATTGCTGCGCGGCCTGCTCAATGCTGGCACGGCTGATCTCGATCTCCAGCCGCGCGTCCACGGCCATGTGTTGAAGGACCTGGAACTGGTCGAGGGTCTTGCCGAACTGAACCCGCTGCTTGAGGTAGGCGGCAGTCATGGACAGCGCCCCATCCATCAGCCCCAGAAGATAGGCAGCGGTCGCCAGCGCCGCCTCGGCCAGCGCCGGGCGCGGATCGCCCGGCAGCGCCACGCAGGGCGCGGCCTCGAAGCGGATATCTGCGATATGCCCACCGTCCTGCGTCCGCTGCACCGTCAGCTCGAGGCCCGGCGTGTCCGCCGCGACCAGCGCCGCCCCCGACGCGCCCACGACCAGGAAATCGTCCGCCGCGGCGGCATAGGGGACATAGCATTTCCGTGCGAAAAGCCGGCCGTCGCGGATGTCGAGATCGTGCGAGGGTTCCAGGGCGCCACGGGTATCCGCCCAGGCCGGCAGGACAAGACGCGCGCCGGAGACGTGCGCTTCAAGCGCGGCGCCCTCAAGCAGGCTTGAGGCCAACATCGCGGGGATCAGCGGCTCGGGCAGAAGGGCGCGCCCGGCCTCCTCGGCCAGTGCGGCATAGGCCAGCATGCCAAGACCGACGCCGCCGCGCTCCTCGGGCAGGCGAAGCGCGGGCCAGCCCAGCGAACAGATCTCGGCCCAGACCGAGCGATCGAAGCCCGACGGGGTGAAGCGCAGCTTGCGGATGCGGCTCAGGTTCTGACCCGTGATCCCCCGGGCGCTGTCGCGGATCATTTCCATCGAGGAGAGAGCGTCGTCGGATATCATGTCAGGCTCCGGGTATTGTGTTGGGCAGGCTGTCGAACCGCGCGAGGCCGCGGTCCACCACCACGATATTGCGTTCGACCGACAGGGCGCGGAAGGTGCCGTCGCGCCAGATTTCGGTTCGGATGGTCTCGCCCGGATAGACGGGCTTGGCAAAGCGCAGGCTGACCCCGCGCATTGCCTCGGCCCGATATTGCCCGAGTGCGCGCAGAAGCGCGTGGCAGACCACGCCCATTGTGCAAAGCCCGTGCAGGATCGGCCGGTCGAATCCGACCTGCCGCGCCAGCTCGGGGTCGCTGTGCAGGGGGTTAAGGTCGCCGTTCAGCCGGTAGAACAGCGCCTGTTCGGGCCTGGTCGCCAGTTCGACCACATGATCCGGCGGCCCGTCCGGTGCGGCGCAGACCGGAGCTGGCTCTGCCGCCTCGGCCGTACCTCCGAACCCGCCGCCGCCGCGAATGAAGGTGGTGCGCTTCAGCCGCGCGAAGGACGCGCCCCGCGCATCGGAAAGCACTGTCTCCGACAGGATCAGCGCGGGCCCGCCCGGCCCCTTGTCAAGCACCTCGGTGATACGGGTGCGGCTGGTGACTTCACCCGATGTCGGGAGGGTGCCCAGCAGTTCGATCGCCTGATCGGCATGAAGCACCGCCTTCGGGTCCACACCTGATTGCGGGTCGGCCAGATAAAATCCGGGATGTGCCATGACCAGCACCATTGCGGGCATGATCACCGGCCCCTGGAGCGGATCGACGAAGGGCAACTGGCGCCCATCGCAGGGGTCGCCGCCCAGGCCGATCGACAGGGCATAGAAGGCAATGTCGCGCGGCGTCAGGTCTTGCCGAGCCGAAGGCGGCGCGAAGCGCATCAGTCGGTCGATGTCAATCGGCATGATCGGCCTCGCAGGTTACTGTTGCCGACATGGCCACATACCCGCCGGGCCCTTCAGCCCATAGCTCGCCGCCCCCGTCAGTCCCCCGACCGCAGAGAACGAGAGTATCGCCGCCAAAGAGCGGCGCCTGCCCGCGGAAGCTGTAGCTGCGGGCGACCCGGCCCGACTGGCGCAGCCAGGTGTCAAGCAGCAGCGTCGCCGTCAGCGGACCCTGCACCACCAGCCCCGGATAGCCCTCGACCTCGGTTGCATAGGGCAGGTCGTAGTGAATGCGGTGGCCGTTGAAGGTGATCGCCGAATAGCGGAACAGAAGCGTTGGGTCGGTCGGCACCGGCAAGCGCCAGTCAGCGGGCGGAACCGGGGCGGCCAGCGCGGCGGGGCGCGGGGTCGCGGCCGCCTCTCGGTAGACGAGGTCCTGCTCTTCTTCGATCGCCAGCCCCTCGGCGTTCACCAGGCTGTGCCGCAGGGTCACAAAGACCAGCGCCCCGCGGGCCCCGGACTTCTCGGATACGGCGACGACCTGTGATGTCCGCGTCACGCTTTGCCCAAGGCGCAGCGGATGATGGAATGTCAACCGTCCGCCCGCCCACATCCGGCGCGGCAGCGGCACCGGCGGCAGGAAGCCGCCCCGGCGCGGGTGGCCGTCGGGACCCAGTTCCGATTGCGCGGCAAGGGGCGTGAAATAGAGCCAGTGCCAGAGCGGCGGCAGTTCGTCGCCCTCGCCGGGCCGGTCGGCGCGGTCCAGTGTCGCCGCCAGCTTGGCGGCGCGCGAGGCGGCCAGATGCTCTGTCGCGGTCTCGGTCCGGCCGAGCCATTCCCTGAGATGGCCGATGTCCATTCCGGTCACTCTGCTTCCGCCTCTGCCTGAGCCATATCAAGGTAGCGCATCGCCAGCTTCAGATGCGCCCGGTCCACCATCCGCCCGCCGACGACCGCGACGCCAGTGGTTGAGCCGCCCAGGGCCTCGACCGTCGCGCGCGCCCATTCGATCCGGGCGGGATCGGGCCGGAAAGCCTGGTGCACCGCCGCGATCTGGTCCGGGTGGATGCAGAGCTTGCCGGCATATCCCGCGGCGGTGGCCCCGGCGGCTTCGGCGGCAAGGCCATCGGGCCGGGAGGGATCGGGAAAGGGCGTGTCGATGGCCCTGACCCCTGCCGCCGCCGCCGCGATGGCCACACGATGGCGCACATGCAGGAGAAGCGGGTTCATCCTGGCACCGTCGCGCGCGTCGATGCCAAGATCCGACGCCAGATCCTCAGCCCCGAAGCACAGCGCGGCAAGCCTGGTCGTCACGTCGCGATAGGCCATGTCCGCCAGCGCGCCCGCCGTCTCGCTTACCAGCGGCAGGATAGCAACGCGGTTGCGCGGAAGGCCGAACGCGACTTCGAGCGCATCAAGCCGGTCCGACAGCCGCCGCAGCGTCGCGGGCGAGTCGCATTTCGGCAGCATCATTGCATCGGGGCGCCCGGGGAGGACCGCCGCCAGATCCGCAAGATGCCAGGGTGTGTCGTCAGCGTTCACCCGAACGGCCACGGGCACGGCCCTTTCGCCTGCAAGGATTCTGGCTACCATCGCACGCGCCTTGTCCTTGGCGTCGGGATGGACCGAATCCTCTAGGTCGAGGATGACTGCGTCGGCCCCGGCGGCCAGCGCCTTGTGCATCCGCCTCTCGTCATTGCCGGGGCAGAAAAGCAGGCTTCGCAAGGGACCGGACACGATCCGGTTGCCAGACTGCGAACCCGGTTCCGATCCTGCCCGATCCATCATCGGTCCCCGGCGGACGCGATTTCCACGACCGCATCCAGTGCATAGGCACCTTCGCCCTCGGCAAGGGCAAGCACAGGATTCAGGTCGATGGACCGCAGCCTTTCTCCCGCGCCTGCAGCCAGGTGCGACAGGCTCGACAGCATCCGCGCCAGGGCACCGATATCGGCGGGCTTGCGTCCCCGTGCCCCCGTCAGTATCGCCGCGGACCGGATCGACAGGATCATCTCGCGCGCGGCGGCCTCGTCGAAGGGGCACTGGCGCAGGGCAACGTCGTTCAGGATCTCGACGAAGATGCCGCCGAGACCGAACACCGCGACCGGGCCGAAGGTCGGATCGCGGTTGATGCCCATCAGGCATTCGAACCCACCGGTCATCTGCCGGGCGACCAGGATGCCGGTGATGTGCGCCTCAGGCGCGTTTTCGGCCACGGCGGCCATGATTTCGGCAAAGGCGGCCCGCACCTCGTCGGCATCGCGGATGTTCAGCTTCACGCCGCCGATGTCTGACTTGTGCAGGATGTCGGGAGACAGGATCTTCATCACGACGGGATAGCCGATCTTTTCCGCGGCACGGATGGCGTCCTCGACCGTTCGCGCTGTGCGTTCGGGCGCGATGTCGATGCCCGCCGCCGCGAGTATGCGCTTGGCCTCGGCCTCGTCCGGGGTGCGGTCCGGCAGGGCAACGGCGGTCCTGGGCGTCGGGAGAGCGCTCTTGGGGGCCGAGAAGATGGCTTCCAGCCCGGCCACGGCATGCAGCGCCCTGACTGCCCGGCTCGGGTCGGTGAAGACCAGGAATCCCGCCTTCTCGTATTGCAGTATGACCTCGCTCGGCCCCGTGCAGCAGACGACTATGAGCCGGTCGGGGAAATCCCGGCGCAGCGGCGCCATGGCCTTGAGGATGACCGGGGCAAGCGTCGGGCTGCCCGCCACATAGGTCATGAAGCATACGACGGCCCCGTAGCCGCCTCTTTCCAGCGCGGCACGGGTGAAGTTTTCAAACAGCTCGGGCTGGTTCAGCGCCTGAGCGGTGCAGTCCAGCGGATTTGTAGGCGTCGAGATCGGCATCAGCGCCTTCAGCTCGGCCTGCGCGTCCTCGGGCATCGGGGGCATGGCAAAGCCGATCGACTCGGCCTCGTCAGAAGCGATGATGCCTGCGCCGCCCGAAACCGTGACGAAGCCCAGCGTCGCGGCAGCCGGAAAGATGCGCTGCCGGGCGACATAAGCCACATCCATCAGTTGCTCGCTGTCATGTACGATGATCGCGCCATGCGCGCGCAGAACCAGGTCCGCCACCATCGCGTCCCCGGTCAGAGAAGCGGTATGAGATGCCGCGGCGTGCGCGCCGATGACGCTGCGTCCGGCTTTGAGAACGATTACGGGCTTTCTGGCGTCGCGCGCCGCATCAAGGCCTGCCAGCAGCGAGCGAGGTTCGTTGATCCCTTCGAGATAGACGCAGATCACGTCGATCACGTCGCTTTGCGCCATCCAGCCGATCGTCTCGCCCACGGTGATGTCGGCTTCGTTTCCGGTCGCAACCAGCACCGAGGCGCCCAGACCGCGATCACGCGCGATCACCGCCAGATGGGCACCGAAGGCGCCCGACTGGCTGGCGATGCCGATGTTTCCGGGCAGCGGCAGACCGCTTTCGAGCGAAGAGGAAAACGTGCCGAAATAACGGTGATTCACATTGAACACGCCAAGCGTATTCGGCCCGAGGATTCGCATCCCGTGCGACCGGGCGATTTCAATGATCCGTTGCTGTTCCTGCCGTCCGGCTTCTCCGCTCTCGGCGAAGCCGGATGAAAACAACGTGGCGGTCCGGCAGCCCCGGCGGCCCAGATCCTCTATCACCTGCGCCACATCCTTTGCCGGAACGGCAATCAGTGCGGCGTCCGGCGTTTCCGGTAGTGCCGCGACCGAAGGATAGCAGGGCAGGCCCTGGATCGTGTCGCGCGTCGGGTTCACGGGCAGGATGCGGCCCTGAAACCCGGCGGCAAGCATCGTCGCGATAGGTCGCCCGCCAATGCGCGCCGGATCGGACGAGGCCCCGATGACGGCGACGGAACGAGGGGCAAGCAGGGCGGTTATGGCGGAGTAGTCCATCGGCATTGCTTTCAACGAGTATCCTGCGATCTGTCGGACACAGTTATCCCGCTCGGGTCTTCTCCGAGTGGAACCAACACGGCGTTCGTTGCAGATCGACGCCGGTCCATCACCATAGAAGCGCGGATGACGCCTGCGACTGATGAGGGCATCCGGTTCTGACCGTCGGCCGACGACGGACCGACAGCCCTCGGCGAGAAAAGGTATTTGCTTGGCGAAGACCGTTGCTGGACCGACAGAAGGCTCCGATCCGGCGCCGTCTTGCAGGCAGCCTGGGATCCGGCTTGGCATTTGATCTGGCGAGAAACCGCAATCATCCTAGACCGCCGCCTGAGAAACGAGCTTTGAAATCAGATACGAATCGATGGCTTCCGAGCCGCCCTCGGTCCCGTAGCCGGAGTCCTTGACCCCACCAAGCGGCAATTCCGGCAATCCCAGAAGGGTATGGTTGATCGCCAGCATGCCAGCTTCGAGTTCGGTCTGAAGCCGCTGCGAATTGCCGATGGACGAAGTGAAGGCATAGGCCGCAAGACCATAGGGAAGACGGTTCGCTTCGGCGATCGCCTCGTCGATCGTGTCGAAAGGAGAGAGGATCGCGACGGGCCCGAAGGGTTCCTCGTTCTGGATACGCGATGAAAGACTGACATCTGTGAGAATGGTCGGCGCCTGAAAGAACCCCTTCTGTGGCGGTGCATCCCCGGCCACCAGAACTTGCGCGCCCTCGCTCAGCGCCTCGTCGATCAAGCCGGCGACTGCCTTGACTCTGCGCTCGCTGACAAGCGGCCCCATCGCCGTGCCGGGCTCAAGCCCGTCGCCGGTGCGAACCTTCTTCACATGTTCCGCCAGCTTCGCGGCAAAGCGGTCGTAGATGCCCCGCTGGACAAGAACGCGCGTGGGAGAGATGCATACTTGGCCCGCATTCCGGACCTTGAAACCCGCAATGGCCGTTACCGCCGCCTCGACATTGGCGTCGTCGCAGACGATCACCGGGTTGTGGCCCCCCAGTTCCATCGTGATGCGCTTCATGTATTTTCCGGCCAACGCTGCAAGATGCTTGCCTACCGGCACTGAGCCGGTGAACGAAACCTTACGGATCAACGGGTGTGGGATCAGGTGGTTCGCAATCTCGGCCGGCTCGCCGAAGACGATGTTGAGAACGCCCGCAGGAAGCCCGGCATCAACAAGCGCCTGCGCCAGCGCCGCAGGCGAAGCCGGGGTGTCCTCGGGTGGCTTGGCGACCATGGTGCAGCCCACCGCAAGCGCCGGGCCAAGCTTTCGCACCAGTTGCGACATCGGGAAGTTCCAGGGCGTGAAGGCCGCGACCGGACCCACGGGCTGCTTCAGCACCATCTGGGTGACGTTCGGCGTCCGCGCGGGAATCACCTGTCCGTAGGCGCGCTGGCCTTCGCCGGCGAACCAGTCGAGCAGATCCGCCGACGACATCACCTCGGCGCGCGCTTCGGCAAGGGGCTTTCCCATTTCCTTCGTCATGCGCGGCGCAAGGCTGTCGGCCCGCTCGCGCAAGAGCACCGCAGCTCGGCGCAGAATGTTGCCGCGTGCGAATGCGCCCGCATCGCGCCAGGCCGCAAAGGCACTACCGGCTGCCTGCACCGCCTCTTCCAGATCGGCAGGCTCGGCAACGGCGTAGTGGCCGATCACATCTGCGCTTGCCGGATCGTAGACTGCGGTTCGTCGGCCCAACGCGCCCTCGCGCCAGTGTCCGGCGATCAGGAGTTGCGTATCAGGATAGGTCTTTTCCATTCTTGTTCCCTGGGCGTCGCCTTGATGCTGCCTTTGGCCTGGCCATTTACCTGCCAGCCAGAATCGCCCTGCCGACGATCTTGCCACCTGCGAGGCTGTTCAGAACTTCTTCGGCCTGGTCCAGCTTGTAGCGGGTCGTCGGAATGGGATTGATCACGCCCTTGCGGGCCAGGCCCATGAGTTCGGCGAATTCTCCGGGCGAGCCCGCATAGCTTCCGCGGATGGTGAGTGACCGGAGGGCAATCATTGGAAGCGACCAGGGAGCAGCCCCGCCGAAAAGTCCGACGATGACATAGGTCCCGCCCTTGGCGACTGCATTGAACCCCAGCTCGGCCGTCGGCTCGGCGCCGACAAAGTCGATCGCTGCAAGGGGTGCCCTGCCGGCGGCGGCGTGAATCTGCGCCACCGCGTCCGCAGCCCGCGGATCTATGGCCGCGCAGGCCCCCGCGGCAAGGGCCGAGGCCCGCTTGACCGGGTCGATGTCGATGAACACCGGTGCCTTGGCACCCAACGCGCGCAACAGCTCGGCGCACATCAGCCCAAGGCCGCCGGCACCGATCACCAGAAGCGCGTGGTCCTTCAGCGTGCCCTCGACCTTCTTCAGCGCGCCATAGGCAGTCAGCCCCGAACAGGCCAGCGGTGCGGCGATTTCGGGTGCGATGTTTCCGATGTCGTAAAGATACTTCGGATGCGGCACCCGGATTTGCGTCGCATAGCCGCCGTCGATGTGGATACCGAGGAACTTCGGCGTCATGCACAACTGCTCCTGCCCCGAGACGCAGATCGCACAGGTGCCGCAACCGACCCAGGGATAGATCACATACCTCTTGCCGCGATCGATGGTGCCTACGTCGGGGCCGACGGCGACCACCTCACCCACCGTCTCGTGCCCCATCACCCGCGGCAACTCGATCCCGCGCTTGGCGAATTCCAGCTTGCGGCCGTGGCCGAGATCATATCCGCCGTCGCGGATATGGAGATCGGTATGACAGACGCCGGCGGCGGTCACGGCGAGGATGACCTCTGTCCCCCGAGGGGTCATGTCAGGCCTGTCGTCCGCGCGCAGGGGCTGGCCGAATTCATGAACGCACTGGCAATGCATGATCGTTTTCCTTTCTCTAGCGGCGCATCCATGAGGTTTCCAGTGGACTTGCAGCCGTTGATGCCCGACGGAAGGCGCCCGTCCCCATTCGGAGGACCGACGCATTCCGCCTTGCCGCATGTTGACCCGGACCGTGCTCGCGCACCGTTCAGAAGAATTTCGCAAGCCGGAGGGTCAGGGTCGTGTCGCGCTCGAATGTATTCTGGGCATCCACGTCATGCCCCACTTCCATCAGAAACTGGGTGGTCGGATTGAGCATCTGCGACCATGCCGCCCGCACGGTGGTCGATTCCACGTCGGCACCCTTGATGCCCCCGACGGTTTCGGCCCCGCCCCAGCTGGTCGTTGCGCCAAGCGACAGTGTCGTCTTGTCGCTGGCATGGAAACTCAGCCAACCCAGCGCTGTATAGCTCGGGTCCTTCTCGACAGTCACCCCGCCGGGGCCATCGTCGTTGTCCCCATAGATCGTGACATCCGCCGCAAGATCGACCGACCATTGCGGCGCGAACCTGAAGACAAAGCCGGGTTGCACGGCGGCCGACCACCGGTTCGAGCCGAGACCCGGCCGCGTCGCCGAATACTCGCCCGTCGGCAGGGTAAGATAGGTCGCGATGGCGAAATAGCGGCCATTCTCGGGGTCGTTCAACGGCCAGACCGTTCCCACCAGGGTCGTATCCCCAAGCGAGAAGTCCTTGGTTTCGATGCCTGCGCCGCCGACGCTCATGTTGTCCAGGCTTCCGAAGGTCTGCAACACGTTGATGTCGGCGCGCATCCCGCCCAGGTCAAAGAAATAGACATAGCGCAGGATGCCGACATTCGTGTCCAGGCCCGACCCTGCCACCTCGTTGCCGTCGCCATCCACAAAAGTGTCGGATGTCGTGCCAAGGTAATAGGCAAGCGCCATTTGCGTTCCCGCCGGTGCGGCGATGAAGTCGCCCGGCTGGGCGTCCCACGCATTGGCGGCGGTTCCCGCCACAAGCCCCTGCACGGCCAGTCCGGCCGCGACAAGTGCCCGGGTCAGTATCTTTCCTCTCGAGTCAGTGTGCTTCATTTTCCCCTCCACTCCTGGTTGGCCTTTCGACCTGTGTCCGATCCTGCGGCCAGCCGCCGATACCCGGCGGCTGGCCTGGCATTCCGAAGGCCCGGGCCGGGCCTGCCGCACTCAGTTGGCGGTGTAGCCGCCGTCGACCACCATTTCCGAACCATGCATGAAGGACGATTCATCCGAGGCAAGGAACAGGACAGCCTTCGATACCTCGACCGGCTGGCAGGGCCGGTCAAACAGCGTGGCGCCCATGATCGCCTTGCGCGTTGCCGCATCGCCATGCAGCAGGTCCTTGGTCATCGGTGTGTCGATCACGCCGGGATGGACCGAGTTCACCCGGATGCCGAACTGTATCAGATCGACCGCGCAGGATTTCGTCAGCAGCCTGACCGCCCCTTTCGAGGCGATATAGGCCCCCGCCATCGGCGCGCCGACGATGCCGTAGATCGAGGAAATGTTGATGATCGACCCACCCTGTGCCTTCATCAGTGGAACGCAGGCCCGGATGCCAAGCCAGACGCCACGCACATTCACGTTGAAGACGCTGTCCCATTCCTCGTTCGTGGTTTCGTGGGCCGGCTTCAGGACCAGGATGCCGGCGTTGTTGACCAGGACGTTCAGCTTTCCGGCTTTTGCCTTGACGGCATCGACTGCCGCCGCCCAATCGCTTTCCTTCGTGACGTCTAGCATCAGGAACTCGGCCTTTCCGCCCTTCGCCACAATGCCGTCAACCGCGGCCTTGCCTGCGTCTGCGTCGCGGTCGCAGACGAATACATAGGCCCCTTCGGCCGCCAGCGTCTCGGAATGGGCCTTGCCCATTCCCATGGCGCCCCCGGTGACCAGCGCCACCTTGCCTTGAACTCGGTTCATTGGTTCTCCTCCCTTGAACTGCAACGTGAATGTGCCGAAAGCCGCGGGGCTTTCGGCACGCCGACAAACTCAGGCCGTCTTTTCCATCGTCCGGTCGAAGATCATGGTCTGGTAACCACCATCCGCTACCGCGTTGATCGCAGTACGGTAGTTGCCGATGCCAGCCATGTAGAACATCACCGCGTTCTTCTTGCCCGGGATGTTCGCACCGAATATCCAGGATTCGGCTTTCGGGAACAGGGTCATGTCGGCGATCGTGCGGCACAGGCCCACCCATTCGTCCCGTGCCGCTTCCGTCGGTTCAATGGAGTTCAGCCCCTTGGCCTCCATCATCTCGATTACATCGGCGATCCATTCCACCTGCGTCTCGATGCTGGGAGGAAGGTTGGTGAAGGGACCGTTGGGACCAAGAATCATGAAGAGGTTTGGAAAGTCCTTCTCCATCATGCCCAGATAGCCAAGCGGGCCGTCCTTCCACATGTCGCGCAAGGTCAAGCCGTTCCTGCCGCGCATGTCGATCCGGGTGTAGTTGCCGTCCACGGCATCGAAGCCCGTGGCGAAAACGACCACGTCAAGCTCATGCTCGGCACCGCTTTCCAGCCGGATACCCGTCGGGGTGAATTCGGCGATCGGGTCGGCCTTCACATCGGCCAGTGTAACGTTTTCGCGGTTGTAGACGCCGTAGTAGTCATTCCCGCACAGCGGACGCTTGGCATAGATGTCCTTTGGCGTCAGTTTTCTGGCGGTTTCGGGGTCTTTCACGATCTGGGCGATCTTCTTCTTGATGAACTCCGCCGCGGCATCATTCGCAACCTGGCTTGTCGCGATGTCGCAGAAGGTTCCGAACATGAAGTAGAAGCCGCCGCCGCGCTGCCATGCCGCCTCGAACACGCGCTCGCGTTCCTCGGGCGATGCGGTTTCGGCGGGGATGGTGCTTTCCTCGAAGCCGAAAGCCACGGCCGAGGCTTTCACCTGCTTCCAGATGTCGTCGTAACGCGCCTTCTGGTCCGCGATCGTCGCGGCATCCTGCGGCGTGTTGCCGATCGGTACGACATATTGCGCCGAACGTTGGAACACCGTCAGGTGCTTGGCGATCGGCGCGGTGGCGGTGATCACCTGAACGCCGGTCGAGCCGGTTCCGATGATGCCGACGCGCTTGCCGGCAAGATCCACGCCCTCGGGCCATGCGCCGGTATGCAGGACCTTGCCTTTGTAGGTCTCGATGCCCTTGAACTTCGGCAAGTTGGTGGCTGACAGAAGCCCCAGGCCGGTGATCAGATACTTGGCCGTTACCGTCTGGCCCTTGTCAGTAGTCACCTTCCACAGCGCGGTCGCTTCATCGAAATGTGCGGCCAAGACCTTGGTATTGAACTCGTAGCTGCGGCGCAGGTCGAGGTGATCGGCCACATCATTGATGTAGGCAAGGATTTCCGGCTGGGTCAGATAGCGGTTCTTCCAACGACCGCGCTGCAGCAGCTCGTCGTTAAAGGAAAAGCGGTAGACGAAGCTTTCGGTGTCAGACACGGCGCCTGGATAGCGGTTCCAGTACCAGGTTCCGCCGACATCGCCCGCATTGTCGTAGGCCTTGACGTTCATGCCCTGTTCATCGCGCAGCTTGTGCACGGTGTAGAGGCCGCCGAACCCCGCGCCTACGACGACAGCGTCGTAATCCGCACCCGTGGTCCGGGTCTTTTCAACTGTCTTGCTCATGGTCTTCCTCCCTAGACTTGGACCGACCGCCGCGCTGAAGGCGCGGTCGGCGGACCATTCGACTGTGATGGATGAGGGACGGCCCTACACCCGCCTCGGGGTGCAGGACCAATCGATTAAAGCGAGCGATACCAGGCGGCGATGCGCGCCAGTTCCTGATCCGCCTCGGGCGCGCGGCCCGACAGCGCGGGAAAGACATGTTGCATTCCCGGCACCACGGACAGCGTCACGTTCACCCCCTGCGCCTTCGCCTTGGCGAAAAGCGCCTCGGAATCGCTTTGCAGCGTCTCGGCACTGCCGCAGGTGATGTAAAGCGGCGGGAAGCCCGTGAAATCATTTTCCAGGGGATTGGCCAGCTTGTCCAGCGGGTCGGTCTTGCCGCCCAGGAACATGCCGCGCATGCCGTCCAGAATGGCCTGGCTGACCAGGGCATCGGTTGCCGCATTTGTTTTCAGGGTCTTGCCACGCAGCGCCATGTCAAGCCAGGGCGAATAGGCAATCACCGCCGCCGGCAGCGGCAGGCCAAGGTCGCGGAACTTCAGCACGCTGGAAATCGCCAGGTTGCCCCCGGCACTGTCCCCGGCCGTGAGGATCTTCTTCGGGTCATAACCTTTGGCGATCAGCGCCTTGTAGGCCGCAACGGCATCCTCGATCTGGGCGGGAAACGGGTGTTCCGGCGCCCGGCGATAGTGCAGCACGACCGAGGTCATCCCAAGCACCTTGGCGAGATGCCCCGCCATCTTGCGGTGACTTTCGGCCGAACCCACGGCGAAACCGCCGCCATGCGTGTAGATGATGACCCGCGACGCATCCGCACCGGCGGGCAGCGCCCAGATGGCTTCGACCCCGCCAACGTGATCGCTCTTGTAGCTGACGTTTTCGGGTTCCAGCGCCGGCTGGCCCCATTCGTCGAACATGCTTCGCAGGTTCAGGATCGTCAGGTTCGGATTGGCGACCATCTGGTCGGTCCAACTCTGATAAAGCGCGCGCAGCGTGTCGGCTTCCTTGCTGACTGTCATTTTTCTCCTCCCAGAGACCAGCCTGTCGTCAAGACACCTCACCAGCCCGGCCGACTTTCGTCCCGGCCTTCCCGGATCGGGCGTCCTCCCATTGATTTCGTGATCCTAGAAAGCGTCCAAGAGACCTGTATTGGAGGATCTTGCCCGATCTATTGCAGTTTCCTGCGCGCCGCCACGGATGCGTATTCCGCATAGCGGAATAATATTTTGCATATTGACCGGATGAACCCCGACGCCCTAAAGCGGTGCGGGACGGTCGCACTTCGATGGGAGGAGTCGGATGAGGCCACGAAAGGAACACAGCCCCGATGAGGGGCAGGACCGCGATTTCGTCGTGGCACTGGCACGTGGGCTTGAGATCCTGCGCGCCTTCGGGCGCGAGGGCGAGGCGCTAGGAAATCGCGACTTTGCCGCGCGCACCGGGCTTGCAAAGCCCACCATTTCGCGCCTGACCTATACGCTGCACAAGCTGGGCTATCTCAGCTGCGACCCCGATACGGCCCGCTACCGCCTGACGCCCGCGGTTCTGTCGCTGGGCTTTTCCTGTCTGGCCGGGCTGCCGGTGCGGCAACTGGCCAGGCCCCTCATGCAGGAACTGGCCGATTATACCGGCATGCCGGTGGCGATGGTCGGCCGCGACAAGATGTCGATGGTCTATCTCGAACGCTGCCGGGGTGCGAATGCCGTGACCCTGGCCATCGACGTGGGAGCCCATGTCAAGCTGGCGACCAGCGCCGCAGGCCGCGCCAATATCGCGGCCCTGGTGGCGAATGGCCGCCCCGAGATCCTGGACGAACTCCGCGCGCACGAGGGCGTGAACTGGCACCTCCTGCAGCCGGGCGTCGAGGCGGCAATCGAAAGTTACGGCAGACACGGCTACTGCACCTCGCTTGGCGAATGGCGCAATGACGTGAACGCGGTCGCCGCACCGCTTGTGCCGCGGGACGGCTCGCCCATCCTGGTGTTCAACTGCGGCGGGCCGGCACATTCCCTGACCCGCGAGTGGATCGAAAGCGACGTTGCATCCCGGCTTGTCACGCTGGTCAGGCAGGTGTCGCAGATCGCCCCGTGACCCCGCATTCCAAGACCCTGCATCCCGCAACGGATGTGCGGCCCGCCTGCCACGTCGGAAACCGAAACAGGCCCGAGACTGCAACAAACCGGAGACTGCAAGAAAGGGAGAAGCGGATGGCAAAGATACTCGTGCCGCCTGACGGGATACCCGAATGGATTCCGGGCATCGAAACACTGGATTCCTCTTCCCTTGACTGGAAGAATGTCACCCTCAAGGGCTATCGCTACGACCGTCAGGCGGCGGCGATCCCGCCGATGCGCGACTACATGATCGTGGCCTATGGTGGCGCGCCGACGATGATGCGCCGCTCCATCGGCTCGACAAGCGAGGAATCGGTCGTCGGCCGCGGGCGGGTCTCGCTCCTGACCCGCGCGGAACAATCGACATGGGCATGGCGCGATCCGATAGATGTCCGCCATATCTATCTCTCGCATGACGAAATCGTCGCGGCCGCCCAGGGCGTGTTCGACCGCGACCCGCAGTCGATCCAGATCGCCGACCGCGTTTCGGCCGAGGATCCGCTGATCCTGAACTGCTGCGACATGCTCGAGGCCGAGCTGGGCTCGGCCGGGCTTGGCCAGCGGCTGATGGTCGATGCCATCCGCACCCAGCTTGCCGTCCATCTTCTGCGCCGCTACGCCGAGATCCGCCTGCCCGACGACCGGGGCGCCGCGCTCTCGTCGGCGCAGCGGGCGCGGATCATCGAGCTGATAGACACCCGCCTGGCCGAGAAGATCAGCCTGGACGATCTCGCGCATGCCGTGGGCATGAGCCCGTTCCATTTCTCGAGAAGGTTCAAGGCGGCCTTCGGAATAGCCCCGCATGCCTATGTCATGCGCTCGCGGGTGGCAAGGGCACAGGAAATGCTGCGGCGTCGCAAGATCGCCCAGAAGGTCATCGCACTCGAATGCGGATTTTCTGATCAAAGCCACTTCTGCAATACCTTCCGCCGGATCACCGGCACCTCACCGAAGGCGTATCAGGATGACGCATAGCTTCATCCCGGGTGCTCGGACTCATTGATCGTCAAAGCCGGACCACGGCGGCATCGGCAAGGGCGACGGCAGACAGGAAGGTCCTGGGGCATCTGTCATAGCGTGCTGCGACCCTGCGCCAGTCTTTCAGCCGACCGAACAAGATCTCGATCCGGTTGCGGCGGCGAGAGCGTCGCTTGTGGTGGCAAACGACCCTTCGCGTCGGTGACGACGTGCAGCCTGGTGTTCAACCGGCCCTTCGTGTGCCCGGTCCGGCGCTGGTCACCGGCGATTGCTCAACCCGCGCCAACAGGCGTGTATGGCCACCCCAGTCCAGTTGCCGCCGGATGCAAGATCAGTGGCTGGTCAATGAGGCCCGCGGCTTGCCGTGGCTCTTCGGGAAGAAAGGTCGCAGCCGCTTAATCTGCGCGTCCGTCAGCCAGAAAAGGTTGCTGATCATCACGCCCTCCGGTCGGGAACCTGAATCCCGCAGGCCGCGCCGAGCGAGCGGATCGGAGCCGGGATCGGCGTGGCGAGAACGATCCGGGTCGACCAGGGCAGCGAGGTCCTCTCCCGCGACCTTGATCTCTGGATCTACCAGCGGGACTTCACCCTGAACCTCCCGCGCCCCCCGGGAGCCAGCGGACAATGCCTTCGTCGAGAGCGGGAACGGGAAGTTCCGGGCAGGGTGCTTGAGCGCTCACTGATGCATGGTCCTCGACGGCGCGACGCGAAAATGCGAGGCTTGGCGCAGAGACGATAACGCGTTCACCCACACAGCTCGATCGGGAATGATCCCCCCGATCAGGCTCATTGTTCGGTCAGTGGCAGATCGCCCGCACTGACCGCGGAAGGACCGGAAGCAACCTCCCGGGTGGTCCAGCATCGGGGAGCAGGTCAGGGGGCAGGTCACGCCATAGTATGGCGGTCCGGCGGACAGGGGCACGACAGCAAACAACTTGACCTTCCACCGCAAGAGTTGCTAGACATTAGTATGCATGCTTGTTAAATCGCGAGTCGGGTTGCTATCGCGGGTGCCAGCAGGCCTCGGGAGAGGCACAACCGGAAAAGACGCGACGGGTCTGCATATGGACCATCACGCAGGGGGGCGGCGTATACGGGCGGGATGAAGTTAGGTCATATACGCGAAGACCTGAGTTGGGAGGAATAGGAAGTGACTATCAACGTAAATTTCATCGATTCGATCGGTGAACGCCGCAGCGTGAGCGCGCGCGAAGGGCAATCCCTGATGGAGGTTGCGACCCTTGCCGGTATTCCCGGCATTGATGCGGATTGTGGAGGCGCCTGTGCCTGTGCAACTTGCCAGGTTTATGTTGACCCTGCCTGGAAAGATCAACTTCCGCCGATAAGCGGCGGTGAGGCCAACATGCTTGAATTCGCCGCGAACCGCCAGGATAGCAGTCGGCTGGCTTGCCAGATTCGGTTGGTGCCAGAATTCGATGGGCTAACCGTTACGACGCCTGAATTCCAGTTCTGAAAACGCTATTGCGCTCAGCTTGTCTACGCGCAAGGGAGGAAAATATGTCGCTCATCGAGAAACCCATCGAAACTGCGGAACGCAAGAAGTTCTACGACAAGATCGACAACGGTTCCTACACGGCGCTGTGGACGGTCCTTTCGAACATCCTGACGACAGAGCCGAAAAGCAACTGCTTGCCGCATCTGTGGCACTTCGACGAGGCAAAGTCCTATCTTCTCGAGGCGGGCAACCTCATTTCCGCCAAGGAGGCCGAGCGACGCGTGCTCGTGCTTGAGAATCCAGGGCTGCGCGGCCAGTCCCGGATCACGACCTCGCTTTATGCGGGGCTTCAGATCGTAATGCCCGGCGAGGTGGCGCCGGCTCATCGTCACAGCCCCTCGGCGCTGCGCTTCGTCATGGATGGCTCGGGCGCCCATACCTCGGTCGACGGTGAGCGCACGGTCATGCATTTCGGTGATTTCGTGATCACGCCGCCGGGTGCCTGGCATGACCACGGCAACGACAGCAGCGAACCGATGATCTGGCTCGACGGTCTGGACATCCCGATCGTGTCGGTGTTCGACGCCTCGTTCGCGGAAGAGCATCACGAGGATCAGCAGCGTATCACGCGGCAGGCCGAAGACAGCAGCTGGCGCTACGGCTCGAACATGCTGCCGGTCGACTACGAGCCGTCGCGGCTGGCCTCGCCGATCTTCAATTATCCCTATTCGCGTTCGCGCGAGGCTCTCGACCATCTGGTGAAACAGAAAGAGATTGATCCCTGCCACGGGATCAAGATGCGCTATGTCAATCCGGTGGACGGCGGCTGGGCGATGCCGACGATATCGCCCTGCCTTCAGCTTCTGCCCAAAGGGTTCAAGACGCTTTCCTACCGCTCGACCGATGCCACGATCTTCGTCGTGACCGAAGGCACGGGCCGCAGCACCATTGCCGGCAAGACCTATGAATGGGGTCCCAAGGACATCTTCGTGGTCCCGAGCTGGAAGGCGGTCGTCCATGAGGCCGACAGCGACGCCGTGATGTTCTCCTACTCCGATCGCGTCTCTCAGGAGAAGCTCGGTCTCTGGCGTGAGGATCGTGGCAACGCGATCCCGCTCTGAGACTCAGGCAATCGACCGGCGGGCTTCTGCATTGGACGGGCGCCCGCCCGGTCACACATGACTTTCGCGCAGAGGAGTATCCATATTGAAACGCGAACTGCTCACGGTGGACGATGTGACCGGCTGCTGGGCGATCATGCCCACGCCGTCAAAGCCCAACGCCTCGGACCCGAATGCCGTGGACACCGTCGATCTCGATGAAACCGCCCGGGCCGCCGAGGCCCTCTGCGCTGCGGGTGTGAACGGAATCATGTCGCTCGGCACCTTCGGCGAGGCTGCCACGACCACCTGGGACGAGAAGGAAGCGTTCATGCGTACGCTCGTCGAGACGGTGCGCGGACGCGTACCCGTGTTCGGCGGAACGACCAGCCTCAACACCCGTGAGACGATCCGCATGACCCGCGCCGCGCGCGAGATCGGCGTCGATGGCGTCATGCTGGGGCTGCCGATGTGGGTGCAGCCGGACGTGCCGACCGCGGTGAAGTTCTACCGCGACGTGGCCGATGCCTGCCCGGATGTGGCAATCTGCGCCTATGCCAACCCCGAGGCTTTCAAATTCGAATTCCCACGTGCCTTCTGGGCACAGATCGCGGATATTCCGCAGATCGTTTCTGCGAAGTACATCAACATCGGCGCACTCTATGCCGACCTGAACCTGACCAGGCGCCGGATCCGGCTGATGCCACTTGATGTGGACTATTACGCGGCCGCCCGGCTCGATCCCGAAGTCTGCACGGCATTCTGGACCAGCGGCGCGGTTTGCGGGCCCGCCCCGGCACTCAGGCTGCGCGATCTGGTAGCAAACGCCGTAAAGACAGGCGACTGGGCCCCGGCCAAGGGTCTGACCGATCGCATCGGCATGACCTACCGTACGCTCTTCCCGAACGGATCCTTCCGGGAATTCTCTCTGTACAACATTGGTATCGAGAAGGCGCGGATCGACGCCGCGGACTGGATGGTAGCCGGGCCGTGCCGTCCGCCCTATTCCGTGGTTCCCGGGCCGGTTCTGGAAGGCGCGCGTGAATCCGGCCGCCAATGGGCGAAGCTCGCCGCCGAGATCGGGGCCGAGGTCTGAAAATGGCGGCGCGCCAACTAGACTTCTACTTCGATTTCATGAGCCCATTTGCCTATCTGGCCTTTCAGAAGGTGCCGGCAATCTGCCGGGAGCATGGTCTCGACCTTCGCCTTCATGTGGCGAACCTGCCGAAACTCAAGATCATGGCAGGCAACACCGGCCCGTCGAACGTCAGCATCCCGCTGAAGATCCGCTATCTGCGCCAGGATCTCGACCGCTGGGCCGCCACATATGGCGTCCCGCTGACCTTCCCCAAGTCGCTCGCCTCCGAAACGCTCAACAAGGCATTTCTCTATGCCGCGGAGCGGGGGCAGGCAGAAAGTTTCGTCCGGGCTGCCTGGAGCCGCGTCTGGGGTCAGGGAGAGGACCCGGCCGACCCGGCGCTTCTGATCGATCTGGCGGAAGCCTTCGGCTGGAACCCGGACAATCTGTCGGCCTGGGTCGCGTCGAAAGATGCTGCCGATCGCTATGAGGCGAGCACGAAGGCAGCGCACGACGCCGGTGTGTTCGGCATGCCCACCATGATCATCGGAGATCAGATGTGGTGGGGAAATGACCGTTTGTTCTTCATGGAAGATGCCCTTCAAAAGGGGCTCTGACATCATCTCGATCCAGCCATAGGGAGGAATCATGGCGCTTCAGAAACTGTCTCACGCACGTCTGCGTGTGAAAAACCTCGAGGAATCGGTGCGCTTTCACACCGAGGTTCTCGGGCTTGAGGAAATTGACCGCCAGAACGGCGTGGCCTATCTTGCATGTGGCGCTGATGGCAGCTTCGACGTGGCGGTCGCCGAAGGTGGAACCGGCGTGATCAGCTTCGCCATCGCCGCCGATGACGAAGATGATCTCAAGCACTACGCCAAACGGGTCGCTGATGCAGGCATCACCGTGCGCGAGATGACCGCACCCGATCCGGGTGTAGAGAAGATCATCGAATTCGATGTGCCGCCCCAGGGTCAGAAGATGCAGATTGCCCTTCTCGACAAAAAGGGACGGCAGCACTATTTCAACCCGGCCGTGCGGGAGGTCAACCGTCTGAGCGGCCTTGCGCCTCTGGACCTTGATCACATTACGCTGCGCGTCGGTCCGGATGCGACACAGACGATCGAGTTCCTGCGGACGCTGCTCGATTTCCAGGCCTCCGACATCGTCGAATTCCCCGGTGGTCAGGGACGGCTTGCCGCGTGGTTGCATGTCGGAGACTATCATCACGATGTGGCCATGTTTGCCGGGGCCCCGCACGAGACGCTCGACCACCTCGCCTGGACGATCCCGAACATCGAATACATGAAGCTGATGCTGGATCAGGTTGCGCGTGGTGGCGTTTTGACCGAGGCCGGCCCCGGACGGCATGGGGTGGGCTCAAACCTCTACTCCTACTTCTTCACCCCGGATGGCAACCGCTACGAACTGTCCGGCGAGATGCCGCGCTGTGTGGATCGCAAGGCGGGTCCGCGGATGTGGCGGGCGGATCAGCCCGGCATCTTCAGTTCGTGGGGGGCACCATTCCCCGAGAGTTTTAAGGTCGGTTCCTGACCGGCTGCGGACCCGATGCGCGGCGCGGATGAGGGGCCGCGGAAGACACGGCGCAGGCATGGTCCTGCGCCGTGAAACGGGCCTGACGGGGAGGAGGAGAGAGGATGCACATCATCATAATAGGCGGAGGGCAGGCTGCTGCCTTCGCTGCAAGAACCCTGCGGAGCGAGGGCTACGACGGCAGCCTGACCATCGTCAGCGACGAAAGGCACCACCCCTACGAGAGACCGCCGCTGTCGAAGGCCGTTCTTCAGGGCTCGGCCGATGCCCGGAGCACCTGTCTACTGGACGACGAGACGGCACGCTCCCTCGATGTCGCGATAGTCTTCGGCCAGCGTGCCGAGGCGATCGACCGCGACGCGCAGACGGTCAGACTGTCGTCTGGCCAGACGCTCGCCTATGACCGTCTGCTGATTGCAACCGGAAGCCGCGCCCGCACCCTTGGCGCACCCTGGGCAGACAAGAGCAATGTTTTCTACCTTCGCAGCCTCGATGACGCCGAAGCATTGCGCGCCGCAATGGCTCCCGGCGGGAAGCTGCTGTCGATCGGGGCGGGCTGGATCGGCCTCGAAGTGGCGGCGACCGCCCGCAAGATGGGTATGGAAGCGACCGTCGTCGAGATTGCGGACCGCCTCTGCGGCAGAAGCCTTCCGACCGATGTCGGCGAGGCTCTGGCCGCGGTGCATCGCAGCCACGGCACGGTGATTCATCTTGGAACGTCCATCGATGCGGTAACGGGGCAGGACCGGATCGAAAACGTGACGCTCTCGAATGGCGAAACGCTGGCGACGGATATCGTCGTGATCGGGATCGGGGCGATCGCCAATGACGCGATCGCTGCAGCGGCAGGGCTGGAGACCGGCAACGGTGTGATCGTGGACGAATTCCTGCGAACTTCGGATCCGAAAATCTTCGCCGCCGGGGATGTGGCAGCGATGCGCCTAAGCGACGGTCGTACCGTCCGGATGGAATCCTGGGCAAACGCACAGGATCAGGGGGCGGCGGCGGCGCGTAACATGCTGGACAGGGGTCTGCCCTACTCGATCAACACATGGTTCTGGTCGGACCAGTATGATCTCAACATCCAGATGATCGGCGACATCCAGCCGGCGAACGGAACCGTCCTCATGCGGAAGGGAGAAGGGTCTGCATTCACGCGGTTCTCGGTCGCCGACGGTCGACTTGTGGGCGCCCTGTGTTTCGGATCTCCGCGTGACATGGCGGTCATCCGGCGCCTGATGGCAAAGCACTATGCCGTGACCGATGATGCGCTCGTCAACGCGCCGGACCTGCGGAAACTGCTCTAGGCTGCCGGGTTGGACATCGCCTGTCGCGAAGAACCAGAGACCAAGATCGTAGTAACTTAACAGGGAGGAAAAGCATGCACAAAATTGTTCGTCTGGCAGGGATCTGTCTGACCGTTGGCTTCGGAACCGGGGCCTTGGCTCAGGATGCCAGCCATGAAGGCTGGTACTTTCGGGGAGGTCCGGTAGGAATTTTCTTCAGCCCCGGAGCGGAATTGAGCGTCGGGGGCGCCGCGTTCCCGGGTGCCGACGTTGCGGTAGCCGACAACTACTCGCTCAGCTTCGATATCGGCTACAGGTTCAACGAGAACATTTCCGGAAGTTTCACCTTTGGAATCCCGCCAACCGCAGAGATCCGTGGCGACGGCGGCTTTGTTGCACAAATCCCGTGAGGGATTCACCTTGTGAATCCAGCGTGGTAGCTGTTGTGCATGAGCAAACCGAAGC